>Ga0163147_10002482_pt1 | contig 25979 bp, 31 predicted proteins | sample OliLakLV19MP6G1_FD_148597 | JGI IMG/M metagenome (GOLD analysis project Ga0163147, IMG submission 148597) | Freshwater microbial mat bacterial communities from Lake Vanda, McMurdo Dry Valleys, Antarctica- Oligotrophic Lake LV.19.MP6.G1 | ecosystem: Environmental > Aquatic > Freshwater > Lake >...
GTCCAACAGCCCAGACGTCAGGTCGTAGGCATCCGCGTAATCAATGGGTGCGGTCTTGCTTGGTCGCGCCATGTCCGGTGCCTCTTTTGGATTTACAGACTATTTACAGACTGAAGCGCCCCATTTTGGCGAATTCCAATCAACGCACTGGCTGGCAATTTATCCAGTAAAATTCAGCTAACTTGTTGATTTTCATAGAGTGTACCCATGTAAATCAACACAGGCAAACACAATCCGGCGAGAATTGAAAATCCGCGTGTCGGTGGTTCGATTCCGCCCCAGGCCACCATTCAAATCAACGGCTTGCCCGCATTTCCGCGACGCAAGCCGTTGTGCTTTGGGTAGTTCCCGCGTGATCGCACAAGGAATCCTGCTGGTGGCGCCCAGGCTTGCCGTTAGGGTTGCTGCGATTGGCAAGCTGAACGATTCGCAGATACCAGCGCACCACAGAGCCGTCGTAGGTGCCGAACAAGCGAGCAGCATGACCGCCCGTTCGCGACCCGGAGCGGGTACTCCGATGTCAGATCCGGCCGCCGCAAAGCGGCAGACCGATTGCAGCCACTCCATCAGAGGCCGTAGACGTCTGCGCTGACGGTAATTGCCGCCTGGCCGCGCGCCAAACCATGCCGCCTTGAATCCCGCCCGCAGCCGGCCATGTGCGTGAGCGTACAGACTTGGACTGTCCTGATGGCTATCTTTGCTATCGGGTGACGGCCCAGCCGCCCCACGCGTTTGAACAACCAATGAGGTAGCGCGATGAACAAGGATCAAGTCAAAGGTACTGTCAAGGAAGCTGCAGGCAAGGTGCAGGCGCAAGTCGGCAAGGTCGCAGGAAATAAGGAACAACAGGTCAAGGGGCAAGTTCGGGAAGCCAAAGGCCGTGCCCAGCATGTCGTCGGCGACGCGAAGAAGCTTGTCAAGGACGCGACGCACAAGCCTTGATGGAAAGAACACGAATCAGCCCGCAGGACACGGGCTGACCCGCTCTGCCTGCCGCAGCCGCATGACTGCGATTCGGACCGGGCCAGCGGTGGCGACGGCGGGTGGGCTGGCCATCATCCACGGATAGAGATCAGACCCTCGAGCACCATGAGCACTCAGCGCCAGCAATCGTTTGGCGAAGACGTTGCCAACCCCATCAGCCACAGGTCGGGGGTGCGGCTGGCCATTTCTGCCGCGCCTTTGACCGTCTGGCGCGCATCGAAGCATGGCGCCACCAAGGACGTCGTGGCCACCCGTGTTCTCGGGGGCAGTCTGGTGCTGCTGTACGCGATCCCGACAACCGAATTCGCTTCTCGCACTTCGTCTGGCACCTGTTCGTGCTCGGCGGCAGCGTGTTCCACATCTTCGCCGCGCTTTGGTATGCGTACGGCTAGAGGCATCCCGTCCATCGGTTCGTGCCATGGCTACTGATAGCGTTTTGGGAGGCATGCCCGTGCCCGATTCAGCCGACTCGAAGCCCTGGCTTTCGCACTATCCCAAGGGCATTCCTGCGCAGGTTGACCTCGGCAAATACAGTTCGTTGAAGGATCTGCTCACGATCACCTGCGGGCGTTTTGGTGATCTCCCGGCCTTCGAATCGATGGGCCAGGTGATGACGTACCGGCAACTTGAGGTCGCCAGCCGCTCGTTCGCGGCCTGGCTGCAGAAGATTGCGCTGCTGCAGCGCGGCGACCGCGTGGCACTCGCCATGCCCAACCTGCTGCAGTACCCGGTGGCGCTCTTCGGCGTCCTGCGCGCTGGCTTGGTGGTAGTGAACACCAACCCGCAGTACACCCCGCGCGAGTTCGAGCATCAGCTCAACGACTCTGGCGCCAAGGCCATCGTCGTGCTCGAGAACTTCGCGAGTACGCTGGCGGAGGTTGTCGGGTCGACCTCGGTGCGAACGGTGATCACGACACAGGTGGGTGACCTGCTGCCGCCGGTCCGGCGCTGGCTGACCAACGCGGTGGTCAAGCACGTAAAAAAGCTGGTGCCGCCCTGGCAGATGGCCGACACCGTGGCATTCAACAGCGTGCTGGCTACCGGCCGCCGGAATGAGTTCGACGACGTGGCACTCGCCCACGGCGATCTGGCCTTCCTGCAGTACACCGGAGGCACGACCGGAGCCGCCAAGGGGGCGATGCTCAGCCACGGCAACATGGTGGCCAACGTGCTGCAGGTGGCGGCCTGGACCGGGCGCGATCTGCAGGACGGCGTCGAGACCCTGGTGATCCCGTTGCCGCTCTACCACGTGTTTGCATTGACCGGCGCCCTCGCATTCTTCAGCAAGGGCAGCCGGGCCGTGCTCATCGCCAACCCGCGCGACATGCGGGGGTTTCTGAAGACACTCAAAAGCTCGCACTCGACGGCGATCATCGGCGTGAACACGCTGTTCAGGGCTTTGCTCGACGCACCTGGCTTCGCGGCGCTGGACTGGAGCCGCCTGAAACTGGCGGTGGCCGGCGGCATGGCCGTGCAGCAGGTGGTCGCCCAACGCTGGAAGGACGCTACCGGCATCCCGTTGGTGGAAGGCTACGGCATGACCGAGACGGCGCCGGTGGCGATCGCCAACCCGATCGACATCGCACAGTGGACCGGCCAGATCGGCCTGCCGCTGCCCAGCACCGAGGCAGCGATCCTCGATGAGGACGGCAGACCCGTGACCGTGGGTGGGTTGGGCGAGATTGCCCTGCGCGGGCCGCAGGTGATGCAGGGCTACTGGCAGCATCCCGAGGAGACTGCAGCCGCGTTCACGACCGACGGCTGGCTGCGCACCGGCGACATCGGTGTGATGGACGAACAGGGCCGCTTTCGCATCACCGACCGCAAGAAGGACATGATCGTTGTGTCGGGATTCAAGGTCTTCCCCAACGAGATCGAAGACGTGCTGGCGCTGCACGCTGGCGTGCTCGAGGCGGCCGCGATCGGCGTCGCAGACGAGCGAACGGGCGAAGCCGTGAAGGTGCTCGTGGTGCGCCGCGATGCCCGTCTGACCGAAGCCGAACTGCTGGCGCATTGCCGCCAGCATCTGACGGGCTACAAGGTCCCGCGCTCCGTCGAGTTCCGCAACGAGGCGCTGCCGAAGACGGCGATTGGGAAGGTGCTGCGGCGCGCGCTGCGGGATGAGGACAAAGCCGCCCGAGACCGGCTGGGAAACGGCGCCGCAGCCTAGGGTGTTCTCCGAAATGACGTCTGGCCCCCAGCCCGCGCGCTTGGTCACGCTGCGTGATGGTCGACAAGTGACCGTGCGCGCAGGGGTTGGTTCGGATGCAGCCGAGATCGTCCAGGCCTTCGACAGGCTGTCGGCCGATTCGAAGCGCACGCGCTTCATGGCTCACAAGAAGCGGCTCAATCCAGCGGCGCTCGAGCGCGCCCTTCACCCAGTACCCGGCCGGGCCTTTGTGTTCGTCGCGACCGTGCCGGCCAGCGATGGCATCGACATCGTCGGTGCAGCGCAGTATGTCCGTGCCAACGACGACGATGCCCGCGTCTGCGAGTTCGCCATCACGGTGGCCGAAGACTGGCGCGGCAGTGGGCTGGCCGTGCACCTGCTGGCCAGCCTCGTGCGGCGCTCGCGACGAGACGGCTACGGAACCATGGAGGGGCTGGTGATCGCAGGCAACGGGCCGATGTTGGCCTTGGCCCGAAAGCTCCGGTTCAAGGTGGCGCCGGTGCCCACTGACGCCACGTTGATGCGGGTCAAGCGTCAACTCGTGCAGGAAGGTCGACCTCGGCGAGCGCAGATGGTGCACGACGCCTCGCCATCATGAATTTGCCGAGCCTTTCCCCTCGTCGCATCTTGACTTGGATCAACCGCTCATCACGCAGGCTAGGCAACATCGCCTCGCGGCCCATGGCGGCATGCTGGTCGATGTGCGCCCTGCAATCACGGCCGATCGCGGGCCGCGGCTTTTGCTTGAGTTCCGGCGCGCTGCAGGAGGACTTCAACCAGTTGAGCCCTGTGATGGTCTGCTGCTCCACTGGCTGATGCTGAGCCTGGACCGCCTAGCATCGAACCATATCGTCATGACGCAGGAGTTGATCACCAACATGTTCGCGGCGGCATCTGCACCAGCGTGTTGTCGCCAGATACGAAGTGGTGGTACCGCGCCGCCAGCGCGTGCGCGCCGATGAGGAAGTAGCCGATCGTCCCGATCGTTTCGTACACCTCCTTCAACTGGCCGGCGAGATCCTTGCTCTCGGACGCCAATGCAGGTACGCGCCGACGCTGAGCAGGAACCAGCCCAGAATGGGCATGACGGCCACGAAGACATACAGCAAGACGTGGACAGAACTGGCCAGCCGGCTCTGCCAGATCGGAAGCGATGGAATCACCGCGGGTGCGCCCCCTCTCAGGCGATCCAAGAGGCGCACCATCACCAATGCCAGGATCGTGAGTCCGAGCACGAAGTGCCAGGTCTTGAGCGCCTCGCGCGGGTCACCGCCCTTGGGATACAGCTCCGTCAGGTTGATGCAGGTGTAGACCGCGATCAGGATCTCCAGCGTCAGCCAGTGCAGGCCGATCGCCAGGGACCCGTACCGATCCGTCGCCCTCGGGGCCATCATTCCGAGGTCTTGCCGTCGAAATGTTCGGTGTCGGCCTCGGCGTCTGCGCGCGTGTGATGCACCACACCATCGCGATGGTTGGGCGGTGAATAGATCGTGTAGAGCTTGAGCGGCTCAGGACCGGTGTTGATGATGTTGTGCTTGGCCCCGGCGGGGACCACCACGCCGTAGCCAGCGTGGATCGCGGTGTGAACACCGTCCAGCACCGCCTCGCCGCTGCCCTGTTCGACACGGAAGAACTGATCGAGCTTGTGCACCTCGGCGCCGATCTCCTCCTTGGGCTTCAGCGCCATCACGACCAACTGGCAATGCTGGGCCGTGTAGAGAACCTTGCGAAACTCCTCGTTCCGCGTGGCAATGCCCTCGATGTCTTGCACGTAGCCCTTCATGCTGCCCCCTTTTGTCTGTGCTCTGGCGCCGGTCGAGGGCTTTGGTGCAGCCGCGGGCGCTGTTGCGCGCCGTGCGGCGAGCGACGGTTGTAAAGATAGTCCCGCACTTCTGCGCTGTCCGTGCGCTGTCGAACACTTCAGGAGCTGGCCACGATGGCAGGCCAGCTGGGAGAGTTCACCAGAACGCGTAGGTCCCGTAAGCTTGCGCAAGCCTCATCTCCACCGTCGTCTTGTCCTACAGCCGTGCGGGCCGCGCCCGGGCTGCGTGCTGCCGCGTCGCGCGCTACGCACGACGCCGGCCTGCCCGCCGGCGCCTACACCAACCTGTTCGTGTCGAAGGACCAGGTGGCCGCGCTGATCGACGACAAGCGAGTGCGTGGCGTGGCCTTGACCGGCAGTGAAGCGGCAGGCGCTGTGGTGGTTGCACGGGCCGGCCAGAACCTGAAGAAGTCAACCATGGAGCTGGGCGGCAGCGACGCCTTCATCGTGCTGGAAGATGCCGACATGGCGCGCGCTGTAAAACAGGCTGTCAGCGGCCGCATGGGCAATGCGGGTCAGGCCTGCACCGCGTCCAAGCGTTTCATCGTGCTGGACGCCGTGGCCGATGCCTTTCTTGAGCAGTTCAAGGCGGCGATGGCGCAGTTCAAGCCGGGTGACCCGATGGACGAGCGCAGCACGCTGGCGCCGCTCAGCTCGGCCGAGGCGCTGGACAAGCTCGAGCATCAGGTAAACACCGCCGTGCAGCACGGTGCCAAGCTGGTGCTGGGTGGCCAGCGGGTGACAGGCATGCAGGCGGGTACGCAGGGCAACTTCATGCAGCCCACGATCCTGACCGACATCGCCGAGAACAACCCCATGTTCAGCGAAGAGTTCTTCGGCCCCGTGGCACTGTTCTTCCGCGTGCCCGATGAAAACGCCGCCGTGGCGCTGGCCAACAACTCGCCCTTCGGCCTGGGAGGCTCGGTGTTCACCCAAGACGCCGAGCGCGGCCGCCGCGTGGCGCGCCGCATCGACACCGGCATGGTGTTCATCAACTCGGCCGCCGTGTCGCTGCCCGACCTGCCGTTTGGTGGCGTCAAGAACTCGGGCTACGGCCGTGAACTCTCGGCCGCGGGCATTCAAGAATTCATCAACAGAAAGCTGATTCGGGTGGCTTGATGCGCATCTTTGCCGCCGGTTGGGCAATGACGAAGACATGATGGCCAGGGACGCGGCTGCCTTTTGGCTAGGCCAAAGCGCTTGTTCAAATCTCATTCAAAGGACTCTCTCATGTTGGCCATCAAAGACGATAGAACCAATACCCAGTCCCACCCGATGGCCGGCCAATGCCCTTTCGGCGGTGATCGTGTCGGCGGCGTGTCGGGCATGCCACCAGCTCTCTCGGACTGGTATCCGGATCGCCTGAAGGTGGAACAGCTCCACCACAACGGGCCGCAGGCCAACCCGTTGGGCAACGACTTCAACTATGCCGAGGCCTTCAACAAGATTGACTTCGAAGCGCTGAAGAGCGATATCAAGGCATTCCTGAGCTCGTCGGTTGCATGGTGGCCGTCCGACTATGGCCACTACGGCCCACAAATGATTCGCATGGCATGGCACGCTGCCGGCACCTATCGCATTGCCGATGGCCGCGGCGGTGCAGGCGAGGCGTTGCAACGGTTCGCACCGATCAGCAGCTGGTGGGACAACGGCAATACCGACAAGTCGCGTCGCTTGCTCTGGCCGATCAAGCAGAAATACGGGAACGCGCTGTCATGGGCTGACCTGATGGTTCTGACCGGCAATTGCGCGCTCGAGAGCATGGGGTTCCCAACCTACGGTTTCGGTGGCGGTCGACGTGATGCCTGGGAGGCTGACAACAGCACCTACTGGGGCCCCGAGGTGTGGGATCCGAAGCATGTGTCGTCTCCTGACAGCATGGTCACGCGTGACAAGCGCTGGCGCGGTCAAAACGGCGACGCCGACTATGACCTCGAGAATCCGCTGGCCGCGTCACACCAGTCGCTCATCTACGTGAACCCGGAGGGGCCGTACGCGAACGGCGACCCGATGGGATCCGCGCGCGACATTCGCATCACCTTCACCCGCATGGCGATGAACAATGAAGAAACGGTTGCGCTGATTGCAGGCGGCCACGCCTTCGGCAAGAGCCACGGGATGGTCTCTGCCAAGGAGGTCGGACCGCCGCCAGAGATCGCTCCTATCGAAGCGATGGGTCTAGGCTGGCAAAACCTGGAAGGCACCGGGTTCGCCGAATACACGATGACCAACGGCATCGAGGGCAGTTGGACGCCCAACCCGACGCAATGGGACAACAGCTATCTGGAGAATCTCTTCAAGTTCGAATGGCAGCAGACGAAGAGCCCGGCCGGCGCGCTGCAATGGACCCCCAGCGACCCGCTCGCGCCCAAGACCCCGGACGCGCATGTTCCCGGGCGGATGAATCCGCTGATGATGATGACCAGCGATATCGCGCTGAAGGTCGACCCGGCCTATCGTGCCGTCTGCGAGAAATTCCTCAACGATTTCGACGCTTTCACGCAGGCGTTTTCCAAGGCCTGGTACAAGCTCACCCACCGTGACATGGGTCCGCGCGAACGCTATCTCGGCCCAGAGAAGCGCAACGACAACGACCTGCTGTGGCAGGACCCGATTCCGCTGAGCGACCACGACGCGATCAGCGACGAGGCCGTCGCTGAACTCAGGCGGTCCATCATGGCTGCGGGCGTGTCGGTGTCTGATCTGGTCTTCACTGCCTTTTCGGCCGCTGCCACCCACCGCCACAGTGACAAGCGGGGTGGCGCCAATGGGGGTCGCCTGGCGCTCGCGCCGCAGAAGGATTGGGCGGTCAACCGGCGAGCCGCCGCGGTGATTGCGGTGCTGCGCGACGTCATGCAGAGATTCAACGGTCAGCAGGTCGGCAACGCAAGGGTGTCGCTCGCCGACCTGATTGTGCTGGGCGGTTGTGCTGCGATCGACAAAGCCGCGGCCGATGCGGGTGTGCAGGTCTCGGCACCGTTCACTGCGGGTCGGCGCGACACGACGCAGGAATTGACCGACATCGAGATGTTCACATGGTTGAAGCCGGTGGCCGACGGGTTCCGCAACTACGTCGACGACCAATTCGATCAAATCGCCCCGAATGTGGCCCCCGAGGAGATGTTCCTCGACAAGGCCCAACTGCTGGCACTCACCGCGCCCGAATGGGTCGCGCTGGTCGGCGGCCTGAGGGTCTTGGGCGCGAACCACGATGGCTCGGCTGATGGTGTCTTTACCGATCGGGTCGGCGTGCTCTCCAACGACTTCTTCGCCGTGCTGACGAGCATGGACTATGAATGGAAAAAGGCGGACGAAAAAGGCCTGACTTTTTCGCTCAACGACCGTGCAACCGGCCAAGCGCGGTTCAAGGCGACCCGAAGCGACCTGATCTTCGGTGCCAACAGCCAGCTTCGCGCCGTGGCCGAGGTGTACGCCGCAAGCGATGGCCATGCCCGGTTCGTGAACGACTTCGTGAAGGTCTGGGACAAGGTCATGATGCTCGATCGCTTCGACGTTCAGGTTCAGGAACGCTGACCATGCGCCATCACGCACTGGGGCGTACCGGCCTCTTCGTCTCCGAGCTTTGCCTTGGCACCATGACTTTCGGCGGTGGCGGCGGGATCTGGGGCCAGATCGGCAACTTGCAGCAGGCTGAAGCTGAAAGCCTCGTCGGCCAGGCACTCGACGCGGGCATCAATTTCGTCGACACCGCGGACGTCTATTCGGGGGGCATGTCGGAGCAGATCACCGGTCAGGCGCTGAAAAACCTGAAGGTGCCGCGCGAAAACGTCGTGGTCGCCACCAAGGTCTTTGGCGATACCGCACCCGGCCCGAACAGCCGCGGCCTGTCGCGCAGCCACATCCTCGATGGCGTCAAAGCCAGCTTGAAACGCCTGCAACTCGACCACATCGACCTCTACCAAGTCCACGGCTTCGACCCAGCCACACCCATTGAGGAAACCCTTCGCGGCCTCGACCAGCTGGTGCGTCACGGTCATGTGCGCTACATCGGTGTGTCGAACTGGGCGGCCTGGCAGATTGCCAAGGCGCTCGGTGTCTCAGAGCGCCTCGGCCTGTCACGGCTCGAGTCGCTGCAGGCTCATTACACCGTGGCCGGTCGTGACCTGGAACGCGAACTGATCCCGATGCTCAAGAGCGAAAGCGTCGGCTTGATGGTGTGGAGCCCGCTGGCGGGTGGTCTGCTCAGCGGCAAGTACGGTCGCGAGCATCAGGCCGAAGAAGGCAGCCGCCGCACAACCTTCGATTTTCCGCCCGTCAACAAGGACCGTGCCTACGATTGCATCGACGCCATGCGGCCGATTGCACAAGCGCATGGCGTCTCGGTGGCGCAGGTGGCGCTTGCCTGGCTGCTGCATCAACCACAGGTCACGAGCGTCATCGTTGGTGCCAAAAAGCCGCAGCAGTTGGCCGACAACCTGGCCGCCACGCAAGTGACGTTGAGCGGGAGCGAGCTTGCTGCTTTGGAAGAAGTCAGCCGTTTCCCAATCGAATACCCGGGCTGGATGTTCGAGCGCCAGGGCGAGTACCGGCGCAAACAACTGCTAGGGGTGCGTCTGCCCTGAAGATTCGTCAGCGGTCTGCCGTCGGCGAATCACGCGTTCAGGTGCGGCCTTGCCCTGGCAGGCATCCACGACGGGCGGCGCGACCATGTTGGCGAAATCGAAGCGCCAATTGAATCGGTAAGCTGAAGGCATCGGGCTCATCTGGTCACAAACTCGACGAAGGTGCGCTGTCGTACAGACGTCAGCAGTGGGTTGGTGGAACGATCGACCTTGCACGTCCCCGAGCAAAGTCAGGGGCGAGCCCCCACCGCGGAGACTTCCAATGACAGCGTCCACCGATCCTTCCCGCCGGGCACTGTGGAACGACATCAAGGACTGCAAGTTCGCGATGTTCACCACCCGCCACGCCAACGGTCATCTGCATTCGCGGCCGATGACGATGCAGAACAAGACACTCGATGCCGACGACAGTCTCTGGTTCTTCATGTCCAGACAGAGCGACCCCGTTGCCGAACTCGCGGCCGATCCCTCGGTCAACGTCGCCTACTCGCCCCCAGGCGACGCATGCTGGATCTCGGTCACCGGGACGGCGATGCTCGTCGAAGGTGGCGACAAAGCGAAGTCCTTGTGGAGCCGATCAGCCGACGCCTGGTTTTCCGGCGGCCCGACAGATCCTGACCTTGCCGTTATCCAGGTGCGCATCGTCCATGTCAGCGAATGGGAGGCCGGCGCCAACCCCGGCTCCCGGCCGTCGATGCGTGGCGAGGACGTCGGCTTCCGCCCGCCCAACCACCTGCCGACCGAGACCACGCCGGCGAGCGAGAACGCGGCCTTGCTGTTCGAACGATCCTGAGCCGCCCGCGCCGCGCCGGGCGAACGTCTGGACGAAGGCCTACCGGGATCGGGCAGCATGACTGCAAGAACAGCGCGTGTAGTAGCCGGGCTTGGCCGCGGTCGCTCGGTCCCCGGCGTTGAGCCTGTGGATGGCCAATCCTGATGTCGATGCGCTGGTTCTGCCGCCAGACTGGGTCAAGGGACTGAAGACCCTTCAGTATGCGCATGGCCACTTGATGGCTTTCGCGCGGCGACATCACGATGCGCGTGCTGCCGTCGAGCCACAGGGTCTTCAGCCTGTGCCCCACCTGCCCGGCGTTGTTGCACTTCGCCAGCCCGTTGGCCAGCGCCGGGCGCGCAATGCAGCGACACAGCTGCTCCAGCCGCTGGCGCTCGTCGGCGGCGCAGGGCCCCGCGGCGTGCAGGCCGAAGCCCAGCACGTCGGCACGCAGCACCCGCGTGCGTCAGCGCACAGACCCGGCCTACAGAACCGCCCATAAGAGCGATCCCACTCAGCTGTCGACCATGAAGGAGAAGACATGAGAGACACTCCAAAAGGCCTGCTTGCCGGGCTTGCCGCCACCGTCGTACTGTCGTTGCTGATGGTCATGAAGGCGATGATGGGTGTGATGCCGCAACTCGACCTTCCGAAGATGCTGGCGGGCATGATGGGTTCGCCCGACATGCCCCTCATCGGCTGGATCGCGCACTTTGTGATCGGCATCGTCGTCTACGGTGTTGCCATTGCCGCGCTCGACTCGAAGCTGCCCGGAACGAGCCGCGTCGGACACGGGGTCGTGATCGGCGGCATCGGCTGGCTGATCATGATGGTGGTGTTGATGCCGATGGCCGGCGCCGGACTGTTCGGGATGAACATGGGCGTGATGGCTCCGATGATGACCCTGGTGCTGCATCTCATCTTCGGCGCCGTTCTCGGCTGGGTCTATGGCCGCTCGGCCGCGTCGCAAGACGTGTCGATTTCACCAGCCCGGGCTTGATTCGCTCGCTCGACAAGCCCATGCCGACGGATTGACCAATGCAGGCTCCCTTGACCGCGCCGCGCGTCTTGCTGTTCGACGTCAACGAGACGCTGCTGGACGTGGAGCCGCTGCAAAAAGCCGTCGCCGACGTCTTGTTGGACGACGACGCGGGCAAGCTGTGGTTCACGACGATGCTGCAATATTCGCTCGTGTTGACCGTCAGCGATCAATGCGCGTCGTTTGGCGACATGGGTGCAGCGGTCCTTCAGATGCTCGCCCGAAATCGCGATGTCGTGCCGAAGGCAGAAGACGCAAAGCAGGTTCTGAGCGTGATTCGCACGCTGCCACCACACCGCGACGTCAGACCCGCGCTCGACCGGCTGAAAACGCGCGGCATCCGCCTCGCGACCCTCACCAACTCATCCCAGGAGGTCGTCGAGGCGCAGATGAGGCATGCCGGCCTCGATGGCTACTTCGAGCGCCTGTTGAGCGTGGAGCAGCCGCGCCGGTTCAAACCCCCATCGAGCCGTCTACGAATGGGCAGCTGGCGAAATGGGTGTGGCACCTGGCGAGTGCATGCTTGTGGCGGCCCACGGCTGGGACGTGGCCGGTGCGAAATGGGCGGGCCACCGGTGTACCTGGGGAAGCGGGTCAGGTCGCGTGGGCGCAATGCCCACACCGTTGATCGGCGCACCCTGGGGACCCCAGAGCAGCACGCCCAGCGCGAGCGGCGCAACCTGCGCCGGCCGGAGTTTCTGGAATTCTGCATTCGTGCCTGGCGGCAGATGGAAGTTCGTCGGCGCGAGGCGCGCGTCGGGCGCGCTGTCGGCGACCTCGAAACGCCCTTGCCAGCGGACTTTCACGCTGCCGTCGGCGGCGACCTGGGACACCGTCACCGGTTAAGGCCCCGGCATCGGATTGCCGAAGGTCCGGCCGCGCAGATGGACCACCTTGATGCCGGGCGCATTGGCGCCGCTGGCGGCGACGTCCTGAAGGGCAGTGACGGTCATGGCATGGGCCTTCTCGTCGTAGCCGACGCGGTACTGACCGGCCAGCCGGACGGAGCCCTGCGGCCAGCCCTTCGTCAGGACGAGGTTGGTGTCCGCATCGGGTGCGATCGCGACCGCAGCGTTGCGACGAAAGGCCGGAGGCAGTTCGATCCGCAGCGTATCCCCCGCCGCGAGCGAGAGCCCCGGCGTGGCCGGGTTCGCGTCAGCCACCAGGACGAAAACCTGATCCGTCGCCTGCCCTGCGACGTTGCCGTCGAAGCTGATCGGCGCCGGCGCCGTCATCAGCGTGCGCGATGTCGGCGCAGGGGCTGTCGCACAGGCTGCGAGCGCTGCGGTCAGTGCAGCCAGGGTCGGAAGCTTCGGTTTCATGGGATCGACTTTCTTCGCGCTGAAGGTGTTCGAGAAGGGACGCGTGCGCTGAGCAAGGAGTGCGACGCGCGACCTTGCGCCCGACTGGCGCACAGAACAGGGGCGCCCACCCGAACAAGTTCAGGCCAAGGACTGCAAGTTCACCACCCGCCACGCCAGGGGTAATCTGCATTCGCGGCCGATGACGATGCAGAACACCACGCTCGATGCCGACGACAGCCTCCGTGATGGCGCCGACTCCGAAATGAGCTGAGCGCAGACTGACCGCTGAGCCACACTTGGAGTCCGAGATGCAAGGACTTTCGCCCTTCAATCTACCGAGCGAATAGCTCGCCGCATTGTCAGCGCGCGGCTTGGTTTCACGGCATTGACAGGTGTGCTCAGTGAGCCATTGCAAGGCAGGCGTCTTCACAGCGCTTGCACGCCTCGGCGCAACGCTTGCAGTGATCCATGCTGTGCTTGCTGCACTCCGCTGCGCAGCCGCGACACGCCTTCGCGCAGAGCGCGCAGATAGCTTGCATGTGTTCACCGCCCCTGGCCATCGAGGCAGCGGCAAGCCGGCAAATATCGGCGCATTCCAGATCCAGAGCGATACAGCGCGCCATGGGTTTCGGGTCGGCTTCCTGTAGGCACGCCGTCGCGCATTGCAGGCATGCGGCGGCGCATTCGTTACATGCGCGCAGGCATGCTTCCTCGAGTTGGTTGAGCATGGGGAATCCTTGAAGCCACCGCACGGATCGTGCTGCTTGAGCATCGCCGCCCGGGAACTTTCTGACTGTTCGTCAGCGCACGCAGTGATCAGGCGAGTCCGAATCCGCCGAAGCAGGCTGGGCCAGCTCCAGCCCGCCTCGGTGACTGCCCACTCGATGGTCTCGAGTTGACGGGGCCATCGGTGCCAACTTCGTGATCACCATCACAAAGGCACGGTTGCGGGCGTCACTGGCAGTTCGGCCGTGGTGTCCGAAGGCGTGCACTCAGCGGTGGACACCTTCAACGGATTCCTCCTGCCGGTGGGTATCCGGCTCAGCCAGCAACCCGCCAAGACGGAGCATCCGTTCGGCCACGGCAAGGAGTTGTCCTTCTGGCGTTTGATCGTCGCCGTGCTGACCTTCGGCCTCGGTGGCGGCGTGTCCTTCTTCGAGGGCATGCAGCACATCCGGCACCCCGGGCCGATGCGCGACCCGACCTGGAACTACGTGGTGCTGGCCAGGGCCGTGCTGTTCGAGGGCATCAGCTTCAGCATCGCGCTGCGTCAGTTCTTAGAGCAGGCGGGCAATACGCCGTTCTGGGAGGCGGTCTACCGCAGCAAGGACCCAACGAGTCCGGCTCGGCGCCCGTGCAGCAGCGATGGTCTCGTCCAGATGCCGTCCGCCTGCCGGCCGAAACACCAGCCGCCTTAGGGCACGCACAGCCCCTGCCGGCGCCATGACGAGCCCTGGCTTCGATGCAACTCGGTGGTCCAGCGCACAGACCCCGACGCGTAAGGCGCGAATCATTTGGCTCCAGATTGGAAACGCTTGCAGCGGCGACTTCGCGGCGCCGCTCACCCACATGTCCGGCGCATTGCTGTTGCCCGTCGCGAGTTGATGCGCTGAAGCGCAGATGCCGGCACTTCACAAACCACCTGCGGAAAGCCAACTCATGCCTACAGACACCGTCGCCGAACAGCACCTGTGGCCCCTCATTAAGGGCATCAAGTTCGCCATGTTCACCACTCACCACGGCAACGGCCATCTGCATTCGCGGCCGATGACGACGCAGAACAAAACCATGCTGGACGACAAGCTGTGGTTCTTTATGTCGGCAAAGGGCGATACGGCGCAAGAGTTCACGCAGCAGCCACAGGTCAACATCAGTTATGCCGACCCGGGCAAAGATGTCTTCGTTTCGGTGTCGGGTTCAGCCGAGGTGGTCGATGACAAAACCCAGCGCCAGGCGCTGTGGACGAAGTTCGCCCAAGCTTGGTTTCCCGGCGGCGTCGACGACCCCGATCTGGCCCTGGTTCGAGTGACGGTGAGCCACGCGCACTACTGGAACGTGACCGAAAACAAGCTGACCCAGTTGTTCGTGATGGCCAAGGCCGTGTTCAGCGGCGAAAAGCCCGGCGCGCTGGGCGAGTCGGGCGAGGTCAGGCTGGGCAGCGATTCCAAGGCATGACGGGTTCGCCTTCGGCCGCGCACAGCTCAAGCCGGTGAGGCGCCCACCATCGCCTCCGGGCGCAACCAGGTGTCGAACTGCTCAGCGCTGACGTGGCCTGAGGCCAACGCGGCCTGACGCAAATCCGATCCATCACGGTGCGCGGCCTGGGCGATCTCGGCGGCCCGGTCGTAGCCGATGTGCGGTGCCAGTGCCGTCACCAGCATCAGCGAGCGCTGCAGCATCTCGTTGATGCGCACCCGGTCGGGCTCAATGCCGGCAGCACAGTGCTGCTCAAAGCTGCGCATCCCGCCCGCCAGCAACCGCACACTCTGCAGAAAGTTATGCAGCATCAGTGGTTTGCAGACGTTGAGCTCGAAGTTGCCACAAGCGCCACCCCAGTTGATGGCCACGTCGTTGCCGAAGACCTGCCCGCAGACCATCAGCAGAGCCTCGCACTGAGTCGGGTTGACCTTGCCCGGCATGATCGAGCTGCCGGGCTCGTTGGCCGGGATCACGATCTCGCCCAGGCCGCAACGCGGCCCCGAGGCGAGCCAGCGCACGTCGTTGGCGATCTTGACGAGCGAGGCAGCCAGCGTCTTGAGCGCGCCGTGCGCATGCACGACCGCATCGTGCGCGGCCAGTGCCTCGAACTTGTTCGGCGCAGTGTGGAATTGCTCGCCGGTCAGGCGGCTCAGTTCGCTGGCCATGCGCTGTGCGAATTCGGGATGGGTGTTCAGGCCGGTGCCCACTGCCGTGCCGCCAATGGCCAGTTCTCGCAGATGCGGCAGTGCGGCGCTGACGTGGGCCTCACCGTGACGCAGCTGTGCCGCCCAGCCAGAGATCTCCTGCCCCAGCGTCAGCGGGGTGGCGTCCTGCAAGTGCGTGCGGCCGATCTTGATGATGGTGGCGAACTGGCGTGCCTTGTCCTCCAGCGTCGTAGCCAGGCTACGCAGGGCGGGCAGCAGGTCTCGGCTCATCGCCACCACGGCAGCGACGTTCATGGCCGTCGGCACGACGTCGTTGCTGGACTGACCGAGGTTGACGTCGTCATTGGCATGGACCAGCCGGTCCTTGCCCAGGGGCCCGCCCAGGCGCACCGACGCCAGGTTGGCCAGCACCTCGTTCATGTTCATGTGGGTCTGGGTGCCTGAGCCGGTCTGCCAGACCAGCAACGGAAACTCGGCATCGTGCCGGCCAGTACACACCTCATCGGCGGCTTCCACGATCGCCCGCACCTTCCCGGCATCCCGCAGGCCGAGCGCGCCATTGACCACTGCGGCAGCGCGCTTGGTCAGCGCCAGAGCATGCACAAACTCGGCTGGCATGCGCTCGTGCGAGATCGCGAAGTTCAGCAGCGCACGCTGGGTCTGCGCCCCCCACAGCCGCTCCGCGGGCACCTCAACGTTGCCCATCGCGTCGTGCTCGGTTCGCTGCTCAGCCATCGACTGATACGGTCGGTGCGGCAGGTTGCCCAAGTCCGCGCTGGTCGGGGCGCGGTTCGGTGGGCTGCACCACTCAGCCGCCGGACACGCTGTTCTGTCGCGTTGCCTCGAACAGGAACCAGGTGCGCCGCTCGGTCTCGTCGATCCATACCTCGATCAGGCTGGCGCTGGCGATGTCACGGTGCTCATTGCACAGGTCATGCGCCGAGCGCAGGCTGGCCGTCAGGGCCAGGTTGTCGGCGCGCAACTCCGCCAGCATTTCCGACGGTTCCACGAAGTCCGCGTCGTTGTCGACGACACGCTGTGTCCGCGCGATGTGCCCGATGGATCGCAGCGTGCGCCCGCCCAACTTGCGAATGCGCTCGGCGATGGGGTCGGTCATGGCGTAGAGCTGGTCGGCCTGTTCGTCGAGCAGCAGGTGATAGTCGCGGAAATGCGGGCCGCTCATATGCCAATGGAAGTTTTTGGTCTTCAGGTAAAGCGCGAACACGTCGGCGAGCGTTGGATTGAGAGCCGCAGCGATGTCCTTGCTGGCCGCGAGCTTCAGGTCCGTCGGCGTGGCCAGCGGCGCGGCGGTGCGTTGCTTGGTGTCTTGCGTCTTGGGCGTTTCTGGTCGGTTCATCGAGTTTCTCCGTGAGGTGTACTTTGTGGGCATCGGGTGGTCGGTGCCGTGACCAACTGCCGCGTCCGATCGGCTCCGGCGGGCTTGGCTGACCGCGACCCATCCTGCGCTTTGTCCAGTTGCGATGTATGTGCGATGGCAGACGGAGCCGCCCTCTTTCCTTACACCGGCAAGACCGCACGCCTCCCGAAGCTTTGCGCGACAGTGCGCTGAAGGTGGCCCGGCGCACAGACCTTGGCCAATCAGCCGTGTACGTTGATTGGCAACTCCCGCGATTCAGGAGACTCTCATGAGCTTTGCTGCCCTTGTGCCGATTGGCTTATCGCCGCCAAGCCGAATGCGCCACGTTGCACTCCGCATGGGGCCTGGCATCTCGGTTGCGCTGGCCTTGGCGGCGTGCAACGACTTGGCGCACTTGCCTGTGGCCGCCGGCGCCGGGCCGACGCCCGGCTTGCCTGAGCCGCGCAGCACGTTGATCCCCACCGCGAACATCGCCCCGGCGGTGGGCTGGCCGGCTGGCTCGGCGCCAAGTGGCCCGCCGGGCACGCAGGTCAACGCCGATGCACGGGGGCTGGACCATCCACGATGGCTGCTGGTGCTGCCCAACGGCGACATGCTGGTGGCTGAAACCCAACGCGCCGGCCAAGCCCGACGACAGGCAGGGCATCCGCGGCTGGATCATGTGTCTGGTGATGGCGCGTGCCGGCGCGACGACGCCCAACGCCAACCGCATCACCGCTGCTGGCGTGGAAATGACCGACCTGCCCGAAGGTACCGATCACAACCCATTGGACGTCGGGTCGCGCGCAGCCATTCATGGCTGGTGGCTTCTGACGCACCTCCAACCACGTACAGCCGGAAAGGCCTCACCATGCCCATGAATCCCCACCCCACTTCCTTTGGCGTGTTCAAGCCCGTGGACCATGTGCTGATGTCTTTTGCGACGGCCGCCCAATCCGACGCTGCCGTGAGCGCGCTGCGCGACGCTGGCTTCGGCGAGTCGGACATCTCACGCTACACCCCCGCCGAGATGCGGGACCAGGCGGAACTGGACATCGGCAATGCCGGCGGGCTGGCTTCGCTGGGGCAGGAGTTGAACCGGGTCAGGGCCCACCTGGCGCTGGCACTGCAGGGCCACAGCTTCGTCGTCGTTAGCGCCGCCGACGACGAAACGGTGCAGCGCGCCAACGAGGTTGCAGCGCGCACGCACGCCACACGGGCGCAGCACTACGGCGCGTTGGTGATCGAGGAACTGGTCCCCCCAGGAACCAGCGCCCACCAGACAGCCGAATCACCCGACCGCGGCCTGGACCTGCTGAGGGGCAATCGGGAAGACGTGCTCGGGCCCGAAGCCGACGCATGAACCCCGACGCGGACGCCTTCGATCAGGCGCCTTAGCGAAACCGACAAGGGCTGGATCCGCCGCCTGATGGAATAGGGAATAGGGAAGAGGCGGAGAACGAGCGCAGGCACCTGATGACCGTCATCCACATCACGCAACCAAACGGTGAGGAGCGGGCGCTGTGTGTGCCGATGGCGGCAACCCAGACCCCACAACCACGCACGGCAAGCGCGTGGCAGAGGCCAAGCAGATCGAAGCGCAAGGCTGGGGCTACCCCAAGCACCTGGCGGGCCGCGCGTTCGGCGTCGTCGTCCATGGCGACGTGGCCGGCGTCGAAGCGCACCACCGCAACCTGTGCGACTGGCTGGAGTGGATGGGCCTGGTCGACGCCGGCGCTGCCGCGAAGCTTGACCGCTACATCGGCTGTTACGAGCCCTACTACAACAGCCACGAGGCACTGGACGAGGACACTGCCATGCAGGAAGAAGTGCGCAACGTGGCCCGTTCGGTTGTGAGCGCCGTAGATGAACTGCGCGCCGGGCGCCTGAGCCGGCCAGACAAACAAATCAAGTCTCCGCGGCTGAAGTGAGGGCCAGGTAGGTCTTCACCCGGCATGATCGCTCGCCCTGCAGCCAACTGCCCAATCGAAAGGTACCACCATGATCGACAAGACCGCCAGCGTGCATTGGGAGGGCCCCGGCAAGAAGGGCCAAGGACAGATCAGCACCGAAACCGGGGCGCTGAAACAGTATCCCTACGGCTTCGCAAGCCGCTTCGAGGATGATCGTCGCGGCACCAACCCCGAAGAAATCCTGGGCGCCGCACATGCCGCCTGCTTCACGATGGCGTTTTCCTTCGCGTGCGACAAGGCAGGGTTCGCCACGACTTCGATCAACACAGAGGCCCGCGTGCGCCTAACGCCGCAAGGTGATGGCTTCGTCATCGACCGGATCGCACTCACCTTGAAGGCGATCGTGCCCGGCATCGACGAAGCGCGTTTCCAGGAGATAGCCCTGGCCGCCAAACGCGACTGCCCGTTGTCGAAGGCGCTGGCGAGCGTGGCCGAAATCAGCCTGCTGGCGACGCTCGAAACGGGTGCACCATGACCCACGTACAAGGTGTCGCGGTGCCCGATACGGCGCTGGCGGCCGCTGATCACATGCTGGGCGACACCCACGCCAGCCTGACGCTGCTCGAGTGTGGCGACTACGAATGCCCGGCCTGCATGCGGGCCTAGCCCATGACGCAACAGCTGGTCAAAGCCAACGGCCGGCACATGCGCTTCGTGTTCCGACATTTCCGCTGATGGAGCTGCACCCGCGCGCCGGGTTGGCCGCCGAGGCGGCCGAGGCGGCGGCTGCGCAAGGCAAGTTCTGAGCGATGCACCACCTGCTGTTCAGCCAGCCGCATCACCTTGCGCTCACGGCACTGCGCGCACATGCCCAGTCCGTCGGCTTGGACATGATCCGTTTCAACGCCGAGATGGCCGACCGCATCTACACGCAAAGGGTTCAGGAGCACCGTCAAACCGGCGGCCACAGCGGCGTTCACACGACACCGGCCTTCTTCTTGAACGGTGCGCACGTGGATGTCTCTATCGGTTCCGAAAGGCTGGAAGAGGCCGTTCGCGTTGCGCTCAAGAGCTGATCGAAACAAGCCTACGAACACGGACCATCGCACCCCACCCGAGCAACCGCCATGCCGCAGAAAGGCTGGAGCGCAAAGCGTGAGCGCCAGTACGCGCATATCAAGGACAGCCTCTTGGCTCAAGGCAAGCCCGAGCCACTGGCCGAAGAGACCGCGGCACGGGTGGTCAACGGAGAGCGCCCACAGCATGGCGAGTCCGTGCAAGCCAGCTTGTCGTCGATCAACGACATGTCTTCCGGTCGGCGGGGCGGCTTCCGTTCGCACCAAGGTGCTGGCGGTCGAACCCTGCCGCAGCTGCGCAACGAGGCCCGCCATTGCGGATTGAAGGGGCGATCATTGATGAATAAGGCGCAGCTTGAAGTGGCGTTGACGCGGTGATGGCGCCAATGCCGACGCCGACACCGGGTGTCGAGGCCGTCGAGAGCCCGCCTGTCGCCGCCGCATAGGCCCGCGCGGTGGCACCGGCGCAGGTCGGCGCCATCGAAATGCTGACCCATTCGCGACTCTTGACGGTCGGCTCCGACGCCCTGCTGGTCGAGGTGGCTGCACTGTTGTCGGGCGCGCAGACCAGTGTCGTCGTGGTGTGTGATGACGCCGGCACCGCCATCGGTACCGTCACCGAAACCCTTCTCGTCAGGCGTCTGGGTTTGGGTCAGGCCGACTTCTTCACCACCCGTGCAGGCGATGTCATGACGCATGAGATGACGACCTGCAAGGCCGAAGACCTGTTGTCTGAGGTTCTGGCGATGATGCACAAACGCGGCCTGATCCACGTGCTGGTGGTCGATGCCGGCAACAGGCCGCTGGGCGTGCTGAATGCGCGCGACGGGCTGCGTGCTTCGCTCCAGCCAACGCTTTGCGTAGTGGTCGCTCCAGCCGATCTTCTTGGTCGCGTGAAACCCTTGCGCGATGACCTCGAGCATGTCGTTCGAGTCGAAGCGGCTGCTCAGTCGCTCAAGCTGTCGTCGAGCACCGGATCGGCACCTCGCTGCTGTTGTTTCCTCGGGTCGTCGCGCGATGCCCGCGCATCCTTGAGACCCATGTCGGGATAACTTCCAAGCGCGAGACGCTTTTCCTTGCCGTCGAACCTGTACTTCCAGAACCAGCGCTTTGAGCCGGTGGTTGCGACCTCAAGGTAAAGACCACCCGCATCGGCGAGTCGTTCACTAGCGTGGTCTGCAGGGCAGACGGCGCTTTTGCACTGTTTGTCGGTGAGCATGGGGGAACCAGACTCCGAATGGTCCGAAAACCGCCATTCGTTCCCCCACATGTTCCCCCGAATCCGCTGAGCTGCCTTGAGACGGCAGGAACTTTCCAAAGACAATCGACCAGCTAAGTCGTTGATTCACCGTGGAAGTTGGTCCCTGGTGAGACCATATGAAGCGGGACCTTGGGGTGGCTGATGGGACTCGAACCCACGACGACCAGAATCACAATCTGGGACTCTACCAACTGAGCTACAGCCACCAATGAAGCGGCTGAAGTATAGCGATCAGCGCGACGGGGCCGACGCCGTGGCTTCTGCCGCAGCCGGCTTGATCTCGGCCTTGTAGCGCTTCTTCAGCGCTGCCTCATAAGCCGCCAGCTCGGCACGCGCCCACACCGCGGCATAGCTCTGGCGCACGCGGGGCGCCTCCCCGGCCGATGGCTGCCACGGCAGCACCTGCGTCACACGGACGACCACCGCGCCGGCTTCGCCGATGTCGATGACGCGCGCGGCGGGCAGCGCCCTGGGGTCCGCGCCAAGCACAAAGGCGATCACCGACTCGGGAAATCCTTCAGCCAGTGAGCCGCGGGCCAGCACCGTCGTGTTCGACAACTTGGCCTGCGGGTCCGCTTTGACCTCGGCCAGCTTGGCCATGGCGGCCTGGCGCGCCAGCACCGCGCTCTGCGTCAGCACCAGGTCCTCGCGCACCCGGTCCTTGATTTCGGCCAGCGGCAGCGCGCGCGCCGGCTGATGTTCGACGACGCGCGCCGCGGCGAGCTGGTTGGCGCCGACCTCGACCGCATCGGTGTTGCGCTTGTTGCGCAGCGCGTCGTTGCCGAACACCGCTGCCAGCAGCTTGGGCGACGCGAGTGCGCCGGTAGCACCCGCCGCCGGCGCGCGCTGCACGGTGGCCGTGCGCTTGTCGAGCTTCAGCCGGTCGATCGCCGGCTGCAGGCTGTCGCTCTGCTCGTAGACCATGTTGGTGAACTGCTCGGCCGCCTCGCCGTACTTCTTCTGCGCCAACGCCTTGCGCACCTCGGCCTCGATCGTGCCGCGCACCTTGTCGAAGGGCTGCTTCTCGCCGCCGCGCAGTGCCACGAGTTGGATGACGTGGTAGCCGAAGTCGCTCTCGACGACGTTGCTGATCTCGCCCGCCTTCATTGCGTAGACCGCGTCTTCGAAGGGCTTGACCATGGCGCCGCGGCCGAAGAAATCGAGGTCGCCGCCTTGCGCCGCCGAGCCCGTGTCTTCCGAGTTCTTGCGCGCCAGCTCGGCAAAACCAGCGGGAGCCTTGCGCGCCTGCGCCAGCAGATCTTCGGCGCGCTCGCGGGCCTTCTTCTTGTCGGCGGCGGGCGCGTCCTTGTCGACCTTGACCAGGATGTGGCTGGCGCGGCGTTCTTCGGCCACGCTGTAGCGGCTGATGTTCTCGTCGTAGTACTTGCGCAGCTCGTCTTCCGGCACCGGCACGTCCTTGCCGATGCTGGCCAGGTCCAGCACCACGTATTCGATGCGCGCCTGCTCGGGCGCGCGCCACTTTGCCTCGTTGGCCTTGTAGCGGGCTTCGATCTCGGCCTCGGTCGGGCTGACCTTGTCTTTGAAGGCCTCCAGGCCGAAGCGCTGCAACTGCACCTCGCGCCGCTCGAACAGCGCCGCGCCGGCCGCGCGTGCCACCCCGTCAGGCGCAAAAGCGGTGCTGACGATGCCGTCGACCACCTGCTGCACCGCAAACTCCTGCCGCAGCTGCTGGGCGAAGCCTTCGGAGGTGAAGCCCTGCGTGGACAACATCTCGCGATTGACCGTGCCATCGGGGTTGCGCACCGCGCTGTAGTCCGGCGAGGCCTGGAACAACCGCTGCAAGCGCGCATCGCTCGGCGCCAGATGCAACTCGCGCGAGGCCGCCACCAGCGTGCGCTGGCGGACGATGTCCTCGAGCGTGCGCAGGCGTGCCGCGGGCGTGTCAAGTGCCGCGGCGTCGAGCGCCTTGTCCTGCCGGCGCTGGCGCTCGACGCCGCGCTGGTGAAGCTGGTCCCACTCCGACCGCGTCACGCTCTGGCCGTCGATCTTCGCGACCGTGGCGTTGCCACCTTCGGTGGAGCGCGAATAACCGTCGACGCCGAAGAAGATGAAGCTCGGGATGATCAGCAGCAGCAGGAAGCCGAGCGTCAGGCGGGAATGGGTGCGGATGAAGTCGAACATCGGGGCCTGCGCAGGCCGTGCGGGCACGGCAGAACGGAAAAGCCCGCGAGTTTAGGCGAGGCCAGCCGAGCTGCCGGCCTGCCGAGCCTGTCGAGGGGATATCCGCCACGGTGGTGGGTGCTGACGGGCTCGAACCGCCGACCTACGCCTTGTAAGGGCGCCGCTCTACCAACTGAGCTAAGCACCCGTGGGCGAAAAACGCGTCTACTTGATGCCGTCCTTCAAGGCCTTGCCCGGCCTGAACTTGGCAACCTTGGCAGCCTTGATCTTGATCGCCGCGCCGGTGCGCGGGTTGCGGCCGGTGCGGGCCTTGCGCTTGTTGACGGCGAAGGTGCCGAAGCCGCTGATGGTGACGCTGTCGCCCTTCTTGAGCGAAGTCTTCACGGCGCCTATCACGGCTTCCAGCGAACGCCCTGCCGCCGCTTTGGAAATCTCGGCTTGGCGGGCGATGACTTCGATCAGTTCGCTCTTGTTCACTGGAATCCCCCTCGTTGCATCTATCCGGCGACACGCGATGTCGGGAGCGGGATTCTAGGGCCGCATACCTGTACGCCAAGGCCCAACAAGCCGCCAACACGGGGGAGTGCAGCGCGTTTTGCCAAGGTGAATCCACGCTTGACAAGACGCGGCGCGAAGCTTTACCGCGGCCGTCGCCCACCCCTTCACCGTCACCGTCGCACGACCAGCCCGACACCGACGGCCGCGAGCGCAAAGCCGCACAACACGGCCGCCGACAAGGCTTCGCCGAACAACGCCCAGGCCATCAATGCGGTGACGGGCGGCACCAAGTAAAGCAGGCTCGTCACGCTGGTTGCTGCGCCGCGCTGGATCAGGATGTAAAGCAGCGAACTACCGCCCAGCGTGAGCACCAGCACCGACCAGGCCATCGCGCCGACGAGTCCCGGCTGCAGGTCGAAGCTGCCACCTTCGAGCCACGCCAACGGCGCGGTGACGGCCAGCGCCGCCAGCAGCTGCACGCTGTTGGCGGTGCGCACGTCGCACGTCGCGACGTAGCGCTTCTGGTATAGCGTGCCGGTGGTGATGCTGAGCAGCGCAACCCCGGCACTGAGCACGGTGAAGGCGCTGGCTTCACCGAGGCCGAGCTTGGTCCACACCACCAACACCAGCCCGAGCAGGCCGAGCAGCAGGCCGGCCCACTGCTTCGGAGCGATTTGGGGCGTGCCGCCGTCGGTGCGCGCACTGGCCGTCAACCACAACGCCGTCAGCAGCGGTTGCAAGCCGACGATCAACGCCGCCAGCCCAGCGCCCAGGCCGTGTTTGATGGCCAGCCACACGCCGCCGAGGTAGCCCGCATGCATCAACACACCGGCCACCGACAAGTGCAACCACTGCGCCCGCGTCGCCGGCCACGGCGCGCGCACCAGCGCGATCCAGATGCCGAAGGCCAGCACCGAGAGCCCGAAGCGCACCGCCAGGAAACCCAGCGGCGGCGCATGCGGCATGCCGAAACGTGCAACGACGAAACCCGTGCTCCAGATCAGTACGAAGACGGCCGGCATCGCCGCCCACCAAGCATGGCGTGGTGCCATCAAGCCGACGCCGCGGATCCGGCTCCGCCGGTCCGCTGGCGGCGCTCCCTTGAGGGAGCAGCGCCGAAAGCACTACGGGGGTGAGCCATCACCGCGCCTTGGCGCGGATCTCGGGAATGGCCTTGCGCAGGTAATAGACCATCGACCACACCGTCAGCACCGCCGCCACCCACAGCAGCACCGTGCCCCAGGTGCGTGTGTCGAGCACGCCGAACAGCACGCTGTCGTACAGCAGGAACGGGATCGCGACCATCTGCGCCGTGGTCTTCAGCTTGCCCAACATGTGAACCGCCACGCTGCGCGACGCGCCGATCTGCGCCATCCATTCGCGCAGCGCGCTGATGGCAATCTCGCGACCGATGATGATCAAGGCCACGAAGGCATCGATCCGGCCGTGCTGCAACAGCACCAGCAGCGCGGCGCAGATCAGGAACTTGTCCGCCACCGGGTCGAGGAAGGCACCGAAGGACGAGGCCTGGTTCAGCTTGCGCGCGAGATAGCCGTCGAGCCAGTCGGTCAGCGCGAACAGCACGAACAGCGCGGTGGCGATCAGGTTGCGGTAGCTGCCTTCCAGCGGCATGTAGAACACGCCCACGATGAGCGGAATGGAAGCGATGCGCGCCCAGGTCAGCAGCGTGGGAATGGTGAAGAACATCGGTCCGATTCTGCCCGGCGCCATCGCGCCCACCGACGGGCCATTGCGCACGACCTTACTGATCGAGCGTGCGCGGCTTGAAACGGCGGTCGTCGTTGAACAGAAATGTCTCGATGAACTTCCACGGCTTGGGCAACCGCGAGACGTCGCCGAAAGGCGCCGCGCGGCGGATGGCATCGATCGCCAGTTGCACCGTGTCGAGCGCCTGCCCAGGGCGGCGCATCACGCTGATATTGCGGATGCTGCCGTCGCCGTTGAGCTCGATCTCGATCACCGGGATGGCCAACAACAGCGGCTGTGGCTTGCCCATGAACGAGGTGTCCGGGTGGGCGGCGACCAGCCGACGTGCGGCCTGCACGCGCAGCTCTTCCCAATTGCGCGACGGCGCCGCCGGGCCGAGCTTGACGTAGCGCGGCGCGCGTCCGGCGGGGCCGGGCAGGAGCGGGGCTTCGGCAGGCGCTGGCGGCGCTCCGGGTGGCGGGGCCGG
>Ga0163147_10002494_pt1 | contig 25927 bp, 20 predicted proteins | sample OliLakLV19MP6G1_FD_148597 | JGI IMG/M metagenome (GOLD analysis project Ga0163147, IMG submission 148597) | Freshwater microbial mat bacterial communities from Lake Vanda, McMurdo Dry Valleys, Antarctica- Oligotrophic Lake LV.19.MP6.G1 | ecosystem: Environmental > Aquatic > Freshwater > Lake >...
GGCACGGCTGCGAGGCGGTTAAAGAGGTGGTGGTGGATTTGATGGTGGGCACGGGGGAGGCAAAAGGGCAGGCATTTCTGATGTACCCAAATCCTGCAGTGGATTGGTTGAGGGTGGTGCTGCCGCCGGGCTTGGGCGAAAGTCTCGTGGAACTTTCGGGCGCATCGGGAAGGGTGTTGCGCTCTGTCGTGTCGGCGGCCTCTTGCACGCTCGACCTCACAGGGCTGCCGGGTGGTAGCTATGTGCTGCGGGTGCGAGATGTGGCTGGGGAAGAAAAGTTTGTGGGGAAAATGGTAAAAAGGTAACCATGTTTGGTAACATAGGAGATTTACTCGTCAGACGACTCAAAGTCGTCTGACGAGTACAAAAAAACGGCTCCGGACACAAAGTCCGAAGCCGTCTGAGGAGTTAAGGAACGGTGTCAAAATAACTTTCCAATTTCAGGCCAATTATTTTGGCGTTAGCCAGCTATCTTTTGAGGCGAATAGTGGGGCTATTTAACGAAAAAGATAGGATGGATGGCGGCAAAAGAATGGCATCAAATTGGGAAGTTATTTTGACACCGTTCCTAAGGAGGTAAAACCGTTTTTATTCTTTGTCAAAACGCATCTCCTGGATGCTAATGTTGGCGCCACTGACCTTTAGATAAAGATACACGCGGTAAGTTCCAGTTGTGGCGGTCAGGTTGCCAATGCAATACTGATCGCTGTTTTCGCGGCTCTGACCTTTGTGTACTTGGGCAAATGCCTTGGGCTTGGCGGAATCAAAAAATCCTTTGAGGACTTCAGCGGCTTTGGTTTTTGAATAAACTTGTTCTTTGTCCTGAATGGAAATTTCCACGTTGTCGGCAAAATATTTCGACAGTCCGGCTACATCACCGGTGCTCAAGGCTGTGGAGATAGCTTCCAGTGCAGGATTGCCCTGCGTGTTGTAGGCAAAAACAAAGCTCGGGGTTAAAAGGAGAACGAAAATCAGATTCTTCATTGTGAAGCAGGTTTGTTAGTTTGTCCGTGTTTGCGAACGTTTGCAGTTTTAAACGTTACGATGTTACAAAGTAACTGCCAAAACAGATTTGTATTGTAAACACGAAGTTAACCCTGACTTCAAGCCCAACCATGATTTTGCCTGTTAAAGTTTTAGAACTTTAACGCTTGTCGCTTTGCCGCCCCTTTCGAGTCGGAGAAAATATATCCCAGCGGGCCACTCAAGGGTAGGTAAAGAAAGGACGGCTGAGCCTTCAGAAAGATTTTGCCGGGTTGACCACACTGCTTTCCCGGAAATATCAAAGGCTTCAACCTTATATTCAGCTGCTTCAGGGTTTTCAAAGTTAATCACTGATTCAGACAGTACAGGGTTTGGGAAAACCGCCAATTTGGGCAAGCGTCCTCCAAGGTCTTCTACTGCGGAACTGAATTCGGTGAGTTTTACAGAACTGAATCCGGCTCCATCGCCACCCGTGCCTCCATTGCCGTTCACCCCGTTGCCTGCGGCATACAAGGTCACACTGCCTGTGCCGGTTGGAGGGGCGGTCCATTTTACGTTGAACATATTGGAACTGGAAATATTGTCGTGCTCGGCATAGGTTCGTCCGCCGGGGATGGTGGCGATTTTATAGTTGTTTGGGTTCATATCCGAGAATCCATCCAGGTCACTGTTGCTGCTGTCGCGCAGGCCGATCATCTGGAAGCCGTAACCTACGAGGTTTGGGCCAGTAGCCGAGATGGTGGCACGCGCTGTGTATTTATAGCCTGGAATGTACTGCGTGACCGGGTTATTAGAAGAGTCCAGCACGCTGACAGCTACACTGGCTACGATGGGGCCTGTGTTGTGGCAATTCATACAAGTAACTACTTGGCCGCCCTGCATTTCATCGCCGGGAGCGCCGGTATTGCCCCGTTGAGATTGAGAGGCGCGACCGTTTTTGTTGCCAAGCAACATTAGGGTGGAAAATATTCCAAGAAAAATAAAAATAAAGATGCGGAGCATAGGATGTGAGAGCGGTGAGAAAGTGAGCGCGGTGAGAAAGTGAGAAGTCCCCAGTTGTGTTTTTTCGGCGGGCGAATGCGCCCTATGACAAAAGTTTAGGGCAAAGGTTGAATGTTGTTCCCGATTGAAATGTCCGTTTTCATCAAACAGATGGAAAATTTCTACGAACAGCATATATGTATTGCACAAAAATTGACTGGAGTTTAACTGCAAGACCGTTTACTTTGTACGAATATTCAAACCCAGACTTTCCCTATGCTACCCAAAAATTTTGTAAGCGCCTACCTCCCTTTTGCCCAAGAGGCTCAAGCCGCCACAGGCATTCACGCCGCTGCCATTTTGGCCCAAGCCGCCCTCGAAAGTGGCTGGGGCGACCGTGCCGTTGGAAATATGTTTTTTGGAATAAAAGACACGGCAAAAGGCAAAACGGGCAAAGGCCAGCTGCTCGTGACAACCGAATACCTAAAAAGCCCTGACCAAAAGCACTTGTTCCCGGAAGTGATCTCCGTGACCTGGAACGAGCGGCGAAAACGCTGGAAGTACGTCGTGAAAGATTGGTTCCGAAAGTACGACAGCCCGGCGGGGAGTTTCAAAGACCATGCTCAGTTTTTCCTGCAAAACCAACGCTATGCCGCGGCCATGGCGAATGCTGCCGACCCGATCCGGTTTTTGCAGGAAGTGGCAAAAGCTGGCTACGCCACAGCACCGGACTATGCCAAAATACTCACCCAACTGGTGAAAATGATTCAGCGACACACGCCGAGCGATCTGGAGTCATTTGAGCCGGGAGAAACGGAATTGATTGAACTGCCGGGTGAGGAGGATTTGTGGGAGTATGTGGGGCATGAAACGGAGGTGTGAAAAGTAGGGCGGGGAGATTTCCGCCTCGCGTGGTGTTCTCCCTGCCGGCCGGTGTCTTTTGACCCGGCGCCACTAAAGTGAGTGGCCATGACAAGCGAACCGCCAGATGGAACTGATTTTTTCATAAATGTAAGATTATGGTTTTCACTTTCGTTCGAGCGACTCGGGTAGCGGGCGCCGGGTCAATACCTGTCCCGGCCTAAGTCGGGAAGACTCTGGCGCGGCGGGAAGAACACCCTGCGAGGCGGAGTCACCATTTCTGACCTGTCGGGTCGACAAATCAACCGGTATATCATCCCGATGGAGGTGTTATTGATATTTCTTTATTGCCAATTGGCACCTATTCAGTGGTTGCTACAACACCCTTAGGGAAGATCTATTCGAATACAGTCAATATTCAAAAGTAGCTGTTGGAGTTAAGAGGCTGTCTCAGAAGTTCATCTGTGTTTATAAGGGTTGATGATTTATACTCGGGAATTGGCAGTTTTTATTGCCGAATCGAGCGCAAATAGGATCTCAATAAAGCACAACCGGTAATTCATATTGACGGCTCCCGTCTTTGGGGCTGGATTCAAACAGAATTAATAGTAAGGTTGAATTCGCACGTTCTTTTTGCACGTCGACCGTAAACCTGAAGTTACCCCATTCCGGAGCGCCTGCATCCGTCATCTCAAAACCTTTTTTCAGCTCCCGGTGGCCATCCTCTACGACCCAGCTAAAACTTGCTTCAAAAATTTGGCCCTTGCCTTGCAGCAGGAAAGTATGCTCCCCAGTTTTTTCCACCCGTACTTCCTTGAACCGTTCATTGGAATAAATTTTAGTGCCCGGCAAGGGTAAGACTGGTTTCTCCAGAGGTTTTTTCCGAACCGGTTCGGTTTGTAGCATTACGGTATCCCGGTCAGCAGTTTCTGCTTTTTGCGGCTCATTACCGGTGCATCCTGCCAATGTAATTGCTAATAGAAAAAAGCGGAACTTCATACTTTTGGTAAATTTATGCCGAAGGTAACAGAACCTATCCATCCAACAATTGTGAGGGCGATATAACGCCCCGGGCCGCAAGCGCAGCCCAGGGTGTTTTTTATCGGTTATTGTTTTGTGATTGACCAAGTAGAACCGTCGTGTTTGTAAGGGCCCATGGCAAAGCTTTCGTGAGCGGGGTTATAATGGGAAGCGGGATCGGCGGCCGACCTTAAGACTAATCGCTTTTGAGGATTGTTGTTGTCAATAAAAAACTTCATGGCATTGCTTCCGCCTCGCGTGGTGTTCTTCCCGCCGCGCCGGTGTCTTTTGACCCGGAGCCACTAAAGTGAGTGGCCATGACAAGCTAACTGCCAGATTGAACTGATCTTTTCAGAAATGTAAAATTATGGTTTTCACTATCGTTCGAGCGACTCGGGTAGCAGGCTCCGGGTCAAAAGACACCGGCGCGGCGGGAAGAACACATGCGCGGCGGAATTTATTTAACCAAATTATATTTATCCATGCAACAAAGCCCCCTTATTCCCAGGGCAGACGCATTAAAACGGGAGCATTTTTTCTCGATAGGAGTCTGACATAGCACATTTGTTTCGTTTTCTATTGACGCTTATTTTTTCTGGATCGGCTTTTATAAGATTCAAGGCAATTTTTCGAATGGTGGAGAAATTTTGTGCGGCATTTCGAACACGTTTGCGACTATCATCTTCTCCGAATTAAACATACAGCGACCAGTGCAATTGATTTTCTATATTCCAATGAGATCGAACCATCTGATTGAACTGTGAAGCATTGCCGATTAAACTACTGATATAATAGCGTGTTTCTTTTTCGAGGATATTGGTTTCTGTTTTATACTGCCCTAAACACACTTGCAATTCACTGCACCAGGCATGAAGAATATGAACTGCACCTTTTCCTCCTTCGGATCGTCGTGTTAGTTGTTCCTTAATAGTAGCGCTTCGGCTTGTTCCCTTGCCATCCAGATGGATCATTACGAGGGTCTTCCAAAGATGAAAATGATTCAATCAAACTCCGGTAAACGGGCAGATTCCCTTCCATGGCAAATAGATTTTTGCTTGAAAGGTACCAAGTCAACCCATTTTACCTCCCGTTTTAATGCGTCTGCCCTGCCCGGAACTCCGTTCCGGGGCGTCGAATTGTCTTCCCCTGAACGGAGTTCCGGGGTACATCACCGCACTATCAGCACCGGAATATCCACCGCGTGCCGCACCGCGCCCACCGTGGTGCCGAAGATCAAATCTTTAAACGCCCGGTGGCCGTGTGCGCCCATCACCAGCAGGTCGGCCTTTTTTTCCTTGACCAAAAGCGGGATGGCTTTTTTGGCTGAACCGAAGCCAATGAAGGCTTCGCAGGAATAGCCAAGTTCCCGCAATGCGGAAGCATATTGCTCCAAATTTTTCACGTCGGCATTGGTCTCAAGGTCCTGAATTTCACTGCCCATTACCCAGGCTCCTGCTGTTTCGACAGCATGAAAAAGGAAGTAATTGGCGGATTTGCCACCTATGTGCAGGGCGTGTTCCAAGGTTTTTTGGTCAGCAGTTGAAAAGTCCAGCGCGACGGCAATATCATGATATTCAGGTGCTTTTAGTGCTTCAATTCCTGTGAAAGCACCGTGGGGCAAATAGATTTTTGCCGATTGCGAATGTTTTACCATCAGCGGTTTAATCGTAATGTAAAACAACATCCCCAAAGAAAAAAGTAACACCGGGACTACGATAAAACGAACTGCCCAGTGCCCATCTGCCACCCATTCCAGTACGGATTCTCCCACGAGCCAGACATTGAGCGCAACAATGATTGACGCGCTCAGCCAGCCGCCCAGTTTTGCCCAAAAGCCGATGGCAAACTGCCCCATGCGCCCCTTATCGCTCACATAGTGGAGCAATGGAATGATGGCAAAACCCAATTGCATGCTCAATATGACCTGGCTCATCACCAGCATATCACCCGTAGCGTGTTCGCCCATGATCGTGACCACTAAAATAGCCGGTATCACCGCGAGCAAGCGTGTAATGATGCGCCGAAGCCAAGGTGCGATACGCAGGTCCAGATAGCCTTCCATGACGATTTGCCCGGCCAGTGTGCCCGTCACCGTACTGCTCTGCCCTGCCGCAATGAGCGCAATAGCAAACAACATGGGAGCGTAGCTTTTGCCCAACAAGGGTTCGAGCAATCGGTGCGCGTCCTGAATTTCCGACACGCCATCGTAACCGTTTTTGTAAAAAACTGCCGCCGCGAGTATCAAAATGGCCGCGTTGACAAACAACGCGAGATTGAGCGCAATAGCCGAGTCAATGATGTTGTACTTGATGGCCCGCTTGATTCCTTCAAAAGTACGGGTCACTTTTCGGGATTGCACGAGCGCGGAATGGAGGTACAAATTGTGTGGCATCACCGTCGCGCCAATGATCCCGATTGCGATGAACAGGGCCTCGGTGTTTGGGATACTCGGCACAAACCCTACTACAACTTCGCTCAAATCTGGCTTTGCCAGCAACATCTGAATCGCAAAGGCACCTCCGATAATCAATACCAAAGCCAGAATAAATGCTTCTAACTTTCTGATTCCCAGTTGCATCAGGTATAAAATTAAAAAAGCATCCAGCACACTGATGGCCATGCCCCACCAAAGCGGAATGCCAAACAGCAATTGTAGACCAATGGCCATGCCCACCACTTCGGCCAGGTCGCAGGCTGCGATGGCTATTTCAGCCAGGATATAGTTGAAGATGTTGGCTGCTGGATGGTAAAGTTCGCGGCTTGCTTGTGCAAGGTCTCGCTGCGCCACCACGCCCAACCTTGCGCACATGCTTTGCAATAACAGCGCGATGAGGTTCGACATGAGCAGTACCCACAGCAGGGAGTACCCAAAACGGCTTCCCCCTGCGAGGTCGGTGGCCCAGTTGCCGGGGTCCATATAGCCTACACTTACCAAATAAGCCGGACCCATAAAGGCAAAAAGTCGCTTAAATGCATTGCCTTTTACGTTGGTTTCTACCGTGCTGTGCACCTCGGAGAGCGATTGAGGCATCTGCCGCTCTTTATTTATTGTCTGTTTTTTTTTCATAATTCTCTGGGATTATCAATGCTTTGAAATCAAATTATTCTTACAAACAGGTTTTGGCCCACCTTTTCGCTCAATACAGCTTCGCGCTCGCCGATGCGGACTTTGGCGGATTGGTCGTAGGCGGTTCGCTCCAGCACTTCGAGTTCGGCACCGAGGCTTAGGCCGAGTTCGGCGAGGTATTGGAGGAAGCTGGGGGAATGATCGTCCACACCGGTTACGATACCACGCTGGCCGGGGGTAAGTGTGAGGAGCCGGGTTTGGGTACGGCGTATCCATTTGCCTTGGGCATCCGGGATTGGGTCGCCGTGCGGGTCGAATCGAGGATGGCCAAGGAAATCGTCGAGACGTTCGGAGAGGTGTTCGCCCTGGATGTGTTCGAGTTGTTCTGCAAAAAAGTGTACCTCATCCCAGGCGAAGCCGAGTTTATCCACCAGGAATACTTCCCAGAGTCGGTGCTTGCGGATTAGGTCTGTAGCAATTCGATTCCCAGTCTCGGAAAGCGTCACTCCGCGGTACTTTTCGTATGCGACCAATTGCTTGTCACTCAAGCGCTTGAGCATATCGGTGGCTGAGGCTGCCGAAGTGCCCATTTCTGCGGCCAATGCATTGGTGAGCACAGGGCCGGGTTCCTTTTCGGCGATCTTGAAAATGGCTTTGAGGTAGTTTTCTTCAGCGGAAGTGGTGAGGTGGGTGTTCATGCTTGGGTTGGTGATTGGTGATTGAGGGGAAATTTTCAGCAAAGGTATTTTTTATTTTTAGACAAGGCTAAAAATAATTTTTATAAAAGAGCACGCCTTGTGAGGGCGTGCTCTTATGAATTTGGGGGGATGAAAAAACCCCTGCCGATGAATATCAACAGGGGTAAATAAAATTGCTATACGTGATTCCAAATTGCCGGCATTGGCTACCGATTGGTATAGGGCTGGTCATTGCCGGATCGTAACACAGCCTTCAGCCGTCAAGCTGCAACAGATTTGACAACTTTTCAAAAGTTGTCAAATCTTCCATATTTCGACCTGATCCTGATGGATATGCAGATGCCCGAAATGACCGGCACCGAGGCCACGCGCTGTATCCGGCAGCATCTTTCTGCCGACATCCCCCTCATCGCGCTGACGGCCTCGGCCACGCCGGAGGAAATCGAAAAGGCCCTGGAATCGGGCATGAATCGGCATTTGGGCAAGCCATTTAAGCCGAGGGAATTGGCGCAGGTGATTGCGGAAACGCTTGGTTGGGGTATTGTACCAGCGGCTTTAGCCGCCGGAGTACCGGATCCAGCGGCTAAAGCCGCCGGTACAATGCCCGACCTGAGCTTTCTCCGCGATTTCACCGACGGTGATGAAGCGCAGATGCAGCACTTTATCCAAAAATTTATGGAGCAGTATCCGGCGGAATTGGCCCGTTTGGAAACGGCAATACAGCAGGAAGACCGGGAGGCAATTTATCAGGCGGCGCATGGTTTCCGTCCGCAGTTGGAATTCGGGGGACTGAAAAAAGCGGCTGATCTGGCCTTCCAATTGGAACAAAATGCACGAATGGAAACAGACTTTGAAGCACGTTCCAATCTCCTGGCACAACTGAAAACAGCACTTTCGGAGTTGCCAAAGGCCGCAGATTGGTCCGTTTGATCTGACTATCCATATATCGTGGTGCAGAGCGCGTTGACGCGTCCTTCAGGGGGTTGATTTTAGGTGGGAATTTACTCGTCAGACGACTTTGAGTCGGCTGACGAGGCTGCGGCGCAGTCTGACCACTCAAAGTCGTCTGACCGCTACACCAAAATAGAAACCGAATTTTGCACAAATTAAGCGCCTCGTAGCGGCCACATCGTGTCGCCGCTACGAGGCGCTTAACCAGGGGAGCTACTGGCTTGTCAAATTTTCACCCACTTCTTGGCTCCAAAAACTGTTTGGAAAACATACAACCCTGCGGGCAAGCGGCTGATGTCTATGCCAGTTTTATCACCCTCGGTAGCTCCCGTTAAAACAGTTGTGCCCGAAGCATTTGTAATTTTAAACTCGGCAGCATCCGGCAGGCCCTCGATCAAAATGCTCGACGTGGCCGGATTCGGGAAGATGTCAAAATCTGCTGGCCCGGAAGGTTCCACCACGGCCACAGCGCCATCGTCCAGCACTTGAATATCATCCACATACAGGTTGTTCCCATAGCGGTTAATGCTTCGAAAACGCAAGAGCACTTCGTTGCCCGTGCTGTTCAGCGCCAATTTTTTGGGTTTCCATTCGTCGGGTTGCGGGTAAAAAGGAGCGGTCGTTTCAGGGGCGGTACTCAGGGCTACGCCGCCACTATAAAACAGCGTTTGCCACGTTGCCCCTCAATCTTCTGAAATCTGTACGCGCAGCGAGTCGTTGTAGCCCGGGTAAGTTGTATAGGCGTAATTGAACGTCAGCGTTGCATTCATCAGGTTGGAGCAATCTAACGCGGGCAACTCTAAATCATGCACAGCTCCAGCAGTAGGGTCATTGTAATTGCTCTTTGCCGCCGCGTGAAGACCGCTGGAGGACGCTAATTTAGTGTGGCCCCAAGCATATAAATTGCTAGAATTGAGCGACCAACCCTCTGGTGGGAATGCAGCCAAAGAATCAAAGTTTTCCGACAAAGGGAACACGTTCGAGGCTATGTCCACCACAAAAAACCGGCTCGAGGCGGTATCGTTGAAATTGTATCCTTCCGCTGCGCCGTTTGGCAATGTTGTGAAACAAACCAGCTCATTTTGGCCGCTCGGCACTGTGATTGCCGGCAGCTCAACCGCTGCTGAAAAAGCAGGCCGCAGAAACCCCGTCCAATTGAACGTGGACATTGTGCCGCCGGCTACACCATAATTGATGACGAGATTGTACAGCGTATCTTTCCCAAAATTGCGCAAGACAACAGAGGGCAGAACGCTCGTTCCGCAAACGTTCGCCCATGGTTTGTTCACTTTCACTATGCCAGCGTCAGTGTTTCTTTTAGGGAAATTTTTGTAAATATTAATGATAAACGTGTTGAAAGGCGTGGCGTTGGGGATGCGGATATTGCTGACAAAAAAGGCCGATATTTTTGTTTTTGGGTCAAAAAAAGCAATTGAATTGTAACCAACCATACCGCCCGTATGGGTAAGCACGACGAACGGCGCCTCCGGCGTAACGGTAAAATACTGTGTTGCCACACCGAGACCATACAACGTAGTTGATTCAAATTCAAGCAATTGGCGCATAGAAGCAGCCGAAAGCACATTGCCGCCAAACAACTCGCTGTACCAGTGGGTCATGTCTGAGCCAGTTGACAAAAGTGCTCCTGCTGCGTGGGCCTGGCTATATTCGGCAATCATGGGCGTGTTGACAATTTCGTTGGTAGCGCTCGCCCATTCGTTTGCCACCGGACCATTTGGTGTTTCAAAAGCACCTGCGAAGGTTTCGTCCATGCCGAGCGGGTCCAATATCAAATCCCGCACGTTTTGCGCCCAGGATTTTCCGGTGGCGGCCTCCATGACCATGCCCGCGAGGAGGTAGCCTGTGTTGGAGTAATCGTAGCCACGCCCGGCCTGAAACTCAGATGGGCCGATGGTTGCGAGTATTTCTCCCGGAGTCCAAAAACGGTCTTGGTCTACCCAAATGGAGTCGCTCCAAAGCGTAAAGTTGTCGTTTAAAAAATCAAAAATTCCGCTTTGGTGCGTGAGCAATTGACGGATGGTGACACCAGGGTCCACGTATGGGTAATCAGGCAGCCAGGCGCCCAATGAATCATCCAGTGAAAGCACGCCCTGTTCCTGCAATTTGAGCATCGTCACACAAACAAACAATTTGGTGTTGCTGCCGATGCCGAAGCGCATTTCTGGCAAAGCAGGCAAGCCGGGCGATGAAATACCGCTCGCGCCCTCCCAAGTGCCTTGGCCAGGAACGAAAACTGCGCCGGAAACACCCTTAAGGTTTGAAGCGGCAACGATGAGGTTCAGGGAACTTTGCAATTTCACGGCATAGGTCGAATCGAATGTTTGGGCATCGAGCACATTGGAATTGCCTATGAAAATCAGTGCAAAAAGTAAGGTGTAGAATTTTAGGCTCATTTTTAAAAATTTAAAGAGTTCGTAAATATTTTGGTTCATTTTGGCAATGCCAAATAATGTTGAGGCAAGATAGGGGTATAGCCGTTGAATGGCCAAATGTCACAATATAGCGATTGGTTTCCAAACCCTGTTTTCCCATAGGCAGCTTTGGGTTTTTGAATTGCATTTTTTGGCAAAAAAATGTCAGGGAAGGGGGCGATGTTTATGTCCCAAAACAAACGCCTCGCAAGCCCGCTCTAACATTTGGAACACCTCCTCAAACCCATCATCATCGTAATATGGATCGGGTACACCACGCTCTTGTCCGGGGTGGATATGATCCAGAATAAGCTCAACTTTGGCGCGATGCGCTTCGTTGCGGGCCTGCCGCAGCACATCGCGAAGATTATGCGTGTCCATCACAAAAATCTTGTCAAATCGCTCAAAATCATCGGCTTGAAAATGCCGTGCCCGTTGTTTTGTGATGTCAATGCCGTGTTGCCCGGCTGTCACGATAGACCGACGGTCGGGCAGTTGACCTGCATGCCAGTGCCCGGTTCCCGCGCTGTCTACTTCCCAATCGAATTCCGCTTCGCGGATTTTTTGTTGCATAATGCCCTCTGCGAGCGGGCTGCGGCAGATATTGCCGAGGCATACCATTAGGATTTTCATACTTGACAGGTAAACCTCGTAGGTTTCCAAAAACCTACGAGGTTTCACAGCGCGAATCTCCGAATTTTTCAAATCTAACAGCCCTTCTCTCTACTTTTGCCGCATGAAAAGATTCATTTTTTTCCCCGCCAAAGCTTTCCCACCTGCCAGGGCTTGGCGGGCAAGAGCCAAGGCGGGTCTCGCTTTCCTGCTGATACTCACACCCATGATCTCCGAAGCACAAATCAACTACGCGCCACTTCGCCAACCCCTCAAAACCGGCCAGTGGGAATTCCGACAAGCAAACACACCCGCCTGGAAACCCGTAAAAATCCCCGTGAGCGCACACACCGCGCTGCTGCAAAATGGCATGATCGAAGACCCCTTTTGGCGCGACAACGAGGAGAAATTACAATGGATCGAAAAGGAGGACTGGGAATTTCAAACCACTTTCGATGTGGATGCAGAAGTGTTCGCTAAAAAACACATCGAGTTGATTTTCAAAGGGTTGGACACCTACGCGCAAATTTATTTGAACGATTCGCTGCTGCTGGAAACCGACAATATGTTCAGAATTTGGCGGGCAGATGCCAAGCGTTTTTTAAAACCAACGGGCAATAAACTCCATATCTATTTTGAAAGCCCGCTGAAAAAAACGGACGAGCCTTGGAAAAACCTCGGGTACGAACTGCCGGGTGGCCAGCGAACTATGACGCGTAAGGCGCAGTTCCATTACGGCTGGGACTGGGGCCCGCGTTTTGTGGGTTGCGGCATCCTCCAAAAACCAACACTTGAGGCCTGGGACGATCTGATTTTTGAAAATTTGTTTATCACCACCCAGAGCGTAACGCCCGAAAAAGCCCGCATGGTGGCCCGTTTTCGCTACCGCTCGGATTTGAAATTCCCGGTCACCGTTCAGTTCAAAGAAGGCAAGCGTAAATCCGTAGAAGACCGCGTATTGTGGCCCGGCACCCATATCGATTCCGTCACCTACGATGTCGAAAATCCTAAACTTTGGTGGTGCGCCGGCATGGGCGACCAAGCGCTGTACGATTTCACCATCGAGGTAAAAAGAGGCGTACAAACCGTTGAGAAACAAGATATTCGGATGGGCATCCGCAGCATCGAACTGGTGACCCAGAAAGACGAGAAGGGCGAAACGTTCTATTTCAAGCTCAACGGAAAACCTGTTTTCGCCAAAGGCGCAAATTACATTCCACAGGATATTTTTCAGGATCGCGTAGATCCGCTTCACACCAAAAGGTTGCTCGACGACGTGGTAGGCGCCAACATGAACATGCTCCGCGTATGGGGCGGCGGCATCTACGAGGACGACACCTTTTACCAGCTCTGCGACGCTCGCGGCATCATGGTCTGGCAGGATTTTATGTATGCCTGCGCCCTTTACCCTGGCAATGGTAAATTCCTGAAAACAGCGGCTTTCGAGGCCCTCGAACAGATCGAACGTTTGCGCCAGCACCCTTGTATCTCTCTTTGGTGCGGCAACAACGAAAACGACGAAGCTTGGAACAACTGGGGCTGGCAGATGCAGTTCAACGAGGCCCAACGCACCCAGCTTTCACGCGAATACAAGTTGTTGTTCAACGATATTTTGCGGACTTATGTGGAAAACAACGCCGACCGGGTTCCGTATTGGGAAAGCTCGCCAAAATACGGGAGGGCCAATTCTAAATCTTTGACCGAAGGCGATTCGCACTACTGGGGCGTATGGCACGACGAGGAACCTTTCGAGATATTGAACAAAAAAGTGCCGCGTTTTATGAGCGAATACGGTTTTCAGAGTTTCCCGGAATGGCGCACCATACAGTCGTTTACGGAGCCGGATGACCGCAAATTGGAGAGCAAAGTCATGCTGTTGCACCAAAAACACCCGCGCGGCAATGCCCTCATCGCTGAATACATGAAACGCGATTACAACACACCCAAGAATTTTGAGGATTTCGTGTACGTCAGCCAACTGCTGCAAGCCGAAGGGATGCGCACGGGTTTTGAGGCGCACCGGCGCAACAAGCCCTACTGCATGGGTACGCTTTACTGGCAATTGAACGATGTGTGGCCGGTGGCTTCCTGGAGCAGCACGGATTATTACGGTCGTTGGAAAGCCTTGCACTACTACGCACGCGAGGCTTTCAGGCCTGTGGCGGCACTGCCCATTTTAGAGGATAATGTGCTGAAAATCTATGGGGTAAACGATCAGGCAGATAGTGCCGGTGTGACCTTGCATGTGCGGGCTTTCACTTTTGAAGGAAATAAATTGCTTGAGTTTAGCCAGCCCGGTTTGCTGATTTCCCCGGATTCGAGCAAACTGTTGTGGCAAACCCCACTCAAGACCGTGCTCGACGGCAAAAAGCCCGAGAACTGTGTGGTGGAAATTGAACTGAGGGATTCGTCGGGTACAACCGTGTTCAGCCGCCGGCTCTTCTATGCAGTGCCGCCAAAGAAAATGAACCTGCCCAAGCCCGACTTAAAAATTACAGCGGTGGAAAAAGTCGAAGCCGGCTACTTGCTCTCCTTGGAAACAAACAGCAAGCTGGCGAAAAACGTGTACCTGCAAACGGAGGAAGCAGGCTTTTTCGCCAACAACTACTTCGACCTGCTGCCCAACGAGCAAGTGACGATTTTTTTCAAGACGGACAAGGTTTTGGCCGACCCGAAAAAGGCATTTCGGGTGAAAAGTTTGGTGGATGTGATGGATTGAGGGGAGAAAAATTTAGCACAAAATGTTTTTAAAAATTTTCACCTTTGCCTTGAATCATTGCCCTCACTTAAATGGAAAAAATTAGGTACATCGATTTGTTCTGTGGCATCGGAGGTTTCCGCACGGCTTTTGAACAGGCTTGCAAGGAAGTTGGAGAAGATATTATCCCAGAATGTGTATTCTCTTCGGACATTGACAAGTATGCTCAGTTTGCATACGAATACAATTTTGGGGATCGTCCCTTTGGAGATATTACGCAGGTGGATGAGCGGGATATACCCGACCATGACATCCTATTTGCAGGCTTTCCTTGCCAACCATTTAGCATTATTGGACAAAAAAGAGGCTTCAATGATATTCGGGGAACTCTTTTTTTTGACATCGCGAGGATTTTGAAGGAGAAAAAGCCAAATGCTTTTATCCTCGAAAATGTAAAACAACTCGTAGGGCATGATAATGGCCAAACCCTTCAAGTTATCCTGAACACATTAAGAGAACTGGGCTACCATACTTATGCCAAAGTACTAAATGCACTTGATTATGGCTTGCCTCAAAAACGGGAAAGAATAATAATTGTAGGGCACAAAGACCCTATCTTTTTTGCCTTCCCTCCCAAACAGCAAACATACACGCCGCTCAGTGAGATACTGGTGCCTAATCCCGAGGCGAAGCATTTTTTATCAGAACGGATTAGAGATAAAAGACTTGCCTCCCATAAACCAAAGCATTTTCCCTCCATTTGGCATGAGAATAAGGCTGGGAATATCAGTTCCTATCCATACTCTTGTGCTCTTCGAGCTGGTGCTTCTTACAACTATTTGGTAGTCAATGGCGAACGACGACTTACGCCTAGAGAAATGTTGCGCTTGCAAGGCTTTCCAGACACGTTTGAAATTGTTGTCCCAGATGGTCAAGCCCGAAAACAAGCCGGGAATTCTGTTCCTGTTAAAATGATAAAGGCAGTAATGCTTCGCGTTTTGCCTTTTGTCGCTGAAAGTCTCCATGCTGGTGAAGTATTCGCTGAACCATCCATCGAATACACAACCGCATATGTTTAATCCAGAAAGAACTCCCAAGCTCAAAACGGTAAACAAAGTCGTACCAGCCTATGACTTGAATGATTTTCCGCCTGATTTCCCTTACAAACTTGGGCAGGAGTTAGTCTACTTATTAGCGACCAAAGGACAACCTGATTTGGAGGGATCAGAATGGGAAGCTGTTTTTGCTAGATGCATCAAAGGGGAATGGAAGCCCTCCAATGTCGGGCTTGATGATGTATTATTAGGAAATATAGCATGGTCTGCCAAAAGTGTAAAATCTGCAAACCCATCTAAACAGGATAAAGTGAGGCTAATTTCAGGTAGAAATTCTCTTGTCTATTCCTATGGTGAGATGTTAGATACAAAGGCAGATCCGAATCCGCTAGGTCAAATGGTTCTCAATATTTGGAATGACCGGGTTTCCGCAATTCGTCAAATTCACGAGCATCTTAGAACCGTTGTTCTAGTAAAATCTAAGGACCTCACTGAAGTTGCTGTTTTTGAATTTGAAACCATACGCTACGACCCAGAATTATTTTATTGGGAGTGGAATAAAAACAACAATTTGTGTGGCTATGAAAAGCGTTCGAATGAACAACACTTTACTTGGCAGCCCCACGGATCTCAATTCACTATTCACGAAAATGTGCCTCAACAGGCATTGATTATTCAGATAAAGCAACCTCCTAAATTAGAAAAAGACAAAGTATTGCAGGCTATCGGCTTCGACAAAAGTTGGGTCACTGTCACAAAAAGATAAGGTCTAAATATCTTAAATAAAAAGCCTAATATAATCTATCGCCCCAAACCCCTGACCTTCGCCCCTTGAATGAATCCATCACTCCTTTCCCGACTCCTTTCCCCCTGGCTTTGGCTCGCGCTCGGCCTCGCAGCCGTCTATATTCGTGGCCTTTTCCTCGATGTCATGGACGTAGATGCGTCGCAATACGCCTCCATTTCCATGGAAATGCTCCAAAACGGAAACTGGCTTCAGGTGCAGCACCTGGGCGCGGACTATCTCGACAAGCCCCCGCTCCTTTTCTGGCTTTCCACCGCCTCGTTTTGGCTTTTTGGCCTAAGCAATTGGGCCTATAAACTTCCTTCCCTACTCGCAGCACTTGCAGGCGTGTGGGCTACCTACCGTTTCAGCTTGCTTTTTTATGGAGCAAAAACGGCTGGCCACGCGGCTTTTGTCCTAGCCTCTTGTATGGGCTTGATGGTCATTTGCAATGACGTGCGTACAGATACCATACTACTCGGTTTTTCCGCCTGTGCTGTGTGGCAACTTGCTGAATATCTGGAATTTAAGCGTTGGTGGAATCTACTGGCGGGTTTCTTTTTCATCGGTCTGGCCATGCTCGCCAAAGGTCCTATTGGGCTGGTGATGCCTGCATTTGCGGTGGGAACACACTTGCTGGTTCGGCGCGACTGGCGTGGCATTTTTCGTTGGCAATGGCTGGTGGGTTTGGCCGTCGCGGCCCTCGTGCTCGCGCCGATGTGTTGGGGATTATGGCAACAATTTGATCTGCATCCGGAGAAGCTGGTGAACGACCGCCATAATGTTTCTGGTCTGCGTTTTTTCTTTTGGGAACAGAGTTTTGGCCGCATCACGGGCGAGAACGTGTGGAAAAACGATACTTCGGGGTTTTATTTCATGCACGTATATCTGTGGGCTTTTTTGCCTTGGTGTTTGTTGTTGCCTGGGGCTCTGTGGCGGCGAGTGCGGGCACTTTTCGATGGTAGCACGGCCTTTAGGCCGTCGGGACATATGCCATTTACGGCGCAGCAAAATGATGCAAACTCGGGCGTAAACGCCCTTTATCCCGACGGCCTGAAGGCCGTGCTACCAGAATTCTACGCCCTGGGCGGCTTCATTCTCAGCTTCATTGCCCTCTCCCAATCGCAATACAAACTACCGCATTACATTTTTATCACCCTGCCCTGGGCGGCGGTCCTGGTGGCTTCTTCTTTGAAAAGTATTGGGAAGGGACGATGGGGAGTATTGTATTTCGCTGCTTTTGTCGCACTGCTCATCGCTTATGCCGCCCTCTTTTTCGTCTTCCCCACGGGCAATATTTTAACGGTTGGTATCACCCTCATTGCTACAGGCGGACTGCTTTGGAAAGTTTTCCAAAACCCGTTTCCGGCTGATTTTGAAGTGTTTGTACAACGCGGCGTATGGGCTGCGCTCATCTTTGGCTTTGTACTAAACTTCCATTTTTACCCCAACTTGCTGCCCTATCAAAGCACTCCACAGGCCGCACGGTTTGCACGCTCCCAAGGAATCCCGCCAGAAAAAATGTACTTTTTCAACAGCAGCAGCCATGCGATGGAATTTTACAACCGCGATATCATTGAAAATCTGGGCTCGCCCGAAAAAGTGAAGTTAGCGGCACAAGCGCAAGGTGGCATTTGGGTTTTTACGACCCAGGATGGCAAGAAAGCCTTAGAAAAAGCAGTGTTGAAATTTGAAGAGACCGGGCAATTCCGACATTTTCAGGTCGCGCTTCTGAAGCCTGCGTTTTTGAACCCGGCGACGCGGGAGGAAACTTTGGGGACGTATTTTTTGCTAAAAATTTTACCGGAATAGTGGTGTATGACTTTGGGTGCATGCCGTAGGTCGTAAGACCCGCGCACGGCGAAAAGAACAAGGATTGGAACCGCGTAGCCGTGACACGGTACCGCCGCTTTGCGGCTCCGAAAATGTGGAAAATTCGTTTTCTATAAACGGTATTGCCACTACGTGGCTTTATTGATCCGAACATTGCAAAATTCAACGCTGATTCGAATGACGTAAATTCTTGCAATTAGTGGCTCAAAACAATTGATTGCCAATTTTTTTTCAAAATATTACACCCGCAAAAAACAATCCAGCGTGTTATGGAAAAACCTTGGCTTCAACACTATCCTGCGGGCGTTCCCGTCAATATTGACCCTTCACAGTACAATCGTGTCATTGACATGGTGGAGGAATCCTTTCAAAAGTTTGCTGACCAACCTGCCTTTGTTTTCATGGATAAATCCATGACATTCAGGGAGTTGGATGAAAAAAGCATGGCCTTTGGGGCCTATCTTCGCTCGCGTGGTTTGGAACCGGGCGACCGGGTGGCGCTCATGATGCCCAACCTGTTGCAATACCCCATCGCCATGTTCGGGGTGCTGCGGGCAGGGATGATTCTGGTAAACACCAACCCGCTCTATACTCCCCGCGAGATGAAGCACCAATTCGTGGATTCGGGGGCAAAGGCCATCTTGATCGCGGAGAATTTTGCGGGCAATCTGGAACAAATTATCGGCGAAACGCAGATTAAAACCGTAATCCTCACCTCTATTGGCGAGATGCTGGGACTGAAAGGCGCAATTGTGAATTTCGTGGTGCGCCGCGTCAAAAAAATGGTGCCTAAATACAGCCTCACCAACACTGTTTGTTTCCTGAATGCCCTGAAACAAGGCCGAAAATTTACGATCCCACCCTTTCAAGGCGGCCCGGACGACACCATCGCCCTGCAATACACGGGCGGCACTACAGGTGTATCGAAAGGCACCATGCTCACCAACCGCAACCTCTTGGCGAATATGATGCAAATCCGGGCCTGGCTTATGCCCGTGCTGCAAGGCCATGAGGGCGAATCGGCACGAAGCCTTTGTGCTTTGCCACTCTATCACATCTTTTCGTTCACGGTGAATTGTCTGGCGTTTATGAGCGTTGGCGCGTGCAACATATTGATTGTCAATGCCCGCGACCTCCCTGCACTTATAAAGGAATGGCGCAAACACAAACCAAACATTGTGCCGGGGGTGAACACACTTTTCAATGGCCTTATGAACCAATCAAGTTTTTCGACCCTTGATTTTAGTTCGCTTCGTATTAGCGTGGGCGGTGCCATGGCCGTGCAACGCGCGGTAGCCGAACGCTGGCAACAAGTGACGGGCACTCAACTGATTGAAGGCTATGGCATGACCGAGAGCAGCCCGGTGTTGACGGTAAATCCGGTGGACAATACCTCGCGCATTGGCACCATCGGAATGCCTGTGCCGAGCACGGAAGTCGGAATCGTGGACGAAAAAGGAAACCCACTCCCACCCGGCCCGGAAAATGTGGGCGAAATAGTAGCCCGTGGCCCACAAATCATGAAAGGGTATTGGCAACGTCCTGAAGCGACGGCGGAAACCGTGAAAGACGGTTGGCTCTACACGGGCGATATGGGCTTTATGCACCCCGACGGTTTTTTCCAAATTGTGGACCGGAAGAAAGACATGATCCTGGTTTCGGGCTTCAATGTGTATCCCAACGAAATAGAAGACGTGCTGGCCATGCACCCCAAAGTGCTCGAATCTGCCGCTTTGGGCATCCCGGATGAGCATTCTGGGGAGGTGGTGAAGGTATTTATCGTAAAAAAAGACCCTTCACTCACAGAGGAAGAGGTGCGGGCGCATTGCCGCGAAAACCTGACAAACTACAAGATACCAAGGCAGGTGGAGTTCCGCACGGAGTTGCCGAAGACGAATGTGGGGAAGATATTGAGGAGGGAATTGCGGGAGAAAAAATGAGAAAATATAAATCATCCGAGTAAATTTAAAATTCATTTTTAAATTTACTCGGATGATTGTACTTTTGGGACATGATAGAGCGCTTGCTAGCCAAAAAAATCCTTCGAGATTTGTCATGGTCTCCAATCCTTGGGTTGGTCGGATCCAGGCAGGTCGGTAAGACCACATTAGTCAAACACTTGCAATCGGAGATTGCCAAACCTACACTTTATCTAGACCTTGAGTTGCGAGAGGATTGGTTCAAATTGGAAGATGCCCAATCATATCTTTCAGGCCATGCGGACAAATGCATCATAATTGACGAGATCCAAGTACGTCCAGAATTATTTGCGTTATTGAGGGCATTAACCGACCAAAAGCGATCACCTGCTCGTTTCTTTTTGCTCGGCTCGGCTGCTCCGCACATAGTAAAACTGAACACCGAAACGCTTGCCGGGCGCATCGCATACCACGAATTGCCACCGTTTTCCTTTTCGGAAATCCGCCATCTTTTTTCTCAAGAGGAACATTGGTTGCGGGGCGGTTATCCTGGTTCATTGCTCGCTGCGGAAGCATTTATTAGCCGAAAATGGCTAGATGATTTTACAGAGACGTTTATCCACCGAGACCTTTCTAGGTTGGGATTTGCAGTACCCGAAGGCATATTGCGTAATATGCTTTCCATGTTGGCGCACTTACATGGAAGTATGTTTAATGCAAGCACTTTGGCGGCATCGTTGGGGGTATCACAACCAACCGCCAACAAGTATCTTGAACTTTTAGAGGGAAGTTTCTTGATTCGCAGATTACCACCCTATTTTGTCAATTTAGGCAAGCGCTTGACTAAATCGCCTAAGCTTTACCTACGCGACAGCGGACTGCTTCATTTTCTTTTACGGGTGTTCGATATGGAACAACTTCGTGGAAACCCTGGCGTAGGCAATTCATGGGAGGGCTATGTAATCGAACAAATCATTCGCGAAGCCCCGGAGTTTTCCGCTTTTTACTATTACAGAACGCAACATGGAGCGGAAGTAGATCTGTTGATAATTACACCCAGTGGCAAAAAAGTATGCATTGAAATCAAGTTTTCTGTGGCTCCTATTATCTCGAAAGGCTTTTATCAGAGTATTGAGGACGTAAAGCCAGATTTTAAATATGTCATTACACCAGCGGGCGAGCGCTTCGACCGCAGTGACGGGCTGTGTATCTGCCCCTTGTCCGTATTTTTAGAAAAAGAATTACCTCAGTTTGATTGAAGAAAAAGAGTAGTCTAACGCATATCTTCGCCCGGCTTCTAATTTGCCAAATCCTGTATCATAGAACTGCCCCGACCGCCTATCAAAAAACTCCAAAAGGTCTAAAAATAACAAAACGATATGGCTTCCCTCTCTACACTCCAAGGCTCGTTGGGCCAGAAAAAAGCCGCGCACCTTTTGCGCCGCTGCTGCTTCCGCTACACAAAACAACAAGTAGATCAATTGGCAACCATGAATGTGGATCAAGCGTCGAGCAGTTTATTGACGCTCAACCCCTTGGGGCTTGATCAGCCTTTATACGACGACTCCAGCACCCCGGCTGTGGAGCAAATACAGTGGCTGCTCCCAGCTGGACAAGCTTTCCCCACGACAGATATGTATATTCTGGAGCGGCGTGTTACGGGCTGGTGGCTTAATGAAGCCTTGGAAGACGAAGGCATTGGCCATAAAATGTGCTTCTTTTTCCACCAAAATCTTGCTACCAGCATCATCACGTACAACCACGCCACATTCTTTGATTATTTGTCGCTTTTGCGCTGGGGCTGTCTGGGAAACTTTAAAAAATTGGCAACCAAAATCGTGGCCGACAACACGATGCTCATCTATCTCAACGGGCACCAAAACTCAAAAAATAGCCCAAACGAGAACTTCGCCCGCGAGTTTTTTGAACTTTTCACCATTGGTAAAGGCCCGCAAATCGGCCCTGGCGATTACACCAACTATACAGAAGACGACATCGTGCAGGCGGCCCGGGTGTTTACCGGTTGGCGATTGCAGCAGAACCGCACCACCTTCGATCCAGAAACCAATATCCCACGGGGCACGCTTCTTCTTTCCCGTCACGACACAGGCAACAAAACGTTTAGTGATAAATTTCAAAATACGGTAATACAGGGAGGTACAACTGTAAATGGGGTTTATGCCGAACAAGATGCATTTGTGAACATGGTTTTTGCGCAGCCCGAAACTGCCCGCAATTTCGTGCGTCGCGTCTATCGCTATTTTGTGCATACCAATATCACCCAGGAAATAGAGGACGACATCATCGAGCCATTGGCCGAAACGCTGCGCACGAACAACTATGAGATCATGCCGGTGCTGCGCAAATTGTTCAAAAGCCAGCATTTCTACGACATGGACGACTCGACAAATGCAGACGAAATCATTGGTGGTCTTATCCGCTCCCCGCTAGACCTTGCCCTTCAATCTATCTCCTTTTTTGGCATCACCATCCCCAATCCTTACACAGAAAACAACAAGCATTACTTCACTTTTTACAACGCTGCGGTGATCGATCGGATGCTGGGACTGGCCAACATGAGCCTTTTCTACCCACCCGACGTGGCGGGCTACCCTGCCTACTACCAAAAGCCAGAATTTAGCCGCCACTGGTTCAGTTCTGTTTCTATCATTGCCCGTTACAAGCTCCCGCAAATGCTTCTCACGGGAAAACGTGTAATCGGCGGCTCTGTCAACAGCAGCATCGGTGTCAAACTTGACATAGTGCCTTGGGTGAGAAACAGCGGTATATCGTCCGATCCATCCAATCCCTTTGAGTTGGTAAAGGATCTGCTGGACTACATGCTGCCCGCAGTGATAGGCACCGAGCGTTTCAATTATTTCTATGATCAGGTTTTTCTCGACGGACTGCCTCCTGCCGATTGGACTTACGAATGGCAAAACTATCTGTCAACCAACAACCAGACAGAGGTGAAAATCCCGCTTGAAAGGCTTATCAACCAAATCATGTTTTCGCCTGAATATCAGACTTTTTAACACTAACCTTTAATCATGAAATCATTATTCACCCTAATCCTCGTTTTTTTCTGCCTACAAAGTTCCTCTTATGCACAGACAGATGCCGACAAGCCTGAAGAAAAACTCGGCTGGACTTTCGGCGGCGGCCTCGGCCTCGATCTCGCCGGCACTTTCCTTAAAAACCCCCGTGTAGGTGCTGGCGACAACCGCGTCGGCATCGGCGGCCTTGTCAACTTTACTGCCAACAACAAGCTGGCAAAATCATTCTGGGACAATGTGGGAGTGCTCCAATTGGGCGTTCAGCGCATTGGCAAGCAAAAGGCCGACAACCCTTTTCAGAAAAACATGGATGTATTGCGCTTAGGCTCTCGCTATGGGTACAAAATTATTGGCGAAAAGATTTTCCTTGCTGTTGACGCAACGGCCGAAACACAATTATTGAAAACCTATCAAGGAAACCTGCTGGACGGCGATACCGTGCTCTCCCAATTTATTTCTCCGCTCCGCGTCTCCATTTCACCCGGCCTTGATTACAAACCTACCGCACACCTGTCCTTTTTCTTTGCCCCAGCCAGCTGGAATCTTATATATGTCAACGAGGAAGGACTTCGTGGTGATTTGAACACCAATTTTGCACCTTTCGGAAACGTGCCAGGCAAGGCCGCCCGCTCCCAACTCGGTGCCATGATTAAGGGCCAATATATCAACAAATATTTTAAGGACCGGGTGGCTTTTTCTTCCAAAGCAGCCTGGTTTACAAGTTATTATACCCAAACAGGTGACGCTGAAAATAAGGTTGGCTCATTTACAACTGGCAACCTGCTTTGGCAAAACAACTTGAGCGTTGGTATTATCAAAGGGCTTTCGCTCGATCTGCTCTATGATGTATTTTACGACCATTTCACGCAGGTAGTAGTTGACGACGAGCCTTACACTCTTGGGCTAAAACCCTCCAACACTTTCAGCTTCTTATTGAAGTACAACAAGATTTTTTAGGTTATGCAGGTCGAAATTCATTCCGCATTCTTTCGTAAATGGAGGCGAAATGAATGTTGCCCTGCATAATAAATCAGCCCTCCCAACACCGCCAATTGAATCGGAGAAATACCAATCGGCAACACCCATACTGGCTTGATAAATTCGACCATAAATCGCCACAAGAGATAGCCCACCATAAAAAGTTGGAAGCGCATGCCATTGGGCAAGGCATGTGTCACACCTTCGATTTGCGCCACACTTTTTTCTTTTTGAAAAATGAAAAAAGCGAGCGCCGTTAGAAATACAACTTCGTACAAATTGACCGGATGGCGCGGAATTCCGTCGCCAAAATCAACAGCCCAGGGTAGGCTGGACGGCTCGCCATGTGTACCGTCCGTGAGTCCGGCCAAATGGCAACCGATACGGCCAACGGCGAGACCAAATATCAAGGGATAGGTCATCAAATCGCCTGAAGAAGTCTGGACTCCAATTGTTTTTTTGGTCAGTTCAACTCCGATCAGACCGCCTAACAATCCTCCCACTACGGTTTTGTTGCCCAACCAAATTTGCCAGTTGAGTTGGGCAATGTGACTGGGATTTTCCAATATGCCCAACAAATGGCTTCCAATGAGTGCGCCTGCTGCTGCACCAAGAAAAATCCACATTCGCCCTTCGTCGCTTATAAGGTCTTGACTACGAGCGCGTTGCCACACATACAACCGGTAGCCGATGGTATAAGCCAACATCTCGAACAGGAGATGAGCAGGGATTTTAGCTGAACCGAGGTGAATTTCGAGTGGGTAGTGCATGGAAGATCATCAAGCATCCAATAACGCCATATGCGCAAAGCAAGACCCAAATCCTATCACCCCCATGATAATGCCCCCAATAAGCAGCGCGCCACCCAATTGCTTTTTGTCCTCGGTAAAAACAAGCACGAAGCCGATCAGCATGTTCAGACCTACTTGCGACAGGATTAGCACAGAATCTAGGACAATAACGCCCAATCCGGCTTCAGGCCCACTGTCCATAGCAAGGCTCGAGAGCAGCATGTAGGCGACCATGATACCGAAATTGATGAGCACTACTTTGCCCAGTGGCATCCTGGGCTTTGGAGGGTTGGGGAGTGGGTCAATTTGATCGAAAAGTTCGTTTTGCATAATGCACCCTGAGTTTTGGATATTGCTAGTGTAATTGTCGGGCAAAGCCGCAGAGCGGCTGGAGCTATCCAAGATGTTTGTTATTTAAACGTGCGTTTTGGATAGGTTTCAAAAAAAAGCCGCATCGCGGCGACATTACGGTAGCGTCAGCGTTAAATGTTTTTCAGAACCGCGTAGCGGTGGCATTATTACGGCGATATAATATCACCGCTACGCGGTTCGTATTCCCCAAACGCCCTTATGGGCTACCAAAATGCCACCGCTACGCGGTTCGTATTCCCCAAACGCCCTTATGGGCTACCAAAATGCCACCGCTACGCGGTTCGTATTCCCCAAATGCCCTTATGGGCTACCAAAATGCCACCGCTACGCGGTTCGTATTCCCCAAACGCCCTTATGGGCTACCAAAATGCCACCGCTACGCGGTTCGTATTCCCCAAATGCCCTTATGGGCTACCAAAATGCCACCGCTACGCGGTTCGTATTCCCCAAACGCCCTTATGGGCTACCAAAATGCCACCGCTACGCGGTTCGTATTCCCCAAATGCCCTTATGGGCTACCAAAATGCCACCGCTACGCGGTTCGTATTCCCCAAACGCCCTTATGGGCTACCAAAATGCCACCGCTACGCGGTTCGTATTCCCCAAATGCCCTTATGGGCTACCAAAATGCCACCGCTACGCGGTTCGTATTCCCTAAACGCCCTTATGGGCTACCAAAATGCCACCGCTACGCGGTTCGTATTCCCCAAACGCCCTTATGGGCTACCAAAATGCCACCGCTACGCGGTTCGTATTCCCCAAACGCCCTTATGGGCTACCAAAATGCCACCGCTACGCGGTTCGTATTCCCCAAACGCCCTTATGGGCTACCAAA
>Ga0163147_10002498_pt1 | contig 25915 bp, 11 predicted proteins | sample OliLakLV19MP6G1_FD_148597 | JGI IMG/M metagenome (GOLD analysis project Ga0163147, IMG submission 148597) | Freshwater microbial mat bacterial communities from Lake Vanda, McMurdo Dry Valleys, Antarctica- Oligotrophic Lake LV.19.MP6.G1 | ecosystem: Environmental > Aquatic > Freshwater > Lake >...
CTTTATCACCAGCATCATCTTTTATGCGCCTTGGAATCCCGCGGTGATCGTCTGGGCGGCGGCGGCCTTGTTCACGCTCTCCTTTTTGGGGCGGCGCTATAATGCGGCGCTGGAAGCCAACGAAATGGTGTGGTTCGTGCAGAAAGTGCTGGATGATCTCGTCCCGGCGGAAGTGATGACACTGGGCGCGGATACATCCAACACGATCTACGATAACCGCGATTTTGAAGAAGCCTGGCGTAAGTTTTATGATGAGCATAAAAGCGAATAGGGGGAAAATCAGCCTCAAAAACGCAATTCGGTGGCACTTGTGTTCTAGGCGAATTTCTGTCATAATGGCAAGAAAATTCCCTGCGGAAAACTTATGAACGAATTCAAACTACTCAGACAACAAACAGGCCTAACTATAAAGGAAGTCGCTTCTCTTGCGGGATACTCCCCAAGAACCATTTATCGTTGGGAAAAAGGAGAAAGCACACCCAGAAAAGCCGTTATTGACATGCTGCATTTCGCACAGCGGGAAATTATCCCCCCCCCCAGAAAAAAATTTACTTTTGTCGATCTTTTTGCTGGTATTGGTGGCTTGCGCCAAGGATTCGATGCAATAGGTGGGCAATGTATTTTTACCAGTGAGTGGAATAAATATTCGGTAATGACGTATAGGGCAAATTATCCCAATGAACATGATATAGCAGGCGATATAACAAAAATCGAAGCTGCTGATATACCTGAGCATGATGTGTTATTAGCGGGGTTTCCCTGCCAACCTTTTTCAATTGCAGGTGTTTCTAAAAAAAATTCACTAGGGCAGGCTCATGGTTTCCGTTGCGATACGCAGGGAACTTTGTTTTTTGACGTTGCGCGAATCCTAGAACACCATCATCCAAAGGTGTTTCTGCTTGAGAACGTGAAAAATCTCCTAAACCATGATAAGGGGCGAACATTTGATATCATTTACGAGACTCTTACTAAGGAACTTGGTTATCAAGTTTGTGTCAAGGTTATTGATGCAAAAGGTTTTGTGCCTCAGCATCGTGAGAGAGTTTTTATTGTTGGTTTTAGAGAGAAGAATGATTTTAGCTTTGATAATCTAAATCTTCCTTCGGCTGAGAATGGCCCCAGACTTCGTGATATTCTGCACCCTGAAGATGGGTCGGAATTGGCTGAAACGCCTTATACTCAAGGCAAGAAGGCCTCTGTATCATCTAAATATACACTTACTGAGCATCTCTGGTCATACCTTCAAGGATATGCCGCCAAACATCGGGAAAAAGGCAATGGGTTCGGATTTGGGCTGGTTAGTCCTGATGATGTAGCGCGTACTTTATCTGCACGCTATTACAAGGATGGCTCAGAGATTCTTATAGCACAGGAAGGGAAAATACCGCGCCGTCTCACCCCCCGCGAATGTGCGCGGCTTATGGGTTTTGACCAACCCAATCAACCAAAATTTAAAATTCCTGTTTCGGATCTCCAAGCCTATACGCAGTTTGGTAATGCTGTCGTTGTTCCTGTTGTCCGTAGTGTTGCAAAGTTTATGTTACCTTACATTGTTCCACAATCTGATACGGTTATTAAACGCGAAATAATACCGATAGGTGACGAAATAAGGATAGCATCATGCCAGTGATGGAACTGGCAGATTGGCTTGTTGAACAGTCAGAGCCGGGATGTGTATGGTTTATCAAACGCCTCTCTGCCAATGATACACTTGCCACACAAGCGCATCAAGCAGGCCCCTATATCGATAGAAAATTTTTGTTTAAGCTATTTCCGACATTAGATGACCCCAAAACCTTAAACCCCCGTATAAACTTTAATGCTTATATCGATTCTCATGCGGATGCTAGAGAAGTAAATGCAATTTGGTATAACAACAAATTGTTTGGAAGCGGAACACGCAATGAAGCGCGAATAACAAATTGGGGAGGGCGTAGTTCTGCACTTCTTGACCCCGAAAGTACCGGCGCTCTTTCGGTTTTTGTTTTTCATGTTACCGATAGCCAAGTGAAACTTCATGTATGGGTCTGCAATCACGAAACCGAAGCAGATCTTATTGAAGATTATGTTGGCCCGGTTGAACCGGGGCGGCATATTATATGGACACCTGATAGTGCCGAGATTTTCAAGCGTTCACTATCTCCGACAAATTGCTATCTTGCAAAAGACCAATTGCCCTCGGAATGGTTGGCACGATTTCCAACAATTGCGGAAATCATCGAAAAAACAAAAGCACTATGCAAGCTAGATGACAAAAGCTGTGATGAAAGGCTCATCAAACGGCGCGAATGTGAATTTCAGCTTTTTCTTTCGGTAGAAGAAGCCTATGAGATGCCACGCATAGCACAAGGTTTTACTACAATGCAGGATTTTGTCCGACATGCTCAGAGCGTACTGCAACGCAGAAAATCTCGTTCGGGGCGATCTTTGGAACTTCAAACAAAAGCCATCTTTCTTGAAGAAAACCTTATTGAAGGTCAATCATTTCAGCATGGGGTGGAGTCTGACTCTGGCAAAAGGCCGGATTTTCTCTTTCCATCTCAATCTCATTACCGTGACACCCATTTCCCAGAAAATCGCTTAAGGATGCTGGCTGTAAAAACCACCTGTAAAGACAGATGGCGGCAAATCTTGAATGAAGCTCCTCGCATTAAACAAAAGCATCTACTCACTCTTCAAGAGGGTGTGTCCGAAGCGCAATTTGCAGAGATGGAAGGTTCAGGGGTTAAACTGGTTGTCCCTAAACGACTGATTTCTAAATATCCTGAACCAGTTCGACCAAAACTGATGACTTTGCATGATTTCATCAACGAGGTTCGCCACCTTAGCCTAGTTGAATGATTGATCTGCTTTCTAACGTCGAACCAATGTAAGCCGATTATCCTATGCGGCATGACATCCTCATTTCATTTCACGGACTTTTCATGACAGATACACGGGCGCTTGTAATCGCGGATAATTTATTGGCGCGGGTCGGCTTGGCGGCGCTGCTTTCCAATCAGCAGGATATTCTTGTCGTGGGGCAATCCGCCGGAGGGGAACGGCTGCTGCCGGATGTGGAGGTTTATCTGCCGGATGTCGCCGTTTATGACCTCGGCTATGATCCCACTGCTGCCTTACCTCAAATCATCACTTTGATCGAGGTACGGATGCCCGTCGTGGCGCTGCTGCCGGATACGGAATCGGCTTCGGCTGCGGCGGGCGTGTTTTCCGATACAGGCGCGTATGGCCTACTGCTGCGCGATTCCGATTCGGAAATGTTGGCGGCGGCGCTCCATGCGGTTGCGGCGGGCTTGGTCGCGCTCGATCCGATTTTAGCGGCGGCGGTGCGGATCACACCGGAAATCATAACGCCACCCGGCGAGGACTTAACCCCGCGCGAATTCGAGGTGCTGCAACTTTTAGCGGAAGGGCTGACGAATAAGGCTATCGCGCTGCGATTGGGCATCAGCGCCAATACGGTCAAGTTTCATATCAACGCCATCCTACAAAAACTGAGCGCCCAAAGCCGGACGGAAGCGGTTGTGCGGGCTTCGCGCCTAGGCTTGATTATCCTCTAAGGCTGTGCCTCTTCCGCAAATTTTGTTAACCACCTAAACGCAGTGACGACATCGAGAACACCAAGATTTTGAACAGATGTCACTCGTTCTCGATAAATGCCTTGAGCCGCAGTAAACGTTCAGCCCATTTCGCGTTGAGTTCTTTAATCCACTGTTCAAGTTCGCTCAGGGGTTCAGGGGTAGGGATTCACCTATATGGGCATCCCTACTATTTATAAAAAAATCAGGCTTAATCTCCCGTTGGATTCGGTTCGGCTTGGCGTTCTGCAAGCACACCCAACATTTCGCTGATGCGGGTGATCTTCAGGCGCGGACGACCCAGCGCCTCACCGCGTTCAATTTCAAGCGCGTCCAGCATTTGCCAATCCGCATAAGTGACCACTTTTACGCCGCGTTCTTTTAAGAGGCTTTCCAGCGCTGTCCGTGACGGCGAAGTTGGTGTTAGCAGTTTTTCCGCCCGCATGTCCTCCAAAAGTTTTTCAACCGTTGCGACGGAATCGGGCTTATTTGTGCCGATAATGCCGCTGGGGCCGCGCTTAATCCAGCCAACGACATAATCGCCGATGACCCGCTGCCCATTTTGGGCGGCAGTGACAACGCGCCCTTCGATATTCGGGATCACAGCGGTATTTTCATCAAACGGCACACCCGGCAGCGGTACCCCTTTATAGCCAACAGAACGGAAGACCAATCCGCACGGAATCGTTTCGGTTTCGTCGGTGGCGCGGGCTTTAAGGCTGCCTTTGTTATCGCGGTAAAGTTCATTTTTCACCAACTTGATGGCTTCTACGCGCTCTGTACCCATAATCTCCACTGGCGAGACCAGAAAGCGCATGATGATCTGGCGCGGCTTGCCAGTGGGCGGCGTGGTGGAATAGCGTGTCAGGACTTGGATGTTGCGTTCCGCCGTGCGATCATTCTCTTTAAGGATTTCTTCCGAGCTTAATAAATCGAGGTCGGCATCTTCCGGCGCGACGATCATATCGACGGCTTCCATCTCGCCGAGTTCGCGGATTTCCGGGCTGCTAAAAGCGGCTTGTGCCGGGCCGCGTCGGCCTAAGATGTAGATATTTTTAACATTACTTTTAGCGAGGGCTTCCAGCGCATAATCCGCGATGTCGGTAGCGGCGAGTTCGTTATACGTCCGCCCCAAAATACGCGCCACATCCATCGCCACGTTGCCCACGCCGATCACGACGGCGGTTTCCTGCGTGAGGTCAAATTCCAGATCGCGGAAATCAGGGTGTCCGTTGTACCACGCCACAAATTCCGTCGCGGCGTGGCTGCCGGAGAGATTTTCGCCGGGGATGCCGAGTGAGCGATCTGTCTGTGCGCCAACGGCATAAATAATCGCGTGATAATGCGCGGCTAAATCGTCGTGGGTCAGGTCTTTGCCAAATTCGACATTGCCATAAAAGCGAAACTTTGGATTCGTGGCGATGCGATCATAGACTTTCGTGACCGACTTGATCTTATCATGATCGGGCGCGACACCCCCGCGCACCAGCCCAAACGGGGTTGGCAGGCGGTCATACATGTCGATTTCGACGGTGAGGTCTTTTTGCTTTTGGAGGTATTCGGCGGCGTAAAATCCGGAAGGCCCGGAACCGATGATGGCGACGCGAAGTGGAGTCTCTGGCGTACCGATGGGGGTCATATAAATAACTCGCATTTTAAACGGCTGATATTGTGAAAATTATAGCATGACGTGCATCAGAAAGCGGCTAACATTTGGCGCAATTCGACACGAAATTTATTACAGGGCGTAGGTCATCCGTAGGGCAAGCGGCGGTAAGCCTTAAACCGTACTTGCTATCGTTTGGGTAAAATCAAATCAACCTACCAATGAGTGAATGTTGGACTTAAATGAAATTCCTCTCCAAAATCGCCATAATCCTGTTGAGTCTGATTTTCTTCAGTGTTTTGACTTCTGCCCAAGTAAATCAAGGATTTACAAGTTTTGCTTGGAACTTCGAGGGATCTATGTTTGCGGCAGGGAACACCGTTTATAGTGACCGGACGTTATTATCTGTCTATGCACAACAGATTAGAGGATTGGGTGGCGATTGGCTACCAGACTTAGTGTGGAATTTCGACGGTCTTTTAGCCCAAATGGAGATCGTATCGCTTTCGCGGGTGCAAATAACAGCGTAGCTATTGTTCCTGCACCTTCTCAATTTCAGGCAGCTACTCCTACCCCGACTCCAACAGCCACGCCAGCCATCACCCCCACCCCGTAGATGAGCATCAGCAGCCTCATGGTCGCTAACGACAAGACCGATACCCGTGATATGGGTAGGGCCGACTCGCCCCTTCGTGAGATTTACTTCAACCTATCGATGAGGGTTTCCACGAAGCCTTCTTCGATGAACGAGCCTTTTTGCAGCAGCATATCGACCTGTGCGCTCAACATCGCCCGTTCCTTGACGGTCAATTCTTTCGCCGTGACGACCACAATCGGAATATCACGCATTTCAGGATTAGCTTTCATCATCTCGATAACCTGAAAGCCATCGACACCGGGCATCATCAAATCGGTGATGACCATATCCGGCTTCACGCGCTGAATCAGCTCATAGCCCGTCGCGCCGTTATCCGCGATATGTACTTTGCAATCCTTGCGCGATTCGAGCAGGCGTTGGATGAGGCGGGCGGCGGCTTCGTTATCTTCGATGACGACGACGCGCTTGCTGTGTCCATTCGCCATATAATCGACAGCGTAGGCGAGGTCTTCTTCCGGCAGAGCGGGCGTTTCTTTGGTGCTCTCGGACATATCAACTAACTTTTGCCATTGTTCGCCGAGGATAATTTTCTCGACAGGCATGGTATGCCCGGAGCAGTTGACGACGACGACATCATCCGGCTTGATGATTCCCTGCCGTACCATCTTAAATAAGCCAGCAAACGTAACCCCCGTTGCGGGTTCAACTGAAATGCCGTCATTAAAGGCGAGGATGCGGATGGCGCTGAAGGCTTCTTCATCGCTTGCCGAGACAAACGTCCCGCCGTTTTCGCCGACATAATCATACAGCAGCTCGTAAGCGCGTCCCGGATCGCCTGTCGCGAGGGTGACGATGAGCGTATCGGATTTATCAATCGGCGTAGCGACCCGCTGTCCACGCTCAAATGCCTCGACCATCGGCGCACACCCCGATGATTGGATAATGCCGAAAGCAGGCAATTTGTCGATCAGGCCAAAATCATACAGTTCATGAAAGCCCTTGCCTACGCCAATCGGCCCCATGCCGCCGCTGACCCCTTGTAGGAACCAATCCGGCGCACGCCACCGCTGACCGCCTTCCAATTCTCGGCCTAGCTGTTCAGCGATCTCGTAAGACATCGTTTTCATGGCTTCAATCGCGGCGACGCTCTTGATGCCACGATCCAGAAAAATGCCTTTGGCCTTAGCAAACTGCGCTGCCAATGCTTTAGTCTGGTCGTATGTTCCCGTCGTTTTAATGATTTCTGCGCCATAAAGGGCGGCCTCGCGCATTTTGTCATTGGGGGTCAAGGCCGGGAAGAAAGCCCATAATTTGATCCCTGCCCGCGCACAGTAAGCGGCATAAGCGATGGCGACATTGCCCGTGCTGGCGACGACGACTTCATCTACGCCCATTTCTTTGAGCGCGGAGATGGCAACGGTGGCTTGACGGTCTTTGAAGCTGCCAGTCGGCCCCTGACGTTCATCTTTAATGTAGAGATTTTTGAGTCCAAGCGCGGTTGCCAGCGCTTCCGATTTGATGAGCGGGGTCGCACCTTCGCCCAAGCTCACAATGTTGCGCGTGTTATAGAGCGGCAGCACCTCATGATAGCGCCATAAACTGGGATTACGTCGCTTAAGTTCTTCTACCCATTCGCGGGCATCAATTTTGTTCATATCGTAGCGGGCTTCGACGATCACCTCGCCGCAATTCGGGCAAGCCCCTGCAAACTGATGCAGCGGAGTCATGGTGTGGCAGTAGGTGCATTCCAAGATTATTTGTTTTGTGTTTGGCATGTTTAATCAGATCAATGGTTATGAGCGTGAACGATGGTAAAAGTAACGAATCGGTTTGAAACGACTATAGCTTGCGTTTAGAAAACCACAAGATCAAACAAATTTTTTTAGGAAATTCTTCAAAAATACCCGCGTGGACTGACTGTTAGCATGAAAGTGGTTTCTTTTAGACGCTTTACAGTTGTTACAAATTTTTGCTGAAATAGTGGGCTTCTGCTTTTGAACGAAATAATATGGAAATCTTACTAACCGCAAGGTGATTTTGGGTAGGGACATAGCATACTATACCATGTCCCTACTATGTTAAAACGCGGTGTTACTCACGCTCGCCATTGTAGCTATGCCCGTTGCCATTGCCGAGATGACCCCGCACGTTGTCGATGAACGCCGCGTAATCTTCCTCGCTGATGTCGGTTTTTTGTAGGACGTGGATATTAGCGAGGCGCTCTTGTTCGCTGGCATTCAAGCTGATTTCACCCGTGACGACCATCACCGGAATATTGGCTGTTTCTGGGTTAGAGCGTAATTCCTGCAACACGGCGAAACCGTCCATCTCTGGCATCCGTAAATCGAGGATGATGAGATCGGGACGACGACGCGCTACCAAGCCAATGCCTTCTACCCCGCTGTGCGCGGAGAAGACCCGATAATTCCCGCTTTCGTTTAAAACTTGCGTCAACAGACGAATGTCGTTGGGCTGATCGTCGATAATGAGGATGCGCTCGGTATTGCTCTCTTTTTCCGCTTCCAGCGCGGCTTCCACCAATTGATCGGGCATGAAAGGCCGCTGGATAAAAGCATAGGCACCCGCTAAATACGCTTTTTCTGATTGATCGCTTAGGGTGACAACGATGACGGGGAGATCAAAGGTGTCGTCGCGGTCTTTAAGGCGGGTGAGGATATTCCAGCCCTCACCTCCGGCAAAATTGACATCCATCACAATCACATTCGGGCGTAGGTTACTCACCATTGCTTCGGCATAAGCGGGATGATCGGCAGTTTGCACCTCGAAGCCTTCGCGCTGGAGTGCGCGGCGGAATTGATCGACCATATCTTTGTTATCTTCGATCAATAAGACTTGGCGCTTGGCTTGCATCATTCGCGCCGAGGGCCCATTTAAGGGGACGGCGCGGGGCATTCCGTCGGGACGGCTGGAAGGGGTCATATCCAAAATGCGGCTGATTTCCAGCGTGGGGCGCGTGACGGGCGTAATGGGGTCTTCCCGCATGAAAGCCAAAATACTGTCTTCAGTGGGATTCTCTTGGACGGGTGCCGGTTCAGTCGGTAAGATAATGCTGAAGGTTGAGCCAACATTGACCTGCGAAGTCACTTGCATCTGCCCACCTTGTAGTTCAATCAGCGACTTGGCGATGGGCAGCCCCAACCCCGTGCCGCCTTGTGTGCGGGTAAGCGACGAATCGACTTGGCGGAAGGCCTCGAACAACAGCGGCAAATCGCTTTCCGCAATGCCGATGCCGCTGTCAATCACATCCACGCGAATCATCAAACGGTTGGTTGTTACATCCGTCGTCGGATACACCCGCAGAGTCACCAAGCCCTCTTGCGTAAATTTAGACGCATTCGATACCAGATTGAGCAGCACTTGACGGGTGCGGAATTCATCGCCATAGGCTTTCGGCAAGCTGTTGGCAATCTCGACTTGCAGGCTGATCGGCTTATCCTTGAGCAAGCCGACCCCGATAGAACGCACCCCTTCGATCAACGGCTTGACTTCAAAATAGGCGAACTTCATGTCCATTTTGCCTGCCGCAATCTTGGCTTGATCGAGTACGTCATTAATCAGCACCAGCAAATGCTGACCACTGTTATAAATTGTCGATAAATCTTGCTCCTGCATTTCGGTCAGCGGCCCATCAATCCCCTTGAGCATTACGCGGCTAAAGCCGATGATCGAGTTCAAAGGGGTACGCAGTTCATGGCTCATGTTCGCCAGGAAATCGCTTTTTAGGCGGTCAAGTTCGCGGAGCTGTTCGGTGGTCTTCTGTAACTGGTCGATCAACTGGGCGCTTTGGATAATGGCGGAAAGTGTGCGCGACATGGTGACGAGGAGCTGCTGTGTCTCGTAACCGAAGGCGTTAAGCCGGTTGTCTTCGATACTGACGAGGCCGATTAATTCACCGCCCGAAATAAGCGGGAGCAAGATGGCGGAACGGGCTTCCGGCGCAATCGGTAAATAGCGTAGCTCATCGTGTATGTCTTCGATCACACGGAGGTTGGTCTCTTCCAAGAAGGTGCTGACGAGGTTTCTGGTAAGGCCTTGTCGGATTTCTTCGATCTCCGAAAGCGGTTGGCTAGAGCCAGCCAGAGCGACGACTTTAAGGGTACGGAAGATATTGTCGCTCACATCGCTGTAGAGGCGCGTGAGATAAATGGCGGTTGAACTGGCATTAAGCGAGGTATGCAGCCGTTCCGCCACATTTTGCAGTGCTTCGTCCAACGTATCCGCAGCGGCGGCGGTATTGGTGATCTCGAACAAGAAGCCCATTTTATCCGCTTGCTGCTGTGCGGCTTCATACAGATTGGCGTTTTCCAGCGCGACGGAAATCTGCGCGGCGAGGGTTGTCAAGACGCTCACATCTTCGTCCCCAAAGGCATTAGGACGATTAGACTGCACATCCAACGCGCCCACGACACGGCCTTTGATGCTCAGCGGCAGCGCCATTTCCGAGCGCGTTAGCGGTAGGTAAGGGTTAGGCGCATGGACGACATCGGACGCAGCGATATCCAGCGCGATTTGTGGCACGGCGTGTTCTATTACCTGACCGATCACGCTTTGGGAGCCTTTTTTCAGTTTGTGTTTAATCCCCAATAGCTGCTGGCCTGCATCGCCAGTACTCGCCCGCAGTTCGGCAAATTCGCCGGGTTCATCCAAGAGGAAAATCTGGACATGATCGTAGCGGAAGGCATCACGAATTAAGTTCACCAACTGCGGCATGAGAATTTCGAGGTCGAGAATTTGCCCGGCGCTTTGGCTGACGCTGGCGGATGTTTCTAATTGACGGGCGCGGCGCTCGGTTTGTGCCAACAGGAAGGCTGCTTCCATCGACAGCGAGGCTTGTTCCGCAAAGGCTTGATAGATGCGAGTTTCACGCTCGGTATGCACATGCGCTTCTTGTGAACCGAGCCAAATCGCGCCGATAGTACGCTTAGGTACACGCAGCGGAATAATCGCCAAGGAGTGCATATCCATGCTTTGGAGACCCATCTGAACCAACAGATCCATAGTGGGATCGCCAAAAATATCATCAATGGTGAACACGGTTGGGGTATTTAAATACGTCCAAGCCGGGAACTGCTCATGATTGAGGGTAATGCCCATAAAATCGACATTGTTTTCTTGCGACCAACTGGCGACCACTTGCGCTGTTGCGTGCGGTTCTTCCCAACTACGGCCTTCCAACAGCATGATAAAAACTTGATTAACGTGCGGTGCGATGAGATGATTCACGACGACGTTGATGATTTCATCCGACGAGGAGGCATCCCTAAGCGCACGGTTGGCTTGATAGAGGATGCTGGTTTCATCGAGCGTACTTTGGATTTGATCGAATAAGACGATGTTATCGACCACAACGGAGGCGCTGTCTGCGACGGTGTTCAAGTAACGTTTAACGCTGTCATTGAACAGACGCGGATTATGATAGCCCATCACCAGCCAACCGCCGGACGAGTCTTTAATGCGGAGGTTGATGGCAACAAGGGCGTTAATCCCTTTGATTTTCATCAAATCTTTTTGGAAGGGATCGCCGTTTTCGATAGCCATGACATCTTCAATATAGACCCCTTCCGCCGCGATGAAATGCGCCTTCATCAGCGCTTCCATTTTGGTTGAAGTGGCCTCGCCTTTGCTGCGGGGTATGTTCGGCGGCAGGGTTGTAAACAAAATCCCCGCGCCCATTTTTATGCCGCTTTCGGGCTGAATAAAGCCGAGGGCGTAATCGGGGTCAAGGCTGGTAAGCGCATCTTGCAGGATGTCCGCCAGCGCGATAGTGTCCCGCGCACGACTGATGCGGGTTGTGGCTTGATAAAGAGCGCTGGCTTCTTGCAGGGCGGCCTGCTGCTCCCGAATTAGCAAGCGATTATCAATGGCAGTGGCGGTAATGTCGCCTAGTTGGTCGATCAAGCGCTCATGCTCATACGTGAAGTAATCTGGCTCGGCGCTGACCACAATGAACCAGCCCAAAGGCTTGGGGCGGCTGCGGGCGCGCAGTGGGATGCTGATAAAATCGCGCATCCCCAATTTGTCGAGGGTGGCGCGGCCTGCGCTGTCCAAAAAGGCCGTCTGGCTGTCGCCAACGCGGACGATCACCAGATCATCCAGCAGGGTATGAAGCGTCCAAAGCTCATCTGGCGGATGATTCAGCGCCTGCCCTAATGTCACGTCTGCTCCCTCAGTATCCGCCAGCAAAATATAGGCATCCGTCGGGGCGATAGTGCTAATCTGCTCCAGCGTGATTCGCATCACTTCATCGAGTTCCGCCGCTTCTGAAAGTAAGCGCTGCGCTTCGGAAAGGGCGACGGTTTCCCGTAGATTTTCTTGCAGCGTATTTTCCAAGCTGCGAAGGTTGCTAATGTCTTGGAAGGCCGCAACGATGGCGGTTGCTGTCCCTTGAGCATCCAAAATGGGCGCGGCATAAACCAGCAGGTCGGTTTGCAAATCGCCATTGATGATGGCGACATCATCTTGGAATACCTGCTGGCCTTCTTTTAAGGCCGCGAAAATCGGCATTTCATCCTGCGGATAATGCAGGAGTGTGCCTGTACGGTAGAGGTTATAAGCTGCGCTGCTGAAGGGCTGGGTGGGGTCGATCTTGCGGCGTAGATATGCTTCTGCTTGATCGTTAAATTGGATCGGCAGCAGCGTTTCCGCATCCAACACCAAGACCCCTGTCGGTAAAGTAGAGAGGATGGAGCGTAGGGTTTTCTGCTCGGTCTGGGTTTGATCGAACAACCGCCGATTTTCCAACGCGACAGCCACCTGTGCTGCCAGCGCCGCCACCAACTGCTCATCGCGCTCATCTAAGTCGTCACTGGTGATGCTGCGACCCATCATCAATGCCCCCAACACCTCGCTGGCATCTACCAAACTGGTGACAGGCATGACGATGTGCTTGCCATAGAAGTCTTCAAGCGCACGGATTTCCGCCGCTGGAAGTTCTCGGAAGGCAGGATAATGTGCTGGCGAATTGACGGTCAGGCTGCGATTGATTCGCACGGCATCCACGATAGGCAGTTCGGTAGAAAGATCAAGGACGCGCACATCATTTTCTAGGCTGTAGTTAGGCGCGACGGCAGTGATTTTTTCTAGTAAATTATCGCTTTCAGGGGTCTTTAGTAACAGAATCCAGCGGTCAAAACCGGCTTCCTCCGCCACACGTTCAAACACTTCACCGAGGCTGCGGCGGAAGTCGCTGCCGATGCGGCTGGCGAGTCCGGCGGCTTCTGCGAGGGCGATGGCGCGTTGTGCTTCGGATTGAGCGCGGCGGGCTTCATTTTGTGCTTCGGTAAACAGCCGTTGATTTTCTACCGCGATGGAGACTTGATCGGTCACGGCTTGCAAGAAGCGCTGATATTGTTCGCTGAAGGCATTCGGTTGGTCGCTTTGGGCGATTAACACACCGAACCATTTCATGCGGGTCTGAATGGGAACGACGACCACGCTCGACGCACCTTGTTGCAGCAGAATGTCGCGCAGGTGCGGCTCGTCATTGATCGGATCACCCAAGACTGACGGACGGTTGAGGTCATTAAAGTAAAGTAACCCTTCGGCTTCTTCCGTCAGCCGTCCATAAGGATATTCGTCGCTGTTTAGCTGCTGCCCAATCAGAGAGGCAGGGTTGGTATCGTGTTCGCTGCTCCAATTGTAGACATATTCCAGATAGGGCGCATAAGGAGTGGCATCCGGCCACGCGAGTAAGACCGAAATTGTGACGATTTGTGGCGACTGACCCGCTTGCAGCAAAGGCCGCGCCAGATGCTCAATCGCGGCTTGATACACCATAAATGAATCTTGGGCGCTGGTGATGGAACGGCTAGCGATATATAGGCGGCGGGTTTCGTCTAAGGCTTGCTCGGTGCTGACGAGCAGGCGGCGGATTTGCAATTGACTGCTCATTTGCCCGGTGAGCGCCCGATAAACATCATAATCGCCTGCGTTGAGTTCGCGCAGTTCCGAGGAATTGATTTGGAAAAGGGCAAGCGGCTGATTGGCGCTGAATAACGGGAAGACCGCCATAAAGCGATGGCCTTGGCTGCGAATCCACTTGACCGGAGTCGAGACATCGGGGTCGGACGGATCCAAATCGGTTACGATTTCCGGCTCGCGGACACGCATAGGTGAGTTCGGCGGGATGAAGATGGGATGGAGGAAATCCATCTCTTTAACCGTCATGCCGTCGGATTGGGCGACGACTCGTGCTTGGGTAGGCCATCCGGTTTCATCCAGCGCCCCTTCCAAGACACTCAGGCTAAAACTGAGCGCCGAGTCGGTATTGGTGGCGACAGCGGCATAAACCAAATCTTGGGTGTTTTGTGCCGTGTTGATGATTCGGCTAGCGGCATAAAGATTCTCGTTTTGCGTCAGCGCGGTTTCGGTTTGTTGCAGCAGCAGGCGGTTATCAATGGCGACCCCTGCCTGGTCGATTAAAGCGGAGAAGGTGCGGCCTTCGCTTTCATTAAACTCGCGGGCGGCGGCATATTCCAACGTAATCAGGCCGCGCCATACCCCGCGCACCGTCAGGGGGATGAAGACAATCGCCTGCGCTTGCATCCGTTTAAAAACAGCTTTTAAACCTGGTCCCGGACGGGTATCCTGCTCAAGATTCGTAATCACCGTCACTTGATTGGACTGCATCGTATTGATGAAAGGATGATCTGGCACGAACAACCGCAGACCTATCAAATCCTGATCGCCGGGGTTACGGTGGACGCTGTTGACATCCGCCGCAATTTCCATCCAGCGCGGACGTTGGGTGGAGCCATATTCATCAAAAATCCAGACCTGTCCACCGGCTGCATCCGGCATGACCGCGTAGATGATTGACTGGATGACATCATACAGGCTGTCCGCTTCATTGAGATAACGGCTGAGTTGATAGAGGGTGGAGGTTTCTTGCAGGCTCGTTTGTGTTTCTTGAAATAAACGGGCATTTTCAATCGCCAGCGACACACGTTCCGCAACAGCACGTAAAACAAGGGCATCGCCTTCGGTAAAGGCTTGGCCGTCGGTAGGATGGACGTTTAATTCACCGATCATCTCACCGCGTACACTGATGGGTGTGCTGAGGCCGCTGCTAGGCTGGACAGTGAGGGGCAAACGTTCTACATCCATCAAGTTATATTGATAGGTGCGTTCCAGCCCATTTTGTTCTTCCGTCTGTTCCCATGCACTGCGCGTCAACTGGCGGTTAAGGGCATCCATCTGGGCAATCTGCCGATTAAGCTGGCTGACATCGCGTACTTGGTGAACAAGGTTGGCGAGTTGGTTTCCCAACAGCATAAAGGTCGGCAAATCATCTGTATTGAGGGGCGTGGCCTCATTACCTTGAATATCCAGCACCCCAAGAAGCTGATTTTCCACCACAAGTGGCACGGCGATGCGGGTGCGGGTATCGGGTAAGAGGTAAGGATCACTCGTGCTGCCCCAACCTATCGACACTTCGCTTGCGGTTTGCGGGCTACGCAGTTGTGCGGCTCTAGCGATTGGGGTATCGGAAGAAACTGAAATTTTGATATTTTTCTCGATAAGCCTTTGCCCAACTTTGCCTCGGCTATGGGTAAGGAGCAGGGTCGCGCCAATATCGTCAGCTAAAAAGATTTGGGCATGATACAGCCCTAATGTTTCGCAGATTAACGTCAGGATGCGTTTGAGCGAGCTATCTAAATCGCGGGCGGCGGCGGTTTCTCGTTCAATATGAACGGCAATATCAAGATCACGACTGCGGCGCTTTATTTGTAAATCGAGCGCGGCATTAAGCTGCGTGATGTGGGCGGAAATATCACCGATTGCGCCCACTAACTGGCCTAATTCCGTGTCGTCAATCCGCGCCAGCGGAGCCGGCAGACGCGACATCCCCGGCACTTCTCTAGCTTTTCCTTTTTCCGCCAGCCGTTGAGCAAAATCTGTCGCTTGATTCAATGGCCTGACGACGGGATACAAAGCGCTGTTGATGGCGAACAGCAGCCCAACCGTCACCAAAAGGAAGCCAACTGCCACTGCAACGCTCAAATTATTGGTACTACTCAACGCCTGAGCAAGATTATCCTCGACAACGATGTGCCAAGGGGTATCCTCGCCCGACGCATCAAAACTCGCGTCGGTTGTCGTCAAAACAATACCTTCGCCAGCGGAGGCTTGTAATTTGGCTCCTGGATTATCAGCCAGAAAGCGCTCTAAGGCTTGATTATCGAGATGCGTTTGGCCGCTTTGCGCGATGACGGCATTTTGATTGTTGACGAGAAGCAGATTGCGACCTTCCCGTGAAAATGCAGGATTGTCCAAAATGTCTTCAAAAATGATGACGAGACTTTGCCTAGAAATTTCAAGCTGGAGCAGTCCTGCTACAGCAGCATCGTTATCGACACTGGCGACTGTCGTATAAAGGAATAAGCTATCGGTGCCGGTAATGCCTCCGGCAGTGGAGGTCGCGCCCAAGAAAACCTCACCGGGTGGATTACGCAGCGCAGCGGCAAAACTGGCTTGCGCGATCAACGAATCGGGCTGGGTCAGCGGATTGAGTGTGCTTTGTCCGCCGTTGTTAACCAACTCGTCGGAGACTATGCCTTCCGGCGTGATAAAACGGATGCTGAGAAAATCATCGCGGTTGCGCGTGATGAAATCATCAAATAAATTAAGCAGCGCCGCACGAAAGGTCTCTTGTTGGGCGCGGGGGACTTCCACCACTTGGCTGCCTGTAAACAGCCGGGCATAAGTACGTGCTGTGTTACTGTTGGCAATTGTGGCGAGTTCATTAATGGGGATGTTAAGTTCATCACCCAAGGCTTTATCCACAGCGAGAAGGGTTTGCTGGCTTTCTTGCCGCAATACCCGCCGTCCATCGCTTTGCAACGCGAAAATGCTCGTAATCGCCAACACCATAAATGTGATGACGATTAAGGGGATCACCCGCCGCATAATTCGGCGTTGGAAAGTTGCATCAGTTTGAACTTGTCGAGTCATCGTCATATTTTGTAACTCGCAATCATTTCCACATAAAGATTGAACAGAGTGATAAATAAATTATTCCGTGCCATTTACATGTCCGTTGCTGCCATTCGTCGGTTTCGGGTTGTCGCTGCTGTTCTCGCGCTTACCTTGTAACTGAATTGTGACTTGGGGAGCGCGTAAAGCCTGCCCCACTTCGCGCACAGCGGTTTGCAAAATAGCGTCAACATCGGTTTGCGTGGTAAGGCGGGCGCTGATTTCGTTGACCAAGCGCTCACGAGTGGTGGCACGGCGGCTTTCTTGGAAGAGACGGGCGTTATCTAAGCTGATCGCCAGACGATTGACCAGTTCTTGTCCAAGCAGCACCTTGTCATAATCAAAATCGGCGGCGCGTAATTCCCACGCAATCGCGCCGAGCGTTTGCCCACGCAGCATAATCGGGACGGCGATGGGAACGGTATCGCGCTCGGTACGTTCCCCCACCATCGGTTTACCCTGTGCGATAGCCGTGCGCCGCAGCTCACTGTGCGCCATACCTGTTTCGATGCCTGCGCTGCTGGTGAGCGAGGTCACACGTTGGGCATTCATGTAGTCTTGCCAAGCCGCTTGGGTGGCTTGCTGATTATTGAGGGTGATTTCTTCCAGGCGTTGGATCGACTCTTGATAGAGACGGGCATTTTCGATGGCGATAGCGATTTGATCGGCCATTGTTTGCAAGATTCTGACTTGATCTTCCGTGAAGCTGTCGCTTTCTCGGCTTTGTACATCCAGTGCGCCAATGACGACATCGCCAACGCGCAACGGAATAGCCAGTTCAGCACGGGTCTCTCGCAAAAATTCATTTTGTTTATGCACATTGCTGGCGGCGGTATCACGAGCGACCACCACCCGGCCTTCGTCAGTCACCTGCCCGATTACGCTCACCCCGCCCACTTCTAGGCGATGCCCCCGCGTTAAGAGGTTACGCCCTGCTTCCCCCGTGCTGGCGCGTAAAATTGCGTTACGGCCTTCGTCATCTAAGAGGAAAATTTGCGCGTGATAGATATTGGGGAATTGATTGGCGATGAGCGTCACCACGTTATCCATCAAGACTTGTAAATCACGCTGGGTAGAAGCGAAGCGGCTGACTTCTTGGGTCGCTTGCAAGTCGCGGACACGGGCATCAACACGATTCTGTAATTCTTCCACCAAACCGCCTGCTTGTTCGCGCATGGAGATGAATGCTCGTGCCAAGGAGCCTATTTCGTCCCCACGAGTGGCCGAAGTCACAGGCGCATCTAAATCACCATTGCTCATCGCCCGGATGCTGCGCTCCAAGCGACGTAAGGGCGGCGTGATGTGTTGGTTCATCCCAAGCCCTAGCAGCACACTAAAGGCCAAGATACCGCCGAATAACAAGCCGACGCTGCCGGAAATCTCCGGCAGCGTGACGGTAAACGTTTGGTTAGCGCGAATATCCGTTATAAGTGCGAAAGCCGTGCCGGGGATGGCGCTAAAATAAGCTAAATAGGCTTGATCCCCAAATGTGTAGGTATCGACTCCTGTTTCCTCCCCCAGTCCGCGCCGCACGATGTTGGTCATGACGCTAAAGCGTTCCGGTTGGCGTGAGCTTGCCGGCGCGATGACTTGCCCGCTGAGGGTCGTCATAAAACTTTCAGTCGTACGAAAAGAATTGGAGCGATCTAATTCATTAAGGAAAATGGTTTGTAGATTGATCGTCCCGATGACATAGCCCCATTCACGCCCTTGATATTTAAAAACGTAAACAATTTCTGGGAAGACCTGTCCATTCTCTTCAAAAAGCGCCACCCGTTCATCGTTGTTTAGCCTTAAGGCCGTTACGCCTTCACGATAGGCTGCGCTTTGTGACCAATCGGTGCCGAGGGACGGGGGGGCAGGGTTGCCCACAGGGGTTAGGGTGTTTTTGCCAAGCACTTGACCGTCTCGATCAACCACCACAATCCGGCTGAATGATCCCTCACTAATCAAGGTATCATCAATATAAGTTTGTAGTTCCATCGGAATAGGAATTTGGCTGTTGGCAGTGGTCAATACACCTAAAATTAAGTCGTTATAGGTTGGGTTGGCGACAAAGCCGCCGAGTGTTTGGCGTACCCGATTAAAATTGTCGGTAATGTGTTCTTGCTGCTCGTTGCCCTGTTCTTGTAAATACAAGGTCAGGTTGCTCAAATCTGCTGCTGTAACCTCGTTGCGGATGGTAAGGGCTGCCAGCAGCGTGGGGGCTAAAACGGCGACCACAAAACTCAGCACCAATTTAACCCGCAGTGACCATGTATGAAATGGCAGAAGTTGGATGAGTCGGTTCATAAAAGTTCCTCGCTGCTCGATAGTCGGATAGCGGGGTTGGGGCGCGTTTCTTCGGAATAAGCGCGTTCCGCAAAGGCATCCGGTTGTAGGTGGATGTGGGTGTTGACGGCACCCAATGCTTTATTAAAGCTCTCGGCTGCCAGTTTAATGGCGGTTTCTACATCCGTTGCGCTGATGAGCAGCCCAGAAGCTTCATTCGCTTTGCGCTCACGGATGGCTTGGGATTGGCTTTGTTCAAACAAGCGCTTATTTTCCAGCGCCAGCGCCAGACGATCCGCCACATTTTGCGCCATTTCTACTTGGCGCTCTCCAATTTGCTGTCCCGGCGGTAAGGTAAAAGCCATCGCGCCCAAAATATCATCACGCAGCATAATCGGCACATTAACGACCTGAGACTCGCCAACCTGGGTAATCTGTAGCTGCCCGGTCTTTAAAGTAGCCTCCACCATTGGCGATAAATGATGTGCCGCAACCGCCTTGCCTGCTGCGTCGATATCGAACCCAATCGCGTTTTGTCCGCGCTGCTGGAGATAGTTATCCCAAGTGGTGCTGAGCGTTTGGCGCTCGATCTTACGAATTTCGCGCAGTTGATTGCGGACATTGGTTAGGACGGTTTCTTGTTCCATAAGGCTGCCACGCAGCGCTTTTTCTGTGCGGATTTTTTGTATGCCAGTGGCAATTTGATCGGCTAAGACCGACAAGGCCGTAATTTGGGCTTGGGATAAGGGCGAATTAGGCGACTGAATATCCAGCACGCCGATGACGATCTCGCCTTGTAAAATCGGAATCTCGACACTATAGCCAAATGTGAGCAAAAAGTGGCTGCGGCGCAGTTCAAAATCGCTGTTAGAGACGCGCACAGGCTGGCGTGTGCGGAGCGCCTCATAAAGTGCGCTGGCATCGCCCACCGTGACGGATGTTTGTAGATCACTCTGGCGAGAGGCCAACCCAGAGCGAAGCCGCTGCGTGAGCTTGCCGCTTTCATCAACGAGATAAATTTGTGCGTAGGCCTGCCGAAGTTCTTCACGAATGAGGCTAAAAGCGCGCTGATAAAGGGAGAGTTCATCCGTGTCATTCGTTCTGGCGTTAAAGCTGCCGACCTGTTGAAGCTGCTCCACACTATGCAGCGATTGGCTGACGATACGATAGCTGTTACTGTTGAAGAAAAATAAAAAGAGGCTAATGACCGAGAAAAAAGACAGCGTGCCTAATAAATCCGCTGTCACTGTATCGGCGGGGATAGTGTTCAACGGTTGCGTCAAGCCCGATTGGGCAAACGCACCCGTGAAGGCCGCTAAGATAATCACCGAGAAAACGAGGAACAAAACCTGCCGTTCCAGCAAGAGACCCGCAGCAATTATGGCAATGGTAGGAAAAGTAATCGTCGCGCCGTACAGGCCATTGGTAATTGAAAACGCTGAAAATAGGGTCAAAAAGAAGACAAAAGACCACGAGGCGGCTTTTAAGCGCCCCGTTTGTAACAAGACGAACATCACCACAAGCAGCACTGGGAAAACGACTAGGCTGAGTGTATCCACTAAAACAATCAATGAAAGCGTAGGGGCGAGATTCAACAAGGTGGCGAGAGTCCAAATTGCCCAGATAACCCCCATCCCACTCATGACGAATAACAGCCCACTGGCACGTTGGTGATCAATCGGGTTGGTGTAAGGATAGCGTGGCGATAACCAGCGGCGGATTGACCCGATCATGATGTGCCTCCATTGAACGGACTATTTTTAAAAGCGCCGTTATGATACCCTTTGGTGTTGGTGGGTTCGTTAGAGGCAGCGGGTGTTTGCCCCAGCCGGATTGCCCCCTGTGCTGCGCCTAAGACCTCGCTCAATTCCGAGAGTGTAATTTGCAGCAAATCATCCACGCTGTCCGCTGCTTGATACAGTCCGACGATCTGGTTAATGCGCTGTTCTTGGGCGGTGGTCTCTTGCGCTTCTTCAAACAGACGGGCGTTATCCAAGCTGATCGCCAAGCGCTGTGCGACGGCCTGCATCATTTCAACTGTATCATCTTGGCGCAGGTCGGTGCCGGGGCTGACTTCAATCGCCCCTAAGACCTCGCCACGCAGCACAATTGGCACGGCGATGACTTGGCTATCGTGATCGTCTGATGAATTATCTCGGGTGATCGGGCGCTGGCGGGTTGCCGCTTCTGTCATGGTTTGTGTCCAATCCGCGCCGGCGAGTATCCCTTGCGACGAAAGCGTTACCCCTGCGCTGTCACGGTTGGCGCGGAGATAGCTCTCCCACGCATTTTTGGAAAGTTGACGGTTCAAGCGTTGGATTTCTCGTAGATTGGCTTCTGATTCAAAGAACAACCGTTTATTTTCTTGCACGGCGCTGGCTTGGGCTTCAAACAGGCGGGCGTTGCGAATGAGGGTTGCCAGTTGATTCGAAATCACTTGCAGGGCTTGAAAATCGCTTTCATCGAAGGTATCGCGCTGGGTACTTTGAACATCAAGCGCCCCGATAATACGATCCCCATCCAAAATGGGCAGCGCGAGTTCGGCGCGTGTATTGGGGAGCAGCTCATTTCGAGCGTGAACCTCGTCGTTGTCGATATCGCGGGCGATGACGGGTTCGCCTGTTTGTGTTACGCGCCCGATCACGCTTTGGCTGCCAACCGCCAACTTATGCCCACGAGCTATTAACTGCTTGCCCGCTTCGCCCGTACTAGCGACCAAAACCGCCGATTCGCGGGGTTCATCCAGTAGAAAAATCTGCACATGGTAATAGGCAAACCGATCTCGAATCAGATCAACCGCTTGTTTAAACAAGTCTTTAAGATCAAGCGTAGTTGAAGTAATTTGTGCGATTTCCGCGCTGGCATGGAGCAGTTCGCTTGAACGGATGGAGCGCTCGACGGCGAGGCCAATATCGTACCGAAAACGGCGCAGAAATAGGCTGAGGCTGACGAGTATCACTAAAACGCCTATAAAGCCAATGTTACCCCCGTAGAACTCTGGAGTGAGAGGGTAGCGGGTGAAGATGAGGGCGAGACTGGCAAAAAACATGAATAAAGACGCGCCAAAGACAATCCGATGCGCGAAAATTGCCGCAACGATCATACCCGAATAGGCAAAAGCAAAAACAATCAGAGGCGACTTGACACTAACGATGCTTAAAAGTATGGTGACACAGACCATATTAATGAGAAATATCGTGTAACGTTTCTGTAATGCTAAGATGAGTAGGAGGGCATATAATGCAGCGAAAGTTACAAAAGAAACTGCACCAACGGGCGAGAGATTACTGGTTAATAGGAGGCCAATAAAAACCACGCTGAGAATGGTGATGACCATAATTGAAAAGTAGCGCACAAAACGTAACTGAGTTTCTAGCAAAATAGATTGGGCAGAGGCAGGCGTGTTTTGGGTGTTAAGCCTCATTGATGGTGTTCCTTCCTAGACAATCCGATTTAAGGCCGATTACCGCTGTTGGTGGGCGGACTTCCTAACCGGATAGTAACTTTTTCTGCTTTGATGGCCTCACGCAAGCTGCGGGCGGCTTCGGTGACGGTGGCTTCTACGTTATTATGCGTTTGGAGGCGGCTGCTGATCTGGTTAACGAGGGCTTCTCGTTGGCCTAAGCGCTGGCTTTCATCCAAAAGACGGGCATTTTCCGCTGCCAAGCCAAAGCGCTCGCCTACTTCCTGCACGAGGTCAAAGTCTTCCGGTGAGAAGATGCGATCTTTATCCAGTTCAAATTCCATCGCGCCGACGACTTGCCCACGCACCCGCAGCGGAATAGCGACGACTTGGCGGCTATCTTGGTCTTCCTGCACGAAATGATTGATGCGAATGGCTTCTTCTAATGTCGGCGTAAGTTCATGCTCTGGTTCCACACTGTTGAGTCCAAAATCAATATTTAGGCCATAGTCGTTTCGTGCGCCACGCAGATATTCCGACCAAGCGCGTCCGGTCAGGCGTTCATTTAAGCGCTCACGATCTGCCAGCGCTTCACGCAGTTGCTCCACTAAGCGTTCATTTTCTTCTTGACGCGATTGCGCCGTTTCATATTGGCTGGCGTTATCAATGGCTAAGGCTGTACTATCCGCCAAGGCTTGGAACGTCGCTAGTAGATTGGGGTCGTTGAAGGCATCGCCATCTTTGCTCTGCAAATCGAGCGCACCGATAATTTTGTCACCAATTCGCAGCGGAAAAGCCGCTTCGACGGCGGTATCTGGCAGCAGTTCGTTGCGGCGATGGACGGTCTGGGTTGATCCGGCACGGGCGACAATCGGCTGGCCTTTTTGTGTCACCTGACCGATAACGCTCTGGCTGCCGATAGTCAGGCCGTGACTCGCGGCGATCAATTTTTGCCCGATGGGGCCTGTGCTGGCGACCAAGCGGGCTTGGTGGCCTTCTGGGGGAATCATGAACACTTGTGCGTGATAGACAAAATCAAATTTTTCGATGATGCGGTTGGTGATAGTGGGCAGCACCTCGTTTAAAGTGCGGCGACGCGAAACTTGCTGGGCAATTTCCGAGAGGATTTCCGCGCTGATGGCACGATCTTCTACCGCTTCCGTCGCGCCTTCAGTGCGGCTGCGGTTGGCATAACGCAGTAGCAGATAAATGACGAAGGACGCACCCATCGCTTGCAGCATATATGTGGCGACGGAAATATCAGAATTGGCGAAAGCTGCGCTGCTCATGGCACGGATGGTTAGTGTTGCCATTGCTACCCCTAACCCCGCGACGATGCCTTGCCAGCCAATCGCTAATGCACCGATGACGATCATCAAGACAATTGCACCGCTGGCATAACCCGCTGCATTCGTGTTGACGACCAGCAGTAAAACGCCGCTAAAATACCACATGAAAAATAACGCCCACCCCGCGACCATCACCATAGCGCGGCTGGTGGCGATATAGGCGATTGCGCCCAAAATATACAGGCTTATAAAGACGACTAACGGACCAGCCGCGCCAGCTTGACTGCCGTATTGCAGGGCGACTTGAAACAGTGTGACTCGTTCGGTTGTCTCGGTAGAAATGCGCCATTCCGGGACGGAAAGCGCATACGTGCTGTAAAATCCTAGAATCAGCAAAAGCAAAAAGTAGGCCACCCGCCCCCGATATTTGCCGAGCGCTGTATCATAACGTTGGGTAGGGAAGATGAATTTGAACAATTGTAGTGGCTGCATTACGACTCCATTTTGGAATTTGTGCCACCATCTTCTGGGAGCAGGGCTGGGGTAGTGAGGCGGATACGCGCCCGCCGAGCGCCGAGCGCCTTGCCGAGTTCGCTCATGGTGACATCAAGCATCTGCTCTAATTCCACCTGCCGCTGTAACTGCGATGAAATATCGTTGATGAGCGCCTTACTTTTAGCCACACGCTGGCTTTGCCCATAAGCATCGGCATTTTCTAAGGCGACGGAAAGCTGGCTGACCAATTGTTGAAAGATGGCGGCTGTCGTCGCGTCATACGCCTCACGACGGTGACTGGCAATTTCGACCAATCCCAAGACGACCCCGCGTGCGAAGATCGGCTGTGCCATCACAGAAATAACATCTTCGCGGGAAGTGTGGCGCAATGAGGTTTCTTTCGTCAAATCACCAATTCGCACCCCTTCGCCCGTCCGCCATACTCGGCCTGCGGTTGTGCCGTTAATTTCTACGGCTTTCCCTGCACGATCAACCCACAGTGTATCACCGTCGCGGCTGGCAATCACTTGTAGGCGGTTTTGCGCCGCATCGAACATGATGACGCTGATCTGATCGGCGCTGACGATGCGCGTCATGCTGGTGAGGGCGATTTTAAGAATATCGTCAATTTCGAGGGTTGATTGCAGCAGTTGGCCTAGCGCGGCAATTTGTTGGAACTGTTGCGCTTGTTTTTGGCTGTCGCGCAGCAGACGAATATTTTGCACACTCACGCCGATTTGTGCGGTAATAGTCCGGGCGATGTCGATCATATTGGTATCAATCACGAACTTTGTGTCAAAAATATCTAACCCGACGGTGCCTAAATAATCCCCTTGTGTGTCTAACAGGGGCAGCAGCAGCAGCTTTTTAATGCCCATTTTTTCGGTATTTTCGTGCAACCCACTATCGGCTAAATTGACGGTGATCGGCTGTAAGTTGCGACGGAGTTCTACTTGGAGGGGGTTATCCGCCGGAATTTGTATCCCGACACTCGACATATCGGGGTATTCACTGACAATCGAAACAAACTGCTTGGATTCGTCCATCAGCGAAATGCTGGCATGATTGATCCCCAACGCATTGACTAAAGCGGTGCAGGTTTGGTCGAGCAGGGTTTTCTCGTCAGGGGCATTGGTTAAGCTGTTGGCAAGCTCATTAATCGTTTCTAGTACGCGCACTTGACTGCTCAATTGTGTCGCGCTGGTTTGGCTATCACGCAGCAAGCGTTGATTTTCTACCACAATAGCAAGTTGATCGACCAGATTCCGTAAGGCGCGGGTGCGGTTAAATGGCATTCGCCCCGGCGAGTCACTGGCAAAATTGACGAGGCCAAATAAACGGCGGTTGGTGCCTGTGAGGGGTAGGGTCAGAAATGCCCCCTTTGAAGCATTCTCCAAGATGGAGCGTTGTTCGCTGGTGATCGTATTTTCGGTATCTGCTAATTCTCCTTCCGAAGATACAACAGGCACTAAATCGGGATAGTCCGTCAGATGGACTTGACGACTCTTGGTAATAATGTCGCCACCATCAATTTCGGCAATCGTCGCCAGCATTTGTGGGTTTTCCGCATCAATCACCGCGATATGAGCGCGTTCATATGTGCCATCGGTAAAGGCATAAAGGGCGACAAGCATATCCATCGGTTGGTCGGCGCTGTAAATTGTATTGGTCGTCTCATAT
>Ga0163147_10002499_pt1 | contig 25908 bp, 15 predicted proteins | sample OliLakLV19MP6G1_FD_148597 | JGI IMG/M metagenome (GOLD analysis project Ga0163147, IMG submission 148597) | Freshwater microbial mat bacterial communities from Lake Vanda, McMurdo Dry Valleys, Antarctica- Oligotrophic Lake LV.19.MP6.G1 | ecosystem: Environmental > Aquatic > Freshwater > Lake >...
TACGCCATTAAAGGTATTATCCAGCTCTCCATCGGCATTGTATCGGGCCACCAAAAATGAGGTACTTGCCAGAGGGATGGATTCTTCGAAACCTGCTATTACAATTTTTCCATCAGGTTGAATTGCCATGGACATGCCGAAATATTCATCCGGGCCAAATGTATTATTTTGTTTTCCATCTAATGAAAAAGTGTTATCCAAACTTCCATCTGTATTGTATCGGACTAAAGAGAAATTATTATGTCCGTTGATATAGGATCTGCCTGCCACAACAATTTTTCCATCAGTTTGAATTGTTACTGCATTGGCAAAGCTGGGAGAATTTTCAAAATCGGTAAATACTTTTCCATCATTGCTAAAGGTGTTATCCAGCGTGCCATTGCTATTGATACGTGCAATAGCAAAATAGGCAGAATCATAATTAGCGTCAATATAAGTATGTCCTACAAATATTATTTTACCATCAGCTTGTAAGGCAACATATTTTGCCAAATCAGAAAAACCCATAGCAATTAATAATTTACCATCATCGCTAAAAGTAGCATCAAGGCTGCCATCTGTATTATAGCGTGCAATGGCAAATGTAGTGTTGCTGTTTCCACCAACTATAATTTTTCCATCGGCTTGTACTACCAAAGAAATTCCTTCTTCGTTTGAACCAAATTCGGTAATCTGCTTTCCATCATCACTAAAAGTAATATCAAGGCTACCGTTAGCATTATAGCGGACAATTGCAAAATCATAATTGCTTCCATTCCAGGTAGTGCCTGCTGTTACAACTTTTCCGTCAGACTGAACTACAATAGCATTTACGCTGGTATTACCCTGATTGTAATCTCCCACTAATTTCCCATCTATATCAAAAGTATTATCAAGGCTGCCATCTGTATTATACCTTATTAATACAAATGCAGCATTACTATTAATAAAGGAATATCCTGCAACAATAATTTTATCATCATTTTGTATTGCAACAGAACCTGCATAGTCATCCGAGGCATTTTGAATATCTGTTGTTAATATACCATCCGTATCAAAAGTATTGTCGGGCCTGCCATCTGGGTTAAAACGAGCTACTGCAAAATCGTTATTGCTGCCATTGAAGGTATAACCGGCAATTATAATTTTTCCGTTTTTTTGTATCTCAACTGAATTCCCTATTTGAATATCTGAACCAAGATTGGCGATTTGAATTCCGCTGCCGTTAAAGGAATTATCGAGACTGCCATTTGTATTATAACGGGCAACAGCAAAACGATTAATGCCTGCAACAGTTGCATACCCCGCCATAACAGTTTTGCCATCATCTTGCAAAGCGATGGAATAAGAAGTTGAACTGGCATCACCAATAAGTGTTGTCTGCCTGCCATCGGCATCAAAACTGTTATCAATACTTCCATTTGTATTAAAGCGTGCAACAGCAAATTTATTTCCGCCCAGTTCCGTCATTGCATACCCGCCAACAACTATTTTACCATCTTTTTGAATGATGATTGAGCTGGCAGTGCCTGTTTTAATTTCGGTTGAATCGGTGCCTCCTCTTTCTGGTGGGACTTTGTAGATAAAATCTGTTGTAGCTTGTCCGGTTCCATTAAATGAATTATCGGGACTCCCATTGATATTATACCTTGCTACCAGAAACCCCGGAATAGCTGAACTACCGGCAATAACAATTTTTCCATCAGTTTGTATGGCTACAGAAATCGGTTTAAATGTGGTAGACAGGAAAGCATTTTCGCCAAAAGTAGTATCAGGCAGACCATCGGTATCGAGTCGTGCTATTCCAGACAAACCTGTGCCGGTATTGTTTGACCCTGCAATAATAATTTTTCCATCAGGTTGAAATGCTACAAAAGCTTCCACCAATGATGCAATTGCTTTGGAATACCCATTAATGCCAAAGCTGGAATCCAGTGCTCCATCAGGTAATCTTTTTAAAATGGTTGTACCACCAAAAGATCCATTTAAACTAATATAAATTGATCCGTCAGGATGTATTAAAACCTGTCTTGCACTACTGTTATATTTAAAGCGAGCGCCCATATCTGTAGTAACAATTCCATTTTTACCAAATGATGGATCAAGTAAGCCGATTTGCGTATGACCAGATTTAAAACAAAAGAAAAGGGTAAAACAGAGTAAAAGTTTTTTCATTGCCAGATTTTTTAAACAGTTTGATAGTTGCCATTATACAATACATTTTCATGCCCTAAAATAATAATGGACAGGAATAAACAGAATAATAATGATAAAGAGGTTTTGGCAGGAGTTTACAGCAGGCATTCAGGAGCATGCAATAATGATACAGCTATCGTGAAATTATCGGGAAATTCCATATAAATCAAAGATCATCAGGAACTCATTTTCAAATAGAACAAGCTTGTTTTTTAGGGCTGAATATTTTATTGAATTTATTGAAACGATGAAGTAGTTGCTGAGTTCTTTTAATAATTACTTAAAACGTAACAGTTGCTTTATGTATAAAAAAATCCCCAGAGTAACCGCTACCGTCGGTATATTAAATTGTGACCGGAATGAGATATTTCCCTTTTTTACAAAAGAAGGTATAGAATTATTTCAAATTAAAATAATTTCTACGGAAATTTAGTTTAGACTTTGCGCCTAATGTTTTTTTATTACAACGATTGTAAACTTTTATCAATAATACCCACACATTCCAATACCTGGTTTTTAGTGATGGAAAGTGGAGGTGCAAACCGGATTTTATCTCCATGTGTTGGCTTTGCCAATAACCCATTTTCTTTTAGCGTTAAGCACAAGTCCCATGCTGCTTCGGGATTGCTGTGTTTTATTACAATGGCATTTAGTAATCCCTTACCCCTTACCAATGAAACGAACGGAGAATTAAGTTTTACAATTTCGCTGCGAAGCAGTTCGCCCATTGCTTCAGCATTGGCAGCCATATTCTCGTCTTTTAAAACTTTTAGAGCTGCCATTGCAACTGCACAAGCCAGCGGGTTACCACCATAAGTACTACCATGTTCTCCCGGCTTGATGGTCATCATAATTTCATCATCACACAATACTGCACTCACAGGTAATACGCCACCACTTAGTGCCTTGCCCAATATCAATATATCGGGACGAACATTTTCGTGATCGCAGGCCAGCAACTTTCCGGTACGGGCAAGGCCTGTTTGAATTTCATCTGCAATCATCAATATATTGTACTGGTTACATAGGTTTCTTATTCCTGTTAAATAGCCTTCATCCGGCACCACTACACCTGCCTCCCCCTGTATTGGTTCAAACATAAAAGCTGCTACATTTTTATCCTGAAAAGCTTTTTCCAGCGCAACAAGGTTATTGTAATCCACTATTTGAAAGCCCGGCATAAAGGGACCAAAGTTGGAGTAACTGCTAGGATCGGTACTGGAAGATATGGCAGCCATAGTGCGGCCCCAAAAATTGCCCTTGGCAAATATTACTTTTGCCTGGTTGTCTTCAATTCCTTTTACGACGTAGCCCCAACGTCTTGCCAATTTAATGGCAGTTTCACCACCCTCTACTCCCGTATTCATCGGTAACACTTTATCGTAGCCAAAATATTCAGTTATATACTTTTCATATTCTCCCAACAAATTGCTGTGAAAAGCCCTGCTGGTTAGTGTTAGCTTAGCTGCCTGCTCAACAAGTGCCGCAATAATTTTGGGATGGCAATGACCCTGGTTTACTGCAGAGTATCCACTTAAAAAATCGTAATACCGGTTGCCATCTACATCCCAAACAAAAACTCCTTCACCACGATTAAGCACTACAGGTAAGGGATGATAATTGTGAGCGCCGTATTTTTCTTCCAGCTCAATATATTGCAGAGAATTGTCGCTGATTGGTATGGTAGTATGTATCATTATTAATCAATTTAAAGATTATGAATAGGAAACAACAATTGAACTGTTGATTGAAAATTTATTATAAAAAGGAGAGTAAAGTCAGGTTAAAGGAGTGCCTACAAAAAACTACATACCCAACTTAGTGGTTGAGCAAATCGAGATTGTTGCTGAGGAAAATTTTTATGAGCACCTTTATATTCATGATTATGCTGCAATATTAGGATAAATTACCAGAACAGACAAGTTGGGGCACTTCTTATTTTTTGGTTCTTCCCCGAAGCTTTTTCACAATAATTTCGCTGGTGCTGGTATCTTTTTTCAAGAAATTCTACAAAAGTGGCTGCGTCCATAACTTTTTGTTATAATCTTTAAACCAGTAATTGATTAAAAGAAATGTTTAGTCAAAATGTTTTTTCTCCACCCTCACTGCCGCAGCGGATCCTATCTGGTATAGCAGTTGCCTGTTACCGGCATTGCTCATTTCTATAATGTTGGCAACATCTTTTTCATTGAAAGAACGTCCAAGCCCCAGGCCATTCAGGTCATCTTTTGTAACAGGGAAATTATACCGCAGGTATTTAATAAGTGGTTTATCTCCTAAATAATTTCCATCCAAATTACCAATCTCCATATCAATGGTACAAGCAGTGGGCGATTTGGATAACCATTGCAATATGATTTGGTTTTGCCAACTGGCATCCTGCATCAGCATATCAGGCACAGTGGCTGCCCAGGTACCCAGCCAGGCCTCTTCAATCTCATCTGTTTTTTTACTGAAAATACTGTAGCCTGTACCCACCGATACAATCGTAAGTTTATCTTCACCCATTTGCCAATGAAAAGGAAATCCTTTTAATGTTGCAACCATTAACATGGTGAGTGCCGGGTTATTGGCCATACTTACACCGCCATCTACAAAGGCTGCTTTTTGCCCGTCACCCACGTCAATCATTTGCGGCACAAAATAAGTGGGTGCCGCACTACTTGCCCTGATGGCCTGCCATAAAAATATATCCTTATTCCTGCCCATGGCAGAATCATAAAATTTACCATCGGGATGATTGATCAGGGGCCAAACACTGTTGGTATCAGCTCGTTTGGCAACAATACACAACCCGGTTTTTAATTCAGGTCCACCCAATTTAATATTACCAAATACTTTTTTTAGACTGTTTTCCAACGCAGCATAATCATATCCTGCTTTTAGATATTGCAATGTTTCCCAGGGTTTCCACCAATCTCTTTTTTTACCAAATATCTTTCCCCCTAATTCCATGTACATTTTTACTACTTCATCTACATTCATCCCCACAGCCAGGCAGGCTGCAATGATGGAGCCTGTTGAAGTACCGCCGATTAAATCAAAATAATCTGATAGAACCAGTTCCGGATTTTTTTCTTTTTCTCTTAGGATTGTCTCAATTTTTTTCAGGTAGCCAAGCGTTAATGCGCCTCTAATTCCACCGCCATCAAGGGAAAGAATCCGTTTAGATCCGGTAGTTGCATCAAGGTGTTCGGTTAATGTTTTCTTCATGATTAAATATTTTAAGTTTTTGTAATTATTGCTACTTTATTTTATAGTATTTCCTTCAATTTTTTCATCTGCGTATCAAAAGAATCCCGGTCAAAATTCTTTTTCAATGACTCATCCGTTTTAGATTTTTCTTCAAGGTCAGTCATTAATTGCTGGTATTCTTCTGTTCTTCCCAATCCAAAATAGGCTTCCGCTAACGTGAGGTAAATCCAGGGTTTGTCTGAATATTCTTCGAATGATGGTTCCTGCATTTTTGTTTTGCAGATAGCAATTATCTCTCTCCTGATTTTTGCAGCAAGGTAATTTTGTGCTTGTGCTTCCGCTACATTGTCATTAGCTTTTGCTGCCACATTGTAAAGAAAGGCAACGTTAATTCCATTGTAGTAATCCTGTTTTACATAGTATCCCCGCTCGTAGAAATGGATGGCTCTTTCCAGGTATTGTTTATCCTGAGAAATTTCATATCGACGCTTATTAATAGCGCCACTTAAACCCAATGTTTCAGGGTCGGTAGTAGTATCCGGCGTAAGCGGTTTTAAAATATCCTCAGCCATCGACAATGCCGTAAGCGGATCGGGAAGTTTAGATTTATAAGTGCAAAGAGCAGCACGCTGCCTGAAAAAATGATTACTGGCATCAAGCATCATGGCTGAATTAAATAGAGTGAGTGCTGTTAAATAGTCACCTTGGTTCTTTGCCGCTTCTGCTTTTTTAGAAAGAAAAGCAAGTGATTCCTGTTGAACAGGGTTTTGTGTTGTGATAGCTGCTACCTGCGAGGCAACAGGCATATCAGCCAATAATTCCGGCGGCTTAATGCCTTTTAGAAAAGTATATACCGGGCTATCATTCTCAATCTTTTTCAATATCGCTTCAATTTTTTCTTTCAATTGTTTGGTAAATGATTGAATGGTACTTCCCCCAATATCAGAGCCAAGATGAACATAATTCATGATGGAAATATGGTTAAGGTCAAATGGATATTTCAATTGACTCTCTGCCATCACAATGGTGGTGGATGGTTTTAATGCATGCCTTACACCTAGTTCGTAAATGGCATTCGCATTCAAGGTGGAAATATCCGCAATTACTAAATCGGCTTTAAACAGCCATTCATACATCGGCACATCAATTACGCCGGAGTGTTTAATTTCATCAGCCCGGATGCAATCAATTGAAAGCCCTTTGCAAACTGGCTTAATGAGAAACTCGTAGGTTTTGTCCATATCGAGGATCCTGCCGGTTCCGAGATCGGTTTTTTGTCCGAAACCCATAATTACAAAACATGTTTTTGTTGTTTCCATGTGTAGTTTAATTAAGGTGATTTTATAATTTTTTCTGATTTTATGTATAGTCTGATTAAAAAATCTCTTTTTATATTACTAGCCCCAAAAACTTTAAAAACAATGAAAATTAAGAACCAATGCTGCAATAACTTTTTTGCATTACTTTTTTATTAAACAGGTTCGTTAAAGTACGAAACTTATTAAACTCAATATTTTCGAGAGGATAACAGAAAGGAAAAAAACATACAATCCTATTCAGGTTGATACCTGTTTTTAGCTATTGAACCACCCGGGTAGCCGATGGTAATTTAAAAAATTATTTGATTACTAAATATACAAAGTGAAATTGATAGGTTTTTATTTTTTTTGTACTCACAGCATTTTAGCCGCTCGAATTTGGGTGTTAATCTTATGCAATGTTGTGATAATTGTGTGCAACACACAGAAATAAAGTATGGCTTATTTGCTGCCCATGATTGTGAGAAGCAATTGCATCCTGCCTATTTAAGATTTATGATATTACGATGGCCATTTTGCAGGATCAGGAAAGTATCTTAAAATTAAATGTACTTAAACAGGATTGATTTTTGAAAGGGAATTTAAACAACACTTATTATTAAATAGAACATTTGTTTGCTATGAAGGTTTAAAATTTGTAGATTGTATAGCATTTATTATTAGTAAAACCCCCATTTGCTATAAACAATTATGGAATTTGAAAAAGACATTTTAATAAGTTATGCACACCTTGACAATAAAATAGTTGATGAGAAACTTCAGAGTTGGGTAAATGATTTCCATCAGACATTGCTGGATTATGTTGCTGAAAAATGGGGCGAAACGCCTGTTATATGGCGTGATAATCAGTTACGGGGCAATGACAATTTTGATCGGGAGATAAAAGATAAATTTCCAAAGCTTAAAATTCTTGTATCGGTAATCACCCCGAGGTATGTAAAATCTGATTGGTGTAAAACGGAGGTGGAGGAATTTTTAAGAGCTGCAAAAAATAATGGTGGCATTGAAATTGAAAACAAATCGAGGGTTTTCAAAATCCTTAAAACTCCTGTTAAACTGGAGGAACAGCCAGAATCAATCCGACAATATACAGGCTATGAATTCTATCGCATTGATCCTACTTCAAATGAAGAAGAAGAATTCAAAAAGGAATTTGGAGAAGAATTCAAGAACTTATACTATAGGGCAGTTAACAGAGTTGCGCAGGATATTGCAAAACTCCTGAAACACCTCGGTAATAAATCAACACCAGCAACCATACCAAAAGGTACTGTTTACCTGGCCGATACAAGCGATGATTTGCTGGAAGACAGACAAAAAATTCAGGACGAATTGGAAGACAGAGGATATACTGTTTCCCCCAATAAAAATCTTCCCCGTGTAGCTGATAAATTTATTGCGGATGTTGAAAAATACATGAATGATTGTATGCTTTCCATTCATTTGGTTAGTTATGATGATTATGGACCCATACCTTCAAAAACAAATAAATCGAATGTTGAGCTGCAAATTGAAATTTCGGGTAAACAAAGTGCAACCGGCAAATTAGACCGATTGATTTGGCTGGTACCAAAAACCAAAATGGTAAGCCCAACTAACAATAAAACTGAAGATCCCAGCTTAACGGAATTAATAAAACATCTAAGGGAAAAAGAAGATTTACAAGGCAACTCGGACATGCTGGAGGTAGATGAACTACAGGTATTTGAAAAAGCAATATTTGATACTATTGACAAACGGAAAGCAAGGGAAGCTAAGGAAGAAGAACGCATGAAACGCAGTGCTATCGATGTTAATACTGCCACTGCAAATAATGAGGTGGAACCAAAGATGATCTATTTTATTTGTGATCAACGGGATGTTGAAGGTTCAAAATCTCTAAGGGATTTTCTTGATAATGCCGGCCACCAGGTTAATATTCCTTCTTTTGAAGGAGATGCAATGACAGAAGAAATTGAAAATCTTGAATCATGTGATGCAGTAATCATCTACTATGGCTATGGAGATAAAAATTGGGTAAACTCAAAAATAAATGCACTAAACAAAATTAAAAATAAACGGATCGATTTTCCCTTTCTGGATAAATTAGTGTACATATCAAATTCAACAGAAAATGAAAAAAGCAACTTCACAACCAAACTGGCAAGGGTAAAAACAGCGCAAGAAAGTTTTAATCCTGATTTATTGGATGAATTGATTCAAAAACTTAAATAACAACTCAATAAATGGTTGAACCAAATACATTGAAGAACCCATTTGTTGGGTTACGTGCATTTGAAGAAAATGAAGATGATATATTCTTTGGCAGAGACAAAGAGATAAGTGATCTTATTCAGAAATTTAATAAGACTACATTTTTGGCGGTGGTTGGTTCTTCAGGTAGTGGTAAATCTTCATTGGTAAAATCGGGTTTGCTACAGGCAATACACAGCGGGTTTCTATCCCCCGGATGTAACTGGCATGTTGCGCTATTGAGGCCAGCGAATGATCCTATCGGAGAAATGACCCGGGCCCTTGCAGCAGAAGGCGTTTTGTATAAAAACGTTTCTGAACAAAAATTCCTCCACAGGCAATAATTGATTCCACTTTAAGACGAAGCAGCCTTGGTTTATTGCAGGCTTATAACCAGGCATACAATCAACCTGAATTAAAAAAGACTGAAAGATTGCTAATTGTGGTTGACCAGTTTGAAGAACTTTTCCGTTACAAAAAATACGAGAAATCAATACGGGAAGGAAGCAACGACTCTAAACATTTTATTGAGTTGTTACTTACAGCGGCGAATCAGGCAGAACAGCAGGTTTACGTTCTTATTACGATGCGCTCAGATTTTATTGGTGATTGCGCTGACTTCAGCGGTTTACCAGAAGCTATAAATGCCGGACAATATCTTGTTCCACGAATGACCCGTGATGAAATTAGAGAAGCCATTACAGGGCCAATTGCTGTTGGAGAGGCAGCAATTACTCCCAGATTAGTTACCAGACTTCTAAATGATATTGACAACGATATTGATCAACTCCCCATCATGCAGCATGCAATGATGCGGACATGGGATTTCTGGCAAAAGAAAAACACACCGGATGTTCCCATCGACTTTGATGATTATGAGAACACCGGAATGATGGTTGATGCACTGAATAAACATGCTAATGAAGCCTATAAGGAACTTGATCCTGGTAAAAAGATAACCTGTGAACTGCTGTTTAAAGCGCTTACTGATAAGGCGGCAGATGTGCGGGGTATAAGAAGACCCAAGCGTGTAGATGATTTAATGGTACTTACAAATTCAAATGCTAAAAGTGTAATTGAAGTAATAGAAGTTTTCAGGCAAGCTGGTCGAACATTCCTGATGCCTCCGCCTGAAAAAGGAACATTAAACGAAAAATCAATTATTGATATTTCTCATGAAAGTTTAATGCGTTTATGGAAACAATTGGTAAAATGGACTGGAGATGAGGCACGAAGTGGTGAAATTTATTTAAGACTGTCAAATTCAGCCGAATTAAATAAGAAAGGCGAAAAGGGGTTGCTTAAAAAGGAAGAACTGAAATTTGCTTTAGACTGGAAGAATTTAAATAATCCCACCCTAAAATGGTCAGAAGGTTATAAAGCCAATTTTAAAACGGCGATGGACTATTTGGACAATAGCCGTAACGAAGACCTGGCAGAAAAAGAAATTATAAAAAAAAGAGAAAGAAATAAAAAAATCGGGATGATAGTTTTTATAATTTTTTTAATTGCTGTTGCGATCGTATTGGCACGTTCAACTCAAAAAGCAAACGAGGCAAAAAAAGCGGCACAAGATAATTTAAAGCGCTCCTATAATTCTGACTCGATAAGGTATAGAAATGAACTGGATATTTATAGTAGTAATCTAAAAACATTTAGAGATGATTTACTTGCTGACACGGATGTTCAGCTGGTAGAGCAAAAAAAAATAGATAGTCTTAATAAAAAGTTAGATACGCTAAAATTAAGGTTGGATACCCTTTATAAAAACATGAATTGAGTAAAAAGATTCAGGATAAGTTTATGATGCTAAAATATTTGATTATATCTTTTTTAATAGTGCTAAGCCTGCAGGGATTATCGCAGGATACCTGCTTGTATTATCAGCGATATATCGATAAAGGCGATTCTATATTTAAAAAACTTCGTACTGATACAAAGTTTGAAAAACTTGTAAAAAAAGATGAGACCAAATTTGCGGATGCTATTAATGCATACAATACAGCAATGCTACATTGCCCGGCAAAGGCTCAGGAAGCTAGAAGTAAAATTTTGGAAGTATTTAAATATATTGAAAAGGTAAAAAAAGAAGCAATTGACAAACGAAACCTTGCGAACTTTTTATATAGAGTTGCTGATACGGCAAAAGCTGCTGCCATAGCACAAAAAAAAATTGCTGATACTGCAAAAGAAAACGCTTACAAATCCAACTTATCAAACGCCCCCTATAAATACATACGATTAGTAAAAGATGGGCCAAAAGATAAAGATAAAATTAAAAGAGATTCATTCGATTATAAGTTAATTGCGTATTGCAATCATCTAGTTTCAGTAAAGGATTCAATGAATACAAAAAAAATGAATACCGCCATCGACACACTGAACAGCCTGGTTGAAAATCTTTATTTCAATAACGATTTGTATGAAAAAATCTATTTCTGTTTAGATGCCAATGGTTGGAAAAGCTCTGTACTCGACTCAACTTTTAAAATATCCGGGGCTTCTTTATTCGCTGAAAAAATTAAGATCAAATCATTGGCCGAAAAAAGAATTCTTCCACCCGGAAAAAAATTCACTTCTGCTGTTTTATCAAAAAATCAGCACCTTTTATTTTGTGCAACGGAGGATAATTACATTGTTGTATATAATGATAAAAGTTTTAATGCTATAGATACTATCGCATTGGGAACAAAAATTACCGCACTTGATTATGACGATAACAGCAACACTATATTCTTTGGAACCGTAAAAGGTGATATTGGATTTATCAGGTACAATATTGACAGCAAAAATCAACCGGTATATGATTTTGAAAACTCTTTAGGTTCCCAAACTACCGCCATCGAGTTTTTTAAATATAAGGATTTATCCTTTTTACTTGCAACCGGAATTAACAGCAAGGCTACAGTTTTTGAACTGGATAGCAATTACCTGGTTTCTAATAATAAAATTTCAGGTAATATTCTTCCGGATAAAGAAATTGGTTCTATCAATGATGCCAAATTTGATGCTGCAACCCACATGGTGATGTTGCAAACAACTTCTAAATCAGGCATCCAAATGATGTATTCCTGGAATCCTTTTACATATGAAATACTTGAAAAATTTAAGAAATTATTAAATTTTAATCCACCCAATATTAGCGCTGAAAAAGAAAAAAACATTTGGACAGAAAGTAAATTTTATTAATCATAAGCATGAGAAAATTATACATACTTATTATTACACTTGGTTGTTTGTTTACCAACAGCAAGCTATCGGCTCAATGTTCGGTAACCATTTCAACCAATACCAATACCGCCCAAATTAATTGCACAAACACAAGCATAACCTTAACGGCAAATGCAACCGGAACAGCTCCAATTACTTATTTATGGAGCACAGGCGAAACAACCCGTTCTAAAATTGTTTCAAAAGCTGGCACAGATACAGTAACAATAACAGCCAACGGGGTTTGCAGTACTTCAACCTTTATTACTATTGCGAAAGATACCATCGCACCGATAGTGAGCGTATTAGCTTTCCCCGAATCAATTTGCCTGGGTGGCTCTGCTACCCTGATCGGTTTAGGTGCTGCAACGTATTCATGGTTGCCCGGCGTGATAACTGGCCCTGTAGTTACCGTTAGTCCGAACGCAACAACTATTTATACGCTTACAGGTAATGCCTTAAACGGTTGTACACATGACACCAGTTTTAGTTTAGTAGTAAATCCTCTTCCCACAGCAACAATAACAGGCAGTACTGCTGTGTGTCAGAATGCCACAGCTCCTTTAATAACTTTTAGTGGGTTAAACGGTATTAAACCTTATACTTTTACTTACAGGATTAACGGTGGAGCCAACCAAACAATTACAACAACCGGCACAAACGATGCTGTTGCTGTTATCGCCGCAACCGGTACAACAGGATTGGTTAATTATAATTTAATTTCAGTAAAGGATAGCACGAGTTGCACACAGCCACAAACAGGAACAGCTGTAATTAATGTGTTAAACGGACCATTGCTTACTAGCACCAAAACGGCAACTATTTGTACCAATACACCCTTTACCTACAGTGCAACAAGTGTCGCTTCCAATACATCTTTCAGCTGGCAAAGACCTGTAGTGGCGGGAATAGGTAATTCGGCAGGCAGTGGATCCTCTGCAACTATTAACGAAACACTTAACAATACCACTGAACAGCCTGTAACAATAATATATCTTTTTTCTTTGTCTACAGGTACTGGTTGCGTTACTACTGATTCGCTGGTGCTTACCGTGAACCCTACGCCGGTACTAAATTCTATAACCAATAAATCTTACTGCAATGGAGCGTTTGCCGGAGGCGGTATTACTTTTTCAAGTAGCTCGCCATCTGCAGGTTTTACATGGGTTAACAGCAACCCCAATATTGGTTTGCCTGCAAATGGAACCGGAAATATCCCCGCATTTATTGCAACCAATACCGGCGCAAGTGCTATTACTGCAGCCATAACAGTTAGTATTAAAGCAAGTGCTGATAGTTGCCCGGGTACAAGTAAAACCTTTACAATTTCGGTACTGCCTGCACCGGTTCTTACAAGTAGCAAAACAGCAAGTATTTGTGATAATGAATCATTTAATTACACGGCAACAAGTTCTGCAGCAGGCACAACTTTTAGCTGGACAAGGGCTGTAGTTACAGGGATAAATAACCCTGCTAACAGCGGGAATACAGCAACTATCAGCGAAACATTTAACAATACAACCAATCAACCTGTTGAAGTAAAATATGTTATTACTTTATTTACGGGTACTGGTTGTGTTACTATAGATACGCTAAAACTTATGGTGAATCCTACACCGGTACTAAACTCAATAACCAATAGATTTTATTGTAATGGAGAATTCGTTGTTGGCGGAATTACTTTTTTAAGCAGTTCGCCTGCTGCCGGTTTTACATGGGTTAACAGCAACCCCAATATTGGTTTGCCGGCAAATGGAACCGGAAATATCCCCGCCTTTATTGCAACCAATACTGGCGCAAGCGCTATTGCTGCCACCATAACAGTTTATATAAAAGCGAGTACTGATAGTTGTCCGGGTACAAGTAGAACCTTTACAATTTCGGTGCTGCCTGCACCCGTTCTCACAAGCAGTAAAACAACAAGTATTTGCGACAATGCAGCTTTTAACTATAGTGCTACCAGTTCTGCTGCCAATACTTCTTTCAGTTGGACAAGAGCATTCGTTACCGGGATAAATAACGCAGCTGCCAGTGGAGCAACGGGCACCATCAGCGAAACACTTGACAATACCACCGATCAACCTGTAGTAGTAAACTACATTTTTACTTTATCTACAGGAACAGGTTGTGTTACTACCGATTCGCTAAAACTTACCGTTAACCCCACTCCGGTAACAAACACTGTAACCAATAAAACCTATTGCAACGGAGAATTTGTTATTGGTGGTATTCCTTTTTTGAGCAGTTCGCCAGGTACAGTATTCGGCTGGATAAACAGTGATACTACTATTGGATTAGCTGCCAGTGGTACAGGTAATATTTCCCCTTTTAATGCAAAGAACACTACCGCAAATTCTATTACAGCTACTATAACTGTTTTCATTAAAGCAAGTGCCGACAGTTGTGCAGGCATTGGTACCAGCTTTACAATTACTGTATTACCGGCACCAGTTATTACAAGTAGAAAAGCAGCAAGTATTTGTGATAATGCTGCCTTTAGTTATATAGCAACAAGCTCTGCTGCAGGTACAAGTTTTAGTTGGATACGGCCTTTTATTCCAGAAATAAACAACGCTGCCAGCAGTGGAACAACAGCAACCATCAGCGAAACACTTCACAATACCACCGATCAACCTGTAGAAGTTAAATACATTTTCACTTTATCCACAGGAACTGGTTGTGTTACTACAGATTCGCTAAAACTCACGGTGAATCCTACTCCAATAATTAATAAAATAAATGATACAATATTTTGCAATGGTGATTTTGCCAGACTTGGCATTCCTTTTACCAGCAGTTCGCCAGGTGCAGGATTTAGCTGGTTAAACAGTGATACTACAATTGGCTTAGCAGCAATCGGAAGTGGTAGTATTCCTCCATTTATTCCGAAAAATAATACTGGCAATCCGGTAATGGCTACTATAACTGTATTTATAAAAGCAAGTATTGATAGTTGCGCCGGAGCAAGTACAACCTTTACTATTACCGTACTTCCTGCACCCGTTTTAACAAGCAGCAAAACTACAGGCATTTGTAACAATGCAGCTTTTACTTATCAAGCTTCCAGTTCCGCCGCCAATACATCTTTCAGTTGGACAAGGGCATTCGTTACCGGGATAAATAACGCAGCCAGCGGCGGAGTTACAGCAAGCATCAGCGAAACACTTAACAATACCACAGATCAACCAGTAGTAATAAAATATATTTTTACTTTATCTACCGGTACCGGTTGTATAACTACCGATTCACTCCAAGTTACAGTAAATCCCACTCCAGCAACAAACACTGTTACCAATAAATTTTATTGCAATGCAGCGTTTGTTACAGGCGGCATTCCTTTTTTTAGCAGTTCACCAGGCGCAGGATTTAGCTGGCTGATTAGTGATACTACAATTGGGTTGGCAGCAACGGGAAGTGGCAACATTCCGCCGTTTATTGCAAAGAATACCACAGGCAATCCGGTAACGGCTACTATAACTGTATTTATAAAAGCAAGTATTGATAGTTGCGCCGGAGCAAGTACAACCTTTACTATTACTGTACTTCCTGCACCCGTTTTAACAAGTACAAAGGATACAAGCAGCTGCAATAACAATCTATTTGCTTACACCGCAACCAGTTCAAGTTCGGATGCCAATACAAGTTTTCGTTGGAAAAGAGACCTTGTAACAGGAATAAGCAATCCTGCACATGCAGACACTTTAGCTAAATTTATTAATGAAACGCTGCATAATATCACAAGCCAGCCAATCATTGTAAAATATCTTTTTACCTTATCAACCGGTAACGGTTGTGATACTACTGAAACGTTGAATGTTACGGTAAATCCAACGCCTGTAATAAATTTAGTGAGAGATACTGCCTATTGCAACGGCTCGCTTGCGCAACCAATATTGTTCACTAGCCCATCGCCTAATGCAACTATTACGTGGACCAGCGATACGCAAATTGGTTTTGGAATAAGTGGCAGTAGCAGCATCCCTGCTTTTATTGCCAGAAATCCTGATAGTAAATCAGTAGTTGCTAAAGTTACTGTACAAATTAAAGCAAGTAGTGATAGTTGCCAGGGGCGGGACACCACTTTCACAATCACAGTTCTTCCTACACCTTTTTTAACAGGCAACAAAACTGCAAGTATCTGTAATGCTGATCCTTTTGTTTACACTGCAAAAAGTTTTACTGAAAAAACGACATTTAGTTGGACGAGGGATATTTTTGCGGGCATCAGCAATGCACCTTTACTGGTTGCGGTAAACGATTCAACCATTAACGAAACACTCAATAATATTACTGACACACCCATTATAGTTACTTATCAATATAGTTTATCAACGGGCACAGGCACCGGATGTAATACGAATGATAGTATTAAGGTTACAGTAAACCCCACGCCTAAAATAAATACCGAAACAATAAAACCATATAAGTATTGTAATCTTGAAAAGGTAAATGGAATAAAATTCAGCAGCATTTCACCCAATTCATTTTTTAGATGGACCACGGATACAAGTATTGGTTTCGGCTTAAGTGGCAAAGACAGCATCCCAACTTTTACAGCCAGTAATTCGGGTACCACTCAAATAACATCAACTGTAAGAGTATACATTACTGCCAGCAGTGATAGTTGCCAGGGAAGGGATACAACATTTACTATCACTGTTAATCCATCTGCACCTAAACCCAATTTTACTTCTTTATCCCGCTATGCGGATAAGGATATTTTAAAATTATGCAGCGGATCTAATAATATTAATTTCAATATCAATGTACCGGTAAATGGTATTTCTTACAAATGGATCTCCCCTGTTACAGATGGCACAATACTTTCTATTCGGGATAACAATGATGCTAATACGGTGGTTTCATTTTTTAAACCGGGAGAATTTATTATAAACGCCGTAGCAACAAATACCTCAAATGGAGGCTGTATTGATACTGTTTCTCAAACAGTTCAAATTAATGCTACCAACGGAATTGATGAAAGAAAAATTTTTGAAAAGAACCCGGGCAACATACTGATCTACCCCGACAATTCATTGGATACTTTAACGGGGTATCAATGGGGTTATGATTCCGTAATTACTATCTCACCAAACGCTTCTTTTGATGTGCCCAGGCCAATCCAGGGACAGGTGTACCAGTTTTTTATTCCTGCAAAAAGGTTCATAGAAAACAATACGCTGGATACTATTCGCCGTTCATATTGGGTGTTGCTGCGGCAGGGAGAATGCGTAAGCAAGGTCTATTACAACGGTCCTTACGCCAACAGGCCGGCTCAAATTACACCCGTCAATAACGAAGTTAGGGTACAGGTATTTCCTAATCCCAACCGGGGAAATTTTGAAATTGCATTAAAAGGAAATATTTACGGCAGCATTGATGCAAAAATTTACAATTCAATGGGGCAGGTTGTATTCAGGAAAAATTTTAATAAAATGATGCCTGAAGTAAATGAAAATTTTAGTGCCACTAATTTACCCGGTGGACTTTATTTTATAGAACTAAATAGCAGCAATCTTAAAAAAATTGTTACCCGTTTTATAATTCAACAATAAACCAACAAGGATATGAAATATATAATTGTACTGCTGATTATTTTGTTTCCTGTTTTTGCCATGGCGCAGACAAAAGAGCGTATAGATACCCTTACGCTTGCACGTGAATTGTATAGGGATTTGGTAGATTCCTGGACGCTTGGTATTGACAGCACAAGCGAAGCTGTAGATATAAGGGTATACAATAAATTTAAAAGCCTGTTCGCTTTAGACGCAACTGTTGTTGATGACATTAATACTTTTTATGAGTTTAAACCAGGAAAAGGCGCCACCAAAGATTCGGGGTTTTATAAAATTAACACAGTACCAAAACCTTTTGATATTTATGCACATGATGTGGCTTTACAGGTTAAAATGTTAATAATTGATTCATTGGCGAACCCTGTGATAAATACAGATAAAATGACTATTACCATTACAAGAACTATTAAAACAAGTAAAAAGGGACAGTATGTATTACCGGGTATTGATTCATTTTTATTTCAGATAATAAGTAGCAGAGATATACAATTTGAAGAAAAGGGCAAAGTAAGCAAGGACAGGTTGATAAAGAATATGAATGATACTTTAAAAGATAAAATACTTGAGCAGTCCGAGTCATTATTTAGGTTTGAATTGAAGGCCACTTTGCTTATTACACTGTCTTTTAAAAATGATAGTCTTAAAATAACCAGTATAAAAAATATACTAAACGAGGTTTCCTGTAGTAATGATGACGATAAGGATGGCGTTATAAACGAGAAAGATAAAATGCCCAATAGGTTTGGTGATTTTACATCGAACGGCAGGCCGGATTATGACCTTGATGGCGTACCTGATGAAGTTAAACGTGGTGACAATACAACAACAGATGAATGTAAAAAAACCTACGGAGTAGCATCAAACCACGGCTGTCCTGCTGCTTATTTCATTACAAAAAATACATTCGATGGTTTTATTGGAGTTCAAATGAATGTAGCCAAAATCAATTTGCCGGAATTAAATAAGGTGGGGTACGATGCTATGGATATTTTGCAATCTAAAAAGGGTGTGTTAAAAAACCCCGGATCGAAATTTGGAATATATGCCGGTGGTAATTATACCCATTACTTTGGAAAAGAAAGAAAAAATATCGGACTCTCAATCGGATTCACCTACGCAGGCTTTGCTGCCGATTACCAACTTACAGACCCGATTGTTTATACATTTAAATCCTCTGATGGTATAAATCCCTATCGCAGACAAATTACAATTAACAGTTTAAAAGAAGAGATTCATTATAACATCTTTAACTTTCCGCTGATGTTTAATTTCAGGTGTAAAGTTAATTTTGATTTCCTTAAGAAGTACCATTTACCATTAGGTTTTGAAAAGAATTGGGTAATGAATATTAAATTAGGTCCTTCGTTGATGCTTTTAACCACTTCATCAGATTACAATTCAGTGATCAATTTCGGTGGCTTGTACCAAACAAATAATACCGGTATCATCTACAATGATCTTTTTGAAACAAGCTCTACCTACAATATTTTTATTACCGGCGACGGTATTAATTCTCAAAGTCCAAATCCTGGTGCAGCTGATGTTTTTAATCAATTGCGTGCCAATGCAGACAGCTATGATTTTGCCAACAATAGAAACTTTCGGGAACGGCAGCAAAATTCCATCCGGATGGCTGTTGCAATAAATCTTGGCGTAGATGCACAGCATCACATAACGGAAGATTGGTTTTTTAAATTTGGGTTACACCTTGTTTATGCTCCACTACAAGAAAGAAAAGAAAAATACAAACCGATTGATAAAACAACAGATAAATTTCAATCCATTTATAATAGCAGTGCTAAATCTAATTACAGTGCATTGGGTATAAATATGGGGTTTGTGTATAATTTTTAAGGAGGGGATTCAATGACTTAAAATAATGCCTACAAACCTTATAAAAATATATAACCAATTACTTGAAATAGTTCATTTATCTGAGTATGAAAGGATTGTTTCCTTGAAACGAATATTCAACCGGGACATTAGTGACAACCCAGGTTTTAATATTAGAGTAAAAATCATAAGACCGTTTAAGGCAGAAGGCCAATCGGATATGGATTTGCCAGTACCAACAATATTTTGCCGTTAAATTCACATTACAACCCATAGAAAATATTTTGCTTAATGGCGAAAGACGTGGTGGAGTTATTTGGCATACCCAGGGAAGTGGAAAGTCCTTAACAATGGTTATGCTGGCACAGCTAATTGCCATGGATCAAAAAATAAAAACCCGAAACTTTTGTTGGTTACAGATCGTGTTGATTTAGATGATCAGATAACAGAAACATTTAAGAAATGTGGCAAGCAAGTTAAGCAAGCTAATACGGGTAAACATCTGTTAGAATTACTGAAAGACAAAGACGATGGTATCATAACGACCATCATCAATAAATTTGAAGCAGCCATTAAAATAGCAGAACCGTTCACCAGCAATAATATTTTTGTATTGGTAGATGAGGGGCACCGCAGCCAGTACAACAACTTTAATGTTTATATGCAACGGGTGTTTCCAAATGCTTGTTTTGTTGCTTTTACCGGCACTCCTTTAATGAAAAGAGAGAAGAACACAGCAGCTAAATTCGGAGGTTTAATTGATGTTTATTCTATTAAAGATGCAGTAGAAGACAAGGCTGTTGTTCCTCTTTTATATGAAGGCAGGCATAATGTGATGGAAGTAAATGAAAAGCCTTTAGATAATTATTTTGACCGAGTTGCAGAAGATTTAACTGAGTATGGAAAAGCCAGTCTTAAACGTACATTTTCGGCAAAAAATAAAATTGTTCAATCGCTTAGTTTTATTGAAAATACAGCATGGGATATTTCAAGACACTTTGTTGATAACATACAAGGCACGGGCTTTAAAGGGCAATTAGTAGTTCCAAATAAATTATCTGCCATAAGATACCGTGACATACTGAAAGAGATCGGCAGAATATCAGTCGAATTATTAATTTCTGCTCCCGATACAAGAGAGGGTGATACAGATGCTTTTGAAGAAAACGATGATAAAGTGAGAACTTTTTTTAAAGCTATGATGGATAAATATGGCAGCCCAGACAATTATGAAAATCACTTATTAATGGATTTAAAAAACAAGAAGAACCAGAAATAATAATTGTAGTTGATAAATTATTAACAGGCTTTGACGCACCTGTAAATAGGGTTTTATACCTGACAAGAAATTTAGAAGAACACAGACTATTGCAGGCAATTGCAAGGGTAAACAGATTAGCCCCCGGAAAAGATTATGGTTTAATAATTGATTATTACGGGAACCTGGAAAATCTGGATGGAGCGTTAAAAATGTACGCTGGCGATGATGCCTATGATGATGATGATTTAATTGGCACTGTTACCGTGGTAAGTAAAGAACTGGAAAAGTTACCCCAGGCGCATTCCGAATTGTGGGATATTTTTAAAGTCATTAAAAATAAATATGACGAACCAGCCTACGAAGAACTATTATCTGATGAAGAAAGAAGACATACTTTTTACGAGAAACTTTCTGCCTTTGTGAGGTTATTAAAATTGGCCTTGTCAAGTGTAGATTTTAATAACAATACCTCTGAAAAGCAAATTGACAAATACAAAGCTGATGCTAAATTCTTTTTAGGTTTAAGGGTATCAGTTAAACGCCGTTTTTTTGATGAGTTAGATTTTAAGGAATATGAAGCACAGGTTCAAAAGTTGATTGATAAGCACATTACAACTGATGGAGAGGTGTTGAAGATCACCGAACTGGTTAATATTTTCGACAAAGATGAAAGAGAAGCGGAGATAGAAAAGATTACCGGAAAAGCTGCTAAAGCAGATCACATTGCCAGCAGGATTATTAAAGCAATTAATGTGAAGATGAACGACGATCCTGTATTTTACAAAAGGTTGTCGGAACTTATAAAGCAAGCCATAAAAGACTTTCATAATCAGCGTATTTCGGAGGCTGATTTTCTGGCTAAAGCAAAAGATCACGAAAGCACGTTTTTTACTGGCAAAAGAGACAATGTGCCTGCAGCATTAAAAGACAATGAAACAGCAATTGCATATTACAACTTAACAACCGAAGAGTTTAAGGAAAGTCTTGCCAATAAAGGCAATAGAATGGATATTGCTGATGAGGTTGCTTTAGGAATTGACACAGTTATTAAAAACAATCTTTTTGAGCATGGCAAACAGGTAATTGACTGGATTAAGAATGATGATATTAAAGGAAAAATTACCATCGAAATTGATGATTTACTGTTTGATTTAAAAAGCAAATTCGATATAGATTTTGGTTTTGACCACATGGATGTGCTGATAGCAGATAGTATTAAAGTTGCAGAATCAAAATACAAAAATTAATGAAACAGCAAATACAATTTGGCTCAAAGCGTATTTACTTCTCGTTATCTTTTGCAGAAAGAAAATCAATGACCATTAAGGTACATCCCAATGAAATAATTGAAGTAATTGCCCCATTGGGAAGCGATAAAAAAAAGATATTATTGAAGAAAAATTAAAAGCGCCTTGGATACTGAAACAGATTGAGCAATTCAAATCCTATAAGCCTGGCACTCCTCCCCGGAGGTTTATAAACGGTGAAACACATTTGTATTTAGGTCGCCAATATCGACTGAAAATTATACCTGATTCAATAAATATTATTAAAGCTTACAGAGGCCAACTATTTATACATGCAACAGATATAAATAAGGATGCTTTGGAAAAGCAATTGCAGCAATGGTACAAACAAAAAGCAACCGCCGTATTTGCTGAAATGATCGATGAAATACTACCTCAATTTAAAAAGTATAAAATTAAGCAACCGGTATTATCCATTCGTAAAATGTCAAAACGTTAGGGCAGTTGCACACCATCAGGCAAAATTATTCTAAATACAGAGCTGGTAAAAGCCCCGAAAGGTAGTATTGAGTATGTAATAATACATGAGTTAGCGCACCTGGTGCATCATAATCACACCAAATCTTTTTTTGATTTACAAAACAAAATAATGCCCGATTGGAAAAAGTGGAAAGACAGACTGGAATATTTTTTGTCCTGATTTAAATTATGAATGACTTAATTGCAGGCTTATTTATTACTGTATTTTTTTAGTACTTTGAATTTACAAGAATCAATCAAAACTTTCTTACGCTTATCATGAACCGTTTAGGATTTTTTATATAACTCATTGTGTCCTTTGTCATTGGCAAGCTTCCTTTTCGCCATTTAGGCGTATACTATGAGGTAATGTGATACAAATATTTTTGAAAAATAAAAGCAAAAAAAGATACAGAGCAAAGTTTGTTTCAAGAGTTATCACAACAATTTACAGAGCAATATACAAGCGGAATTAAAAATAGCAACTTACAACAGGTGATTTTATTGCCACTATTTACTCCTTATTTTATGTGCCTTCATAGAGTAATATAAAATAAAAAGATAGCATGGTAATATCACCCAATAAGCGTTATGAGGTGAAAAGGTTTCTGCCAGCCGTCCATAAAGTAACGGAAGAATAGCCCCGCCGCCTATGGCCATAATCAAAAGTGATGACCCAGTTTTTGTAAATCTTCCCAGCCCTTTTATTGCAAGTGGCCAAATGGAAGGCCATACCAAAGCGTTGGCCAGGCCTAGTAAAGAAATAAAAATCACTGCGGTAATTCCCTGGCTAACTATTGCGGCGAATGTAAAAATGATTCCTGCAACTGCTGAAAATTTCAGGGCTTTTTCCTGTTTGATAAAACGGGGTATACAAGTAATCCCGACGATATAACCTGCCAGCATATTTAAGATGGTTAAACTGGTAAAGAACTTTGCATTGGATAAGGAAACTCCTTGTGATACCGCAAAACCAAAAATAGTATCAACGGCTATTACTTCAACCCCAACGTAAAGAAACAACGTAATTGCTCCCAACAAAAGATGTGGAAACTGAAAAATATTTTTTTTGTTTTCATTAGCAGCACTAACAGCACCATCTTCTTCATCCGTATCTAATGCTGGTAATGTTGAATAATAAATAAGTAGTGCAAGTAGCACCAGAACAATCATAATAATAGCATAAGGTAAAATAACACGGCTTGCCAATGCATTCAGCGCTGCATTTTTTTCTGCATCACTTAATACAAGTAAACTTTTATCAATTGCTTCCGCATCACTAAGAATAACAGCACCCAATAACAAAGGTGCAATTACCCCCGCAATGCCATTGCAAATACCCATTATACTGATACGTGTAGCTGCACTTTCAGGATCACCTAGTTTGGTGATGTATGGATTTGATGCGGATTGCAAAATAGTAAGTCCGGCCCCTTGTATAAATAACCCTACCAAAAATAATGCATACCACCGGGTAGTGGCTGCCGGAATAAATATCAATGCACCGATCCCCATAATAAACAATCCTAAAGCCATTCCTTTTTTAGAACCTGTTTTTCTCAACACCCACGCAGCAGGCAACGCCATAACTGTATAGGATATATAAAATGAAAATGCCACGAGGTACGATTCGAAAGTGCTCAACTGGCAAGCAATTTTAAGATAGGGAATTAATACAGAGCCTAGCCATGTTACGAATCCAAACACGAAAAATAATACGCCAATAAGCAGGATATCTTTATTAATAGCGGAGGCAGGTTTAGTACGCATAGTAAACTTCTATTTCCTTTAAATACATCTATTAATATTACAGATTAGGTTACTTTTTTTCGCTTGTATCTTTCAAAATACTTTTTAATTCTCTATACATGATCGGCCCTGTTTCCGGGCCAACGGAATTAATTTCACCATAAGGTGCTTCTTTATTTTTATAAGTAAAAGGAACCTTTTCATCCCATTGGCTTTTGGGTATTATATAGCCAATCATATCGTTTGAAAGTCCAATAATAAATTTGTATTTGCCTGGCATTAATGCTCTTATGGAAGGAGTTTCTACCGGGCTTATTAAGTAGTCCTGCCCCGCCGGAGATTCTACGCCTCCATTTGCTATTTCAGGATATAATTCTCCTGGTTCATGCAGAAAAGTGGCCGGGCCTAATTGCCATACAGAAATTTCGGTACGTATCTTCCACCATCCGGAAAGGCCACGGGAAAAAACACCCATTGCAGCACCTAACCGGTAGAGTTTATTATCCATTGGAAGGTTAAACGTTTTTGCACGCAATTGAATAGACGATTGATCTAACTGGGTACCATTTGAATCAATCGCTTTCAATGCCAGCAAAGCTAGCCGCTGCCCTTGTGCCGCTGCTTTTTCGAAACTGGCCTGCACATATTCTTTTTGATTAAATAAATCAGCAATACCTACTTCAGACGAAGTACTCATCATACCGCCTATTGCCCCACTTACATAAATGCATACGCCGCCTTTACCTTTATAAATAGTAGAATCGCCCTTAGACACACCCTTTTCAAATGCTTCCCGTACATAGTGAGGAAAATCGGAACTAATCAAAAGATTCTTATCCTCCAATGTTTCCGGATGATTTGCCCAGGCAACCAGCGTACCTAATGTAGTATCTGTTTTTGCATCAGTTACATGCATGATGCGTAACCCATAATCAAACGCCTGCGGATCACGAAAATCACCTACAAGATTTTTGGGCCCTTCCAGATCTTGGGCAAATGTTACTTTTGCCGGTCGCAAATTTTTAATAGCTTTTTCAATGGATTCCCTGATCTTATCTTTAATGAATTGTAAGTAACTGCTATTTACTCCAGATGTATAATCACTTTGCCCCCACATACCAATTAAATCGGGGCCCTCATGTGTGTGGGTACTTGTTATAATTGTATAGGTGATGCCCCATTCGGCAGGAATATTTTTTCGTACATCAATAATATCATCCGCCATAAATCCGATAGCATCCAAAGCAACCAGGGCAATCCTTGTTTTACCATCATCTATTATCATTGTCCGGGCCCATAGATCATCATGTACCCCTTGAGCAGGGCGCATATTTTGATACCCTGCCATCCATACCGCATCAAATTTACCATTGCCATTTACATCAATATAGGTATCTCCATCCTTCTCATTAAACTGAAAATCTTTATTCTTATCCACCCATGTATCGCTTACAGTGGGTGTAATTACAACAGCCGAAAACCCTGCCGATAATGAGGCAGGTACTCCCGAAGAAATACTGATGTCTACTTTAAAATCCGGATGTTTATCTTTTAAACGTAAATAAATAAAACCCAAAGCAAACAATATCAAC
>Ga0163147_10002506_pt1 | contig 25861 bp, 24 predicted proteins | sample OliLakLV19MP6G1_FD_148597 | JGI IMG/M metagenome (GOLD analysis project Ga0163147, IMG submission 148597) | Freshwater microbial mat bacterial communities from Lake Vanda, McMurdo Dry Valleys, Antarctica- Oligotrophic Lake LV.19.MP6.G1 | ecosystem: Environmental > Aquatic > Freshwater > Lake >...
CCTTCGGTTCGCAAAGCGAACGCGGCGACCGTTTCGCAGAGCGCATCATGACCGTCGCTCATACCTTGCGTAAACATAAGCGCAACGTCTACGCCTTCATCGTCGATGCCTGTGCCGCTTTCATCCGTGGCAAATCTCCCGTGTTACTTTTCGACGACCTGTAGCCGCACTATCCGGGGTGTGAACGGTTACTACTTGCCAGCCAGATCCGCGATTTCTTCGGGGGTTAGTTTGATATCGTAAAGCCGAACTTCGTCGATTAATCCGTCGATTTGTTCATTGGCATCGTCCTCATTGATGGCGCCGCCCATCGTAAAGGGCGTTTCGTCGGTTGCAACTGGCCACCCTACATCTTGTGAAATCGCCACGGAACCGTCGATGTAACCAATCTGCTTGATTCCGTCGTACGTCATCGCCATGTGCACCCACTCGTTCAGTGGAACGTTGGTGACCCCAACGCCGTAGAAGAAGTTGACGCCAACAGCCGGCGCCCCATTGTCGAGACCCATGAAGAATTGCTCAACTCGAGTGCCAAGCATGTGACGCTGCGCCACGACGTTGAATGGCCTTCGCGTATCGATCTTGTCCAGTTTGATCCAGGCAGAAACGGAGACGTTGTTGTTGATTCCAGTGCTGTCGATGCTGTCTGAATCGGGCACGTTGACCCAATCGTCCACGCCATCGATGCGGAGGGCCGCCCCAAACTTACCCGTCGCCCACCCTGGCGCCGGATGCAGACCGGCCCCGCTGGTTATTCCTTGGCGAATGGTTCCGTGATTGCCTTGAAGGGAAGCATCCGTGATGGTGGTTCCTGACCCTTCGTCAAACTTCCAGTAGCCAACAAGACCGGGTATCACGCCGCCCGTTGCAACCATTTGCACATTGACGCTGAGCTCCCCTCCGGGAAAAGCCGAAATCGCGATGGAATGTGATACGGAACCAGATGCGTTGACGCCTGGTTCAATGTCAAACGTACATCCTGCTGCATTGGCCGCCAATCGAGCGCCAGCGCACGCGTTGCGGACAACAGAAAAGTCTTTGTGGACGGATATGTTTATAGGACCGGTCGTGGCGCCTGCTCCACCCTCGGTCGCTTTGATGGTGAACGTTTGACTTGGAAGCGGCATTGCCAAGTTGACGTTCCCGAAGTTGTGCATTTGGGGTGAAACCGAAAGGGTCGGTGCTGCAACGCCCGCGCCGGAGAGTGTCACGACAACGCTTCCGCCATCGCTCGCTGCGCCTCGGAGCGTCGTGTTCACGAGTCCCGCTGCTTTCGGACGAAAACGTACCGTGACGGAACAGATACCACCGGCGATTAGATAGATTGGGCAGTTGTGAGTTGCGGTAAATCCAAGGTTGGTGGCGTCAAACGTAATGTTTGGCGCAGCAGCCCGCTCCAGACCTGCGTTGACGATGGTAAATGCGCGTGTTGCCTCAAGGCCAACGGTGATGTCGCCGAATTCCCATCGCAGGGGTGAAATTGCGAGTTGTCCCGCGGGCAACGCGACGGCAGAAAGCAGCGCCTCTGCTTTGGCGCCCGTGCCATCGTCGATGACCAGTGTGGCGCTCCTTGCCCCCTCGGCGGTTGGCGCAAAGGATATCGAGACCGAGCAGCTGGAACCAGGTGCTACGGTTGCGACGCATCCGTTGGCCAAGAGAAAAAAATCGCTCACATGGGCGCCGATGACGGAGATGCCAAACGGTCCAGTCGCGGTTGTTCCGGTGTTGTTGACAGCAATGGTTCGGGTCACGTTGGGTGATCCGATGCGCGCCATTCCGAATTGCAGCGCGCTGGGTTGTAGTGCGATGGATTTGCTGGACGTGCCGCCCGTGCCACCGATTGAAGATCCATTCGTACCACCACCGGATTGGCCCCCCGTCTCGCTGGAAGTCCCACCTACAACGTTTGCGCCACCCTGGACGGTGCCGCCCGCGTCCGCGCCTCCGCTCGACAGCACACTGCCACCCGTGTTGAGCACGGTGCCACCTGTTCCACCTTGGCTGTCAATGTCTGATGTTCCGCTCGGTGAACTGCCACCGGTTTGTGGCAATGCACCTGAACCACCGGACCCTCCGCACCCAATCCCCACCGCAAGCATCCCCCACACGCCCATCCCATATCGCCATTCTCTAGTCATGATCGAATCCCCATTTGCGTTAAAGTACACTGGATTGGGGTCGCAACTGATTTCAATCTTCGCGCCATTTTAACCGACGCTGCTTCGGGTCCACGCAGGACAAGGGGAGACGATAAGCGCCTCGTTCTCACGCGCGCCGAGACCGAGATCGACGTTACAAACGGTCTGGGTTCGCGGCAACGGGGCGATTGCGAGCACGGCGGCGCAGCATCCCGAACGCCACGACGCCCACAAGCAGGCCGGGCCATGAAAACGAATCTTCTGTTTCCTGCCCAAGCGCGCAAGCACAACCGTTTCCATCGCCAGCGTTGGCCCTGGCGGGACTACCGCCGGCATCGCCGCCGGTCGCACCGGGATCATCAACCATGACGGGCGAGCGCGTTCCTGGGTTCCATCCGGGTGGATTCGTAGCACTAAGATTGCTCGGTGAATTTGGGCGGGGATCGGCTTCACCGTCCGCCGCCGCTGGTCCAAAATCCGAGGCGCGCAAATTTTCGGCTTCGAGTGCCTGCAACAGTCCGTCGCCCGTGCTCGCCTGCAAGGCACTCAAGAATACGGGTGGTTGTCCCGGGGCGACAAAGGCGATGTGTTCGGCGCTGTTTTCGCGTACGCCACCTGTCCAGACTGGAGGATTGTAGATCGAAAAGGCAGTGGAAAAGCCGAGCTCTTCACCCGAAGGCAAGGTCAGCCTTGCGTCTTGCAACTTGCCATCGACACAATTCCCATCGCCTTTTGCAACATGAATGTTGCTGACAACGGGAAGGTCTGCACGCAGGGAAAACAGTGGATCGCGGGTCATTTCATCGGGTGACACGGTTGAATACAGGCGGGTCAGGTAGGGGTGTTTGGCGAGCATCGCGCTTGCGTCTTGCGCCGGCTTGATGATTCGTTCCAAAATCGCGTCCGCGAACGCGGCGCCATCGACCTGGACTCCTGCAAGTGCAGCCGCGAAGTTGCGTGGCGCATTATAAAACTGTGTTTCCGATACGCCCTCGTCGCGCAATTTTTGCGGCAGTGGTACGTATTTGCGCAGCAAGTCCAGCAACAATCCCGATGACGTTCGCGGTATGGAACGGGTTGCGATCTCGATCGCGGTAACAGGATCTTTGGTCGCACGCAGGGGTACGAGATCGACGGAAACGCCCAGACCGGGCAATGCCGGCGTCGGGCCCGCAAACTCGGTGACAAAGCCGTGTCCCGCGGCCTCGTTGATGGCGAGGGTGGCGAGCGCGTTGTAGTTGAGCCCACCGCGGAGCCAGTCGATCTTGCGTGGATTGACCTCGACGTGAAACCAATTTTTGGGAACCGCGCGACTTTTACCAAGTACGTAGACGGATATCGGCATATCGGACGTCGCGGCGACCCGCGTAAGCACAAGCGGAACACAGGGATCGGGCTCGTCCATATCGAGAACAAGCGGCGTGATGTCGCCGACACTGGCGTCTTTTTGCAACTTGATTGCGAGGAACTTCATCTTGCGATCCACGTAGTGGCGGATGAGGGGCAGCGCGCTCGGCGGTTGGTCGTAGCCGTTGTCGTTGAGCCACGTGATCAGCGCCTGCGCGTCGGAGGATTCGATTACCTTGGCGTCATACGGACCGACGTCTTGCTCAAGCAAGACGTTTACAGAGGATGTCGGAACCGAACCGGATGTACCACCACTTGCAAAGCTACCCCCATCGACAGAAGAATTCTGAGGGAAACATGCATTCACCCGCTCCGACCATTGGACTCGAAACTGCGGCTCGGTTGCAAACGCGAGTTGCGAAAACAAGGCCTCGGTCCCGACGCTGATTTTTGGCACGCTCGGCACGGGCACCACCCAGGCGAACTTTTTCGCGTCGCCCGTGTAGAAGATGCGAATGTGGGCGGTCACGTGGTTGTCGTCAACGGCGAAGACGATTTGTTCGCCGTTCTGGACGACCGGGACCTGGCTGCAAAAGAACCCACCGCAGGCGTTTACGACCGGAATATTCGTGGCGGTTGCTGTCAACGATGCGACCAGCGCAGATGCGCATGCGAAGTTTTGGCGTGTCATGGTGCCGCAGCTTTGCAAGGTTCGCGCCGTGTCGGAAATTACCCGTAATCAAAGGAATCATACCCGCTAGCGGGTCGCGATCCGCGACGGCGTCACGACACATTTGTCGCGCTTCGGGCCCGCCGATCGAACCCAGACGAATTTGAAGGTGAAATACCCGGTTCGATTCACGGCTGTTGATTGAGAACTCATGCGCTGCACAGTCTGCGGTATTGAACTCGCAGAAGGTTCGCGGCGTGCGCGAACTGCGGGATGAAGTTCGTCGGCGAAGCACTCGCGCAGGATCCCGCCGCTGCATCGGTAAGCGGTGCTTGCGATAGGTAAAAGTTGATCCATGCTGGGTTCCCGTGGACGCCTTTTCGGACCCAGCCCTCATTGCGCGCGCGCAGATGGCGTTGTCCCTGTCCTTTCATATTGTGTTCGCGTCCGTAGGCATTGCCATGCCGGTGTTGATGGTGATTGCCGAAGCCCGTTGGTTGCGTACCGGCGACAAGACCGACTTGGATCTTGCACACCGTTGGGCCAAAGGCACCGCGGTGCTGTTTGCGATTGGCGCTGTCTCTGGAACGGTGTTGTCGTTCGAGCTGGGATTGCTGTTTCCAGGGTTCATGCGTCTGGCGGGTCCCATCATCGGCTTCCCCTTCTCGCTGGAAGGGTTCGCGTTTTTCATCGAAGCGATTTTTCTTGGAATCTACCTCTACGGATGGAATCGTATTACTCCGAAACAACATTTATTCAGCGGCATTATGGTGGCGCTGAGTGGCTTGGCCTCGGCGGTTTTTGTGACGTTTGTCAACGCATGGATGAATGCCCCGCGCGGATTCACGTTTGCCGATGGCAAGCTGCTGAACATCGACCCTCTGGGTGCGTTTCAAACGCCATTCGCGTTTCACGAAATCGTACACGGCAGTCTTGCGGCGTATGCAGCCACCGGGCTTGCCGTTGCGGGCATTCACGCGTGGGCTTTGCTTTTGGGTCGAGCGCCCCACTTTCACCAGCGGGCGCTGAGCATCGCCCTGTGGGTAGCGTTGCCGGCATGTCTGCTTCAACCGTTGGTTGGACACTTGGCGGGTCAGCGGATTGCAGAACACCAGCCCGCCAAATTGGCAGCGCTCGAACAATTGCAACACACACAGACGCGTGCACCATTGACCGTGGGGCCGTTTGAGATCCCGGGCGCGTTGTCCGTTATGGCGTTCAACGATCCCGATGCGCGTGTGCAAGGCCTGGACGCATTTGCACCCGCCGATCGCCCGCCCTCCTTGGTTCGGCCCGCATTCTTGATCATGGTGTCCATCGGTACCTTGTTGGCACTGTTCGCGGCTGGGATGGCGTGGCGGCATTTTCGACGACGTCCGCCCTGGGGCGATCGCCGGATCCTGTGGGCCACGGTGCTCATGTCGCCTCTCGGATTTGTCGCACTGCAAACCGGTTGGATCGTGACCGAGGTGGGCCGGCAACCCTGGGTGGTCTATGGTGTGTTGCGAACCGCCGACATGGCAACGCCTTCACCGGGTTTGGGCATTCGCTTGGGTATTTTTGCGCTGATTTACCTTGTGTTGGCGGCTACCGTGGTCGCCGTGTTGCGACGTCATATTCGGGCAACGTTCACGCCGAATTTGCCCGAGGGGCGGGCGTGAATCTGGGTTGGGCTGAACTTGTTGCCGGTATTGCGCTTTTGGCCCTCGCAATTTACGCCGTCACCGGTGGCGCCGATTTTGGGGCCGGCATTTGGGATCGCCTGGCCGCTGGCCCCCGCAAACAAGATCAACGGGACGTGATCGAAAAGGCCATTGCACCCATTTGGGAAACGAACCACGTTTGGTTGATCTTTGTCGTGGTGCTGCTGTTTTCAGCGTTTCCGAATGCGTTTGCCACGATTGGCATTGCCCTGTACGCCCCTCTGTCTTTGGTGCTTTTGGGCATTGTTCTGCGCGGCGCAGGATTTGTATTTCGGCAGTACGGACACGGATCCGTTGCCGATCGACAACGATGGGGTCGTACGTTTGGCGGAGCCAGCGTGTTGACCCCGTTTTTTCTGGGCACCGCTTTGGCGGCGATCAGCAGCGGTTCGATCCGAGTCGATGCCGCCGACCGTGTCCGGACTTCCGTGTCGGCATGGCTGGGTTGGTTTCCGGTCACCGTTGGGGTCTTTGTGATGACGGCGTTTGGATTTGTTGCGGCGGTCTATCTGTGTATCGAGGCGAACGACAAACCGGAATTGCAAGACGATTTTCGCAGACGCGCATTGGTTTCTGGTCTTGTTTTGGGTGCGCTATCTTTCGCAGTACGTTTTACTGCCGAATTCGCCAATCCGGTGTTCGCACGCCGTTTGTTCGGCTGGCAGGGCACCGCTTTGATGTTGCAGACAGGGGTCGCTGCGGTGGCCCTGGCGACGCTGTTCGCGGTGTTTCGGCGACGCTATCGTATTGCCCGTGGACTGGCTGTGTTGCAAGTGGTCACGATTGTTGCAGGGTGGGGTTACGCCCAGTATCCATATGTGATTGCCCCCGATCTGCTGTTGGCAACAACGGCAGCACCTGTCGCCACGCTGCGACTCATCGCTTTAGGCGTGGGCGTCGGTGCCATCCTGCTCATTCCTTCGCTGATTTGGATGTTTCGCGTATTCAAAACACCGTGAATCAGCGATCGATAGAGCGGCGCTACGCCTTCATCGCGGCGATTTCGCCCTTGGTGTTCACGCCAAAAGCGGTGGTGGGAACGCCCATGCCGTTGGCAATGGTCGTGAACACGTCGCCGTTGGACGGCACCGCGTCACCCCGATCGCCGTCGGCAAAACGAATCCCGTCGTCACCATAGTTCAGCCACTGCCCGGGCTTGAGGTATCCGCCAAGTCGGCCCGCCGTGAGCCACTTGCAGTTCCCGGTCGAGTGACCGGGCTGTGCGAGTTCGCCACACCACAGAACGCATGTGTGGTGCAAAAGTGAGTTGCCATCGGATTCCTTGACCGCGCTCAAGAGGTCAAGGCACTGCTTCACGATTTTGGCAAACTCGCCGTACATGCCGCGGCACTGTGATACGATAGCGGCGGGGTTGCCGTCTTTTTTTCCGACATCCACCGCATGCACCAAATCGTGCGGCGAGGCAAGACCCGCGGTTCCACCGTAAAGCCGTCCGGGTGGATCTTCAACGTGGATGGAAAACACGCGCGTGATGTCACACGCAAAAGCAGACTGCATCAGCAACGGCACTGTCGGGCGTGTGTTTTCCCAAATCAACGGATCGTAGTAGTTGCTCTGGGTCTTGTTGGCCCTCACACCCGTCGGCGTCTTACATTCGGCAAGGACACCACCCGAGGTTCCGGGTGTGCTCATCAAGTCGATGCGTTGTTTGAGATCGGTCACGAGATTCGCGTGCTGTTCGAGCTTCACGCGCTCGACACGACCGAGCTTGTTTTCGGCAACCTTAAATTCATTGGCCAGGTAGTCAAGCGCGGTCTTGCGCTGCAAAGCAGCCTTGTCCACCGTGGGCATGCCGGGCATCGCTGCCGGGGCCATGCCGGTCGGAAACAACCGCTTGAACACGGTGAGGGCATCGCGTTCCGGTAATACGGTTTGGCCTGCGACTGGCTGATACGGCTGGCCCCACGTCATCACGTTCGGACGCTGCTCGACGATGGCCGCCTGCACGACAGGCACTGCGGTTACTGGCTTGCCGCCATTTTGCGCCTTTAGCCCATCCGAGATGTGATAGTCGATCGAGGGACCACCAGCCTTTGCGGTCGCCCCCTGCGTCTGAATATTGGCGGTGAGGGAGCTGGATTGTCCGCGCGCGTGGCCGCAGGCGAAATCGTCCTTGCTGCCCGGACCCTTTAGGCCCTTGAAATCAACGCCATCGAGCAAGGTGATCTCGTTCTTATAGGACTCAAGCGGCGCGAGCAGCGGTCCCAGCTGATAGTTGCCCGGCGTACCCGTCGGCCGCCACAGCCATGGCAGCGTTCCGTGTTGCGTATAGATAATGAGCAAGCGCTTGGGCGGCGTCGATGCGGCCTGCGCCGATCGCAGGCTGGGCAAGAAAAGCGAGGCCCCGCCTAGACCCATTGTTTGTGCAAACTTGCGTCGATTGAATTGCATGACGAAATCCTTATTGCGCAAAGGGAACCCGGTAACGAAACTGATTGCTCTTGACGGCTGCCTTCAAGAGGCTGGCAAAACTACCCTTGTGGTCGATCACCTGATCGGTGGTAGCGGCGATGGAACATCCGTCTTCATCGACCAGTTCTCGCGCGAGAGCGTACTGGTAGAAGTTGGTGACAAAACACTGAGCGACCTGCTCACTTGGAACGAGCTTGTCTATCAACTGAACCGCATTGTCGAAGGTACCGTCGGCATCAAAGGTGTCGGTGATCGCACCGGAGGAATCGATCGGTAAGGTCTTGCCTCCCGCAATCGGCTCGGTGGTTTGCCAACGGCCGACGGCATTGTAGTTCTCGAAGGTGAAACCCACCGCATCGATGCGCTCGTGACACGAACGACAGGCAGACTGTCCCTCGTGTGCCCGTACGAATTTCTCACGGGTGGTCTCTATGTCGGTCGGCTCGGCCACCGGCGCTGGTGTGACGTTTGCCGGCGGTGGCGGTGGCGGTGAGCACAACAGATGTTCGAGCACGAAAACGCCACGCTGCACCGGTGCTTGCACCGTTTCATGTGCAAAGCCGGCCATCACTGCGGCCTGCGTGAGGAATCCGCGGCGCTGTTCTGAATTGAGCATGATCTCGGTGAGTTCCGTTCCCGTCGCCTTCGCGTCGGATCCGTACAGGCTTGCGCTTGCCGAATTGACCCAGGCCTTGTTGCTCGAAAGAAGGGTTTGAATGCCCCCTTCGTCGCCGAACAGCGACGCTTCGACGAAGCGCCTGAGCCCGGAAAATGAGGCTGTCGCTTCGGCGTCGGAATAGTCCGCAAAACGCGTGCGATCTTTTTTGCCAGCCGAAAGATCCACGGCGAGCTTCGCAAAACGCAGCCACTGGCCCGAAAAGTCGGACAACCCCGCGGAAGCCCGTGGATCGCCCAGCATCCGCAAGGCTTCCTCCTGCAAACCCTCACCTGAGTCGAGCGCGCCCGAAGCCGCCTTATCCATCAGGGCCTTGTCCGGCGTCGTGCCCCAGATCAAGTAGGAAAGCCGTGTTGCCATTTCGTGGCCCGTCAACTTCAGTCGACCGTCGCCATCGTCGCCGCCTTCTTCAATCCGATACAGAAACTGCGGCGAACTGAAGATCACCGATGAGAGCAGGGAGATCGCGTCCGACAAACCCCAGCTCTTGTACGAGCTATCAAAGAGCGTTCGCAATCGCTGTCGTTCTTCGGTGGAAAGCGGGCGGCGGTAGGCTCGGGAACCGAACTCATCGACAAACGCAACACCACATGCCGTTTCTGCAACTGCATCCTTCGGCGCTGCACACGCTGCGATGCCGAGGGTCTTCAAGCCCGCGACCACTTTCGCGGCCACGTTGCGCGAGATGAGTTCGTATTGCTCGACCACCTTCGCTTCGACTGTCTGTGATTCCCAGTTATTGAGAAAGCCGGCCTTGTCCGACGTTTCGGCAGGCAGATCCAGTCCGAGGTTGTCGTCGAGCTTTATAGGCGCAACGAGATCGCGCAGCGATCGGATGTATTGCCCGGTGGTCAAACGCGAGAAGGGTGATACCGAAACATTCAGTGCACCCGGATCGGCGCACACGAGTGGCTTGTCGAGGTTGCGTTCGAGCGAATGGGGCCCTGCCGGGACATCGCCGCCGCCACCGCCCTGCGCACCGGTTCCGGCGCCTCCGCCGTCAGAGCCCTTTCCCTTGTCACCGACCATCGCTCCCGAGCAGCCGGCGAGAAACGAGAGGCCCAAGAAGAGGCCCGAAAAACCCCACCGGTGAAGCCCGGGGATGGAAAAACTACGCGCGCACCGCAAATCCATAGACTAGAGGTTGTGCTTTGCCGGAATCGGTTGCGATTGACGTCGGGAAACCTATCGGGCTCCGAGAAACCTGAGAAAAAACTATACAGTCTACCTACATGTAGTACTCTGTGCGGATGAGTCGGATATTCACACACCGAAATCTCCTCGCCACGCTGTTGCCTGTTTTGCTCGCCTCCGGTTGCGCGGCCAGCGCGGCGCGGGCACCGTGGCCCTTCCAGGCTCCGACCCGCGCCAAAGGCGTCGGCGTACCGCCGAGTCGAGCCGCCGCCCCGGCCGATCCAAGAGCCGACATGGTCGAGCGTGCCCTTCAGTCGAACGGCCAAAATTTCGGGACCGATGGCACCCTTGAGTCGGTTTATGCCTATGCCGTCGACACCCAGACGATGATCCCGGCGCACGAGGCACGCACAGGCGACGTCCTGTTCTTCGACACGACCGAGGCGGGCACCGGGTGCGGCAGCCATGCCGGCGTGGTGGACAGCGTTCGACCTGGCGGGAGCCTCGGCTTTCGGGAATACCGCGGAGGCAAACACCTGCGCAGCGTGGTCGCACCGAACGACCCGCGACGACGGCGCGACAGTTCGGGTCGCATCGTCAACACCTACTTGCGCACCATGACCCGAGACGATCCGGCTGGCACGCGCTACACGGCCGCAGAAATGTTGTGTCGGGTCGTTCGAATCCGATGAGCATCATCACCGTCACGAAGCTCAAAAAGACCTACCCATCCGGACTGGTTGCGCTCGACAACATCGACCTCGCGATCCGCAAAGGTGAAATCTTTGCACTGCTCGGACCGAATGGTGCAGGTAAAACCACGCTCATTAGCGTCATTTGCGGCATCGTTTCGCCCAGTCAGGGCTTCGTTGTCGCCGATGGCCACGACATCATCCGAGATGCGAGAGCGGCGCGCTCGATCATTGGATTGGTACCACAAGAGTTAAGCACCGATGCCTTCGAGACGCCCTGGGCGACGGTTACGTTTAGCCGCGGTCTTTTTGGAAAGCCGCCCAATCCTGCGCTCGTTGAAAAGATCCTGCGCGATCTGTCCCTATGGGATAAGCGCGATCAGCGCATCATGACGCTTTCGGGAGGTATGAAGCGACGGGTGATGATCGCCAAGGCGCTTTCACACGAGCCCGAGATCTTGTTTCTGGATGAACCCACCGCCGGCGTTGACGTCGAGTTGCGGCGCGACATGTGGAACCTCGTGCGGACACTGCGCGATCGTGGCGTCACCATCATTTTGACGACCCACTACATCGACGAGGCCGAGGAAATGGCGGATCGCATCGGCGTCATCAATAAGGGCCGGCTCATCCTCGTCGAGGACAAATCGATCCTGATGCAAAAGATGGGCAAACGACAAATGACCCTGGATCTTCATGAACCCTTGCAGAGCATTCCGCCCGAACTCGCCGCATGGCGCCTGACCCTGCAATCGAGCGGGCTTCGCTTGCAATACGATTTCGACGCCAACGACCCGAGGTCGGATATTCCAGGCCTTTTGCAACGGTTGGCAGAGCTGAAGATTGGATTCAAGGATCTGGCCACCCGGCAAAGCTCACTGGAGGAGATCTTCGTTCACCTCGTAAGCAGCGACGCCGAGTCGAGCCACACCGGAGGCACCGTCTGATGGCTTTCAATCGGTACGGCGTCTGGGCGATCTACCGCTTCGAGATGGCTCGCTTCAAGCGCACCATCGTTCAGAGCCTGATCACGCCCGTCGTCACGACCTCGCTTTACTTCGTGGTCTTTGGCGGCGCCATCGGCAGCCGCATGCGCGAGGTGGATGGGATCAACTACGGCGCCTTCATCGTTCCGGGATTGATCATGTTGTCTTTGTTCACGAACAGCATCTCGAACGCCGGGTTCGGGATCTACATGCCGAAATTCACCGGCACCGTTTATGAGCTGCTGTCAGCGCCCATCTCCTTCCTAGAAATGGTGCTGGGGTATGTCGGCGCCGCGGCCACCAAGTCATTGACCATCGGTGTCATCATCCTCGGCACTGCAAGCCTATTCGTACCACTTGAGATCCGGCACCCGATCTGGATGGTGGCCTTTCTCTTGATGACCGCCGTGGGCTTCAGCCTGTTCGGCTTCATGCTGGGGCTTTGGGCCAAGGGGTTCGAGCAACTGCAGCTAATCCCCATGCTGGTGATTACCCCGCTGACGTTTCTCGGTGGCGCATTTTACTCGATCGACATGCTGGCGCCGACCTGGCGGGCCATCGCGATGTGGAATCCAATTGTCTACGTGATCGGCGGCTTTCGCTGGAGTTTTTTTGAAACTGCCGATGTGGGAGTGGGCGTGAGTCTCGCCATCACGCTCGGCTTTTTGTTGCTTTGTTTGGCGGGGGTCGGTTGGATGTTCAAGACCGGATACCGGTTGAGAAAGTAGGGTCGATGGCCGCAGGCAACGAAGATTTCTACGCGCTGCTGGACGAGATCTCCGAGTTTGACGAGGTCGTGACGGCGAGCCTGCACCGGCCGGTTCCCGACGACTGGCATGTCGTTATTTCTGATGTCCGGGGATCGACGGCCGCCATCGAGGCAGGACGCTATCGAGACGTGAATGCACTCGGGGTCGCGGGCATCGTGGCGCTCCGAAATGCCATGCCCGATCTCGATCTGCCGTATGTCTTCGGAGGCGATGGCGCCACCCTCCTCGTTCCCGGCTCCCGCATCACGGCCGTTCAGACGGCGCTGCGCGGATTGCGAAACGTTGCACGCGATGCTTTCACCATGAACTTGCGCGTGTCTCACGTACCCGTCGCGGAACTCAGGCGGCAGGGGCACCCTTTGGCCGTGGGCCGCTACCGTTTGAGCCGCAACGTGGTGCTCGCCGCCTTTTCAGGCAGCGGCTTTTCCACGGCCGAAACCTGGATCAAAGATCCCGTTATCGGCCAGGGCTTCGCCGTCAGCGCGGAGGGTCCTGCCGAGGCCAACCTGAGTGGGTTCGAGTGTCGATGGCAACCCGTGGCGAGCCAACGCGGCAGCGTCGTCAGTTTGTTGGTGGTCGCCACCGGCCAGGATCCTGTCTTCCGTGAATCCACCTATCACGAGATCTTGCGCGAGATCGCAAGCGTGGTCGGGGACGCACCGACAAAACCGGTCACGGCCGACAACCTGAAGCTGAAAACCCTGACGGGTGACTTTTCAACCGAGGCACGTTTGCGGACCGGCGCAACCTCCGGTCCAGCCTATGCGCGCGCCCACAGAGCCGCTCGAAATGCCGCCGTGGTCGGCCGGGGCCTTATGAGCCTCGGTCTGAAGTTCGGCGCCTTCAACGGCGCGACGTACAAGCGAGAGGTGCTAGAAAACACGGACTTCCGAAAGTTCGACGAGGCCCTGCGCATGATCCTGGATCTGCGCGCCGAGGAAATCGAGACCCTTGACCGTTATCTGGCGGGGCGACACGAAGCTGGCGACCTGTGTTACGGAATGCACCAATCCGGCGAGGCGCTCGTCACGTGCATGGTGGGCAGCTACAGCGGAAATCACGTGCATTTTGTGGACGGCGCCAACGGAGGGTATGCCCTTGCGGCCAAACCTCTCAAGGAACAGCTCAAGGCGATTCGCGACCCGAACCCGATTTGACGCAGCCCGAACCGTTCCCGGTTCATCAAAACGTTCGAAAATTTGCCGAGGCGCCCGGGTCGTATTACCGATCAAGGGGATGAGCATTCAAATCGAACGGCCCACCCTTCCCTGTAGCGTCTGTGGGACGCAGGTGACGGAGCTGCGCCGAAGCCGATGCTGGCGTTGCTATTCCCACTGGGCGGATGCCCGACCGGTCGGCCTCGGGGCGTCGTGCACCATCTGCAACGACAAACGCCGCGACAACCTTCGTCTCCTTGAGCTAAAGGGAAAATCGATTCCGTTTTGCCACAACTGCGCAGGTCGAACGATCAAGCTCGACCAGATCCCCGAGGCCATCGACGAGTTGCGCCACCTCTTGAATCGCGACCGACGCGACGACGAGCGACGAAACGACTCACGCGATCATCGCCTGTTCCCACGAGAACGCCGCGTGGGTGATCGCCGGACAATGGGACGCTCCGATCACACCGATCCGCATATCTTCATGCCCGAGCTACTCGAATACGTGATCGAACTTGAAGAAGACGACATCGAGATCATCGAGCAAACCAACGTGCGTGAAATCCCGCTGCCTCGGCCGTGAGGTCGCGGCTCGCGCCAACTACAAACCTGGCAGCTCTATCTTCCAGGATCCCTCATCTAGCACAAGCTCAACCGAGTGACGCTCTCCGCTGGCGGAAAATACTTCGACCACCGCACGATTGTCTTCGCGTTCCAGCTGACGAACGCCGGCCATTTCCCAGGCGGGTGGCGCACGACCGACGGCCAAAAAGTCGTACGGTTCCAGCACCAGACGCCCCGACACACGCTCGGCCGAAACCATCAGCTCTTGCAAGCGGGCACGTGCGCGTGGTCCCAGCATCGAGTGCACCGCTGCGCGATCGCCAGCCTGAGCGGCGACCACAAACCGTTCCACCACCTGCTGCGGGCCACCGTCTTTGCCACGGCCACAGCCCGCACCAACTGTCAGATAGACGGCCAACCCAATCGCCGCACACCACTGTGCGCGAAACGACACGCTAGGCGTCCTCGTTTCCTGCGCTGAACAAACCGAGGGCGCGTCGTACCTTCGCCATTGTCACAGCCGCAACCGCACGGGCCTGCGCCGCACCCTGCGCAAGCACGCGATCGATCGCCGCGGGATCCGCAGCAAGCGCGCTGGCCTTTTCTCTTATGGGTCGCAGATCGGCCTGAACACCCTCAAGCAACGTCTTCTTGCAATCGATGCAGCCAATGCCGGCGGTCGTGCAACCCGTCGTGATGCTGGCCTGTACCGCATCGCTCGAGAAAAACTTGTGCAGGGTAAAGACGTTGCACTTTTCCGGATCGCCGGGATCCGTACGGCGCTGGCGGGCCGGATCGGTCGCGGCCGTGCGCAGCTTGTTCCAGACGACATCGTCCGCTTCCCGCAGCGAAATCGTATTACCCAGGCTTTTTGACATCTTGGCCTGGCCATCCAGACCCAGGATCTTGGGCGTCGACGACAACAGCGCCTGCGGCTCGACAAACGTATTACCAAAGCGGGCATTCCATTTGCGGACGATTTCCCGCGCAAGCTCGAGGTGCTGTTTTTGATCTTCTCCGACTGGCACACGGGTCGCGCCGTAAAGTAGGATGTCCGCCGCCTGCAACACCGGGTAGGTGAAAAGACCCGCGTTGATGTTGTCGACCTGGCGTTCGGACTTGTCCTTGAACTGGGTCATGCGGCCGAGTTCACCAAACGGTGTGACGGCCGACAGCGCCCAGGCGAGTTCCGTGTGCTCGGGAACATCGGACTGCACAAAAAGCGTGCAACGCTCGGGATCCAAACCACAGGCCAGCAGATCGGCCGCCATGGCACGCACGCGGCCGCGCATGTCCCTGGGTTCGTACGACTGGGTGATGGCGTGGTAGTCGACAATGCAGAAAAAACACCGGTGCTGGCTTTGCATCGCGACCCAGGAGCGGACGGCGCCCAGGTAGTTGCCAAGGTGCAGCTCACCCGAGGGCTGGATTCCGGAGAAAATGATGTCTTGGGCGGGCATTTTTGCTGTTTGCGTCGGGCGGGCGACTCTACTTTGCCCGGCCGATGTCTTCGAGGGGAGTTCGTTGTAGTCTTTCTGAATCTTTCCCGCCACCCGGACGTCCTACTACCGAGGAGAAACGCCATGCATCCAAATCCCATCCGTTCCACCAAATCCACCTGGTTCATGGGGATGATCGCAGCGTCACTGCTGGGCGGCTGTGTGGCGCGTTCTCGACCGGTTCAGTACTCGGCCACGATTCAGACCACGAATGATCCTTACGGCCAAGTCTACGTGAACAACCCGCCGCCTCCGATGATGCAGGAAGTTATTACCGTGGCGCCGGGCCAGGGATACATCTGGATTTCCGGCTACTGGGACTGGACCGGTTACGACTGGTACTGGACCAGCGGGAGTTGGGTGTCGAACTACCCCGACGCGATCTATGTGCGCCCCGCTTATGTGATGGTTCAAGGCCGGTGGGTCTATCATCGCGGCCACTTCCGCGGCCACGACGGGCGCCGCGACTACGTTTACGGTCGACCCGCACCGGCCCAGCGCACGGTGTACGGTCAGCCCACCGGGCCGGCCCCCGCGACGGGATGGCGGGGCAATCCCGGCCCAGCACCCCAACAGGGATACGTCGGTACCCCCTCGCGCCCGCAACCACAGCAGGGCGTCCAGAACCGGGGTGGGTTTTATAGCGGGGTGATGGGAAATACCAACCCACCCCAGGCAACGGGAAACCCGAGCCCGGGCCCGCAAGCTCCAACGCCGACCCCGCAAGGTGGTTTCTTCCGAGGCGCGACCTCCAATCCGCAGCCACAACCTGCCCAGCCTATGGTCGCGCAACCTGCACCCGCAGCGCCACCGGCGCCCGCCCGCACCCAAAATGGCGGCTTCTTCCGGGGCTTCGGCCAGAACCCACGAGCGGCACAGCCGCAAGCGCAGCCGCAGCCACAAGCGGCACAACCGCAACCGCAAGCGCAGCCGCAGCCTCAACCGATGCCCACCCACCGCGGCTTCGCGATGCCGGGCCAACCGTCCGCTCAACCGATGCCTTCGTCGCCGTCTCGCCAGATGGGATCGCCTCGTCCGATGCCTTCCTCTGCGCCGCGACAGATGCCAGCACCGTCAGGCAGTGGTGTCACGCGCTCACGCGGCTCCAGCTCTGCCGTATTCGGCGGGCGTTCGAGCTCACCGCAACCCGCGCCGGCAGCCCCCGCACCCTCGGGCGTACGGCGGCAACGCCGTTGATTGCACACCCGCCTAAAACCGACCCACCGCATGCAAGCCTGCGCCGTCTCTATCGAAAGACGGCGACAGCACAAAGAGTTCGCTTTGCCCGACGCGATACTCGGGCGTGAGCAACAACATCACCCCCGTGGCGATCATCATGCCGCCGGCAAAAACGCCCACGTTGGCCAAAAACTTGAGGTTGCTAGAGTCCCCCTCAAGTCGATCCTTCGTGAAGGGATCCATCGCCGCAGCAGCCTTTTTGCGCTTGTCTTCTGCCAGACCGTCCACATAAAGGCCTCCAACCACGCCAAGCGTACCCGTCCCAACCAAGATCCACCCGGGCACATCGGTATACCAGGGCGCCCGCGCGAGGGGCTGTCGTACGATATTGGGTAACGCGATGTCGGCGGTTCCGGATTTACCAGTGTCTTCGGGACGCAGAACCGTTGCACCATCGTCCTGACCACTCACAAGATAGTGGCCCAGCGCCGAGGCACGGCCAACCTCCGGACGCGCCAATCCCTGTCGATTCTTGAAACCCGAACGAAGGTAAGCGCGGGCATTCAAATACTCGCTGCCACCCACCTCGCCAAGTGATACGAATACCACCGTGTCCGCCGCAAGCTTTTCGGCAATCCGCCGGGCGTAGCTTTGTTCCAACTCACGGCGCGCATTCGACGAACCGAAGCCCATCACCGTTCCGGTTGCATCGTTGATGAACTCGCGCTCGAACTGAACATCCAGGATAACCGATCGACCTTCACCTACCGGACCTGCCGGAATCGCCTTGCGCATGGAAACACCTTTGCCCTTGGCCTTCGGACACCGGGCGCGCGCGTGATACGTAACCCCGGGTGCAGCAGCCACCGTCACCGGGGCCACCCCTACGTCGGCACCATTGACTTCGACCATGCAGCCTTCTGGACGTGACAGAAACTGCAATTTCGCGTACTGCGGTGGCGCCGCCTGGCCAATCAGCGCCGACGCCACGACCGACAGGCCTTCTTCTGCAGTGGGCCTTCGGCCGGGAAACAAGAGCGCAGCGTGATCGGCGACCGCTTTCGCCTTTTGTTGATCGCCCGAGGCGAGAGTCGCCGCGATGAGACTGTCGACTATCCGTACCACAAGCCCTCGACCGAGGGCGCCCATCGGGCGCGTTACCAGCGCTGATTCGGCCTCGGCAAGCAGTGCCTGGTATTTCTCGATCGCGGCAGGCTCCGTGGCATCGACAGCGGCGCGCCTCGTCTCAAGCTGTTGCACCAGGTCAACGTCAAAATCATCGTAGATCGCAACGGCAATGGGCTTTCCCGTGCGCGCAACTTCAATGCGCCAGTTGACGTTGCCGGACATCCCATCGCCAATCGCGGACAGCAATTCGTCGGACGGCTTGGGTCCGTTGCCAACCGTCACCGGAATGACCACCACGCGTGCCGATCGCGACGCCGGTCGAGCCACGACCGGATCTGGTGTCGCAGGCATTGCTTGCGGTGTGGGCGCCGGTTCAGCGCCGGCGGCAGGTGCCGGAGCGGGTTGACCGGCACTTTCCTCGGCCTTGTCGGCCCGTGCAACGGTTATCCCTTCCAGTCCCACCAATAATCCCGAAAGGGCGACGATCGATATCTTGAATAGGCGCATATGCATTTTACCCCTGAACCCGTTCTCGAGGATACCACTGCAAAAGGCCCGGCCTCGTCAAAACGAGACCCTGCGAATCCTTACAGATTTTCACAGGACGAACTGACTCAGATCCTCGTCCTTCAGAACGTCTTTCAACCGCTGCGTCACGTACTCCCGGGTGATCGGAATCGTCTGTGAACCAAGGGCCGGGGCCTCGAATGAGAGTTCGTCGAGCAAGCGCTCTAGCACCGTATGCAAGCGTCGGGCGCCAATGTTTTCCATCCGGGCGTTGATATCGGCCGCAATCCGGGCGATCTCGGCAATCGCCTCGGGCTGAAATTCGATGGTCACATTTTCCGTTGCCATCAAGGCCACGTACTGTTTGGTCAGCGCGTTCTCGGGCTCGGTCAGAATGCGCACAAAGTCCGCGTCCGAAAGCGATTCGAGTTCCACGCGAACCGGAAATCGACCTTGCAATTCCGGAATCAGATCCTTCGGCTTCGACACGTGAAATGCGCCCGCGGCGATGAACAGAACGTGATCCGTCTTGAGCGCACCATATTTGGTCGATACGGTGGAGCCTTCGATGATCGGCAACAGATCCCGTTGCACACCCTCGCGTGATACGTCTGGGCCCCGACCACTGCCCTCACGTCCGGCAACCTTGTCGATCTCATCGATGAAGATGATGCCGTTTTGCTCGGCACGGGTGATGGCCTCTTTGTTGATGCGCTCCGGATCGACGAGCTTGGTTGCTTCTTCCTCGGTCAGCAGATCCAGTGCTTCGGGGATCGCAACCTTTTGCTTTTTTGTCTTGCGATTGCCTCCCGGGATCATGTCCTTCAAGTTGACCATCATCTCTTCCATGCCACTGCCGGCAAAGATATCGGCGAAGGACTGGGGTGCGTCACTCGTTTCGATGTCGACCTTGCGATCGTTCAGTTTGCCGTCGCGCAAAAGGGCGCGCATGGTTTCACGGCTGGTGTTGTCCGTGGATACACCGGCCATCGGCGGCGGAGTCTGCGCATCTCCCATTGCACCGGTTGCAGCCAACGGACGTGCACCCCGTGCAGGCGGCAGCAAAATGTCGAGCAAACGTTCCTCGGCGTTTTCACGCGCCCGTGGCCGTACCCGCGCGCGCTCTTCGTCGCGCAACATTGCAACGGCCGTTTCCGCGAGATCACGAACCATCGAGTCCACATCGCGGCCCACATAACCAACCTCGGTGAACTTCGAGGCCTCGACCTTGACGAAGGGTGCGTTGGCGAGCTTGGCAAGACGGCGTGCAATCTCGGTTTTTCCAACACCGGTTGGACCAATCAACATGATGTTCTTCGGCGAAATTTCATCGCGCATGGGCGCTGGCACTTGCTGGCGACGCCAGCGGTTGCGCAGGGCACCTGCAACCGCGCGCTTGGCCGCGTGTTGACCGACGATGTAACGATCGAGCTCCTCGACGATCGCGCGAGGGGTCAGCGCTGCGACATCGCGCGCCTTGAGGATGCCACCAGAAAAACCGTTGCTGCTCATGATCCAAGCTCCTCAAATACCTGGTTACCGTTGGTGTAAATGCAGATCTCACCGGCAATCGAAAGCGAACGTTCTGCAATGGCGCGCGCATCCAGCGTCGTCGCATCGAGCAAGGCACGCGCGGCGGACAGCGCATAGTTGCCCCCCGAACCAATCGCCATGGCGGCACTGTCGGGTTCAATCACGTCGCCCGTGCCCGACAACAACAACGTGCTGTTCCCGTCGGCCACCAACAGCAGCGCCTCCAGGCGTCGCAACATGCGATCGGTGCGCCAGTCCTTGGCAAGCTCAACCGCAGCACGCAAAAGATTGCCGTTGTATTCCTTGAGCCGCGCGTCGAACTTTTCGAATAGGGTCAACCCATCGGCGGCCGATCCTGCAAAACCGGCGAGCACGCGTCCATCGCCGAGTCGTCGCAGTTTGCGAGCAGTACCCTTGACCACGGTTTGTCCCAGGGTGACTTGCCCGTCGGCGCCCATCACCACGCGGCCGTCTCGTCGAACCACCAGAACCGTTGTCGAACGTATCCGGGTGTGTTCGTTATCGCTGTGCTTCATCGCGGCTTGTCTTTAGCACGCGGATGCGCACCATCGTAGACCCGCATCCGGTAATCGCCAGGTCGCCCCATCGTCGTCATTTGTGGCTGGTCCGAAGTACTTTTTGACGTTCGCGGCCTTCCACTTCAGGCCGGGCTGCGCCCCAATGATCGCTTGCATTTTGGGATCGGCCGAGAGGAGTTCCGGTGCGATATCGCCTGCATCGTTCAGGCGCTGGAGAAATTCCAGTTCGTGTCCTTCGAGGGGAAGGACCGCACCCATGAGCGACCGTGTCTCGCGCACGAGTTCTGTGGACCAGGCCCCCACTTCGGTCTTGTGGGGGCGGACATCCGCGCGGAGCATGGGCACGAGTTCCTGCCTCAACTCTACTGGCGAAGCAACAATGTCGTCTATCTTCACGGTCCGCCAATCCTTGCGATTGAGACCACCGTAGATAACGAAAGCGAGACGAAGCTTGTCTCGATCGAGATCGGTGCCACGCAACAGTTCCCGCGTATCGAAGATGTCGCGACTGGCGTTGCGTGCTACCAAAGCCGCAAGTTTTCCCGCGGCAAGTTCATGGCGATCGACGACGGCGATCTCTCGCGCGATCGCGGGCCCTACTGGTTTCGAGTCCAGGATCGCCACAGGCCAAAGCGGAACGCGCAACATGAAGTTCAGATCAATCTCTAACTTGTCCGATGAGCCAGCACTGTTCACGAAGGACAGCCGCCAAGAGGAAAAGGTTGAGCGCTGGGCCGCCTTTGAGTGCGATACGCCCACGCAAAAACGTGTTCGAACGCAACGTCTCAAGCAGGCTGAGCAAGCGAAAGACCTTCTCCAAAGCGTCGGATCGAAAGCCGAGCTTTGCTGCGGTCTCCTGGATGTCCTCGGCGCCGAATTTCATGCCACCTCTCCCCACGAACGTGTGAGGATCTGATCGGGAACGATCAGGTTCCAGCGCGAAAGCAGCGTGCCATCCCTGCGGTGCCGCCGATCAAAATATGTGGCTTGCAAAGGTGCGCGACCGCGCAGGGCTTCAAGGTGCCGGTCTTCAACCAGCAATTCGTTCTTGTGCTGTTCGAGGAAGAAGCCAACGCGTGCCACGGCAAGGGCGGACCCGAGGCGCAGCGCATATTCGATGACGAAGTCGAGATCGAAAAACTCAATGCTTTCGATCGAGCGCCAGATCTCTTCTCAGCTTCCGCCGAGACTGGGAACGTCGAGCACGTCGACCAACGTTCGTTCGTGGCCGGTCACCCGCACGCCGAGCCCCTGCCGCCTTTCTTCGCGTAACCCGCCACCAAAATCAGGCAACGTGCGCAAGGCCATCGGCACGATGGATCGGCACGAAGTCCGTGTCCTGGAACGTGAATGGTTTTGCGCGGAAGCGGCTGAGGTAGGTGATCCGGTTGGATTGTGAGTGAGCCCTGCCGAGCAGTTGCAGCGCACTGTGGTAGGCGATCAGGAATCGGTGGCGAGCCGACTGGCGACGAGATACCGATCGACCCGAAACGTGGCGGGATCGGTACCCTCCGTCACGCGCGCGTACAGACCACGACGCACATTGATCAGGTTCCCGGCCGCCACATGTTGCTTGAGAACAGCGCCGGTGGTCTGCGGGCGTCGCGTGCCCGAAGATTGGTGTGCCGCCCGAAATGCCTCGAAGGTAAAAACCGCGTGGCGAGAGAAAAAGTCGGTGGGCTTCATTGTTTCCGAAATGTCGTCATAAAGGTATCTGTACTGCCTTTTTAAGACCAGAACGAAAACTGCGAGTTTCTTAAAAGCGCTCATAACGGCACAGTAAATGCCGTTATGAGCGCTCTTAGGAAACTGTCATCGAGATTGGAACGCGAACACCCTCGCGCTTCATCGCGGTTTGTCTTTGGCACGAATCCGCGTCCAGCGTGGACCGGAACGCGGCCGCACTTGATCATTTTCGCAGACGCCCGCAGTATGAACATGTTCAGTGAATGTGTTCATGAAAAACCCACCGCAACGCTCTCGCCAGGTCCGCAAGGAAAACACGCAAGCCCGGATTCTGGAGGTGGCCCGCCGTCACTTCGAAAACGGTGGCTTCGACAAGACCAGCATCAGGAACATCTCTATTGAGGCCGAGGTGGCTGTAGGGACTGTGCTACTCCATTTCACGGACAAGCTGGGCCTCCTTCACGCCGCCCTTCACGACGATTTGGAGAGAACCATCGAGCATTGCCTTGCAGCGCCGAATCGTGGTGCGTTACTGACGCGCATGTGCGGGATCGCGCGACCCTTCTTCGCGTACTACGCCAAGCGACCGAAGCTCTCGAGGGTGTTGTTGCGTGAATCGCTATTCGCAGAACCTCCCTGGCGGGAGCGTTTCGGCGAGCAACTGGCCCGGGTTCAAGGGCGCGTGGTGAACATTGTCGAAGCAGCGCGATTAAAGGGCGAGATATCACCCACAACGAACCCAAGCCTCTTCGCAGCAGCGTTTTCCTGCTTCTATTACTTCACGCTGGCGGCCTGGATCCAGGGCAGGGTTGATTCGCCGTTGCCACTTTTCGAAAAGCTGATGGCGCAGCACCTGGCAGGTGTCACTGCTCGTTCCACCCGGGAGAAATGATGATGACCGAAACCATATTCCGTAATGCCCGCTCGCGCACGGCCGTGGAAGGGGCATATCAGCGGCTGCTCGCACTTGCGCCGGATGCGCGGTCGCGCCTTGTGAAGACCCGATTCGGTGACACGCACATGCTCGTGGCGGGGCCAGAGGACGCGCCGCCATTGGTGGTGGTTCATGGCGGCATGGGCAATTCTGCATTGGCCCTTTGGGACGGCGCCCCGCTTGTAGGTCGATTTCGCGTGTACGCACTCGACGTGCTTGGTCACTCGGTCAAAGGCGCTGACGTACGCTTGCGCATGAACAGTGGCGACTATGGCGAATGGATGGTGGACGTGGTCGATGCGCTTGAATTGTCCACGGCTTTTTTTTACGGGGCTTCGATGGGTGGCTTCATCCTTCGGAAACTGGCCGAAATCGCGCCGAATCGAATCGATCGCATGGCCTTACTGGTTCCGGCTGGAATCATCACGGGTCCGCTATTGAAGGGCATCACCCGGAGCGGTATCCCACTTGCCCTGTACCGTACGACGGGTAGCAAGGCCGCGCTCACGCGATTCCTTGATGGGCTTTTCACAACGCCGGATCCGATCTTCGGCGAATACCTCAGCCACGCACTCAAGCACTACAAGCTTGACCTGGCGATTCCGCCGCTGGGAAGCCCAGAGAACTTGGCCTCATTCAGGCGCCCTACGCTGGTGCTCGCCGCGTCCGACGACATTACCGCACCGGGGAAGGAGCTACTGGCACGCGCAGCCACGTTGTTTCCCCACGCAACATTGGAGCTGCTGGAGAACCACAAGCACATCCCCCCGAGCGACCCCGCTTCGCGGGCGCGCCTGTGCGATCGCGTGACACGGTTTTTCCTGGAATCGTGATGGGTTAACCACGTCACGCTGAGGGGATCCGGTTGTATTGGTTACCCTCGCGCTTCATCGCGGTTTGTCTTTGGCACGCGGATGCGCACCATCGTAGACCCGCATGAGGTGGTCAATGTCGACCTGCGCATACCGTTGCGTCGTGGCAAGCTTCGAGTGGCCGAGCAGTTCCTGAATGGATCGCAGGTCGGCGCCTTCACCCAGCAGATGCGTGGCGAAGCTGTGGCGCAGCGCGTGTGGTGACACACGGGGCACCCCCGAAAGAATCTCACGCTTTGCCAACAACCGGCGGGCAATGCGTGGCCCGATGCGACGGCCCCGGGGCGATAAAAAAAGCGCATTGGCTTCTTCGAGCGGAATCGGCTTTTTCCCGGGTCCTGGCTGTCCTCGCATTTGAACATACGCTGCCACGGCATCTGCGGCCGGTCGGCCAAGCGGAACACGCCTGTCCTTGCGGCCCTTGCCCTGTCGAACCATCACCATCGCGTGGCCGTTTTCCTCGCGAATGTCACCCACGTCGAGCGAACAAAGTTCCGAGATGCGCAGTCCCGCACCGTAGAGCACCTCGAACATCGCTTGATCGCGCGCAAAGGCAATGGGCTCTGCGTTTCCGATGGGCTCGTCCAACAATTGCGTCGTCTGTTCTTTGCCGAGAAAACTCGGCAAGCGGCGGGCCCGCTTCGGACCACGCAATCCCGAAACTGGACTGGTTGCGATATGCTTTCGTCGCACCAACAGGCGAAAAAATACCCGCAACGACGACAGTTTTCGCGCAATCGAGACGTTGTCGTTCTTGCCATGTAATGCCGCTGTAAACGTACGACACGAAAAGGTATCGAGCTGCGACAGCTTGATCTCGGGCAAGATCGCAGCGAGCTGTTCTTCCCGCGAGGGTGTCAGCTGGGCGGTGTGACCCGTGACGTGAAAAAAATACTCCGCGATGTCACCCATGTACGCCCGCAAGGTGTGTGGGGATACCCGCTTCTCGGACAGCAAATGCTGTTCAAATTCGAGATACAGTTGGCGGCCATCCATGTTGCAATGTTAGCCTTGGCGCGGTCGATTGGCCAACTTACGTCATTCAACCGCGCTGGCTCGAGCGTTGAGCGTCGATCGCCCCCAGACAAAGGTCCCGTAGGTAGAAAGCGTTGCGCCGGTGATGCCAACGGGCAACATAAAGAACTGGCAATAGGGTGCCTCCTCACCATCGCAACCCATCGTCTTGGGGAAGACAAAATACATCGCAGTCGAGGCCAGCAGTCCAAGCCCGGTCACTGCCGCCACATTTCCGGGGTGATCAATGTCGGCGATCTCGGCTCTGGGAATCAGCCGACTGCCACCTTCTTCCGAAACCAACCGGATTCGGTTTCCACCGGCAGGCTCAATTCGTCCCAACAATGATTGCCCATCGCGCCGTGAAACGGTTGCCGCGGAACCACAGCCGGATGCAGCTAAACTCGCGACGAGTGCAAGTAAGAGGGTTAGACTATGGACCGTCAGCCTAGCGGACCAAACCCCGCAGGACAGACGATCGCCCTGTTTTGACCTTCGACCTGCGCTGTCGGGCTGCGCACGAAGGCGGATCGCGGCGGAATTCAAACCGTATCCCTGCCCAGCCGCTGCAAGAGCGTCACCGCGGCGTTCGCCATCCAGGTCACAGCCAGAATGGCAGCCACTCGCTGCATCGCGGGCAAGGCGCGGATCCATCCGCCACCCATGAAGGTGTGTAGCACGAATAGCACCGCGGTCG
>Ga0163147_10002510_pt1 | contig 25823 bp, 16 predicted proteins | sample OliLakLV19MP6G1_FD_148597 | JGI IMG/M metagenome (GOLD analysis project Ga0163147, IMG submission 148597) | Freshwater microbial mat bacterial communities from Lake Vanda, McMurdo Dry Valleys, Antarctica- Oligotrophic Lake LV.19.MP6.G1 | ecosystem: Environmental > Aquatic > Freshwater > Lake >...
GCGCCGCCAGCCGCGGGAGGGTCGGCAACATCTACAAGGGCCGGGTAGCGCGGGTGCTGCCGGGCATGCAGTCGGCGTTCATCGAGATCGGCCTGGAGCGCGCGGCTTTCCTGCACGTGGCCGACATCTGGGAGCATCGCCCCAAGGAGGGCTGCGGCACGCGGGCCAAGCCGATCGAGAAAATTCTCGCGGAAGGCCAGCCGATCGTGGTGCAGGTGGTCAAGGACCCCATCGGCAGCAAGGGCGCGCGCCTCTCGACGCAGATCTCGATCGCCGGCCGGCTGCTCGTCTACCTGCCGCAGGATCCGCACATCGGCATCTCGCAACGCATCGGCGACGAAGCCGGCCGCGTGGCGCTTCGCGAGCGCCTGCAGCAGGTGATGCCGCCTGACGAGAAGGGCGGCTTCATCGTGCGCACCATCGCCGAGACCGCAACCGCGGAGGACCTCGCCGCCGACATCGGCTACCTTCGCCACCTGTGGCGGGACGTGCGCGAGCGCTCGATCTCGGCGAAGCCCGCCGAGCTCATCTACGAAGACCTCTCGCTGGCGCAACGCGTGATGCGCGACATGGTTTCGGCCCAGACCGGCCGCGTGATGATCGACTCGCGCGAGAATTTCCAGAAGCTGTCGGGCTTTGCCCAGACGTATACCCCGCAGGTGCGCACCAAGCTCGACCACTACACCGGCGAGCGGCCCCTGTTCGATCTCTACAACGTCGAGCACGAGATCGAGAAGGCGCTGGGGCGGCGCGTCGAGCTCAAGTCCGGCGGGTATCTCATCATCGACCAGACCGAGGCGATGACGACCATCGACGTCAACACGGGCGGCTTCGTCGGCACGCGCAACTTCGACGACACGATCTTCAAGACCAACCTCGAGGCGGCGCAGACCATCGCGCGGCAGTTGCGGCTGAGGAATCTGGGCGGCATCATCGTGCTCGACTTCATCGACATGGATTCCGAAGAGCATCGCGCCGCGGTGCTGGAGGAGCTGCGCAAGGCGCTCGCGCGCGACCGCACGCGCATGACGGTGAACGGCTTTACGCAGCTCGGCCTCGTGGAGATGACGCGCAAGCGCACGCGCGAGTCGCTCGCCCACGTGCTCTGCGAAGCCTGCCCCACCTGCGGCGGGCGCGGCGAGGTCAAGACCGCGCGCACCGTGTGCTACGAGATCCTGCGCGAGATCCTGCGCGAGGCGCGAGCCTTCAATGCCCGCGAGTACCGCGTGCTCGCCGCCCGGCCGGTGATCGACCTTTTCGAGGAGGAAGAGTCGCAGTCGCTCGCGATGCTCTCGGACTTCATCTGCAAGCCGATCTCGATGCAGGTCGAGGCGAGCTACTCGCAGGAACAATTCGATATCGTCCTGATGTAAACGAGGGAGCAGGGGGCGCGGGCCCCTTCCAAGGAGCCTTCCCGCACCCCCGCACCCCCCCGTCTCTTTGTTTGGAGCCTGACCATGGCCAGTAAGGATTTGGTTTTCCAGTCGGCCAAGAAGCTTGCCCGGCTGATCCGCACCCGCAAGCTTTCGGCCCTCGAAGTGATGAAGGCGCATATCGCGCAGGTCGAGCGCGTCAATCCCACGATGAACGCGATCGTCACTTTCCTTCCCGAGCAGGCGCTCAAGGAAGCCAGGAAGCTCGACGCGAAAATTGCCCGCGGGGCCGAAGTGGGCCCGCTGGCCGGCCTGCCGATCGCCTACAAGGACATGATCGTCACCAAGGGCATCCGCACCACCTTCGGCTCGCCGATCTACAAGGACAACGTGCCCGAGAACGATCACCTGCTGGTCGAAAGGCTCAAGGCCGCGGGCGCGATCACGCTGGGCAAGACCAACACGCCGGAGTTCGCCGCCGGCAGCCAGACCTTCAACAAGGTCTTCGGCGCCACGCCGAACCCGTACGACCTCACCAAGACCTGCGGCGGATCCTCGGGCGGCGCGGCCGCCGCCGTGGCCTGCGGCATGCTGCCGTTCGCGGACGGCTCGGACCTCGGGGCGAGCCTGCGCAACCCGGGCAACTTCTGCAACGTGGTGGGCTTCCGCCCTACCCCGGGCCGCACGCCCTATTACCCCACTGGCGATGCGTGGGCAACCCTCTCCGTTATCGGGCCGATTGCGCGGTCGGTCGAGGACACAGCTTTCCTGTTTTCGGCGATGGCGGGCCCGGACCTGCGCTCGCCGATCAGCATCACCGAGCCCGGCTCCATTTTCGCCAAGCCGCTCAAGCGCAATTTCAGGAAGGTCCGGGTCGCGTGGTCGAAGAATCTCGGGGGCCTGCCGGTCGACAAGCGCGTGACTGCGGTGCTGGAGAAGCAGCGCAAGGTGTTCGAGTCGCTCGGCTGCATCGTCGAGGAGGCCGAGCCCGACCTTTCGGGTGCCGATGAGGCTTTCCACGTCCTGCGCGCGGTGGGCTTTGTGCAGAAGTACGCGCCGCTGCTTTCAAGCCACCGCGACCAGCTCAAGGACACGGTGATCTGGAACATCGAGGAAGGCATGAAGCTCGACGGCCCGCGCATTGCGCGCGCGCAGGCGATCCGCTCGGATGTCTACCGGCGCATGCGCGAGTTCATGGAGCGCTACGAGTTCCTGCTGCTGCCGGTCAACCAGGTCGTGCCCTTCCCGGTCACGCAGGCCTACATCGACGAGATCGACGGCGTGAAGCTCGGCAACTACATCGACTGGATGAAGTCCTGCTACTACATCACGGTCACCAGCAATCCTGCGATCTCGGTGCCTGCCGGCTTCACAGACGACAACCCCGCGCTCCCCGTCGGCCTGCAGATCGTCGGGCGGTTTCGCGACGATTTCGGCGTGCTGCAGCTAGCGCATGCCTTCGAGCAGGAAACGCAGGTCGCCCTGCGGCGGCCGCAGGTTGCGTTCGAAGCCTAGGCCCGGCCGCCAGGCCGAATCTCCAACATTCACTGGATGAACTCCGCGCCCAGAGCGGCGCTCCTGCCAGTCAGTGTATCGGTTCCGGTACATTTCGACGCAGCCCTGCAGCAGTGACCGAAGCATCGTCCACAAGCTGCATCGGCGCCCAGTTGGTCGAGCGCACGTAATCCGGCCGCGGCTTCTCGACCTCCACCGGGCGGTTCGCGCAGGTGTTGAAGCAAAAATAGGCCTGCCAGCGGTCGTTGCTCGAGAGGTTGTGGCCGCTCGCATGCATGAGGTTGCAATGGAAGATCGCGCAGGTGCCGGCCTTGCCGGAGAGCGCGACCGGCGCCGGCGATTCGCCCATCCGGCGCTTCATGTCCTCCGGCGTGACCGACCACAGCCGGTAGGCCGTGCTCGTGTCGAGGTATGCGTCCGTGCGCCCCCACCGGTGGCTGCCGGGGAGCAGGTACAGGCAGCCTGACAGTTCGGTCGCGTCATCCAGCAGCACTGCGAAAGTCGCGAGTTCGGGACGCTGGATGCCGTCGAGCTTCCACGAGCCGTAATCCTGGTGCCACGGCCAGACGGAGCCTTCGATCGCGGCTTTGACGTTGACCTTCGAGTGATGCAGGTAGAGGTCGCGCGCACCGAGCAGCTGCTGCGCGGCGCCGAGCACGCGCGGCGTGCGCGACAAAGCGCGAAACACGGGCGAGGCGCCGGGGCCGTTGTCCTCGTGCAGCCGGAACATCGACTTGGGCGCGCCGCTGGAGCCTTCGCGCACCACGCCAGGCGCATCCACGTCGCGCAGGCGCACGACTTCGCTCCGCAGCAACTGGACTTCCGCGGGTGACACCAGGTCGGGAAAAACCAGGAACCCGTCGCGCTCGTAAGCGGACTTCTGTGCGGCGCTCAGTTGCATGTCTGTCTCCTGCTTTCCCTGGATGGGAAAGTCTAGCACCAGCCCCCGTCCTCGTTTATCTTCGCTGCTCCCCAATTTCACCGCGGTGCCGACTATGAAAGCCGTTGGTCTTAGGAAAAGCCTGCCGATCGCCGAAAACGAGTCACTCATCGATTACGAGCTGCCTGCGCCGGAGCCGCGCGAGCGCGATCTGATCGTCGAAATCAGGGCTGTATCGGTCAATCCGGTCGACACCAAGATGCGCATGCGCGGTGTCCCGGCAGGCGAAACAAAGATCCTCGGCTTCGATGCCGCCGGGGTCGTCAAGTCCGTCGGCAAGGCCGCCACCCTGTTCAAGCCCGGGGATGAGGTGTTCTACGCGGGATCGAACATCCGCCCCGGCACCAACGCCGAGCTGCATGCAGTCGACGAGCGCATCGTCGGCCGCAAGCCGAAGAAGCTCTCGTTCGCGGAGGCCGCCGCCCTGCCGCTGACTTCGATCACCGCATGGGAGCTGCTCTTCGACCGGTTCCGCATTCCCCGCTCCGGGGCCAAGGGCAGCATTCTGGTCATCGGCGGCGCGGGCGGCGTCGGCTCGATCATGATCCAGCTCGCCCGCAAGCTCACCGGCCTCACGGCCATCGCAACCGCGTCACGGCCGGAAACGATCAAGTGGTGCACCGAGCTTGGTGCGCACCACACCGTGGACCATTCCAAGCCCTTGCCAGCGGAACTGAAGCGCATCGGCATCCCCGAGGTGAACTACGTTGCCAGCCTGACGCAGACCGCGAAACATTACCCCTCGATCCCCGACCTGATTGCGCCGCAGGGCGCGTTCGGGCTGATCGACGACCCGGGGTCGCTGGACATCATGCCGCTCCGGCGAAAATGCGTTTCCGCCCACTGGGAGGGCATGTTCACGCGCTCCACTTTCACCACGCCGGACATCCAGGCGCAGCACGACCTGTTGAACGAGGTTTCCGGAATGGTCGATGCCGGCACGCTGCGCACGACGATGACGCGCAACCTTGGCAGGATCGACGCGGCAAACCTGAAAAAAGCGCATGCGCTGATCGAAAGCGGAACGACGATAGGGAAGATCGTCCTGGAGGGATTCTGAGATGAACGTCAAAACCATCGAAACGCTTGCCTGCGACGCGGGCTGGCGCAACTACCACTTCGTCAAGCTCACGACCGACGACGGGATCGTCGGCTGGAGCGAGTTCGACGAGGGCTTTGGCGCGCCCGGCGTCGGTGCGGTCATCGACCGGCTCGCGGCGCGTGTGATCGGCAAGCCGGTCGACGAGCACGAGCGCATCTATGCCGACCTCAACTGCGCAACGCGTCCGGCCTCCGGCGGTATCGTGGCGCTCGCCATGGGCGCGATCGAGAACGCGCTGCTCGATGCCAAGGCCAAGCACCTCGGCGTGCCGGTCTACAGCCTGCTCGGCGGCAAGGTGCGCGACCGCATCCGCGTGTACTGGTCGCACTGCGCCACATGGCGCATCAACCACCCGACGCACTACAAGCCGGCGATCTCCGACCTCGAGGGCGTGCGCGCCATCGGCCGCGAGGTGCGCGAGAAAGGCTTCACCGCCTGCAAGACGAACATCTTCCTCTACGACAAGGACCGGAAGAATCCGCGTGGTTACCGTCCGGGATTCGGGTCGCCCTTCACGCCGGAACTCAATATAGACCGCGACGTGCTGCGCAACGTGGTGATGCACCTCGAGGCGCTGCGCGAGGGCGCGGGCCCCAATGTCGACCTGCTGATCGACCTGAATTTCAACGCCAAGACCGAGGGCTACCTCAAGATCCTGCGTGCAATCGCGCACCTGGACCTGTTCTGGGTCGAGATCGACACGTTCAACCCGCAGGCGCTGGGCTACATCCGCCGCCAGAGCCCGCACCCGGTCAGCTCATGCGAGACGCTGCTGGGACTCGGCGAGTTCCTGCCCTACTTCCGCGAGCAGGCGATGGACGTGGCCATCGTCGACACGCCCTGGAACGGCGTGTGGCAGTCGATGAAGATCGCCGCGGCGGCGGCAGCGCACGAGGTCAACGTCGCCCCGCACAACTTCTACGGGCACCTGTGCACGATGATGAACGCGCATTTCTCGGCCGCGGTGCCGAATCTGCGCATCATGGAAACCGACATCGACCGCATTGCCTGGGACCACGAGCTCTTCACGCACGTGCCGGAGTTCGTCGACGGCCACTTGGTGATGCCGGACCGCCCGGGCTGGGGGACCGAGCCCAACGAGGAGGCGATGAAAGCCCATCCCGCCAAGGGCCCGACCGGGCAACTACTCAGCTACGGCAATCGCAAGGTCTGAGTAGTCGGCGGTGGAGAGCGCCTCGTTCGAGGTGAGCGGCGCGAGATAGCCCTCACCCTCCACGGCCTCGATGCCGATGACCGGCCGCGCCGGGACCACGGTGCCGAAGATCGTCGCGAAGGACACGTCCGCCGCGTCGCGGCCGGTTCCGAGCCGGATCAGGCCCATGGGCACCGTCATGCCGGTCGGGTCGAACAGGTACCAGCGATCGCCGAGAAAAGCTTCCACGTAGGCATGGAAGTCCGGCGGCCCGAAGGAGGGGTCGGACCCGTAGTCGATGCCCGTTACGAACCGCGTGGGGATGTTGAGCGCGCGGCAAAGGGCGATCATGAGGTGCGCGAAGTCGCGGCAGACGCCCGCTTGCTCGACCAGCGTGTCCACGGCCGAGGTCGTGGTGTTCGAGCTGCCGGACTGGAAGCGCGTGCGCTGCCGCACCCAGTCGCGGATCGCGCGCACTCGCCCGTAGCCCGGCATCATCGTGCCGAACTCAGTGCGCGCGAACTGCTGCAGCCGGTCGGACTGGCAGTAGCGGCTCGGGAAGATGTACGGCAGCGCCTCGGGCGGCAACTGCGCGATCGGAACCTCGTTGATGCCCTCCGGCGAGGCCACGTGGTGCGCAATGTCCACGGTCGCGTCATAGCGCACATGGAGCTCGCCGGGTTGGGCGGTGAGCCGCGCGTAGCGGTTCCCGTGGGCCGGGTCATTGAACAGCGACACCCAGACGTCCTGGCTCAGCTGCAGGTCCTCGCTCACGAGCTTCTGGCACTGAGTTCGCGTCGCGTGGATGTTGAAAATGAAATCGGCCGGGGCGCCGATGATTCCGTAATTCAGTTCGACGAAAAAATTCAGGCGGACCATGCTGCTGTCGGCTCTCTGGCGGGTAAAGCGGGGCGCGCTGGGCTAGAGCGGGGCTCGACCGTTGATCACGCGCAGCAGGATCGCGATGATCGCGACGACCAGCAGAATGTGGATGAAGCCGCCCAGCGTGTACGACGTGACCAGTCCGAGCAGCCAGAGAATGACGAGGATTACGGCGATCGTGTAAAGCATGATGGGATCCCTTTTCCTAGCGGGCCGGTACCGCCGGCCGCGTGGCATGTCCGTGGAAGCATGATCGCCCGCGACCCCGTTTTTCTCTGTGCGTTCGCGTACATACTCCCCATTGCGTATGCCGTAGCTTGAGGCTGCAACCTGCTGCTTCCTGTTTTTCATCCTTTTTTTCAAAGTAATTCGACTATTCGCCCTTCACGCGAAGGCTCTTCGCCCGCGACATCGGAACTGAACTTGGCTTCTTCTTCGATTGCCGTTACGAGGGATCAACCCAGGACGAGGTCGCACCGCGACAACCTCATGGCGCTCAGCGCCATTGAGCGCGCGCCGATCGCGAACCGTATTCTGGCCGCGCTGCCGCGCGGCGACTACCATCGACTGTCCGCCAAGCTCGAGCCCGTCAACCTCGCGTTCGGCGAAGTGCTCTACGAGCCCGGCGACCAGGTGCGCTACGTGTACTTTCCCGGCGATTCGCTAGTGTCGCTGCTCACCGTCATCGACGGGCGCCTCGCGCTCGAAGTCGGGCTCATCGGACGCGAAGGCATGATGGGGATGGCATTCTCCGTGGGCACCGGCGTGAGCCCGGTGCGCGCGCAGGTGCAAGGCGGCGGCAGCGCAATGCGCATGGAAGCCGCAGCCTTCAAGAAGGAGTTGCGGCTGAGCCCCTCTTTGCAGCGCGAGCTGCACCTCCACAGCCACGCACTAATGGTGCAATTCGCGCAGACTGCGGCCTGCAACCGGTTCCACGTAGTCGCCGCGCGGCTGGCACGCCGGCTGATGATGACCCGGGACAGGCTGTGCTCAGACCAGTTCCACCTCACGCATGAGTTCCTCGGCCATGTGCTCGGCGTGCGCCGGGTGGGCGTCACCAAAGCCGCGCATGCGCTCAAGAAGCGCAAGCTCATCGACTACAGCCGGGGAAATATCGCCATCCTCAACGGGCGCGGGCTCGAGGCTGCCGCGTGCTCGTGCTACGAGATCTTCAAGGATCGTCTCAGCCGCACCTGAAAGGGCGCGCCCATAAAAAAGGCCCGGCAGCGGCCTTGCCGCTACCAGGCCCGGTCTAACGGGCGGAGGTCAGGGAGGTAACCAGCACCCGAATCTATCGTGCTCCGCCCGTCCGGCCAGAACTGTTCGGAAACACACTTAACGCGCGCATCCTGCGCGCGCCAATCGCTATTGCTTGATGCTCATCTTGCTTTCGACGCCGGCCACGCCCTCGATGCCCCGGGCGACGAGGATTGCCTGGTCGATCTGGGCCTGGTTGTCCACAAAGCCGCTGAGCTGGACCGCGCCCTTGCTGGTCGCCACCGAGATGTCGAACGCCTTGACGCTGGGGTCGGCCATTAGCGCCGACTTCACCTTGGTGGTCACGATCCCGTCGTCGACCTTGTTGCCGACAGTGACTTTCCCGTCCTTGAGTGTCACGCCGTTCTCGACGCTGGTGACACCTTCGGTCGAGCGGGCGACGTTGATTGCGCGATCGATCTGGGCCTGGTTGTCGGCAAAGCCGCTCAACTGGACGACGCCCTTGCGGGTCTCGACCTGGAACTGCAGGCCCTTGATTTCCTGGTCGGCGACCAGCGCGGACTTGACCTTGGTGGTCACCACGGTGTCGTCGATCCTGGTGCCGACGGTAGTGGCGGGCGCCGGCGCGACGGCCGCGCCGGGCGGGACGGCCTCCTGGCGGCTGCAGCCTGGAAGGAGCGTAACGGTGGCGATGGCCAGCGCGACAGCGGATGCCAGCGGGTGAGCGAAGAGTTTCATTTGGTTTTTCCTCCGAATCTCGCGCCGGGGACAGCACAGCATGAGGCTCATGCCGCGTGCGGGCGCATTGCGAGAATGGGTGAACTATCCCCTTCCGGTGGCGCAGGCTCTGTGCGCTCTCGCACATACCCTCGGGGGGCTTCGCGCTTACTATCGACCGCTTTGCATCCCCCACGCAGCCGAATCCAAAAATCTTGAAGGCGAATATCGAAGCCGTGCGCGAGGCCCTGCGCGCGCTGCGGCGCCGGCTGGGCGCACGCATCCGGGGCGAGGGCCTGGCGCAGAAATACGCCGCCGCCGAGCCACCGTTGCGCTCGGAGCTGTTCAGCGCCGACCAGATGGACCGGCACGGGCGCACGCTGGCGGAATCGCACCGGCTTTCGCGCGAGAAGGGCAGCGACCGGCTGCTCGAGCGCCTGGTGGAGAACGAGGGCGTGCTGATCGGCGCCTCCAGCCTGCAGATGACGGCGGTGAAGGAGAGCCGCCGCATCACCCCGGCCGGCGAATGGCTGCTCGATAACTTCTACCTGATCGAAGAGCAGATCCGCACCGCGCGGCGGCATTTCCCCAAGCGCTACAGCCGCGAACTCCCGATCCTCGCCAGCGGCCCTTCGCGCGGCTTGCCGCGCGTCTACGACATCGCGCTCGAAGCGATCGCTCACGGCGACGGGCGCGTCGACCCCGAAAGCCTCAACCGTTTCGTCGCGGCCTACCAGAAGACCGGCGACCTGCGCCTCGGCGAGCTGTGGGCGATCCCGATCATGCTGCGCCTTGCGCTGATCGAGAACCTGCGCAGGGTGGGCGCGCGCGTCGCAGCCGCGATGCTCGAGCGCAGCCAGGCCGAGTCCTGGGCCGACCAGATGATGGTCGTGGCAGAGAAAGACCCCAAAAGCCTGATCCTGGTCGTGGCCGACATGGCGCGCTCGAACCCGCCGATGGGCAGCTCGTTCGTGGCCGAGCTCGCGCGCCGCCTGCAGGGTCAGAGCGCCGCGCTTGCGCTGCCGCTCACGTGGATCGAACAGCGCCTCTCCGAAGCCGGCGCGACCATCGAGCAGCTCGTCCATTCGGAAACGCAGAGCCAGGCGGCCAACCAGGTGTCGATCAGCAACAGCATCGGCAGCCTGCGGTTCCTCGGCGCGATGGACTGGCGCGAGTTCGTCGAAAGCATGAGCTCGGTGGAGCAAAAGCTGCGCGAGGATCCCGATGCGGTCTATTCGACGATGGATTTCGCCACGCGCGACCGGTACCGGCACGTGGTGGAGCGCTTCGCGCGCTTCAGCGGCCTGTCCGAGATCGAGGTTGCGCGCAAGGCGATCCAGCTTGCGCACCAGGCCAAGGCCCGGTCGGACACCGGCACCCGGACTGCGCACGTGGGCTTCTACCTGATCGACAAAGGTCTTCCGCACCTTGTCCGCGCCACCCAGGCGCGCCTGCCGCCCATCGACATCCTGCGCGACCTTTGCAGCCGCGTGCCGCTGACGGCCTATCTGGGCAGCATCACGCTGCTGACGGCGATCTTCACCGCGCTCTTCGCGGTCCACGGGCGAGGAGCCGGGCTGCCTGAATGGCTGTTGGTGCCGGCCTGCGCAGCCGCGGCGCTGGCCGCGTCGCATCTTGCGGTCGCACTCGTCAACTGGGTCGTCACGCTGGTGGCCAACCCCGCCTTCCTGCCGCGCCTGGATTTCAAGCGCGGCATCCCGGCCGACCGGCGCACGCTGGTGGTGGTGCCGACGATGCTGAGCAGTGTCGCCGCCGTCGATGAGCTGGTCGAGGCGCTCGAAGTCCGCTTCCTCGCCAATCGCGACCCGCACCTGCAGTTCGCCCTGCTCACCGATTACCGCGACGCGGCCGAGGAAACGCAACCGGAAGACGAGACGCTGCTCGGCCTGGCGCGCGCGCGCATCGAGATCCTCAACAAGAAATATGGCTCGAGCTCTGCCGCCGGCGGCCAGGACCCCGGTGGCGCCGAGCCTTTCCTCCTCCTGCATCGCCCGCGGTGCTGGAATCCGCAGGAGCGCCTCTGGATGGGCTATGAGCGCAAGCGCGGCAAGCTCGGCGACCTCAATGAGCTGCTGCGCGGCGGCTCGGGCGAGGCTTTCTCGCTGATCGTCGGCGCGACCGCGATGCTGCAGCAGGTGAAGTACGTGATCACGCTGGATACCGACACGCAGCTGCCGCGCGACTCGGCCCGCGAGTTCGTCGGCACGCTGGCGCATCCCCTGAACCGCGCGCACTACGACGAGGGCAAGCAGGTCGTGACCGACGGCTACAGCATCCTGCAGCCGCGCATGGCCGTAAACCTGCCGAGCACCAACCGCTCGCGCTATGCCCAGCTCTGCGCGAACGACGCCGGCATCGACCCGTACACGCGCGCCGTCTCCGACGTCTACCAGGACCTCTTCCACGAGGGCTCTTTCATCGGCAAGGGCATCTACGACGTGGATGCGTTCGAGCGCGCGCTGAGGAGCCGGTTTCCGGAGAACCGCATCCTCAGCCATGACCTGCTCGAGGGGTGCTATGCGCGCGCCGGGCTGCTAAGCGACGCGCAGCTCTTCGAGGATTACCCGTCGCGCTACAGCGCCGACGTGAGCCGCCGCCATCGCTGGATCCGCGGCGACTGGCAGATCGCCGCCTGGCTCTCGGCCCGCGTGCCGGGAATGGACCGCTCGCGCGTGAAAAACCCGCTCTCCATGCTTTCGCAGTGGAAGATCTTCGACAACCTGCGGCGCAGCCTCGTGCCGGCAGCGATGGTCGGCCTGTTCCTGCTCGGGTGGACGCAGGTGCCGGCCTTCCTGCACTGGACGCTTGCGGTGGCGGGCATCCTGTTCCTGCCGGTGATCGTCACTTCCAGCCTCGGGTTCCTGCGCAAGCCGAAGGAGGTGCTCTTCGACCAGCACGTCGCAAGCGCATCGCGTTCCGCCGCGCGCCAGTTCGGCCAGACTGCGCTAACGCTCGCCTGCCTGCCCTACGAGGCCTACTACAGCCTCGATGCGATCGTGCGCACCGCGTTTCGCATCAACTTCACCCGCCGGCAGTTGCTCGAGTGGAATCCATCGAGCGAGCTGGAGCGCCAGCAGCGTCGCCAGCCCGATCCGGGCGGCCTCGGGGACTTCGTGCGGACCTGGGGCGAGATGTGGTTCTCGCCGGCTTTGGCCGCAGGCGCGGCCATGGTCCTTGCGTGGGACCGGCCGGTCGCGCTTGCGGTGGCCCTGCCGGTGCTGGCGCTCTGGTTCTTCGCGCCGGCGCTCGTGTGGTGGCTCGGCCGGCCAGTGCCGCGCGAGCAAGCGCGGCTCAATGTCACGCAGCGTCTCTTCCTGCACCGGCTCGCGCGGCGCACGTGGAGCTTCTTCGAATCCTTCGTGACCGCCGAGGACCACTGGCTGCCGCCGGACAACTTCCAGGAGCACCCGGTTGCGGTGGTCGCGCACCGCACTTCGCCGACCAACATCGGCCTCGCCCTGCTGGCCAATCTGACCGCCTACGACTTCGGCTACATCCACGCCGGACGCCTCATCGAGCGCACTGGCAACACGCTCGGGACGATGCAGGCGCTCGAGCGTTACCAAGGCCATTTCTACAACTGGTACGACACGGTCCTGCTCACGCCGCTGCCGCCGCGTTATGTGTCCTCAGTCGACAGCGGCAACCTCGCGGGCCACCTGCTGACATTGCGCCCGGGCCTGCTGGCGCTCGAGCGTTACCAACGCCATTTCTACAACTGGTACGACACGGTCCTGCTCACGCCGCTGCCGCCGCGTTATGTGTCCTCAGTCGACAGCGGCAACCTCGCGGGCCACCTGCTGACATTGCGCCCGGGCCTGCTGGCGCTCGCCGACCAGCCGATCCTCGGACCCCGCACTTTCGAAGGCCTCGGCGACACCGCGGGCGTACTCATGGAAATGGCGGCGGATTCGGCTTCGACGGCCTTCAACCAGAAGGTCACCGAAGTGCGGCGCGAGATCGATTCGGCGGAGGATTCGCGCCCGGCCAGTGCCCAAGCCGTGCGCCAGTGGCTCGTGCGGCTGGTGGATTCCATCGAGACACTGACCGACCTGCACCCGGTCAGCGAACCCCCGGCGGATGAAACGCAGCGCTGGACACTGTCCTTGCTTAACCAATGCCAGGAGGCGCTGGACGAACTGGACCTGATGGTGCCGTGGGCGGCGGCCTCGCACGAGAGCGATGCTCAAGGCGCGCGCGGGACGGACCTCCCGTCCTTTGCGGCAATGCCGACGCTGCGGCAGTTGTCGGCGCTCGAATCCGGGTCCGGGGTCAACGAGCCCACGGAGCCCGCGTCCGACAAGCTCACCGCGCCGATCGGGCTGATCGCTCTGGCGAGCCGTCGCGCAAGGCAGAGGCTCGAGCGGATCGACGCGCTCGCGCGCCTGGCCATGGAGTTCGCCACCGTCGACTACGGGTTTCTCTACGACGAGTCGCGCCACCTGTTCACGGTCGGCTACAACGTCGACCACCTGCGGCGCGATGCCGGGCACTACGACCTGCTCGCATCCGAAGCGCGCCTTTCGAGTTTCGTGGCCATCGCGCAGGGCGAGGTGCCGCAGGAGAACTGGTTCGCGCTCGGCCGCTCGCTCACCGCGGCCGGCGGCGACCCGGTGCTGCTGTCGTGGAGCGGCTCGATGTTCGAGTACCTTATGCCGCTCCTCGTCATGCCGACCTACGAGAACACGCTGCTGGACCAGACCGGCATCGCCGCGGTCACGCGCCAGATCGCGTACGGCCACCAGCGCGGCGTGCCCTGGGGCATGTCCGAATCGGGCTACAACACCGTCGACGCGGCGCTCAACTACCAGTACCGCGCGTTCGGCGTGCCGGGCCTCGGCCTCAAGCGCGGACTCTCCGAAGACCTGGTGATCGCGCCCTATGCCTCGGCGCTTGCGCTCATGGTGATGCCCGAGGAATCCTGCGAGAACCTGCAGGAGCTCGCGAGCCAAGGCCTGCTGGGACGCTACGGCATGTACGAGGCGGTGGACTACACCCCCAGCCGCGTGCCACGCGGACAACCGAGCGCGATCGTGCGCTCGTTCATGGCGCACCATCAAGGCATGAGCCTGCTCGCGCTTTCGTACCTGCTGCTCGGCCAGCCGATGCAGAAGCGGTTCGAATCGGACCCGCAGTTCCAGGCCACCATGCTGCTGCTGCAGGAGCGCATTCCCGCGGCCACTGCGTTCCACTTCCACACGGCCGAGCTGTCGGACATCCGCACTGCGTCGATCGGGCCCGAGATGCCGATGCGCGTCGTGCGCCTCTCGGAGACGCCCTCGCCGGAAGTGCAGTTGCTCTCCAATGGCCGCTACCACGTCATGGTCACCAACGCCGGCGGCGGCTACAGCCGGTGGAGGGATCTCGCGGTGACCCGCTGGCGCGAGGACACGACCTGCGACCCGTGGGGCTCTTTCGTTTACATCCGCGACCTCGGCAGCAAGGAGTTCTGGTCGAGCGCCCACCAGCCGACGCTCAAGCGCGCCGACACTTACGAAGCGATCTTCTCCGAAGCCCGCGCGGAGTTCCGCCGCCTGGACGCCGATTTCGAAACGCACACGGAGATCGTCGTATCGCCCGAAGACGACATCGAGCTGCGTCGCATCCGCATCACCAACCGCTCCCGCTCACGCCGCACGATCGACGTCACGAGCTACGCGGAGGTCGTGCTGGCCTCGCCCGCGGCGGACGCGCTGCATCCCGCGTTCAGCAACCTCTTCGTGCAGACCGAGATCGTTCCGGAGCGGCAGGCGATCCTTTGCACGCGCCGTCCGCGCTCGGTCGATGAGCAGCAACCGTGGATGTTCCACGTGATGGCGGTGCATGGCGCCCCTTCGCGCGAGGTGTCGTACGAAACGGACAGGATGCGGTTCATCGGGCGCACGCGCGCGGCCGACTCGCCGCAGGCGATGATCGACCCGGGTCCGCTGTCCGGCAGCCAGGGCTCGGTGCTCGATCCGATCGTCGCCATCCGGCATCGCGTGAGGCTCAACGCGGAGCAGACGGTGACCATCGACGTGGTGACCGGCGTGAGCGAAACGCGCGACGCGGCGCTCGCCCTCGCCGGCAAGTATCGCGACCGCAACCTCGCCGACCGCGTGTTCGACCTCGCGTGGACGCACAGCTGGGTGATCCTGCGCCAGATCAACTCCAACGAGTCCGATGCGCAACTCTACGGACGCCTCGCAGGCTCGATCCTGTATGCCAATCCCGCGCTCAGGTCGGATGCCGCGGTGCTGGCGCGCAACCGCCGCGGGCAGTCCGGCCTCTGGGGCTACTCGATCTCGGGCGACCTGCCGATCGTGCTGCTGCAGATCGGCGATATCGCCAACATCGACCTCGTGCGCCAGCTCGTGCAGGCGCACGCCTACTGGCGGCTCAAGGGCCTTGCGGTGGACCTCGTGATCTGGAACGAGGACCACGCCGGCTACCGTCAGCTGCTGCAGGAGCAGATCCTCGGGTTGATCGCCGCGGGGTTGGAGGCCAACCAGACCGACCGGCCGGGCGGCATCTTCGTGCGCCCGACCGAGAACATGTCATTGGAGGACCGCACGCTCTTCCAGACGGTGGCGCGCGTCATCCTCAGCGATACGCGCGGGCCGCTCGCCGAGCAGGTCAGCCGCCGAATGCCCAAGGAAACGCGCGAATCCCGCGTCGAGCGCCTCGTGCCGACGCGCCCGCGCCGTACCGAAGCTGAGGCCGAGGCGGTGCCCGTGCTGGCGCGCAGCGACCTGCAGTTCTTCAACGGCTTCGGCGGATTCTCGGCAGACGCGCGCGAGTACGTGATCACCACCACTCGCGAGCAGGTGACGCCGGCGCCATGGGTCAACGTGATCGCCAACTCGAAATTCGGCACCGTCATTTCGGAATCGGGCGCCGCCTACACCTGGAGCGAGAACGCGCACGAGTTCCGCTTCACGCCGTGGGGCGACGACCCGGTCAGCGACTCGAGCGGCGAGGCGACCTACCTGCGGGACGAAGAGAGCGGCTATTTCTGGTCGCCCGCGCCCCTGCCCTGCGCGGGAGCGACGCCTTACATCACGCGCCACGGGTTCGGCTACTCCGTGTTCCAGCATGACGAGGAAGGCATCCATTCGGAACTGACGGTGCATGTCGATACCGAGGAGTCGATCAAGTTCTCGGTCATCCGGATCCGCAACGACTCCGGGCGGCCGCGCCGGCTTTCGGTGACCGGCTATGTCGAGTGGGTGCTCGGAGACCTGCGGCAGAAGTCCGCGATGCACGTGGTGACCGAGATGGAGCCCGCCACCGGCGCCCTCTGCGCACGCAACGACTACAGCGCCGAATATGGCGATCGCATCGCCTTCTTCGACGCCGACGATGCGACGCGCTCGCTAAGCGTCACGGTGACCGGCGACCGCGGCGAGTTCATCGGCCGCAACGGCACGCTGAGGAACCCGGCGGCCATGCGCCGCGCCAAGCTCTCCAACAAGCTCGGGGCCGGCATGGACCCCTGCGGGGCGATCCATGTGCCGATCGATCTGGCCGAGGACGAGGAGCGCGAGATCGTTTTTCGCCTCGGGGCAGGTGGCCGGCGCGGCATCGATGACTGGTCCGAGATGGTCCAGCGCCTGCGCGGCCCCGAGGGCGCGCGCGCTTCGCTGGAGAAATCCCGCCACTATTGGGAGCGGACGCTGGGCGCGGTGCAGGTCGAAACGCCGGACGCCTCGCTCAACGTGCTGGCCAACGGCTGGCTCCTCTACCAGACGCTCGCCTGCCGCCTGTGGGCGCGCAGTGGCTACTACCAGTCGGGCGGCGCCTACGGGTTCCGTGACCAGTTGCAGGACACGATGGCCCTCCTGCATGCCGAGCCGCGCCTCGCGCGCGAGCACTTGCTGCGCTGCGCGGAGCGGCAGTTCTCCGAAGGCGACGTGCAGCATTGGTGGCATCCGCCTTCGGGCCGCGGCGTGCGCACGCGGTGCTCGGACGATTTCCTGTGGCTGCCGCAGGCCGTCTGCCGCTATGTGCTGAGCACCGGCGACGCCGCGGTGCTGAACGAGTCGGCGCATTTCCTCGAGGGCCGCCAGGTCAACCCCGAAGACGATTCGTACTTCGACCTGCCTTCGCGCTCGGATGCCAGGGCCACGCTCTACCAGCACTGCGTGCGCGCGATCAACCGCGGCCTCGTGTTCGGCGAGCGCGGGCTGCCGCTCATGGGCTCGGGCGACTGGAACGACGGCATGAACCTCGTCGGGCTGCATGGAAAGGGCGAAAGCGTCTGGCTGGGATTCTTCCTCTACGACACGCTGATCCGCTTCGCGGGGCTCGCCGGCATGCATGGCGATGCGCAGTTCGCCGAGCGCTGCCGCTCGCAGGCCGAGGAACTGCGGCGCAACCTCGAGCAGAACGCGTGGGACGGCGGATGGTACCGGCGCGCCTACTTCGACGACGGCACGCCGCTGGGCGCATCGACCAACGTCGAATGCCAGATCGATTCGATCGCGCAGAGCTGGTCGGTGCTTTCGGGCGCGGGCGACCCTGTGCGTTCGCGCACGGCGATGGCCGCGCTCGATCAACGCCTGGTGCGCCGTGAGCATTCGCTGATCCAGCTCCTCGACCCGCCGTTCGACAAGTCGGACCTGAACCCGGGCTACATCAAGGGCTACGTGCCGGGCGTGCGCGAAAACGGCGGGCAATACACGCACGCCGCAATCTGGGCGGCCATGGCGTTCGCCGGTCTCGGAGACCGGGAGCGGGCGTACGAGCTTTTCACCATGATCAACCCGGTCAACCATGGCGACTCGGCCGACGCGATCGCCACTTACAAGGTTGAGCCATACGTGGTGGCCGCCGACGTCTACACGGTCTCGCCGCACACCGGCCGCGGCGGCTGGACCTGGTACACCGGCTCGGCCGGCTGGCTCTACCGGCTGATCCTCGAATCGTTGCTCGGCATGCGCGTCGAAGCCGGCAAGCTCCACTTCACGCCTTGCGTGCCGCGCGAATGGCAAAGCTTCAAGGTGCGCTACCGCTATCGCGAAACGACTTACGCCATCACCGTCCGATCGTCCGCGGAAGCGGGCACGCACGCAGCCGTCACCGTGAACGGCATCGAGCAACCGGGCGGCGTCATCCTGCTCGTGGACGACCACGCCGAGCATATTGTCGAGGTCCTCGTACCGGGATGCGTTTCTTGAGAACGCCTGCGCCCCGCACCCATCCGCTTGCGGGGACGTCCGCGCGAAACCTCCCTCGGGTCGATGTCGCCGCGCTGATCGAGGCGTACTTCCGCGACCGTCCGGATCCCGCAATAGCCGTGCAGCGGGTGGCGTTCGGCACCTCCGGCCATCGGGGCTCCCCGCTGTCCACGTCATTCAACGAAGCTCATGTCGCCGCCATCAGCCAGGCGATCTGCGTGTATCGGCAAAGCAAAGGCATCACCGGGCCGCTTTTTCTCGGCATCGACACGCACGCGCTCTCCGGCCCGGCCTTCGACACCGCGCTCGAAGTCCTCGCGGCCAACGGCGTGCACACCCTGGTTGCGGCAGATGGCGAGTTCACCCCGACACCCGCGGTTTCGCACGCGATCCTTGCGTACAACCGCGACCGCAAAAGCGGCTTCGCGGACGGCATCATCGTGACGCCCTCGCACAACCCGCCCGAGGATGGCGGCTTCAAGTACAACCCGCCGAACGGCGGGCCGGCGGATTCGGCCGTGACGCGGGAGATCGAGACGCTGGCGAACGACTATCTCGCCAGGGGCCTCGAGGGCGTCAGGCGCATGCCGGCGGATCGCGCGCGTGCGGCCCCGACCACGCACCAGCATGACTACATGGGCGCGTACATCTCGGATCTGGACAACGTGATCGACTTCGAGGCGATCCGCTCAGGCGGCGTGCGCATGGGCGCGGACCCGCTTGGCGGCGCGGGCGTGCACTACTGGCGCCGCATCGCCGACCGGTACCGCATCGACCTGACCGTCACCAGCGAGGAAATCGACCCGGCGTTCCGGTTCATGAGCCTGGACTGGGACGGGCGCATCCGCATGGATCCCTCATCCGCGTTTGCAATGCGCCCGCTGATTGACCAGAAGGACCGCTTCGATGTCTCTTTCGGTTGCGACACCGACCACGACCGCCATGGCATCGTCACGCCCGGCGCCGGGCTGCTGCCTTCGAACCACTACCTTTGCGTCGCGATCGACTACCTGTTCCGCAATCGTCCCAGGTGGCCCGCGCAGGCCGCGGTCGGCAAGACCATCGTGAGCACCGGCATGATCGACCGCGTTGCCGCGGGCCTTGGCCGGCCGCTGAACGAGGTGCCGGTGGGGTTCAAGTGGTTTGTCGACGGCCTGATGGCGGGCACGCTCGGGTTCGCCGGGGAAGAAAGCGCCGGCGCGACGTTCCTGCGCCGCAACGGGACAGTGTGGACCACCGAGAAGGACGGGATGGTGCCGTGCCTGCTGGCCGCCGAGATGACCGCGCGCACCGGCCGCGATCCGGGCGCGGCCTACCGGGAACTCGAGGCGAAGTACGGCGTGCTTGCAAGCGATCGCGTCGATGCCGCAGCCTCGCCGGAGGAGAAAGCGCGGCTCTCTAAAATCGCGCCGGAGCAGATCCGGTCGGAGGACCTCGCCGGAGAAAAAATCACCGCCAAACTGAGCGCCGCCCCGGGCAATGGCGCCGCGATCGGGGGCATCAAGGTCTCGTCGGCGGGCGGCTGGTTCGCCGCGCGCCCGTCCGGCACGGAGAACATTTACAAGATCTACGCCGAGAGTTCGCGCGGCCCGGAACACCTGGGCCGTATCCTCGAAGAGGCGCAGGCCATCGTCGACGAAGCGATTGCCGCTTAGCCTTTCGGCCGCGTTACTTCCTGCGCGTAGCCTCGTAGAGCGGCGTGACTTTGGGCAGCAGCGCCTGCAGCGCCTGCGTCCTCGACGCATCGGTCGGGTGCGTGCTCAGGAACTCCGGGGAACCCGAACCCGTGTTCGCGGCCGCCATCTTCTGCCAGACGGCCACGCTCGCACTGGGGTTGTATCCGCCGCGCGCGGCCAGCTCGATGCCAATCCGGTCGGCTTCGGTTTCGTCCGAGCGGCTGAAGCGTGTAGCTACAAACGCCTCGTACCCCACGTTTGCGAGGCTCGCGGCACCCTGCCCCAAGCCTAGCAGCGCCGCGCCCAGGCCGATGGCCGTCTGCGCAGCCACGGCTTGTGACACCTGCTCGCGCGAATGCTCGCGCAGCGCGTGGGCCATCTCGTGCCCGATCACGAACGCGAGCTCGTCCTCAGAAAGATTGAGCTTGTTGACGATGCCGCTGTACACCATGATTTTGCCGCCCGGCATGCAGAACGCGTTCACCTGCGGGCTGTTGATGACGTTGACTTCCCAGTTCCAGCCGGGCGCATCCTCGCGAAAAGTGCGCGTCTGCGGCGTCAGCCGGTTGGTGATGGCGGTGACCCGCGCGAGCAGCGCGCGGTCCGTGTTCAGGATGCCTTTGGCCGCCGCCTCCGCCTTCAACTTGGCATAGCTCTGCGCTGCGGCCTGGTTCAATTGCTCCGACGAGATCAGCAGCAGCTGCTTGCGCTCCCCGCCGACCGCTCCGGCCTGGGTTGTGGTCTCGCAGCCGCCCAGCATCGCACCCGATGCCAGGATCGCGCCAACGAGAATCGCCCGCCTGCAGTACATGCCGGATCGCTCCCGCATTTTTAGAGCCGTCCCATCAACAGCAGGATGATCAGCACGGCGACGATGAGGCCGATGCCGCCCGTTGGGCCGTAGCCCCAGGCTTTGCTGTGCGGCCACGTCGGCACCACGCCGATGAGCACGAGGACGAGGAGGATGAGGATGATTGTGCCGATGGACATGATTGTCTCCAGGAATTCGGTAAGTTGCGGCCATGGTGCTGCAATCGGGTGCAAATCCTCTGTGCGCTCACGTACATACCGTCCAGATAAATTCCCCTAACGTGCGCCCACCTATGAAGAAAGTGTCGGTAGCCCCCGCTGCACTCGCCCAGCCGACCCCTAGCGAACTGGCGCTATCCGGCTACTGGACCGCATTGGGCACCGGCGCACTCGACCGGAAAACGCTCGAAGCGCTCCGCCTGCCCGCCCGGGCCGGCCTCGTCGTCGATGGCTCGGGCGTCGCGGCTCTCGATACGGTCGGCGCCCGCGTTCTGCAGAACCTCGTCGCGCGCCTGCGCGGCGAGGGCCATTCCGTGGAGATGCGCGGCTGGAGCGAGCGCAACGTGAAGCTGCTGGCGCTCGCCGAGAAGCACGCAGTCCCGGCACCGCCGCGTGTGCCCGAGCAGGGCTTGTTCGAGCGCGTGGGCCGCAAGACGCTGGAGATCGGCGGGCATTCGATCGAGCTGCTGGGCTTCGTCGGCGAGGCCGCCGCGGCGCTTGCTGCCGGCATCGCGCGGCCTTCGCGAATCCGTTGGAAGCCGATCCTGTTCAACATCCGCACCGCCGGGTTCGATGCGCTGCCCATCGTGGGCCTGCTGTCCTTCCTCCTCGGCATCGTCGTTGCCTACCAGGCCGGCACGCAGCTGCGCAAGTACGGCGCCGATATTTTCGTCGCGGACCTCGTGGGCCTGTCGATGCTGCGCGAGTTCGCGCCGCTCATGACCGCGATCATCGTCGCGGGCCGTTCGGGCTCGGCCTACGCCGCGCAGATCGGTACGATGTCGGTGACCGAGGAGATCGACGCGATGCGCACCATCGGCATCGTGCCGATGGAACTCCTCGTGCTGCCGAAGATCATCGCGCTGGTGATCGCGCTGCCGCTCTTGACGTTCTTCGCCGACGTCATGGGCGTCTACGGCGGAATGATCATGGCGAGCGCGCAGAGCGGCATGAGCCACGGGGCCTTCCTCGAGCGCGTGACCGCCTCGGTCAGCGCAACCTCCTTCATGCTCGGCATCGGCAAAGCGCCGGTGTTCGCGGGGATCATCGCGGTGGTCGGCTGCTTCCAGGGGTTGCGCACGCGCGGCGGGGCCGACGCGGTCGGGCGGCAGACCACGCGCAGCGTGGTGCAGTCGATCTTCCTGGTCATCGTGGCCGACTCGCTGTTCTCGGTCCTTTTCAGCCTCCTGGACCTTTGACATGGCGATCGAAGCTGCCGTTCGTAAAGACAAAGAAGCGCGCGAGCCCGTCATCGAAGTGAACAACGTCGCCACGCGTTTCGGCGAGCACATCGTGCACGAGGACGTCGACCTGACGGTGCTGCGCGGCGAAATCTTCGCTCTGGTCGGAGGCAGCGGGTCGGGCAAGTCGACGCTCCTGCGCGAGATGATCCTGCTGCACAGGCCCGACGCGGGCTCCATCCGCATCTTCGGCGTGGACGTGGCCGGCCTCGAAGAGCGCGAGGCCGGGGAGCTGCGGCCGCGCTTCGGCGTGATGTTCCAGCAGGGCGGCCTGTTCGGCTCGCTGACGGTATGCGAGAACGTGGGACTTCCCTTGCGCGAGCACACGTCGCTGGACGACGAAACGATCGACGAAATCGCGGCCATGAAGATCGCGTTGACCGGCCTCGGACCCGAGGCCGCGGCGCTCTTCCCCTCCGAGCTCTCCGGCGGCATGCTCAAGCGCGCCGCGCTCGCGCGTGCGCTGTCCCTGGACCCCGAGCTGCTTTTCCTCGACGAGCCGACCGCGGGGCTCGACCCCGTCAGCGCCGCCGGGGTCGACGAGCTGGTGCTCAACCTGCGCGAGACCTACGGGCTCACGGTGGTGATGATCACGCACGACCTCGACCTGCTCTGGCAGGTGGCCGACCGGGTCGCGGTGCTGGGCGAAGGCCGCGTGCAGGCTGTCGGGTCGATGAAGGAACTCTCGCGCGACACGCATCCCGCCGTGCGCCAGTTCTTCGAAGGCCCGCGCGGCCAGGGCGCCGCGGCCCGCGCCGGCGAACCCGACTAGGAGCCGACGTGGAAAACAAAGTGAACTACCCGATCGTCGGGGCGTTTGTGCTGGTCCTCAGCCTGCTGCTGATCGCGGCGCTGCTTTGGTTCGCAAGCGGCGGCGACTTCCGCAAGAAGACCGACCTGTACCTGGCGCTGGTCGACGAATCGGTGGCCGGGCTCAGCCTGAACGCACCGGTGAAATATCGCGGCGTCGATGTGGGCAAAGTGCAGGAGATCGGCCTGAACCCGCGGAACACCGAGCAGGTGCGCCTCGTTTTTGCGATCGACCGGGGCACGCCGGTCAAGGAGGACACCGTGGCGGTGCTCAAGACGCAAGGGCTCACGGGCGTCGCCTACGTGGAGCTGAGCGGCGGCAGCCCCAGCTCGCCGCCGCTGCAGGCCAGGAAGCCCGGCGAGTATCCCGAGATCCGCACCAAGCCCTCGCTCAGCGCCCGGCTGGAGAACGTGCTCACCACGCTCATGTCGAAGCTCGACTCCACCTCCGACAGCGTCAACAAGATCCTGAGCGACGAAAACGTGGCGGCCTTCAAGACCACGATGGCGAACCTCGCCGTGCTTACGAAAACACTCTCCGCGCGCGCGCAAACCATCGACGCCGGCATTGCGAGCGCGGCGCGCACTTTCGACAACAGCGCGAAGTTGACCGCCCAGATTGCCAAGGACCTCGGACCGACCATGGAGCGCATCGGCAAAAGCGCCGATGCGGTGCGCAAGATGGGCGACGAGGCGGCGTTGGCCAGCTCGAGCGCGGGGCGCGCGGTCGATTCGATCGGCGGCGACGTCAAGCGATTCACCGCCGACGCATTGCCGGAGATGCAGCGCCTCATGACCGAGCTCAACACCCTGACCGGATCGCTGCGCCGGCTGATCGAGGAAACGGAGCGCAACCCGCGCGGCTTCCTGTTCGGGCGCAAGCCCGTGCCGGCAGGTCCCGGGGAAGTTCCAGACGAAAGGCAACGCCGATGAAACCGACCGCAAGACCCCAGCTGGCTGGCTCCAACCACGCACGCGTGGCTCTCGTTGCGGCGATCTGTGCGACTCTGGCCGCAGGCTGTGCGGCCCTGAAGCCGGAAGCTTCGCCGACCCCGCCGTCCTACTACTCGCTCGATGCGTCGGGCGGTGCACCGGCGCCCGCGCAGCGCACGCAACGCACGCAGTACACCTCCGCCGGCGCCACGATCCTGGTCACGGCGCCGCAATCGACCGCCGGATTCGACAGCCAGCGGATCATCTACCTGCGGCAGGCCCACAAGCTGGAATATTTCGCGCACAGCGAATGGGTCGATCCGCCCGCGCGCATGATCGCGCCCCTGATCGTCACCGCCCTCGATGCCACTGGCGCGTTTCGCGCAGTGGTGTCATCGCCTGGCTCATCGAGCGGCGACCTGCGGCTGGATACCGAGGTGCTCCTGCTGCAGCAGGAATTCACCACCAACCCGAGCCAGGTTCGTTTCGCCCTGCGTGCTTCCCTGTCCGAAGAGGGCACGCGCCGCGTAGTGGCGACACGCGATATCGAGATCCTGCACCCATCCCCGAGCGAGGATCCGTATGGCGGCGTGCAGGCCGCCAATGCGGCCGTACGCACGGTGCTCGAGCGCCTCGCGGCCTTCTGCGCCGAGTCTGCGGTGCAGTGGCAGTCCTCGCGCAGGACGCCGCCGGCGCGCTGATCCCTAGAGCAACCGCCCCCAGATCCGCGAGGTCGTTTCGCGCAAGCGGTTGATCAGCGGCCGCCTCTGCCAGGTGTCGAGGTCGATCGCCTGCGAGGCCTTGAGGTCCGACTCGTACACCGAGAGCATCTGCTGGGCGAACTCCCGCCCCAGGATCACTGCGTTGATCTCGTCGTTGTCCAGCGCGCTTCGCCAGTCGAGGTTGCTGGAGCCGACGACGGACCATACGCCATCTACGATCGCGGTCTTGGCGTGGAGCAACGCACCTTTGCGCTCGTAGATCTTCACGCCGCCTTCCAGCAGGTTGGCGTAGTACGAGCGGCCGGCGTGGAACACGGTGGCGGAATCGGATTGGCTCGGCAGGATCAGCCGGACGTCCACGCCGCGCGCAGCGGCCTCCATCAGCGCCTTGAGCAACTGCGGATCCGGCACGAAGTAGGCGTTCGTGATGTACACCTGCTTTTCCGCATGCGTGATCGCCGAGATCAGCGTGAGATAGATCAGGCTGAATTCGTCATCCGGCGTGCTCCCGATTGCGCGCACGATCTCCTTGCCCGCGGAAGCGATCACCGGGAAGAAATCCTTCTGCACGAGCGGCGCCCCGCGCTGCTTTTCCCAGGTGCGCAGGAACAGTTTCTGGAATTCCGCCACTACGGGTCCGTCCACCTGCACGTGGGTATCGCGCCAGCCGCTCGTGGGGTCCACCGGCCCGTCTCTGCCGCGGCCGAACGAGCCGGTCGAGTAAACGCTGCTGATATTGATCCCGCCGAGGAGCGCGGTGCGTCCGTCGACGATCAGCAGCTTGCGATGGTCGCGGTTGTTGGGCAGCCATTCCTTCTTCGCCTCCAGCGGGTTCAGCGGATTGAACTCGAGGACCTGGATGCCGCCCGCCTCGAGGCGGTCGAAGTAGGCCTTTGGCGTGCTGAACGCGCCCACGCTGTCGTAGATGAGGCTGACCTGCACGCCCGCCGCCTGCCGCTCGAGCAGCAGGTCGGCGAACTTGTTGCCGATCTCGCCGCCCTCGATGATGTACGACTCGACGTTGATATGGTCCTTCGCCGCGCCAATCGCCGCGAACATCGCGCGGTAGGTGGCCGGGCCATCCTGGAGCAGGGTGACCTTGTTGCCGACGACCAGCGGGCTGCCGGCGATCTCCTGTTCGAGGGCCAGGTGCTTGTCGAGGATGTCGAGGTCCCCGACCTTGCGCTTGAGCTCCGCCACGATGGCTGCGCTTCGTGCGGCCGAGAGTGGACCGCGCGCGCTTTCGATCCTCGCGGCCTGGGTTACGTAACGCTCGGAGATGAAGCGCGTGTCCGGGAGCGTAGCGCACCCTCCGGCGAGCAGGAGGAGGCAT
>Ga0163147_10002512_pt1 | contig 25813 bp, 24 predicted proteins | sample OliLakLV19MP6G1_FD_148597 | JGI IMG/M metagenome (GOLD analysis project Ga0163147, IMG submission 148597) | Freshwater microbial mat bacterial communities from Lake Vanda, McMurdo Dry Valleys, Antarctica- Oligotrophic Lake LV.19.MP6.G1 | ecosystem: Environmental > Aquatic > Freshwater > Lake >...
ACAAAACACACTGTGCTCTGGCAGAATCATTCACGCGGGGTGCCTCCGTGTCTACTTGGGCCTTTATTCACTACCCTTTGGACGCAGCGGTGCCCCGCTCAGTTCACTTCTTCATGAATAATCCGGGCTAGCGGAGAGAGTGAAGTCCGAGGAACAAACCGAGCGCCGCGACCTGACGATCCTTCTTTCCTTGCCGGGATTCGGATCCATAACGGTGTCCACGGCACTCGGAGAAGGCGGAGATGCTTTCGAACGTCGAGATTACAACGCCTTGCGAAGCATCTGTGGCGCCGCTTTGGTCAGCGCGCAGCCTGGCCTTGGGCCACCAAGCAAAGCGGCGGAACGAGGTACGTCGTGATGCGCCCGGTCTGTCAGCCGCGTTTGCGGGTTGCCCTGCATCTTTCGGCCCTGCAGGCCATCCGCATCGATCCCAAGTTCCATGATCTGTATCTCCGCGCCCGAGCGCGCGGACAAACCGTTGGTCGAGCCATCCGAAACATCGCCGATCGCCTGCTGTTCCTGGCCGTGCAGTTGCTCAAGAAGAACCAGATCTACGACATCGGGCTCCGCCAGCTTGGCCCTGAGGTTGTCGCCGCCCCTTGAGGGCGTGGAAGGCTCGGCCTGTGGGAAACCGGGTTCGTTACCGGTTTTCCATAGGCAGAGGAGCCTTCCGCGCAAGCTACAGACAGGGCGTTGACGTAGATGGACCAGCGGAGACCAAGGCCGGTTTGCCTGGACGTGCAGAGTCACATTGCCCGAGGAAGCGTTGCCCAAAAAATCCCCTTGACTCGTTGCAGGAAGTCCTTGGGCCATGACGGCGCCACACCGACCGCGCGGCGCTTGCGGCCACGGCGGCGGCCTCCATCAACAGACCGCGAAAACCGACAGACAACGCGACGGGCGAGGCGGGCGTGTCCGAGCAACGTGACTTATGTACGCGACAACGGCCCGCGGAGCGGGCCACTCGTTGCGCGACGAGCTTGAAGGCGGACCCGGGCGCGGGCCTTGCCACACCACGCGGCGTTTCGCGCGCCGCCATCAGCGTGGTGTTCAAAGGACTAACAGGAGAGACCGAAGAGCCGGGGGACGGAGATGTCTTCATCCACGTCAGGCCAATGGAGGGCTTCGCCATCGCCTGAGGTCTCGTAACGCCGCCGTCGGTCTGCGGTAGCGTCGAGGAGCCGAGGAAACCAGACGAGAGGAACGGAGAGAGTTCGACCGTCCTTGACGTGGATGACGAGGGTGTCTTCGGTGAATTCGATCTCGCGCGCCTGAGGCCGAACGTCGGTCATGGTGGTCATGAGGTTCAGTCGTCGAGGCCGAGGAGGCCAGAGACCGAGATGTCTTCGTCGATGTCAGGCCAGTGGATACCGGTTCCAGGTCCGATAAATCGCCAGTTGCTGCGCTGGTCGGGTGTGGCATCGCGGAGCCTTGGAAACCAGGAAAAGGGTGTCGTAATTTCGCGACCATCTTCGAGATGGACCACGAGAGCGACATCGGTGAATTGGACGTCGCGGGCACGAGCGAGCGGCGGACTGGTTAGGAGGAAAGTGTTCATGCCATCGCTCCTTGAAGAGGGCCTGATGCTGGAAGACAAGTTCTCGCAGCAGACGCAGTTCCCTTGGCGTCATGCAGTGGGAATAGACGAGGCGCAAAGGATCGAGCCAGAACTTCGCTTCCGCCTCCGCCCGCTCTACATGCGCGTGCGGCGGCTCGTTCCTCTCGCTGCTGTAGAAGAAGAAACGAAAGCCCTCGACCTGAAGCAGGTTGGGCATGATTTCGAGGGCCTTTCATGGGCGTTTTCGGCGTGGTCGATTGTACGCCGCCTGCCTCGGATGGGCTCTAAGCAGGGCGTTCTCGAGGTCCTTCGGGAAGACCCGGGCGTAGATCGCGGTGCTGCTCGAGGCGGCATGACCGAGGAGCTTCTGGACGTGACGGATCGCGGCCCCACCGCGGACAAGATGAGTGGCATACTAAGGAACCCGGTACACCGCGGCGTTGATGTGCATGCCCGCGCCGACCGATGCGAAAACGATGATGTCGCCCGACTGGAGGTGGTGGTCCTCGAGTTTCCCTTTGCTCACGAGATCGAGCAGGGTCGGCAGGGTGGCGACCGAACTGTTGCCGAGCCAGGAGATGGTCATGGGCATCACGCCCTCGGGCGGAGCCGCCTCATAAAGGTCGTAGAGCGCCTCGAGAATCGCCTCGTCCATCTTGCCGTTGGCCTGATGGATCAGGATCTTGTTCATAGAGGCGATGCCCACGCCCGCCTTGTCGAGGCACTGCTTGATCGCCGCCGCCACGTTTTGAAGGGCGTACTTGTAGAGCTTCCGGCCCTCCATCTTCAGGAAGATCGCCTCGAGGAACACCTCCTCGTTGTACGAGGGGCCCATCACGAGCATGGTCGAGTGATCCAGGGTGTCCGAGCGCACGGCGTGGGCCAGGATGCCGACTTCCTCCGCGGTTTCGTGCGCCTCGAGGATGACGGCGCCCGCGCCGTCCGCATAAATCAGGCTGTCGCGGTCGTGCGGGTCGGAGATACGGGAGAGGGTGTCGGCGCCGATGACCATGGCCCGCCTGATGTCCCCGGCGCGGATCTGGGCATCGCACAAAATCACGCCCTGAAGCCAGCCCGGGCAGCCGAAGATGATGTCGAATGCCGAAGCCCCAGGGTTCTTGATCTTCAGCTGGGCCTTGACCCGGGCGGCGAGAGCCGGCACGAGATCCGAGTGGCGCGATCCGGCGCGGACATCGCCGAAGTTGTGGGCGACGACGATGGTGTCGAGGGTCTCGCGGTCGATGCCCGAAGAAGCAAGGGCATCTTCGGCGGCGATCGCGGCCAGGTCGGAAGCGACCTGATCGTCCTCCGCGTAGCGCCGCTCCTTGATGCCGGTGATCGCCTCGAACTGGTCGATGATCTGCTGGTTTGTCTTCGCGATCTTCTTCCCGTCCGGACCCCAGAACTCGCGGTCGAGCATCTGGGCGTTGGGCACGCGTCGGTTCGGTATGGCGCAGCCGGTCCCGACAATAACGGTGCGCGGCATGGTCAGGCCCCGAAAAGACGGTCGAAGTTCTCGACCGTGGTTTCGCCGAGGAGGTCGAGCGACACACCCTTCACCTCAGCCATGCGCCGGGCCACGTCGACGACGAAGGCCGGCTCGTTGCGCTTCCCGCGATGCGGCGGCGGAGCCAGGAACGGACAGTCGGTCTCGACGAGGAAGCGACCCAGAGGCACCGTCCTCGCGATCTCGCGCAGCGCGTCGGCGTTCGCGAAGCAGGCGATGCCCGAGAACGAGATGTAGAAACCAAGCGCGAGGGCGGCGTCGGCCAGGCCCCTGGTCCCCGTGAAACAGTGGATGACGCCCCCCACCTCGTCCGCCTTCTCCTCCTGGAGGATTCGAATCGTGAGCTCGTCGGCTTCACGGGTATGGATAATCACCGGGAGGTTCACCGCGCGCGCGATGCGGAGCTGGAGACGGAACACCTCTTCCTGCTGGTCGCGGGGGGAATGGTCGTAGTGGAAGTCGAGGCCGATCTCGCCGATGGCGCAGATGGACCGCGCTTCGCCGAGCGTCTGCAGTCGCTCCGCCAGGGTCTCCGTCCAGGAGATCGCCTCGTGGGGGTGGAGGCCGCCTGAAACCTTGATGCCGCAGTCGCGCGCGGTGGTGAGGCCGCGGTCAAGACCGACGCTGTCGTCGGCCTGGGCCACGAGGAGCATCCGCACCACGCCGGCCTCGGCCGCACGCTTCAGGAGGGCGGGGCGATCGGAGTCGAACTCGGCGAGATCGATGTGGGTGTGGGAGTCGGCGAAGCGCATGGGGCCCGGAGTTTCGCAGGAACGAAGGCGGTCCGTCCAAGGCCGCGCATTGAAAAGTACGCCCGGCTACCGCCTAGGAGCCTGGGCGGTAGAACGAAAAGGCGCTCGATTTTCGCCGTCGCCGAAGGCGATATTGGCCCCCAGGGACCGCCCAAGCGCCCAGGCTCCTAGTGTCCCGCAACAGAAATACGGGGCATAAGAGAGCGCCGAGGCTCCCGGAGCGCAAGGCGCCGAGGAGGACGCATATTGAACATATGCAACGACGGGCAACGCAGCGATCCAGGATGCATCGGCGTTCTATGGTGTGCCGTATTTCTGTTACGGGACACGTGGGCAGGAGTAGGACGCAGACAGGTAGCCGAGGGCTTTCATCTGCTCGCAGGCCACGGGATCAATGCCCGCGGCCGAGTCGGCGACAACCGCGCCCCTCTTCTGCCGCGCGATCCAGGAGAGGAGATTCTGCCGGTAGGTTTCCCGAAGCGCGATGGGCGCTCGCGGGGCGTAGTCGTGATCCGGGCCTTCGAGCCGCGGATTCGCGGAACGATCGAAAAGCGAGAGACCGGCGGTGGCGACGTTATAGACGAAGGTGTGCGAGGAATTGCGCATCGCGTAGATCGGCCGTTCCCACACCGTCCGGGTGATGACCTCCCGCAAGTCGTTGGCCGCGGCGTCTTTGCGAGCCTCGAGAGTCTTCAACAAGGACGTGCCCTGGAACTCACGCGCGGTGCCGCCCGTCCCGGTGAGACCAAAGATGTCGAGCACGGTGGGTGCGATGTCGGTGAGATCGACGAGCGAGGCGATCCGCGCGGGCGGCCTCAGGGCGCGCAGGGCCTTGGGCAGGACGACGACGAGGGGCACGCGGGCACTTTCCTCGAATACCTGGGTGTTGTGGCCGATCCAACCGTGTTCAAGGAGCGCCTCGCCGTGGTCCCCCGTGATGATCACCACGGTGTTGTCGAGCAAGCCGCGCGCTTCGAGTGCGCCCCGGAGGTAGCCCACCTCCTGATCGGCAAACGCGAGATTTCCGTCGTAAAGGCGGCGCAGGTGATCGACCTCCTCGGCCGAGACCGGGACGACGCCCGCGCTCACCTCCTTCATCCACTTCTTGGCCGCTGTCCCGCCATCGCGGTGGGCCTTGGGGATCGGCGCGTTGGGCCCGAATTTTGTGTCGAAGGGCGGGGGCGGGTCGTAGGGTTCGTGCGGCTCGCGGTAGTGCACGTAGGCGAAGAAGCGCGACCCTTCGTCCTTCATGCGGTCGAGGAAACCGGGCACGACGTTCCGGAAGCCGGAGGCGGCCGAGCCGTATTTCCGCCACGGCTCGTCGAACTCCTTGAAGCCACGTTCGAAGCCGTTGTACGAACCCGCCACCTGGTTGGCGACAAAACCCGCGGTGTGGATGCCCTGGGCGGTCAGGACCTCGGCGAGGAGGAGACGGTCTTTGGGAAGTTTCGCCGAGAAGGCGACATCACCGTGATGCCGGTCGGGCTGCTGCGATGTCCACACCGAGGACATCGCAGCGAGGGTGTACGCGGCGGTGGTGTAGGCATTGTCGAAGGTGAACCCTTCCACCGCGAGCCGGTCGATATTGGGGGTGGTGGGTCGCGCGTGACCGTAGATGCTCAAGGACTGCGCGCGGGCCGCGTCGAGCACAATGAAGAGAATGTTGGGCTTCGAGGCGGCGAGGGCTGCGCCCAGCCGGGTAGCGTTCCCTGCGGGTGCCTCTTGTTCTTGCCCGAGATCCTGGCTGACCTCGCCGAGCACGCGCGGCGCCCGGATCCGCGCGAACGTGACTCCGGACTTCTCCGACTTCACCTCGATCGTCACCATGGTCGGCGTGCCGACGTCGCCCGGAATTGCGACCGTCGTGGGCGAAAGGCCCTGGGCCCCAAGGAGGATGGTGACCGGCGCGCGGGCCGCTCCGTCGGTGGAGTCGAAGGTGATCTCCAAGGATCCCTGGCCGCCCGACGACGATGCCCACGGGTGAAGACCGCTCTCGAACTCGAGGGCGGCGTTTTGGGGCAGCCTGAAAGCGAACGATGTCCTCGAAGCGCCGGGAAGAATGATCGAGGGGATGCCGTCCTTTTCGGTGACCTCGTAAGACCTGGGGGTGTCGCGCTCCAGAAGCAGGTCCAGAGTCTTGTCTTCGAGGTCTCCAATCGTCAGGCTGAAGAGCGCGGCCGCGAAATCGCGGGTGTCGCCCGAGCCGCCCTTCTGCTCTGCGGGCACGATGGCCGAAGCGAAGAGAAGCTCGAGCTGGTTCGAGGCGCCCTGGGCCGCGGCTGGCCAATCAAAACGCACTCTCGAACGCGTGGACGAAATCTCCCGCTCGCCCAGGCTGTGACCATTGACCGTGATCTTCAGGCGCTGATCGGCGATGCCGTGGTAGGCCTCGATGTCGAAGAGGAGGGCGCGGTCGCGCGCCCCATCGACCTCGACGGAAATGGCCGCACCCTGCCGGACCCACATGAAGCGCTCGCGTCCCCGCGCTTCGGGATCGCCGCCGAAGCCCCTCAGGAGGTGAGGTTCGGCGTCCGGCCATCCGAAGACAATGACCGGTCGGGGGGAGGTGCGCGCCGCCACGGACAGGCGGTCGGCGAGATCGTAGGCCACCGCGCGGGGCCGATCCGCGCCGGAGCGGTAGATCCAAAGGCCGGCCATGGCCAGAAGGCCGCCCACGATAAGGACGAGGAGGATGCGGCGCATCTAAGGAGGGTGGAGGATATGGGCCGCGCCCCGCTTGTCAGAAACCGCCTTTGGACGTACATTGAACCCATCATGGCAACACAGATCGAACTCATCGACAGGTACAAGAAGGAACTGAGCAAGCTGAAGGTGAAAGTCGATGACATCCTCCTCAAAGCCGTGGTGAAGTCGCTCGGCCCCGCCGTCTATCGCGACGACTCCTCGAAGATCTCGGCGGCCGATGCCGACGAACTCGAGCGCGTGAAGCAGAACTTCATGATCCGCCGCCTCGGCCTGCCGAACTCTCCAAAGCTCGACGCCATGCTGAACCATGCCATTGATCAGATGGGACGCTCGACGACGGCCAAACATCGCGCCGTCTTGTACTACATCATCACCCGCGATTCGAAGCGCGAGGCCGCACTCCTCTAGCTCGCAGGGTGCCGGGAAACACCGGGCGCCCGACTTTCCTTCCCTGGCTGCCATGAGCAAAGCCGAACTTCTTGCCCATATCGAAAGCCTTCCGGCCGCGCAACTTGCCGAACTCGAGGCCATTGTTGCCGGAATGGCGGCCGAGACGTCTGCCAAAGGGACGACCTTGTCTCGCCCAGGAGATTGATGCCCTGCGTCTCAGCCTCTTCGAGCGCCACGGATACTTCGATGCGACGGCGGCGATTCGGGAACTTCGAGACGACGGTCCGAGATAGTTGCGCTATCCAGTGGTGTCTTCCGTATCCGCTTCCACGATGATACGGACGCTGGTTTTTTCGGGGAGATCGAGCGGTGTCTTTGGTTTCAAGACGCCGCTTTCCCCCACGGCTTCGAGGGCGATGCTCATGGTGATTCCTTCGAATGCATTGCAGGCGACTGAGGTCTTTCAGGGCCTTTCGTTCCCTTACCCACGCGCCTTCTTCTGCGCCCGGGCCGAAACGAACGCGGCCGCAAGCAGCGCGACGCCCCACACCGCGGCGATCAGCCAGTCGGAGGCCAGCGGCCGCGCCATGTCGGGCAGAGCGGCATCGAGCGGCCCGCCCGGCCAAAGCGCCTCCCACATGCGCGTGGGCCGCACTCGACGATTGATGAAGAGCAGGCGTTGCGGTTGAAGCGCCGCGAAGAGGAAGAGCGCCCACGACCACGCGAGTGACGCGAGGATGACGCGACGAGCCGGAGCACGAGCGGCGTCATAAACACGCGCGATCCAAAGGGCCAGGAACGGGGTCAGCGGTGCGATGAGGCGCGCGGGGGGCGACTGCCCGCCCCACCACATCCGCCACACAAGCGCGGGCAGCAGGATCGCGAGGACCAGGGCCACCTCGGCGCGCCAGGCCCCCGGACCATCGAGCGTCTTCGGCCGTGGTGACGCCAGGAACAAGAGCGCGGCGAAGGCGGGCGCGTAGGGCAAAAGGCCATAGGCGCGATCGATCAGGAGGCCGATCCCGGCGCTTAGGGGGTTGAACGCGGCGTCCTCGGGCACGCCGCCGTAGGCGCCTAAAGACGTGGGCACGCCGTAGACACTCGTCCAGAAGGCGTCGTAGATCACGAGGCCGACCGCGCTGGTCAGAGCAAAGGCGCGAAAAGATCCCTGCTTGCGATACACGAGGGCGACGAAAGCGATGGCGATCGACACCAGGGCCATCCGGGGATGCAGGAAAGGGAGAAGGCAGGCAAACGCGGCGGCAAGACCGCTTGGCCAGGCTCCCCGCCCGAACCGAAGCAGGGCGTAGGCCGCGAACAACGCCGCCGTCGCCGCGGCCTCGGTATAGACATGAAGAGCGAACGCGGCGAGTGGAGGACCGGCCGCGAGCAGACCGGCCAAAAGGCCAGCACCTGGCGGCAGACCTTCCTCGCGAGCGATCCCAAAGGCGAGCGCACCCACCGCCGCCACGAGAAGACCCAGGAAAACCGCGCAGGCAAGACGTCCTCCCATCGCGTAGATCGGCGAGAGCAGGAACGGCAATCCCGGCGCATGACCGGGGAAAGGGCGGCCGTCCTTTCGGGGCGCCGCGTAGTGGGGTTCGGTGGGACCGGAACGAAACTCCCGCCAGTCTTCGCGCGCGTAGTTGTCGCGCAGGTCGAGGTCGTGCTCGAGCCAGAGACTCTTCGCCATCAGAAGGTAGTGCGGCTCGTCGCCCGAGGCCTCCATCCGCGGCACGAACTGAGCGGCGAGGGCGGTGAACAAAACCGCCAGGGCGACGAACAAACGCGCGGGCGTCATCATCGCGAGCGACATCAGACCCTTTGACCGCCCCCCGCTACCGGCACTCGTTGACGTAGCCCCAGGCCTTGAGCTGCTCACATTCGGGGCCGGTGGGCGGACGCGTCGTCCTGCCCTCGAGCTGGCGCCGGTTCTTGATCGCCGATCTCATCTCGACATCGCGATACTCGTCGAGGGCGATGCCGAGCTTCCTCGCGGCGTCCTCCAGGTCCTGGCGCGGCCTGGTCTCACCCGGATCTTCCACGCGATCGTAGAGCTGTCGAACCGACTTCGCCGCGCGAGGGTCGGGATCGATCAGCTTGTGCCGAAGATCCCATATCCCCTGATGGCCACGGTCGTTCTCGCCGAAGAGCGTGCCGCGGGTCGACTCGCTGCGGCCCGCCGCGAAAGGCAGGACGCTGCGGCCGGCGAGTCCCGAAGGGAAGGAAACCCGGGCCGCGTCCAAAAGGGTCGGCATGATGTCGAGGGTGGAGACGAGGACCTGCGATCGCCCCGGCCGGGCGCCCCGGCCCAGGAGAATGAAGGGCACGCGCTGGACGGGGTCGAAGAGATTGGCGCCGTGGTCGAAGTAGTAGTCGTGTTCGCCGAGGCTCTCGCCATGGTCGGACGAAATGATGACGGTGGCGCGGGCGAGGCCGCCGAGGGTCTCAAGGGCGCGCAGGACTTCATCGACTTGAACATCGGAGTAGGCGATCTCGCCGTCGTACGCGTTCACGAAGTCGGACAGCTTCGTTTTGCCCGGCATCGCCTCCGCCCACTGGCGAGCCACGCCTCCGAAGAATCCGTCCACCACCTTGAGGGTACGGTCCTTCCCCGGGCGATCCGTGAACGCCGCATCGAAGGGGGCGGGAGGGGTGTAGGGCGCGTGCGGGTTCACGTAGTGCAGCCAGAGGAAGTAGCCGTCTTTCGCCCCTTTCGACTGGATGAACTCGACCCCGCGCTTCGTGATCGCCTCGGTGCGCGCCACTTCGTCCTTAAGGGTCGCGTCGGCCCACGTTTCGACATAAGTGTTGAAACCACGTGAGAAGCCGAGCGAACCCGCGACGTTCGCGTTGTCGACGAACGCCGCCGTTTCATAGCCCTCCTTTTGAAGGGTCTCCGCGAGCGTGGGGTTGAAGGAGTGCACCTCGGGGTGCTTCGCCGAGTAACCGCTCTCTCCCGCGGTTCGGCCGGTCATCATGGCGATGAAGCTGCCCCGCGTCTTCGGCCAGTACGTGAACGCCTGCTCGAAAACCGTCCCGCGGGCGGCCCAGCTTTCAAGACGCGGAGTGGTGGCGCGCGCGTAACCGTAGACGCTCATGTGGTCGGGCCGGAGCGTATCGATCGTGATGAGGATGAGCGCAGGGCGTTCCTTCAAGGGAGGCGCAGACGTCGCGGGCCGGTCTCCCGGGCGACCCGGACAGCCCAGGGAGGCCAGGCCCAGGAGGACGAAGGCGAAGGTCGCGGCCGTCCGCTTCAAGAGGTGATCTCGATCCGGCGGTGATCGTCGCCGTCCTCTCCAAGAGTGATCCCAACTTTCCTCACGTGCTTCCAAGGGTAGGTGCGCATCCGCTCCGCCCATTCGATCGCGAGAACGTCGCGCTCGCCCGGGAGGTCGAAGAGACCGACGTCGGCGGCGCCCAGTTCGGAAGCGAGCCGATACAGGTCGGCGTGATGCAGCATCCGCCCCGAGGCGCAGGGATAGGTGGTGTGGATGACGAAGGTGGGCGAGGCCACCGAATCCTCCGGCGCGCCTAAACCCCGGGCGAGACCGCGCACGAACGCGGTCTTTCCCGCACCCAGATCGCCTTCAAGGAAGATCACTTCCCCGCCCTTGAGCTCGCGCGCGAACCGGGCCGCGACCGCCTCGGTCTCCGCCTCGGAACGGGTTTCCAGAACGCTGGTCATGGTTCCGCTCAGGAACGCCTCAGGGATGCGATCGCGCCGGGAAGAGCCTCGGCCACGTCGCCCGCCACCACACCCCAGGGACGCCGCTTCCCCGCCCGCTCGCCCGCGAGGCCGTGGACGTACACCGAAGCACCGGCGGCTGAATCGGCTTCGAGCCCACGCGCCGCGAGAGCGCCAATGACTCCGGCCAGGACATCCCCCGTGCCCGCGGTAGCAAGACTCGCGCTGCCGGTGGGATTGAGCCACACCTCAAAGCGCGAGTTGCCGATGAGGCTATGGCGGCCTTTGAGGATCACCGTGCCGCGGGTCTCGCCCACCGCGCGCTGAAGGGCCTTCACGCGATCGGCCTGAACCGCGGCGGTGTCGAGGCCGAGGAGGCGCGCCATCTCGCCCGGATGGGGAGTGAGGATCGTGGGCCGATCGCGCTGGCTGACTCGCGACATGGTCTGGGCGCTGAGGCCATAAAGGGCGTCCGCATCCATGACCACGGGTGCGCCGCAACGGGCCACGACGTCAAGCGCAAACTCCTGAGTCTTTGGCCCACGGCCGAGGCCGGGGCCGATCACGAGGGCGTCCATGCCGCCCGCCACGTCGAGGATATGTGTGGCGGCGCGCGCGATGTCGCCGCACTCGCCCCCTTCGCCGAGCGAAACCGTCATGACCTCGGGCTGTGCCGAGGTCACGATCCGGCAGACCTCGGCCACCGAAGCGACCGTGACGAGGCCAGCTCCCGCGCGGAAGGCGCCTCGCGCGGCGAGGAGGGCGGCGCCTGCCTTGCCCACGGAACCCGCGACGATGAGGACGTGCCCGAAATCGCCCTTGTGCGAGTCCATCGGCCTTTGCGGGAAAGCGGCGCGCGCGTCTTTCGCCTCGAGTTCGAAGAAGCGGAAACCGCGGTCCCCGAACTTGAGCGCCTCGTCGGGAATCCCGATGGGCGCCACCACGACGCGGCCCGCAAGCTCCGAGGCCGGGGGGAAAACGAGGCAGGGTTTCTTCGCGGCAAACGTCACGGTGAGATCGGCCTCGACGGTCTTCCAGTCGAAGGCTCCGCCATCCGCGGGAACGCCCGAGGGCAGGTCGACCGAAACCACGCGCGCTCCCCGCGCCTTTTCGCGTCGTATCCCCTCGATGGCGAGGGCGGTCAGGCCCCGCGGCGCCCCGAAAGCGCCGGAACCGAGCAGGGCGTCGACCACGAGCGAGGAGCGCCCGATTTCCGCCGCCTTCTCCGCCCATTCCGCCTCGGTCTTGATGGCACTCACCTGGAGACGCGCGCGCTCCTTGCGGAGCCGGTCGTAGTGATGCCGGGCGTCGCCCTTGAGGGTCTCGGGATCCCCGATCACATAGACCCTGGTCCACTCGGACTTGAGGACGCGCGCGATCACGAAGCCGTCGCCGCCGTTGTTGCCGGGGCCGCACACGATGGCGACCCGGCGCTCCTTGCCGAAGCGTGACTCGATGGCGCGGGCCACGGCCAGCCCGGCGTTTTCCATCAAGGTCGGGCCGGAGACGCCGTGGACGATGGTCCAGGCATCCGCGGCGCGCATCTCGTCGGCGGTGAGTATGGGTCTCATCGATCAGCTCCTTGCCAGCCAGACGAGAAGGATCAGGGCCGAGAAGGCGAAGCGGTAGATCACGAAGGGAAGATAACTGCGAGTGCGCACCCACGCGAAGAGAACGCGAATACTGAGAAGGCCGACCACGGCGGCGGTGACGATGCCCACGAGGAGGGACGTGTCGAGGCCGCCCGCGAGCATTCCCGGCACCTTCAGGATGACCGCGCCGAGGGTCACCGGCAAGGCCATCAGGAAGCTGAGACGGGCCGCAACATTGCGTTCGTAGCCGAGGAAACGCGCGGCCGAGATGGTGGCCCCCGAGCGGGACACGCCGGGCACGAGGGCCGCGGCCTGGGCGAAACCCATGATCAGGGCGTCGCGGAGCGTCCAGTTCTCGATGCCGCGTGCGGTGGTTGACTTGGAATCGGCGAGCCACAAGACGAGACCCATGACGCTCATCGTGACGGCGACGAGAAGCGCGCTGCGAAAGGCGCTTTCCGCGAGATCGTTCAGAAGAAGGCCGAAAACCCCGCCCGGGATCGAGGCCACGGCCAGGAAACCGAGCCGCCGGCCTTCTTCCGACTTGAAGGGGTTGCCGCTCTCCCGCAAGCTCGTGAACGCTCCTCCCAGCATCTTGATCCAGTCGCCAATGAGGGCCCCCGCCACGGCCACCAGCGTGCCGAGGTGAAGGGCGACATCGAAGGCGAGAGAGTGCTCCTTGTAGCCAAGCAGCCAGGGCACCGCGATGAGATGCCCGGAACTCGAGATGGGCAGGAACTCGCCGGCTCCCTGGACAATGCCCAGGATTATGGCTTCAACAAGACTCATGCAATCGGTACACTTCGGTTCATGGGATTCGCGGTTTCAATTGATGGCCGGGTGGGCAGCCCCGAAGACGTCACCCTCAAGGTCACGGACAACGGCTTCGTTTTCGGCGACAGCGCGTATGAAACGCTGCGGACGTACGGCGGGCAACCTTTCGAACTCGACCGGCACCTGCTCCGCCTGCGCCGCTCGATCGCTCTGCTCGGCTTCGAGCTTCGAATCAGCGATGACGAGATCAAGGCTCGGATCTTTGGGTGTCTCTCCTTCGCCGGGAACGACGAATCTTACCTTCGCGTGATCGTGAGCCGGGGTGTGGGGGACATGTCGTACCGGTTCGAGCGTATCCCCGAGCCCACGGTCGCGATGTATGTGAAGCCCCTCGAACCGAACAACGAGGCGCTCTACGAGAAGGGCGCCGCCGCGGCCATCGTTTCGATCCGGCGCAATCCCATCGAAGCGCTGAACCCCGCGATCAAGGCTTCGAACCTGCTGAACAACGCCCTGGCCACCCGCGAGGCCTACGCGAAGGGCGCCTTTGAGGCGATCCTCCTCAACACCCGCGACGAAGTGGCCGAGGGAGCGGGTTCGAACGTCTTCATCGTCAAGGGGGGACGCCTGCTCACCCCGCCGTTGTCGTGCGGACTGCTGGCGGGAATCACCCGCGAGCTGACCCTCGAGATCGCCGCCGCCAAAGGCGTTCCGTACGAGGAGCGCGTGCTTGGCGCCCCTGACCTCAGGACGGCCGACGAGTTGTTCATCACCAGCACGCTCAAGGAGCTCGCCCCCATGGTCACCCTCGACGGTGCGCCCATCGGTTCGGGGGCGCCGGGGCCGGTGACGAAGTCGCTCCTCCAGGCCTATCGCGCGCGGATTCTGTAGGGGCACGCTGCGCGTGCCCGTGCGCCCGCACACCTCAGGGTTGATTCCTGGGCACGCGCAGCGTGCCCCTACGGTTCGGGGTCGGGATGGGCACGCGCAGCGTGCTCCTACGGTTCGGGGTCGGGATCGCCCGTTTCGGTCGCGCGGCGGGTGCCCCCAATCGGTTCAGGGCGCGGATCTGACACGTCGCGGTCAGGAACGGATTTTCGCGCCAGGCCCCGGCCTGCGCCGGGGTGACGAAAGCGCTGCTCCAGGCCTATCGCGCGCGGATTCTGTAGGGGCACGCTGCGCGTGCCCGTGCGCCCGCACACCTCAGGGTTGATTCCTGGGCACGCGCAGCGTGCCCCTACGGTTCGGGGTCGGGATGGGCACGCGCAGCGTGCTCCTACGGTTCGGGGTCGGGATCGCCCGTTTCGGTCGCGCGGCGGGTGCCCCCAATCGGTTCAGGGCGCGGATCTGACACGTCGCGGTCAGGAACGGATTTTCGCGCCAGGCCCCGGCCTGCGCCGGGGTGACGAAAGCGCTGCTCCAGGCCTATCGCGCGCGGATTCTGTAGGGGCACGCTGCGCGTGCCCGTGCGCCCGCACACCTCAGGGTTGATTCCTGGGCACGCGCAGCGTGCCCCTACGGTTCGGGGTCGGGATGGGCACGCGCAGCGTGCTCCTACGGTTCGGGGTCGGGATCGCCCGTTTCGGTCGCGCGGCGGGTGCCCCCAATCGGTTCAGGGCGCGGATCTGACACGTCGCGGTCAGGAACGGATTTTCGCGCCAGGCCCCGGCCTGCGCCGGGGTGACGAAAGCGCTGCTCCAGGCCTATCGCGCGCGGATTCTGTAGGGGCACGCTGCGCGTGCCCGTGCGCCCGCACACCTCAGGGTTGATTCCTGGGCACGCGCAGCGTGCCCCTACGGTTCGGGGTCGGGATGGGCACGCGCAGCGTGCCCCTACGGTTCGGGGTCGGGATCGCTCAGGCCCGCGGACGATGCAAATGCATCTTGCCGATGAACGGCCGCCGGAGCATGATCGAGCCGATGGCGGAAGCCCGTTCGGCGCTCGTGAACGACTTCTGGGGGGGTCTGTCCGCGATGCTCGTGGCGCTTCCCGCCTCGCTTGCCTTCGGGGTCGCCATCGTCGCTCCGCTCGGGCCCGCCTACGCGGGCGCGGGCGCGCTTTCGGGACTCCTCGGGGCCTTCGCGATGGGCACGATCGCGGCCTGGCTCGGCGGCGCTCCGCGGCTCGTCTCGGCTCCCTGCGCTCCGGCCGCCGCGGTCATGGGTGCTTTGACCATCGCCCTCGCGAGCGATCCGGGGCGCGAGCCTTCATCGATCCTCCTGCTTCTGAGCCTCACCGCCGTCCTCTCAGGCGCGCTTCAGATCCTCTATGGGGCCATGGGAGGGGGAACGCTCATCAAGTACATCCCCTATCCCGTGGTCACCGGTTACCTCTCGGGCGTCGCCATCGTCATCTTCTTGAAGCAGCTCCCCTTCTTCCTTGGGCGGCCCGTGGGGATGTCCGCCGGCGCCTTGCTCAGTGAACCCGCGGCGTGGAACAAAGTCTCGATCTTCGTCGGCTGCGCGACGATCCTTGCCACCTGGATCGCGCCCAGAATCACGAAAAAGCTCCCGGCGCCCATCATCGGTCTGGTCGCCGGCATCGCCGCCTACTTCGGCCTCGCCTCACGCGACCGGAGCCTGCTGTCTCTTGACCAGAACCCGCTTCTCATCGGTCCCCTGTCAAGTGCCGGATCCTGGTGGAGCGGGATCAGTGACCGGGCGGCCGCCCTTCCCCAGGTGGGGCTCGCGGATCTCGCCTTGATCGCCGGGCCGGCGCTCACTCTCTCCGTCCTTCTCTCCATCGACACGCTCAAGACCTGCGTGCTCGTCGACGCGCTCACCCGGCAAAGGCATCAGTCGAACCGCGAGATCCGGGCCCAGGGGGTGGCGAACATCGTGTCGGCCGCGATCGGCGGCATCCCCGGCGCAGGCACCTCGGGCGCCACCCTCATGAACCTTGCGAGCGGCGCCTCCACCGCGAGGTCCGGAATCATCGCAGGCGTTCTCGCCATGGTCGCGTATCTCCTGCTCGGCCCGGTCATCGCCTGGGCTCCCATCCCGGCGCTGTCGGCTCTCCTCCTCGTGGTCGCGTTCCGCATGTTCGACTGGAAGAGCCTCGCCCTGGCCCGGCAACGCGCCACCATCTTCGACTTCGGCGTGATCGCGATCGTCATCCTGGTCGCGGTCTTCGTGGATCTGATCGCGGCCTCCGCGGCCGGGGTTTTCCTCTCGATCCTTCTCTTCATCCGCGATCAGGTGCGAGGCCGGGTCATCCACCGAAAGATGTACGGGAACCAGATCTCCTCGCGAAGGAAGCGCCTGTCCGCCCAGGTCGCGATCCTCGAGCGTCGGGGAAAAGAGATCGTGGTGGCCGAACTTCAGCGCGATCTCTTCTTCGGCACCACCGATCAGCTGCTCACCGAACTCGAGCCTGATCTCGAGTCGTGCCGATACCTCATCCTGGACCTGCGCCGGATCGAGTCAATCGACTTCACGGGCGTCCATCTCCTCCAGCAGATCGAGAGGCGGATCCAGGAACGGGGCGGCCGCCTCCTCTACAGCAGCCTTCCCCGCGCCCTGCCCTCCGGTATCGCGGGGCACGACTACTTCGCGAACGTAGGCCTCGTGTCGAGCCCCCGCAGCAAGCGCCTCTTCTCTCAGTTGACGGACGCGCTCGAGTGGGCGGAAGACGCGATTCTCGAGTCGGAGGGTCAGAATGAGGAAGCGGAGGAGACGCTCATGAGCCTGACCGATATCGACTTCCTGAAGGGCCGCAAGGCCGAAACCATGCACGAACTCGAGGCGATGGCCGAAGCACGTCACTACGATGGGGGCCAGGCGATCTTCCGGCAGGGCGACCAGGGAGACGAGCTGTTTCTGGTGAGGCGGGGACGCGTCCGCATTTCCTTTCTCGCGGGCTCGGGGGAAGCGCCGTTCCACGTGGCCACCTTCGGGAGGGGAGATTTCTTCGGCGACATGGCCTTCCTGGATTCGGGCATCCGTTCCGCCAGTGCTTTGGCCGAGACCAAAACCGACGTCTTCGCGATCACGCGGGGCCGCTTCGACGCCCTCGCCGAAAAGCACCCGCGGCTCGGTCAGCAGTTCCTCGGAGGCCTCGCCCGCGCCCTGGCCTTGCGCCTGCGGCTCGCGGACGGGGAGATCCGCGCGCTTGAGAACGCGTAGCCTCCTGCAGCCGCGGGTAGGTGCGGTGCTGGCCCTGGTGGACCAGGCTCTCTCCGGTCAGGCGGAGGGAGTTCACGAGTTCCGCGTCGCCGCAAGATCGTTGCGCGCGGCGCTGCGCACGCTCGCGCGGCGGAGGGAAGGCGCCTTCGTGCGAAAGACGGGAAATGCGCTACAGACCGCGATCCGCCTGCTTGCCGACCCCCGCGACCGCGACGTCGGCCGCGCCCTGGTGCAGAAGCGCTCACTCGCAGCACCCGAGGATCCGGCGTTCAAACGAAGAACCCTCGGTCTGTCCGAGAGCCAGCGTCGAGTGGCCCTGAGCCAGGCCGCGGCGGACTGGCCGAGGGATCTGGATCGCCGGCTGATCGCCCTGCTCGACCGGGGGGAGACCTCGGTGGCGACGGTGATCCGACGGTCCCGGGCCGAGGCGTGGAGCCAGCGGCGGCGGGCCATCGACCTCGTGCAATCGCTCGGACGGAAGTACGACGCGAAGGCGCTCCACGATCTGCGGCGGCGGGTCCGGAGTCTGCGTTACGCGATGGAGGTTCTGGCCGAAGTCGATTCGACCGCGCAGGCCCGGGTCATTCGCCTCAAGCCGCTGCAAAGCGCGCTCGGCGACATCCAGGACCGCATCGTCTTGTCGCACTGGCTCGGCGCTCAGGCCTCACGCTTCAGGCCCAGCGACCCTCGCCTCGCCGTCGCGCTGCGCCGTGAGTCGATCCGCTTCAAGAAGCAGTCGATGAAGGCCCACGTGGGATTTTTGAGACTCAGGCCGGCACGAGTCCTCGAAGGCCTGGCCCTTCACGTGGATCCCCACGCCGAGGCGCCGGTAGCGAAGCGCGGGCGGCGTCCCGCGCGGATGGCGAGCGCGAAAAGGCGTCAGTGAGCTAGCGGTCCGTGGTGAAAGTCCGCCGCAGCACCGAGGGCGCGCAGCCTCGTCCCGGGCCAGCGCGGAGCCTCCCCTCGGGGGACGAGCGATACGCCCGGCTGGCAACGAGCCGAAGAACCCGAATATCGGGAATATTCGGGCTTCTGAGCGAAGAAGCCAGGCGGGTTGCAGTGGCCAGGCTGCGCGCCGTTCGTCGAATGCCGGCAGACTTTCGCCACGGGCAGCTAGGGTCTTGCCACGCGGGCCTGGTGGTGCGAGCACGGGATTACTCGTGGCGCATCAGAACGGACGGGTTCCTGCTGAGAAACTCGTTCGAGAACGCCCCATTTTGGGCACTTTTCGTTCCGGCCTAGACCCCGGCTTTCGCCGGAGTGACGGAGAGTTTCTGCCAGACGTCACGGAGCGCGCAGCCTGCCCTCGGGGCACGTAGTCCGTGCTGAAACTCGCAACGACGGCGGTGGGCGATCGACGGTCCGCGGTATCCTGAGCGGCCACGAGTCCGGCCCCTCTCAAGAAGAGCGCGACCTACGCGGATGTCCTCGGCCTGCCCGAGAACGTTACCGGACAGATCATCGACGGCGATCTGTATGCGATGCCGCACCCCGCGCCCAGACACGTGCTGGCCGAAGGCTCTTTGCAAGGCCTCCTGGCCGGCCCATTTCAGTTCGGGACCGGCGGTGGCCCCGGGGGCTGGTGGATTCTGCCGGAACGGTCCTCATGTGCTCGTTCCCGACCTCGCCGGTTGGCGCAAGAGCCGGTTGGCGACTCCGCCGACCCAAGGCCAGTTCACACTCACGCCCGACTGGGTCTGCGAGATCCTGTCGCCCTCCACCCAGGCGTTCGATCACAAGAAGAAACGTCGCGTCTACGCCGAACAGAAAGTGCCGCACCTGTGGTTTGTCGATCCGGTGAGCAAGTAGATTGACGTCCTGCGACGGACCGGAGACCTCTATTCGATCGTGGATACGTTCGGGGGCGACGAGAAGGCGCGCCTTGAACCCTTCGAGGCGATCGAGCTCGACCTCGGTCTTTTGTGGCTGCCGGGCCCCGCGCCAACGGAATAGGGAACCGACAAAGAAGCGGCGTGATCCACTACACCTCGGATCAACGGGGCGGCGATGGCGTCTCCCGATTGAGGATGCGCATCGCCGCGCAGGCCGCGCCGTAGCCGTTGTCGATGTTCACCACCACCACTCCCGACGCGCAGGTTGCCAGAGATGCCGCCAGGGCCGTTTCTCCGCCGCGCGCGGCTCCATAGCCTATGGAGGTCGGCACCGCGATCACGGGGGCGCGCACGAGGCCGCCGATCACGCTGATCAGGGCCGCGTCCATTCCCGCTACCGCGATTACAATCTCGTGGGCGCGGATGTCTGCGATGCGGGAGAGCAGGCGATGCAGACCGGCGACGCCGACATCGGTGAACTCGGCGGCTCTCTCTCCGTAGTACTCGAGAGTGCGCGCGGCTTCCCGGCTCGCCCGGAGATCGGAGGTGCCGGCGCAGACGACCGCCACCCGTGCTTTGTCCCGGGGCGGGGCGGCGGCACCCACCCGCGCGGTCGAGGAGAGCGGATCGTAGTCGAGGACCGCACGCACGTCGTCGCCCAGCGCCGCGTGCCGGTCCTCGTCGAGCCGCGTGAGCAGCATCCTTCGGCCCGCCACCGCGACGGCCTCCACGATGCGGCCGATCTGGCCGGGGGTCTTGCCCGCGCAGAAGAGCGCCTCGTCGAGGCCCATGCGCTCGGCCCGCAGGAGATCGAGATCGAACTCGCCGCCGGTCACGGGCGGGGATGCAGGAAGGCGCTTCCCTGCCGATACGCCTCGAAGTCGACCGGGCCGATGAGACCGGCCGCGAGGGTGCGGGCGGCAATGCGGCTCATCCACGCGCGCCGGTCATCGGGACCAAGGGAGAGCAGGGTGGCCTCGTCCAGTTCCACCACCACACCCATCTGGCGGACGCGACAACGGACGGTGGCGGGCCGAAGCGCCTCACGGATCTCGGTCTCGATCGCGTCGATCAGGGCGAGAGCCGGGCCTTCGATCCGGATGCCGGTTTCGACGCGGCTCGACAGACACGGGGCCTGGGGCAGTTCGGCGATTTCCCCGAGGCCGAGATGGCGCGCCAACTCGCGCACGCGCGCCTTCGTGATCCCCGCCTCCACGAACGGGTGGCGGACGTCGCGTTCGCGGGCGGCAAGAAGCCCCGGACGGTAGTCGCCGAGATCATCGACGTTGGCGCCCGAGACGATGGCGACCTTGAACCGGGCACGAATCGCGTCGTAGAGATGGCTCTTGCAGAAATAGCAGCGGTTCGCGGGGTTTGATCGGTAAGCTTCGTCCGCGAACTCCCCGGCATCGAGGAGCACGAGCGGAGCCTGCTGCTCGGACGCGAACGCCTTGACCCGCGCGGTGGCGGCAAACGGGACCGCGGGCGACACCGCGTGCACGAGAGTCGCGCGCGCGCCGAGCGTTTCGTGCGCGAAGGCGGCGAGAGTGAGGCTGTCGACGCCGCCCGAAACCGCCACCACGACGCCTGCATGCTGGCCCAACGAGGTTCGAAGGCGGGCGATGGCATCGTCGAGGTCGCGCGCGCGCCCGCTCGCCGCGGGGGGAGGTGACGCCTGGCGCCCGGGTCCTTCGTTCATTGGCGGCCGAGTATAAGCGAGAGATCCGCTCGATCACTCGCGGGATCCACCCTCGCCCGCGGCGCTTCGGAGCCGTTCCCGCTCGGCGTGGCCGCGCACCTGCCTGAGACTCTCCGCCTCGACCTTGGTGGTGAGATGGGCGCCGCGTTCGGCGTGTTTTCTCAAGAGTTCGCGGCCGGAGATCTCCACCCGGCTCGCGGCTCGCACGAGGGTGCGCCGCCGGACATCGAGGAGGCGCAGCCCGAGCGTCGTCGTCTCCTCGAAGCACAGCGCGGCGACTTCGTCCTCGGCGGCAGGCCGGCACAGGATGCGCACCGCGATAGCCACCCTGCCCTTCTTCCCGAGGGCCGGCGTCTGGAGGACATCGACCACCTGCGGGTGCGCACGGATGTGGTCGAGGCCGATCACGAGGTCCTCGGGAGTCTGGTCGTCGATCTCGAACTCGATAGAGGTGACGGACTCGACGGAGGCCCGCGACCCTTCCGGGGCCGCGTCGAAAACGAGGGCGCGGACACAGTTGGACGTGCCCGGCAAAACCCGCATGCCGAAGCCCAGGCCGGTTCCGAGCATCGTGCGTTCACGCGGGACGGGTCCTCCAAGCGAGGTCAGATGCCGCGCGATCGCCGCCCCGGTGGGCGTCACGCGCTCGCCGCCGATGCCGTCGTCGAACACCCGCAGACCCTTGAGAAGCAGTGTGGTCGCCGGCGCCGGCACGGGGAGCCGGCCGTGAGCCGACGTCACGAAGCCGGAACCAAGGGGCAGGGGCGAAAGTGACCAGGTGGAGGGCGCCACGGCGTGAATGATCGCGGCCGCGGCCACGATGTCGGCGATCGAATCCCATTCACCCAGCTCGTGAAAGCTCACGGTGTCGGTGGTTGCGCCATGCACCCGAGCCTCGGCCTGCGCGAGGAGGCCGAAGATGGCAAGAGCGTGGTCCCGCACTCCTGGATCCAGGGGAGCGGTGCCAAGAGCCGCTCGGATCTCCGCAAAGGGGCGGTGGCCGTGGTCGTGGTCCGGGGCATGCTCGTGAGGGTGGCCGTCATCGTGAGTCGGTCGACGGACTACGTCCGTGACGCTGGGGAGAAATTCTCCGTCACCAAGGCGAAAGCCGGGGTCCAGATCGGAACGAGAGGTGCCCGCATCGGGGCGTTCTTGAACGAGTTCCTCAGCAGGGTGAGGGTGAGCGTGGGGGTGAGGGGAAGGGTGCGTATGAGTGTGCGGATGGCGGTGAGACTCGAGAACCAGGAACCGCTTTCCGGTCAGGGCGTGATCGGCGTGGGCGACGAGATCACACCGGAAGCGGTCCGGAAGGCCGGCGGCTCGCACGGCTCTTAGGACCACCGGCTCGAGCGGAGGGAAAGCGTCGAGCATGGCGGCCACGAACATGTCTCCCGCGAGTCCCCCCACGGGATCGAGATGGATGTGCATTCAGGGGCGCGCGAGCGCGGCGATACCCGGCATTCCTTCGGGGTGGTTGGTGCCGACGCCGAGGAGGCCGAGCTTGCTCAGTTCCGCGAACTCTTCCGGGTCGTCGCACACCCAACTCGCGACGCCTAGATTGTTCTGCTTCGCCCGCGCCAGCAGGGAGGCGGGGAGATGGCCCTTCTCAGGCATGATGAAGTTGGCCTTCGCCCGCAAAGCGGCGGCGAAGAGGAGATCTTCAGGGTCGCGATAAAAGAGGTGCCCGCGCGGGGCCTCGGGGAGCAGCGACGCCATCCGCTCCAAGACCTCGGTCGAAAACGAGAGGAGGGCTATGTCGGTCTCCATGTCCGGAGACACCCGCACCCCCGACCTCGTCACCTCGTCGGCAATGCGGCGCTCGAAAACGTCCTCGTCGGGTCGCGACGATTCCTTCTTGATCTCGATCATGAGGCGCGCGCGGCCTTTCAGGAACTCGAGCAGTTCGCCGAGGGTGGCAACGCGCTGCGGCTTGAAGCCTGACCCGAACTTCTGCGGATACGACACGTCGGCGGCGCGGACCTCCTCGAGGGTCATCGTGCGCACGTCGCCGGTGCGGTCGGAGGTGCGGTCAAGCGTCGGGTCGTGGATCACCACGATGCGGCCGTCCTTCGTCATCTGCACGTCGCACTCCACGATGGACGCGCCCACCGCGATGGCGCTCGCGAAAGCGGCGAAGGTATTCTCCGGCGCCGCGGAGGAGTTCCCGCGGTGAGCAATCGCGAGGGTCACTGCTGGCCGGCCGCGCGGCGGGCGGTGAGCTCGTAGACCTTGGCTTCGGTGAAGACCTGAAGAAGGTCGACGTCGAGCTTGCCCTGCTTCGCCTCGTCGTGAAGGATGTCAAGCGCTTTTTGAACCGGAACCGCCTTCTTGTAAGGGCGATCCCAGGCCACGAGGGCATCGAAGATGTCGGAGATGGTCATCATGCGCGACTGGAGGGGAATGTCACCGGCTTTGAGCTTCCGCGGATAGCCGGTGCCGTCGAGCTTCTCGTGGTGCGCGAAAGCGATCTCCGGGACGCGCGCGAACTCGCCGGTCCACGGGATCTGCGAGAGGAAGCGGAAGGTGTGGGTGACGTGGCTCTCGATCTCGACGCGCTCCTGTTCAGACAGGGAACCGCGGCGGATGGAGAGAGCTTCGAGTTCGTTCGCGGTAATGTAGGGACGGTTCACGCCGTCGACATCGAGGTAGCTCATCGAAGGCAGCTCGAGCAGGGCGTTCGCGGTGTCGCCGTCGAGCACGGTGGGCTCGTTCGATCGGGTGATGACTTCGAGCGCGGCCTCGATCTCCTGCTGCCGCCGGGCGTGCGCCTCATCGAGGGCGAGGAGCGCGTCCCGCCCTCCGCCGGCCTCGAGACAGGCGACCTTCGAGCGGAGATAGTCGGCCTCGACGGTGCGCCGGATGACCCCGAAACGCTGGCGCAGCGCCAGCATCTCGCCAAAGAAGAGCTTCTTCGCCTTGACCAGAACTTTCTCGCGCACGCCGACCTTGCCGAAATCGTGAAGGAGGCTCGCGTAGCGGATCTCCTGGATCTGATCGCGGCTGAAGCGAACCGGGGCGAAAAGCCCGGCGGCGCTGCCGTCGATCTTCTGGGCGAGACCGACGGTGAGTTCGGCCACCCGGCCGGAATGACCCGAGGTGGTGGGGTCGCGGCTTTCAATCGCGGTGACCGAGGCCTGGACGAACGATTCGAACAGCCTCTTGATGTCTTCGATGAGGCGGGTGTTGACGAGGGCCACCGCGGCCTGGGAGGCCAGCGACATCACCAGATCGAGGTCGAGGGCGTCGAAGGTGACGACGGAACGCTCGACGAGAGAACCCGGCTTGAGCTTCGCCGCGGGATCGGTCTTCTTGTTGATGAGCTGAATGACGCCGATGATCTCGCCCTGATGGTCCCTCATCGGAACCACCAGCATCGACTTCGTCCGATAGCCCGACTTGGTATCGAACGACCGGGAGATGCGGTAGGGCGTTCCCGCGGGGAGGACGTAAGCGTCGGCGACGTTCACCGGTGTGCCATGAATCGCGACGTAGCCTGCGATCGACGCTTCATCGACCGGCATCCGCGATTCCTGGAAGGCAATCTCGACCGAGTCGTTCTGGGGCAGGACGAACTTCAGGGTGTCGGGCGCCCCCTCCTTCCCCTTCTCGATGAGATACAGGCTGCCGGCGTCCGCCGACGTGATGTGGCGGGACTTGCTGAGGATGAGGGCGAGAAGGCGGCTGATGTCGCGCTCGGCGGAAAGGGCGGCGCCGATCTTGTTGAGCTCGGAGAGCTCGGTGTTGCGCCGCGCGATCTGGATCTCGAGGGTCGACATCGCCGATTTGCGGCCGGCGGTCTCGCGGGCAAAACGCGACGCACGCTCGAAGGCCAGATTGGAGATGGGCGCCACGAGGACGGCGGGGACCGAAGGGAACGCGGCCAGGGCCGGGGTCACGTCGTCCACTCGCCCGACCACCACCACGGCGGCCAGGCCCGCCAGAAGGCCCGCCGCGACCGCGTCCTGGGCCTTCAAGAGGAGTGCGGCGTCGGCCACGATGAGGGCCTCACGGTCGTTCAGCAGCTCGCGGAGCGCGGTCTCGTCGTCGATCCTCGACACCTCGGGCCGGGGTTCGGCAAAAAGGGCCGCGGGATCGCCGAAGACGTGCATTCTCATCAGGATTCGCCAAATCGAGCGTAGCACAGCGACCTCGGCACCTTGGACTCTCACGCAACCGGCGTCACCTCGCATGCACCGGGAACTTACGAGGCAGCACACCAGCATTTCGAACCGTTGAAAGACCGGAGTAGATTCACAGGTGGTGCGAGACAAGCTATTGAAGTGCAGCGAACGGCGGCTCTGGGAGCTGGTCGCGCAGCGCACCCGGCCCGGCGTCGACCTCAAGGCCCTCGACCAGAGGATCTGGGATCTGTTCGGCGAGACCTGGGCGGTGATGTTCACGGACCTTTCGGGTTTTTCGCGGCAGGTCGAGAAGTTCGGGATCCTGCACTTCCTGCAGATCATCCACGAGCACAAAAAGCTGCTGAGCCCGGTCATCCACCGTCACGACGGGATCCTCATCAAGATCGAAGCGGACTCCCTGATCGTGATCTTCAGGCGCACCGCGGCGGCGGTGCGATGCGCGGTGGAGATGCAGAAGACCCTTCGCGAGTTCAATCGCGCGCGCACGCCCGAGACCGAGATCCTGCTTTGCGTGGGCATCGGCTACGGTGAGATGTTGCGCATCGGAGACCTCGACGTCTTCGGCCGCGAAGTCAATGCCGCGAGCAAACTCGGCGAGGACACCGCGAAGTCCGGCGAGATCCTCATCACGAAGGCCGCGGTCGACTCCACGCGTGCGGTGGACGGGGTCGAGTTCGAGTTCGAAAAAGTCGAGGCCCAGGTCGGCGGCTCCGCCGAAAACTACCGCGTCAGGTATTGAATGACGGGGTTTCGCGGCCGGTTGACGGAGTTTCCGCGCTAGGCACCGGCTTTCGCCGGTGTGACGTGGGTGCCCAACAAGCTAGCTAGGGAGTGCAGCGGACGTGGGTGTCCAATGGGATTGCCCCGAAAAAGTGGACGGTGTCTTAGTTATGCCGCGATAGCCGCGGCGGCTTGCTTTTCGAATTGTACGGGACTGAGATACCCAAGCGACGAATGTCGCCGCGAGGGGTTGTAGAAGGCTTCGATGTACTCGAAGATCCGCCGACGCGCGTCGGCGCGCGTCTCGGGTACGGACTGTTCCAACTCGG
>Ga0163147_10002514_pt1 | contig 25771 bp, 22 predicted proteins | sample OliLakLV19MP6G1_FD_148597 | JGI IMG/M metagenome (GOLD analysis project Ga0163147, IMG submission 148597) | Freshwater microbial mat bacterial communities from Lake Vanda, McMurdo Dry Valleys, Antarctica- Oligotrophic Lake LV.19.MP6.G1 | ecosystem: Environmental > Aquatic > Freshwater > Lake >...
TGCCTCACTACCCCGCACCCCGCACCGCGCCGCCCCGTACCGCGTGCCTCACTACCCCGCACCCATGCCTCACTACCAGGCTCGTGCCCGCGGACGGGAACCGAGCGTAGGCCGGATTCACTCCGGCCGGAGCGACGGGGGTCTGGGGGGCGGGTCCGTGCAACGCCCCCCAGCTAAACAAAGTTGTTCGGCGGAGTCGGCCTGTAAGCCGGATTCTGTCCGTCCCGCTTGCGCGAAATTGGACGATCATCCCTCTAAGTGCCGCGATTGCTCGCGGCCTCATGCAACCAACCCGGGGGCCTGAGCGATGGGCCATCGCTTCGTATCGCCCCCCTATTTGATCTTGCTCCGTGTGGGGTTTTCCCTGTCCCGCGAATGTCACCACCGCGGCGGTGCGCTCTTACCGCACCTTTTCACCCTTACCCCGGAAGCCTTTCAGGCCTTCCGTGGCGGTATCTCTTTCTGTGGCACTGTCCCTGAGGTCGCCCCCGCTGGCCGTTAACCAGCACACAGCCCTTGCGGTCACTTAAGACCGCCGTGGAGTCCGGACTTTCCTCTCCGACGAATACGTTGTTCGAAGCGATCGTCCAGCCAACTCCGCCGAACGAGACGGACGCTACGCGCCCGGAGTCTTCGGCGTCAAGCCGTCGGTTTCTTCGGAGATGCCGTACTGCTCGAGTTTCTTGTAAAGATTCGAGCGGGGGGTGTCGATGGCCTGGGCGGTGGCGGAGATGTTCCAGCCGTTTTCGCGGAGCTTCGCCACGATGAAGGCGCGCTCGGAACCCTCCTTGAACTCGCGCAGTGAGCCTTGCGGCAGCAGCGTGCTTCCGGTGTCCGTCGAGGGAGGAGGGGGCGGAGCGGGCGTGGCGGCGGGCGTGGATGGCGCGGCCGTGAAGGGGGAAGGCCGCGGCGGGGGCACGCTGTCGATGTGCTCGGCCCGGAGGGTGTCGTCCTCGACGAGGATCATGAGGCGGTCGATCACGTTTCTGAGCTCGCGCACATTCCCACGCCACTCGCGCCGCTGCAGGGCCGCCGCGAACTCCGGCGAAATCCGCTTCACGGAGACGCCGTGCTGGGCGGCGGAGCGGGCCACGAAGTGCGCGGCGATTGCGGGGATGTCTTCGAGCCGGCTCCGCAGGGGCGGAACTTCGATATCGATGACCGAGAGCCGGAAGAAGAGGTCCTCGCGGAAGGCGCCGCTCGTGATCGCGTCCTCGAGGTTCTTGTTGGTCGCGGCGATCACGCGGACGTCGACCTTGATGGTCTTCTGCGAACCGATCCGCTCGACCTCGCCCTCCTGGAGAACCCGGAGCACCTTGGCCTGGGCGCGCGCGCTCATGTCGCCGATTTCGTCGAGGAAGATCGTGCCCTTGTGGGCCATCTCGAACTTGCCGATCTGCCGCTCGGTGGCGCCGGTGAAGGAGCCCTTCTCGTGCCCGAACAACTCGCTCTCGATGAGCTCCTCCGGAATCGCCGCGCAGTTGACGGAGATGTAGGACTCGTCGGCTCGGGCCGACAGGCGATGGACCTCGCGGGCCACGAGTTCCTTGCCCACCCCACTTTCCCCCCGAATGAAGACGGTTGCGTGGGTCGGCGCGGCCTTGCGGATGCGCGCGAAGACCTGATGAATGGCGGCGCTGTTTCCCACGAGGTCGCTCGGACCGTTTGTCTCCAGGCGCAGCCTGCGGTTTTCGATGACCAGCCGCCTCTTCTCGAGCGCGTTGCGCGCGGCTACGAGAAGCCTCTCGGTCTCGGGCGGCTTCTCCAGGAAGTCGAAGGCCCCAAGGCGCGTGGCCTCCACCGCGGTCTTCACCGTGCCGTGTCCCGACAACATGATGACGGGCACGTCCTTCGCGCGTTCGCGCAGGAGCCTCAGGGTTTCGAGGCCGTCGAGTCCGGCCATTTTCACGTCGAGGACGACGAGGTCGATCTCCGCGCGCTCGATCACCTGCACGGCTTCGGGGCCCGAGGATGCGGTTTCGCAATCGAAACCCTCGAACTCGAACATCATGGTCAGGGATCGGCGGATCGCATCCTCGTCATCGACAACCAGGATTCTCGGGCGAACGGGGGAGAGTTTCATGATTTGGGGGTGGAAGGCGGCTGATTCTCACTCAGGAGAGCCATCAGTCCCGACTCGTCGAGGATCTTGAGGCCAAGGCCCCTGGCTTTCTCGAGCTTCGAGCCCGCGTCGTCGCCCGCCACGATGTAGTCCGTCCTGGACGAGACGCTTGCGGTGACCCGGCCGCCCCGCCCCTCGATCTGGCGCCTGGCCTCGTTGCGATCCATCGAAGCGAGCACGCCAGTCAGGACGAACTGCAGCCCTTCGAGGGTCCGCGGCTGCTCCGGGCCCTTGGAGACCGCGGTCAGTTTCACGCCGGCTTTCTGGAGGCGCGCGAGCAGATCCTGGTTCTGCTCTGCTTCGAACCATTCGCGGAGCGAGGCGACCACCGCCTCGCCGATCTCGGGGACCGCGTCGATCTCCTCGGGGGTGGCCCGCGCCAGCGCTTCCATCGAGCCGAAACGGCGTGAGAGTTGTTCGGCCGCGCGTTCGCCCACGAAACGGATGCCCAGGCCGAAGAGCAGGCGCTGCAGTCCGGCCTCCCTGCTCTTCTCGATGGATGCGACGAGGTTCGCGGCGGACTTTCCGCCCATTCGTTCGAGTTGCGCCAGGTCTTCCGCGCGGAGGGAGTAGAGGTCGGCGATGTTCCTGACCGCGCCCGTCTCCACGAGAAGGGCCACCAGCTTGTCCCCGAGGCCCTCGATGTCCATGGCCTGACGCCGCGCGTAGTGCTTGATGCGCTCCTCGATCTGAGCGCGGCAGCTCGTGTTGGGGCAGCGCAGGTCGACCTCTCCCGGGATCGCGGCTACGTGGGTGAGGCACACCGGACAAACCGGGGGCATCGCGAAGGGCTCTGAATCCCCGGGGCGTTGTGAGAGCACGACCTCGACGATCTTCGGAATGACCTCGCCGCCGCGTTCGACCACCACGAGGTCTCCCACGCGGATGTCCTTCCGCGCGATCTCAACGGCGTTGTGCAGGGTCGCGCGAGCGACGGTGGTGCCGGCGACGAACACCGGCTCGAGGCGGGCCACCGGCGTCAGCTTTCCGGTGCGGCCGACCTGGACCTCGATGGCGAGGAGACGTGTGGTGGCGCGCTCGGCCGGGAACTTGTAGGCGATGGCCCACCTTGGGAATTTCGACGTGGATCCGAGTTCGCGCTGAAGGGACAAAGAGTCGACCTTGATCACCACCCCGTCGATGTCGTAGTCGAGCGACTCGCGCAGGGTGTTGAGCTCGGAACAGCGGGCGAGGGCAAGGTCGATGGTGGCGCAGGCCCGGATCTCTGGGTTGGTCCGAAGACCCAGGTCGCGCATCAGGGCGAGGGCCGCCGAGTGGGTTTTTTGTTCCCCTCCCGAGACACGGGCGATCGAGTAGAGAAACAGTTCAAGGCCTCGCTCGGCCACCTGCCGCGGGTCGAGCTGCTTCATGGCGCCCGAGGCGGTGTTGCGCGGATTCACGAAGAGCTCGAGGGGCTTGTCTCCTCGTTCGCGCCGTTCGTCGTTTTGAAGTTCCCGCGCTTCGTTGAGTCGATTGAAGGCCGAGCGCGGGAGATAGACCTCGCCCCGCACTTCGAGGAGCGAGGGGATCTTGACATTTTCTCGTCCCGGAGTGAGAGTCAAAGGCAGGGACCGGATCGTGCGCGCGTTAGCGGTGACGTCGTCGCCGGTCTTGCCGTCGCCGCGCGTAACGGCCCGGACGAGAACGCCATCTTCATAGGTGACGGAAAGGGAGAGACCGTCGATCTTGGGCTCAGCCACGTATGAGAGCGGCGTTTCGCCGAGTTGCCGGCGCACCCGGGCCTCGAACTCGCGCACCTCTTCCTCGCTGTAGGTGTTCTCGAGGCTCAGCATCGGTTCAAGGTGAGTGACCGACGGGAATTCGGAAAGGGGCGCGCCGCCCACGCGCTGGGTCGGGGAATCGGGCGTGATCAGCTCGGGGTGAGCGGCCTCGAGAGCCCGGAGTTCAAGGTCCAGCGCATCGAACGCCGGATCGGAGATTTCGGGCTTCGCGAGGACGTAGTAGAGATGTTCGTGCCTGCGGATCGCTGCGCGCAGCGTTTCAGCCCGGGTGGCTTGATCGATCGCCTTCGTCGGGCTCATCGGCCTGAAGTCTTCCGCGCGCCGTCCGCGAGGGCCTGGGCGCGCGCCTCGATCACCGAGAAGCCGGCGCCTGAAAGCGGTCGCCCGCGGAGTCGGGCGCACGCCTGTCGCACCCCCTGGTAGATGACGAGGGCGGCCTCGACATCGCGGTCCTGGTATTCGGTGCGCTGGCCGATCTCGAGGGCGCGGATCGCGGCGGATGAGGCCTGGGGAAGCGGGGCGAGGTTCCGCATCGCGGATTCCGCCTTCTCGACCAGCGCTCGCGCCGCGGCCTTGCGCGGGCGTGGCAACCCGTCCAAAGCGGCGTAATGGCTGATCCAGGCGTCCGCGGCGAGGCCGCGAATCACCGGCGGGGCGGCGAGGAGGGGAAGGCCCACGATGGCGGCGCCGAGCAACGTCCGAACCAGCCCGGATTTCGCCTTTGGCGCGGCCATCTTTCTACGCGGGTAACCGGTTCAGTGGTCGCGCGCGAGGATGAAGTCGGGCAGGGTCACGAGCGCCGTTCGTTCGGGTGAGGGTGCGAAGACCCCGAGAGCCGCTCGCGCCGTCTCGGCCTGTTGAACCGCCATGGCCTCGGCCCGGGCGAGGGCCCCCGAACGTTTCGCGAGGGCCACGATCTCGGCATGGGAGACCCGGTCGAACCCGCGGTCTTCCACCACGGTCTCGACCATCGCGCGCGTCTGCGCGTCGCCCTTTTCCAGCATGTAGATCACGGGAAGGGTGAGCTTGCCTTCGCGCAGATCGAGACCGACGGGCTTCCCGAGCTTCTTTTCGGAGGCCGTGAAGTCGAGCAGATCGTCCTTCATCTGGAAGGCGAGGCCGAGGGCGAGTCCGTAGGAGGAGAGGGCCTGTTCCTGTTCGGGCGAGGCGTTTCCGAGGATCGCGCCGATGCGCATGCAGACGGAGAAGAGATCGGCGGTCTTCCGGCGGATGATGTCAATGTGCTGATCCTCACGAACCGACAGATCGGCCTCGCGCTCGATCTCCAGGACCTGGCCTTCGATCATCCGCAGGGTGACGTCCGAAAGGAGGCGCAGGATGCCGAGGTTGTCCTGGGTGAGCGCCATGGCCATCGACTTCGTGTACAGGAAATCGCCGATCAGGACCGTGGTCTTGTTGCCCCACCGGGAGTTGGCGCTCTTCCGCCCGCGCCGGGTCGCGGCTTCGTCGATGACATCGTCATGCAGCAGGGTCGCGGTGTGGATGTACTCGACCACCGCCCCGAGCGTGATCATCCGGTCGCTGGTGTGGGAGAGAAGGCGCGAGGCGAGGAGGAGCAGGGCGGGCCGGATCCTCTTGCCGCCGGCGTCGCGCACGTGCGACGCCACGTCCGAGATGACCTTGAGGTCGGAGAGGAACTCGTTGCGAAAGACGCGCTCGACCCGGATCAGGTCGGACTCGACCAGGCCGAGAATATCGGGCAGGGCCATCCCCGAAGACGGGGCGGGCGGGGTGTCCACGGTGGGGGTGGCGAGCAGGTTCAAGGGCGTAGTGCGCGGATCTTAGCGAACGCGACCCGCTCACGCGCAGCGGGCCGACCTTTGGCCTCTTGAACTATCGATAGTTCGTGAACTGCATGTCGATGTCGAGCCCCTTGGCTTCGCGGAGCATCGCCATCACCGCCTGCAGATCATCGCGGCTCTTCCCGGTGACCCGGAGCTGTTCGCCCTGGATCGCCGCCTGGACCTTCATCTTGGAGTTCTTGATGATCTTGACGATCTCGCGCGACTTCTCGATGGGGATGCCGCTCTGCATGGCGACCTTCTGCCGCACCGTGCCGCCAAGCGCCGCCTCGGGCTCCTTGTATGTGAGGGCCTTGATGGAGATCCCTCGCTTCATGAGCTTGCTCTCGAGGATGTCCCGCACCGCTCGCAGCTTGTACTCGTCAACCGACGTGAGGGTGAACTCCTTGTCGCCGATCTCGATGTTGGACTTCGCGTCCTTGAGGTCGTAGCGGGTCTGGATCTCCTTGAGCGCCTGGGCGACCGCGTTCTTCACTTCCTGCTGGTCGATCTCGCTGACGATGTCGAATGAACTGTCGGCCATGATTTAGCCCTCCGAGGACAGGTAGGTGTAGCCCTCGAGGCCTTCCTCGTATCGCTTCATCAGCCGGCCTGATTCGGCCATGGTGAGGCGCTTCTCGCGCAGGGCCACTTCAACCGCCCGCCGCACCTTCGCGATCAGGTCGTCTTTGTTGTATTGAACGTAGGAGAGGACCTCGGTCACGGAGTCGCCTTCGACCACGTGCTCGACGCTGTATCCGTCCTCGGCGAGCTTTACATGCACCGCGTCGGTGTCCCCGAAGAGGTTGTGCAGGTCGCCGAGGATCTCCTGATAGGCGCCCACGAGGAAGGTGGCGATGTGATAGGTCTCGCTGGGGTTCAAGGCATGCAGGGGCAGGAAGTGCTTCACGTCCCGCAAGTCGATGAACTTGTCGATCTTGCCGTCGGAATCGCAGGTGAGGTCGGCCAGGATGGCGCGCCGCATCGGCTGCTGATCGAGCCGCTCGATGGGCATGGCGGGGAAGAGCTGGTTCACCGCCCAGTGGTCGGGCATCGACTGGAAGAGCGAGAAGTTGCAGTAGTAGGTGTCGGTGAGCTGCTTTTCGAGGCCTTCGAGATCGTCGGGGACGTACGGGAGGTCGCGCACGATCTTCAGGATGCGTTCGCACACCGCCCAGAAAAGCTGCTCCACGCGGGCGCGTTCGCGAAGCCCGAGAACGCTCAGGGTGAAGGCCGAGACCGCTTCCTCCTTGAGCTGCAGGGCGTCGTGGTAGCTCTCCTGGAAGTTCTTGATCGAGACGTTCATGTACGTCTCGTAGAGCTGCTGGATGATGCGATGTTCGTCCGAACCCACGAGCTGGGGCGTTTGCGCGGTGAGGATTTCGTTCGAGCCGAGGACATTGAAGACCAGCACCGAGTGGTGGGCGACGAGGGCCCGACCCGATTCGGTGACGATGTCGGGATGCGGCACGCCCTTGGCGCTGCACGCCTCGCTGATTTCCGAGACGATGTCGCGCGCGTATTCGGCGAGGGAGTAGTTGACCGAACTGTGGAAGTTCGTCTGGCTGCCGTCGTAGTCGACGCCCAGGCCCCCGCCGCAGTCGATCACCCGCATGTTGGCGCCCATCATGTGCAGCTCGACGAAGATGCGCGAGGCCTCGCGCATGGCGTCGCGGATCGCGCGGATGGCGGTGATCTGCGATCCGATGTGGAAGTGGAGGAGCTGCAGGCAGTCGAGCATGCCCTCGCTCTTCAGTTTCTCAACCGCATCCACCATCTCGCCGGTGGTGAGGCCGAACTTCGAACGGTCGCCCGTGGACTCGACCCATTTCCCCGCACCCTTGGTGGAGAGGCGGGCGCGCACCCCGATGACCGGCCGCACGTCCAGTTCGCGCGAGCAGGCGATGATGGTGTCGATCTCCTGCGCCCGGTCGACGGTGATGATCACCTGGCGGCCGAGCTTTTGCGCGAGGAGCGCGGTTTCGATGAACGCCTTGTCCTTGTATCCGTTGCAGAGGATGTACCCGTCGGGGTTCTCATGCAGGGCGAGGGCGACCAGAAGTTCGGGCTTGCTGCCGGCCTCGATGCCGAGGCCGTGGGGGGCGCCGTACTCCACCAGTTCCTCGACGACGTGACGCTGCTGGTTCACCTTGATCGGGTAGACCCCGCGGAAGCGGCCCTTGTAGTCGTGCTCGGCGATCGCCGCGCTGAAAGCGCCGAAGAGTTGCTCGATCCGGAACTTGAGGATATCGGAGAAGCGGATCAGGATGGGCAGGTTGCAGCCGCGGCTCTTCAGGTCCTCGACCAGATCCTTGAGATCGATGGCGCCTTTGCCGGTTCCCTGGGGCGTCACCTGAACGTGGCCCGCGTCGTTGATGGAGAAGAAGTCCTTGCCCCATCCGTCCACGTTGTAGAGCTCGGAAGCGTCTTTGATCGTCCATGCCCGAAGGTCTGTCTGTTGTGCCAACTCTTTATGAACTCCTATGCAACGTCGGTGCGAGAAACGCCCCGTTCCTCTTCAGCAAGGTGAGGCGGGCGGATTGTAAACGTTGAAAGGGGGTTTGTGGCGGGCTAGTTGTTGCCGCTCTTCGAGGCGGCCATCGCGAGTTCCTCTTCGATCATGCGCTCGAAGACCTCGAAAGGCTGCGCCCCCGAGAACGAACGGCCGTTCAGGAAGAACGTCGGCGTGCCGGTGACCCCGACCGAACGGCCGTTGGCGATCGCCTTCTCGATGACCAGGTCGTACTTGCCGGAGGCGACGCAGGCGTTGAACTTCGCCGAGTCGATTTGAAGGGCCGCGGCGCGTCGCTGGAGGTCGGCCGCGTCGTACGCACCCGGCGAGAGGAGAAGGCTCGAGTGCATTTCCCAGAAGCGGCCCTGCTCGCCGGCGCACCGCGCCGCGACGCCCGCGGGTTTCGCCTGGCCGTGGAAGTCGAGGGGGAATTCCTGGTACACCAGCCGGACCTGACCCTTGTAGGTCGCCATCACCCGGTCGACATACTGTTGGGCCTGCTGGCAGAAGGGGCACTGGTAGTCGGTGAACTCGACGATGGTGATCGGAGCGTCTTTGGGCCCCAGAACCGGAGCGTCGTCCGGAACGACTACCGTCTTGCGCGCAGGCTGGAGGCCGACGAACGAAACGTTATGCTTCTTGAAGAGTTCGCGCTGAAACACCGCGAGCCGGCTTTCCGCCTTGCGCGCCGCGGCCATCTGCTGGAGCTGCGGCATCACCTGCTGCTTGGAGGCGCCCTGAGCGCGGCTCTTTACTTCCTCCCAGAGCTGATCGGTGTCCACCGAGGTCACCGCCGCCTTCGCGGTGATCTCCTGGGCCAGGAGAGCGTCGCGGGTGATGCCGCGTGACTGGGCCTCCATGTCGAAGAGAACCTCGGTGAGCGCCTTCTTGCGAAGATTGAATTCCTGTTCCTTCACCTGGACCTGGACGTCCGCGAGCTGGGCCTTGAGCTGCTCTTCACTCGCGGCCGCCCGGGCCTTGAGGGCATCCATGTCGGCCTTGAGGCGGGTGTCGAGCTCGGCGTTCGAGAACGATCGCGAGCCGATCTTCGCGGCGATGGCACTGGCATTCTGGTCGGGAGTCGAGGCCGAACCCGCGGCCACGGCGGTGCCGCCGGCCTGGCCACAGCCTGTGACCACAAGGGAGATCGCGAGAATGGCCGGGACGTGTTTCATAAGCGCCAAGTTTCGTCGCCCCGCCTTGACCGCGTCAAATGGAGTCAGCAGTCTTTGCGCAGGGTCAGGCCGCCGTCGACCACGAGGACCTGGCCGGTGATGTAGCTCTCGGGATCGATGAGAAGCCGGACCGCGCGAGCCACGTCCTCGGGTCGGCCGAAGCGCGAGATCACGCCGCGCTCGATCATCGGGTCGTATTTGCCGGCGTCGACGGACGCGCGCGCCATCCCTACCGAGGTGACCCCCGGGGCCACGACATTGACGTTGACGCCGCTCCGTCCCCCGAAGTCCTTCGCCAGCACTTTCGCGCCATGGATGAGCGCGGCCTTCGAGGTTCCGTAGGCCAGCGATCCTTCGAAGGGATGGGTGCCCTGCATGCTCGACACCAGCACGATCGCCCCGCGGGTGTTCCTCTCCCGCATGGCGACCGCCACATCGCGGGCGAGCAGAAGGGGAGCGATGGCGTTTTGATCGACCGCTTCCTGAAAGGGCGGTGCCTCGACGGTCTCCGTGTTCGCGCGTGCGGGATGCCCGGAGAAGACGATCAGGCCATCGATGCGGTCGCGCGCCCGGAGGGCATCCTCCACGTAGCGCCTGCGGCTCGTCACCTCGCGTATGTCGCCCTGCACGAGGCCGACGGTTCCCGAGTAGGTGTCTTGCAGGCGCTTTTGGACCAGTTCGGCCCGCCCCTGGTTGTCGCGGTAGCCGAGGATGGGATAGGCACCCTCGGTGAGGAGGAGCGCGGCAGTGGCCGCGCCGAGACCGCCCGTGCCCCCGGCCAGAAGGATCACCCGGCCGGCGAGGGGCCGCCCCGAGTAATCGAATTTCAGCTTGTCGTGACCCTCGGATTCCAGGGCATCGATATGGGGTGAGGACATCGCGGCGGAATTGTAGGGGCACGCTGCGCGTGCCCCGAAACCTGGCGCGGGTACGCGCAGCGTCCCCCAAAGGGGAGGCTCCGCGCTGCCCCTACGCCCGTCGCAGGGCGTCGAGATCGGCCTCGCGTTTGAAAAGGCCCATCCGATGCAGGGCGAAGTCGTACTTCACCGGGTCTTTCGGATCGCAACGTCTCAGGGTGGCGGTGATCTCCTCCGCCATTTTCCAACCCGGCGTGGTCCTGGTGGTGAGGCGGGCGGACCGGCCGATGTTGATGATGTGGGCGTCGAGGGGAATCAGCAGGGAGGCGGGCGGCACCAGGGCCCAGCCCCCCGGGTCGACGCTGTCCGCGCGAACCATCCAGCGGAGGAAGAGGGAGAGCCGCTTGCAGGCGCTGCCATCCTCGGGTGAGGGGAAGAAGAAACGCACTCCGGCGTCGCCGGGCAGCGGGCCGCGGCCGTAGAGGCCGTCCCGGGGAAGGGCAAAGGTGCGACGAACGAAGCCCTCGAGAGCGGGGCCGACTTCCGAAACTGTTCCGTCGGGGGCGAAGAAGCGCTCGACCGAACCGTGCGCCTGTCGCATCCCGCGGATGAGCACCAACAGGCACGCGACATCCGTGGCGTCGTTAAAGCGATGTTTGAAGCCTTCGAGGGCCCGAAGCGCAGACTTCGCGTCGAGCGAATCGACGGCTCGCGCGGGCGCCGGCCCGAGCACTCCGAGGACACGCTCCACGCTGCGCTTGATCTGGGGCACCGTGCCATAAGCGAGAGCCGAGGCGATGAGGCCCACCACCTCGCGGTCCTCGAGCCGCTGGTAGCGCCAGACGAACTGCACGGGATCGGGTTCGATCCAGCGCGCGTCGTACTCGGCGTAGGCGCGGTCGAGCAAGGCCTTGATCGCCTGCAGCCGGCGGCGATTCATGGCCGCGTGATCTTGAGGATCTCCTCGCCGAACGCCTCGACCCGCCACCGCCTTAAACCCTCGATCGCGTGCAGGTCGTCGAGAGAGCGGGGCGCCGCGTTCGCGATCTTGTCGATGAGTCGCTGGGGAAGAACGAGGGAGAGTTCAAGGCCGATGCGCACCGAGGCCGCCTTGCGCCAGTCCTTGAGGACGGCCACGCGTTTTTGCTGGTCGAGGGGCAGCTCGATCCTCCGGCCGCGTTCGAGTTTCGGCAGGTCGGACTCGGAGGTGTCCAGGCCCCGGATCAGCGCCTCATGAAATCGCTCCGCGTATTCGCGACGACGGATGTGACTCGTTATCGCCTCACGACCAGAGTCCTTCTCCGACCGGGCGAGGGAGATGAGCGACTCGTTCACCGCGATCCGGAAAGGCGGAAGGTCGATTTCGTCCGCGATGCCTTCGCGGCAGGCGATGAGCTCGCGGAAGATCGCGAGGGCGCGGGGCCCCAGGGCGGCGACACCCTTCACATCCTTGAACACCTCGCGCGGATCGGCTTTCGCGGGGAGTCCGCTCAGCGACTCGAGGGCCTGACCCTCCTCCTCCACCCAGTGCAGACGCCCCATGGTTTCGAGTTCCGCACGCTGTTTCGTCCTCACTGCGAGCAGGTGGTTCACGTCGGTGAGGGCATAGGAGAGCTGCTCGTCCGAGAGGGGGCGGGCCGACCAGTCGTCCTTCTGGTTTCCCTTTGAGATGGTGAGACCGAGTTCGTCGCGGAGAGTCGCCTGAAGCCCCACCTCCGTCCGGCCCAGAAACTTCGCGGCGATCATCGTGTCATAGACGCCGCGCAAGCCGATCGACGCCTTCGCCTTCAAAAGGGCGATGTCGTAGTCGGCGCCGTGGAAGACCTTCGTGAGGTCTGGTCTCTCGAGCAGGCCGCGGAGGGCCTCGATCCTGAAGCCCTCGAGGGGATCGAGCAGGTACGAAGAGCCCGCTTCGGTGGCGACCTGCACCAGGCAGATCTTCTGGTGATAATGGTACAGGCTGTCCGATTCGGTATCGATGACGATCGCTCGCGCCGCCTCGGCCTCGCTGAGGAGCTGCTGGAACAAGGCGTCATCGGCGGAACGGATGATGGAGGTCAAGCTCTCCCAGTATACGTACGGGCCCGCTGCCCGTGCCTCGCAATCCCCGCGGCGCGAGCCCATGGAACCCCGATGTTCGCTCCCTCGTGGTCGCCCGTCTAAAATTCGACGCTTATGAGATCTCCTGCCCCGCTTGTCCTTTCCGCGCTCCTGCTGGGAGGGTCCTCCGTGGTCCTGGCCCAGGCGCCCGCGGCTGTCCTTGCTCCTGCCGAGGGTGAGAGCCGCCTGTCGAATATCCGTCAGATCACGAATGGCGGAGAAAACGCCGAGGCCTACTGGAGCGCCGATGGAAAGTGGATCACGTTCCAGTCGTCCCGGGACGGACGCCCCTGCGATCAGCAGTTCGTGATGCGCGCCGACGGCTCGGACCTTCGGAGGGTGTCGACCGGCGACGGCAAAACCACCTGCGGCTGGTTCCTGCCCGGCTCGAAACGCGTCTTCTTCGGCTCCTCGCACGCCCACCAGAAGGAGTGCCCGCCCCGCCCCGATCCTTCGGCGGGATACGTGTGGCCGCTCGATCCTTTCGACATCTATACCGCGGACATCGACGGGAAGAATCTGAAGCGCCTCACCAACCACAACGTCTACACCGCCGAGGCCGTGCTCTCCCCGGACGGAAAGACGATCGTCTTCACCTCGATGAAGGACGGCGACCTCGAGATCTACACGATGAACGTCGACGGGTCGGATGTCCAAAGGCTCACGAACACCCCTGGCTACGACGGCGGTCCGTGGTGGTCGCCCGACGGCAAGCGCATCGTCTATCGCGCCCATCACCCGCAGGACGCGACCCAGCTCGCGGACTACAGGAAGCTCCTCTCGCAGAACATGATCCGCCCGAGCCGGGTGGAGATCTTCGTGATGAACGCGGACGGGTCCGACCAGCGCCAGGTGACGGCGCTTGGTGGCGCGAACTTCGGGCCTTCGTGGACTCCCGACGGCCAGAAGATCATTTTCTCGTCGAATCACCCGTCGCCGCGCAGCGGCAACTTCGACCTCTATCTCGTGGACGCCGCGGCCTCAAAGGCCGGCCCCGCGGCCCTCGAGCGCATCACCTTCGAATCGACCTTCGATGGTTTTCCGATGTTCCGTCCCGACGGCAGGCAACTCATCTGGGCCTCGAACCGCAAGTCGGCGAAACCGGGGGAGACGAACCTCTTCATCGCAGACTGGAGGTAGGGGCAACGCTGCGCGGAGGGGGCTGGCGCCGTCGGTTGCGGTTCGGGTCCGCTCCGAACGGGCCGCGGACCATTGCGACCGAGACCGACCCGTCAGGGTCTGGCAAGTCGGGTCAAACGGCCATCAGGCGATTGAGGAGCTCGCGAGCTTCGCGAGTGTCTGGCGGCGCGGCTTCGAGATCGAGGAGATCGAGGAGATCGAGGAGATCGAGGACGGCCAGGGATTCATGAATGGAGACCTTTCCGAGAGCTCAAAGCGTGGCCCTCGCCAGGCAGGGCCACGCCCGGCCTTGGGCCACGCTGGATCCCTCGTGACAAGCGCTTCGAACCGGGAGATGACGCTCCTGAGCGAGGATTGCTTCGTCACCTTCGTTACGGACTCTTCGCGCTAGACCCCGGCTTTCGCCGGGGTGACGGAGAGTTTCTCGCAAACGTCACGGACAGCGTCCGCGCTGAAATTCGCGATGACGGATAGGGGGCTCGTGAACGCGAACGCCAACGTGGACGGGAACGCGAACGCCAACGTGGACGTGGACGTGAACGCCAACGTCAACGTGAACGGAAACTGGTCGGCGGTGAGGGGGCCCCGGTGCTTGCCCCCGACTGCTACTCCTTCGCGGACTGCCAGAGGGCTTCCATTTCGTCGAGGGTGGCTTCCTTCGGAGTCTTGCCCTGCTTTGCAAGGCCTCCCTCCACGAAGGCGAAGCGCGACCGGAATTTCCGGTTCGTGCCTCGGAGCGCAGTCTCGGCGTCGACGCCGAGTTTCCGCCCGAGGTTGATGACCGCGAAAATGAGGTCGCCGATCTCGTCCTCGAGCCTCGCGTGTCGACCCTCCTCGGCCTCGAGCATCGCGGCGGAGATCTCGTTCAGCTCCTCCTCGATCTTCCCCCGCACATCCTCAGGCTTCGCCCAGTCGAAACCCACTTTTGCCGCCTTCTCGGAGAGGGCGGAGGCTTCCATGACCGCCGGGGTATGAGAGTGGACCGCGTCGAGGATGGAGTGGTCGGCCGGATGGCCCTTGGCCGCTCGTTCCTGCTTCTTGAGCTCCTCCCAGTTCCGCAGCACCGCCTCGGAGGTCGCGGCCTCCACCGTGCCGAAGACGTGAGGATGCCGCCGAAGCATCTTGTCCGCCGCGGATGCGATGACATCGTCGATGGTGAACTCGCCCGCGCGTTTCGCGATGTCCGAATGGAAGACCACGTGAAGCAGGATGTCTCCGAGCTCCTCCTTGAGGTTCGCCGCGTCGCCGGTCTCGATGGCGTGGACCACCTCGTAGGCCTCCTCGAGGGTCGCCTGCCGGAGAGTCAGGTGGGTCTGTTCCCGGTCCCACGGGCAACCGCCATCGGACCTCAACCGGTCGATGATGCTGACAAAATGGCCGAACGATGTCTGCTTCGATGTTTCTTCCATGGCCGCCCTTGCAGAATAGAGTCTGCCGCCCCCGATGACCAAGACTCTTCTAGCCCTCAAGAACTCGTTCGGCTACTCGACCTTCCGGCCCTATCAGGAAGACATCGTGTCGGCGGCCCTCGCGGGGCGCGACGTCCTGGCCCTTTTGCCCACCGGCGGAGGCAAGTCGCTGTGCTTCCAGCTTCCCGCGGTGCTGGGCCAGGGCCTCACCCTCGTGATCTCGCCGCTCATCGCTTTGATGAAAGACCAGGTCGACGCGCTTCAGGCCAACGGCGTGGAGGCCACGTTCCTCAACTCCTCTCTCGACTCCGCCGACGCGCGCGAGCGCTTTCGGGGCCTGTGGCGGAATCAGTACCGTCTTCTCTACGTGGCCCCCGAACGCCTGTTCCAGCCGAGCTTCATGAGGTCGCTCGGCGAGTGGCCGGTCGAGCGCGTGGCCATCGACGAGGCGCACTGCATCAGCGAGTGGGGGCACGACTTCCGGCCCGAGTACCGCCGCCTCGTTGAACTTCGCGAGCGCTTTCCGGCGATCCCCTTCATGGCTCTCACCGCAACCGCTACGGAGCGGGTGCGCAAGGACATCGTCGCCCAGCTGCACCTCAAGAATCCTTTTGTTTCGATCGGCAGCTTCAACCGACCAAACCTCGCCTATCGGGTGATCCCCAAGTCGAAACCGGCCGACCAGGTCCGTCGTCTCATCGCCGCCCACAAGGGCGGCGCGGGCATCGTCTACTGCGCGAGCCGCCGCGCCGCCGAGTCGGTGGCCGAGAGTCTGCGCGACGCCAACATCCCTGCGAAGCCCTATCACGCGGGCCTTTCCGACCAGGATCGATCGAAGAATCAGGAGGCGTTCGTTCGCGATCGCGTGCAGGTCATCTGCGCCACGGTGGCCTTCGGCATGGGCATCGACAAGCCCAATGTCCGCTTCGTCATTCACCACGACCTGCCGAAAAACGTCGAGGGCTACTACCAGGAGACGGGCCGCGCCGGTCGCGACGGTCTGGCCTCGGAATGTGTGCTGCTCTTCTCCGCGTCTGACGTGGCGAAGCAGCTGGGTTTCATCGAAGAGATCACGGATGAGGTCGAGAAGCGAGTCGCCAAGGCGCAGCTGCGCCGGATGATCGACTACGGCGAGACCACCGGCTGTCGGCGCGCCAACCTCCTCGAGTATTTCGGCGAGAGGTTCGCCGAGCCCAATTGCGGCGGCTGCGACAACTGTCTTACGCCGCGCGAGGTGTTCGACGCGAGCATCCCCATGCAAAAGCTCCTGTCCACCGTCTATCGCGTCCGCTCGTCGGGCTCGTCGACCGGGAGGTCGGCCACGTTCGGCCTCCTGCACCACGCCAACGTCCTGACCGGCCGGACCACCGAGCAGATCACCCGCTGGGGTCACGAGGGCCTCTCCACCTACGGCGTCGGCAAGGAGTTCTCGCCCGAGGAGTGGCAGCAGATCGGGCGCGAGGCCATCCGCCGCGGCCTGCTCAACCAGATGACCGGGGACTATCCCACGGTCGAGCTGGCCGCGCCCGGCGCCGAGTTCCTGAAGACACGGGGTCCCTTCGAGATGCCGAGGCCGGTGGCCCCGAGGAAGGCGGTCGCGGCGGCGGGCGAGAAGCGTGGCCGGGGCTCGAGGGGCAACGCGGATGAGGCTCCTTACGATGAGTTCCTCTACGAGAAGCTTAAGGCGCTGCGTCGCGCCTTCGCCGATGAGCGCAATGTCCCGGCTTTTGTCGTCTTCGGCGACGCCACGCTGCGCGCCATGGCCCGGGAGAAGCCCACCACTCCCGAGGCCTTCCTCGCGGTGAGCGGCGTCGGGCCGGCCAAGCTCGCGCAGTTCGGTGAGAAGTTTATGGCTTTGATAAGGGGGTCGGTCACGAACCCGACCTCCTCGTGAACCCAGGGGCTTGCCTCTCGCGAGTTATCGAGGTGCGACAAAAAGCGCTCGACATCGTAACCTTCAAGGCTCAATGAAACTCCCGATCTACCAGGTGGACGCTTTCGCGAGCGCGGTTTTCCGCGCCAACCCCGCGGCGGTGGTTCCCGGTAAGGAGCCGCTGTGTGCGGAGCTGCTGCAGGCCATTACCATGGAGAACAATCTCTCGGAGACCGCGTTCATCCAGAGTTTCGGTCCAGGGCAATACGGCATACGCTGGTTCACCCCCACGGTGGAGGTCGATCGGTGCGGCCATGCGACGCTCGCCGCCGCCCACGTGGTGATGACGGAACTCGAGCCCGAAGGGCGAAATCACTGTCGGACCTCCACAAGGACCACGAACACCCCATGAAGACAACGACGGCAATCGCATTCCTGCTTCTCACGCCCGCCCTCGTCCCGGCCCAGACCGCCGACGTAGGAGCTTTGCTCATGGCGGACCAGTCGGTCGCCGCGGCCCTCGAGCGGGCGAAGGTCAACGAACCCGAGATCATCGCCGAGCAGATCCGGGTCTGCGAGATTCCCGCACCGCCCTTTGGCGAAGAGAAGCGCGGTCTCGAATTCAAGAACATCTTCACGAGGCTCGGGCTCCAGAACGTGCGCATCGACGCGATCGGCAACGTGCTCGGTGAACGGCCCGGGAAAGGGACGAAGCCGCATCTGGTCTTCGCCGCCCACCTCGACACCGTCTTCCCCGCGGAGACCGACGTGAAGGTGCGACGGGAAGGCACCTGGCTTCACGGTCCCGGCATTGGCGACGACTGCCGAGGCCTCGCGGTGATCATCGGCGTCATACGCGCCATGAACGAGGCGAAGGTGGTGACCGAGGGGCCTATCACCTTCGTGGCCAACGTGGGCGAAGAGGGCCTGGGCGACCTGCGCGGAACCAAGGCTCTCTTCAATGAGACCCTCAAGGGGAAGATCGATCGTTTCGTCTCGGTCGATGGCACCGGACTCGGGATGACCAACGTGGGAGTTGGAAGTTTTCGCTATCGCCTCGCCTACAAGGGCCCGGGCGGCCACAGCTACGGCCACTTCGGCCGGGTCAACCCGATCCATGCCCTGGGCCGGGCCATCGCCATGGTCTCCGAGTTCCAGGTGGCGAAGGAGCCGAAGACCACGTTCAACGTGGGCCGGATCGGCGGCGGCACTTCAGTGAATTCCATTCCCTTCGAAGCCTGGGCCGAAGTCGACATGCGTTCGCATGACAAGGCGTCGCTCGACGCCCTGCACACGACGTTTCTGGCCGCCGCGGATGCCGCTGCCGCGGAGGAAAACAAGCGATGGAGCGACGGCACGATCACCGTCGAGAAGAAGAGCGTCGGGATTCGACCGCCCGGGTCCACGAAGGCCTCGGACTACACCGTGGTGGCGGCGACCTCGGTGACCAGGGCCCTCGGCTTTGAGGTGGAATGGGGCCAGGGCTCGACGGACTCGAACGTGCCCATGGGTCTCGGGATTCCGGCGATCACCATCGACGGGGGGGGCGAGGGCAAGGATGCCCATGCCCTCACCGAGGCGTTCGATACGAAGGACTCGTGGAAGGGCACGCAAAGAGCCCTGCTCGTGGCGATAGCTCTGGCCCGCTAGGCACGACCTCGGGGCGGACCCGGTATCATTCCGCCATGCGATCCAAATCCCTCCTCATAATCGCCGGTGCGGCCATAGCCGCCATGGGCGCGCCCCTCCTTCCCGTCCAGGCCCAGGCCGCCGGGAGGATCACCGGAAAAATCTCCTTCAAGGGTGTGGCCCCCGAGCCCATCAAGATCCGGATGTCGGCCGATCCGCGCTGCATGAAGGCCAACCCAGGCGGGGCCGAGCGCAAACAGATCGATGGCACGAACGGCGGTCTGGCCGGCGTGATCGTCTCGATCACGACTCCGGTCAAGGGGAACTTCCCCGCGAAGACGGCGCCGGTGCTTCTCGATCAGGTGGGCTGCATGTATACCCCGACCACGATCGCCCTTCAGGTGGGCCAGCCCCTTACCATGCGCAACAGCGACGAGACCCTTCACAACATTCATCCGCGCCCGACGGTGAATGCGGGTTTCAACGTGGGCCAGCCCCGCAAGGGCATGGAAACCGTGAAGACCTTCGATAAGCCGGAGACCTTCTTCCCGGTGGGCTGCGACGTCCACCCCTGGATGCGGGCCTACATCGCGGTGTTCGCGCACCCCTTCTTCACCATCACGAAGGACGACGGCACCTTCGATCTTCCCGACGTGCCGCCGGGCGAGTATGAGATCGAGGCGCAGCATCCCACCCTCAAGATCATGACCGGCAAGGTCGTGGTGAAGGCGGGCGCCGCGGGAACCGTCGATCTGACCTTCAACCTCAAGTAGGCGCCATGAGCTTTCTGGCGCTTGCCCTGCTGACCGGCTGGGCCACCTCGAACACCGCCCAGCTCGCGAAGGGCAAAGAGGTCTATGAAATGGCCTGCATCGCCTGTCACGGCGCCGATGGGGCCGGGAACCCCGCGTGGGAGAGCGAGGTGCGCCCGGTTTCGTTCGCCGATTGCGGCACCACCGCCGAGCCCTCGGCCCTGTGGAAGTCGGTCGTGGTGAATGGCGGGCCGAAGCACGGCCTTTCCGAGGTGATGCCGGCTTTCGGCGAAGCCTTCCCGCCCGATGAGCTGACCGCCGTAGTCGCCTACCTCCGCACGTTCTGCACCACCGCCGACCGATATCCGCCCGGCGATCTCAACTTCCGCCGGCTGATCGCCACGGGCAAGGCGTTTCCGGAGGCGGAGGTGGTGCTCAAGACGAAGATCATCCCGGCCGAGGGCGAGACCGAACTGGAGTTCGTCTACGAGAACCGTCTGGGTCCCCGTTTCCAGTACGAGTTGGAGTTTCCCCTGCGTCCTCGGGCGACCGACGAGGGCTATGGCGCCGGCGTTGGAGACATCGTGGTCTCGGGAAAGTACGTGCTTGGTTTCAATCCCTCGAGGCTGCAGATCTTCTCCGCCGGCCTCGAGGTCGCCCTGCCCACCGGCAACGAGGGCAAAGCCCTGGGGTCCGGCACGACCGTGTTCTCGCCCTATTTCGCGTTCGGCAAGGGCATTAGGAGCAGCATCATCCAGGGCAAGGTCGCGGTCGAATTTCCCGCCGACACCAACCGGGCCTCGAAGAACTACCGCTACGCGATCGCCTATTCGTTTCCGCCGATCGGATCCTCGCGAACCGGGTACGTGCCTGCGGTCGAACTCATAGGCGCCTACAACCCGAAGAACAAGAGCCATTCCCAGACCGCGGTGATCGGCGTCTCGAAGGCCCTCAACAAGCTGGGCCATGTCATCGGCTCGATCGGCATGGGCATCCCGCTCCGACCTTCCGGGGCGCCCAAGCCGAAGGAGTTCCGCGCCTACCTCTTGTGGGACTTCGGCGACGGTCCGATATGGACGGGTTGGTAGGGGCACCCGAGGCGGGATTCCGGGAAGCCCGGGGATTCCGGGATACGCGCGGCGCGCCCCGGCACCTGGTCGGTGACCGTCCCGGTGAGCGCGGGGGGAAACCCCGAATCCGTTGCCCCGCCTGCGCAGGGGAGCCGCAAAAGGACGATCACTGGAGTTGCGCCTGTCTCTACTCGTGGAACACCTCCGACACCCTAGCAGCCCGTGGCGAAAGGCGCTGGACCGAGACGCAGTGCCCGAAGTGCCAGGTCTGGTCGAGGCATATCGACTGGTACGCCGCCGATGACGACGATCTGAGCCGCCCTTGAAAGCGGTCGTCCTGGCGCGCGGTCTCGGCACCCGGATGAAAGCCGAGGACGCGGCTCAAAAGCTTGGGGCGGATCAACTGGCCGCGGCTCGGAGCGGCGTCAAGGCGCTGGTTCCCATCGGGGGCCGGCCGTTCCTCGACTACGTCCTCTCCGCGCTGGCCGACGCGGGTTGTTCGCAGATCTGCCTCGTTATCGGTCCCGAGCACCACCTTCTCAAGGAGCGCTACCTGAGCGTGACGCCGCCGCGCCGGTTCAAGGTCGCTTTCGCTATTCAGGAGAAGCCGCGCGGAACCGGGGATGCGGTTCTCGCGGCGGAAGCATTCGCGGATGGTCAGGAATTCCTGATGATCAACAGCGACAACTACTACCCCCAAGAGGCGCTTCGCGCGCTGGTGACCCTGGGACACCCGGGCGCCGTGCTTTTTACACCCGAGGGGCTCTCCGCGCGATCGAACATCGAGCCCGCGAGAATGGAAGCCTTCGCCCTCGCCATGGTGGGCGCCGATGGCGGTCTCGACGGACTCATCGAAAAGCCCGATGAAGCGACGATTCGCTCGATGGGCGCGGCTCGCCTGGTCAGCATGAACTGCTGGCGCTTCCCGCCAGCCATCTTTGAAGCCTGCCGAACCCTGGCCCCCTCCGCGCGCGGCGAACTTGAGATCACGGATGCGGTCACGGCACTGATCGCTCGCGGGCATCGTCTCGAGGTCCTTTCAAGCGACGCGGGGGTTCTCGATCTGTCGAGCCGTGGCGACATTCCCCCGGTTATCGAGTCACTTCGCGGCGTGAGAGTGGACCTTTGACGCGTCTCACCGACGAGCTGATCGGCGCGGGCATGAGCGTCGTCGCGGCTCATTCCCGCGCCGCGATGTTCGCGGGGGTTGAGGCCGTCATGGGGGAGCGGGGCATCACGCCCGTCCATCGATTCCACGTTCCCGGCCGGATCGAGGTCCTCGGGAAGCACACCGACTACGCGGGCGGCCCAAGCCTGCTCGCCGCGGTGGAGCGAGGCTTCGTCGTGGTGAGCGCGCCGAGGCCCGACGCAGTGGTTCGCCTCATCGACGCTGGACGCGGGGAGGAAACGACGGTAAGCCTCGGTCCTGGAGAAGTGCTGGCTGGCTCGCCGCACTGGGCGGTCTATCCAGGGGCGGCGGCGAGGCGCTTCGCCCGCGATTTCGCTCCACCGCTCCAAGGAGCGGATGTGGCGTTCGTCAGCGATCTGCCGCCTTCGTCGGGCCTCAGCAGTTCGAGCGCGCTTCTGATCGCCACGTTTGAGGCGCTCCGTGCGGCGAACGACCTCGATGCGCGTCCGGACTTCGCGCGGACCCTGCCCGGCGTCCTCGACCTCGCGGCGTATCTCGGCAGCGTCGAGAGCGGGCGTGCCTTTCGCGGCTTCCGCGGCGACGTGGGAGTGGGGACGGCGGGAGGTAGTCAGGATCACACCGCGATCCTGGCCAGTGAGGCGGGCCGGATCTGTCAGTTTGGTTACGCCCCGCCGCGGCTCGAGGGTTCGGTGGCTCTTCCCGCGGGAATGACGTTTGTGGTCGGGATGAGCGGCGTGGCCGCGCGGAAGACCGGCGGAGCCCGCGAGTTGTACAACCGGGCCGCCGCGCGCTCCCAGACGCTGCTCGAGATCTGGGGCCGCGCCACCGGCCGCGCCGATGCCACGCTGTTCGAAGCCGTGACCTCGGCCCCCGATGCCTCCTCGCGACTTCGCGACGCGCTTGGAGCATCGTCGGTCGGGTCGTTCACGAGCGCCGATCTCGAGGCGCGCCTCGACCAGTTCGTCGACGAAACCCTCGTGCTGATTCCATCTGCCTTCGAGGCCCTCGGCCGCGGGGATCTGGCCGCGTTCGGCCGGGCTGTGGATCGATCGCAGCGCGGAGCCGAAACGCGGCTTGGGAACCAGATCCCCGAGACGATCGAGCTGTGCCGCCTTGCGCGGTCTCTCGGAGCGCATGCCGCCTCGGCCATGGGCGCCGGTTTCGGGGGGAGCGTGTGGGCTCTGGTTTCGCGGGACGAGGTGGCGGGGTTCCGCGCGGACTGGGATCGCGAATATCGCAACCGGCACGATCACAAGGCAGCCAGCTTCTTTGTAACCGAGGCGGGCCCGCCGCTGGTCCGGATGATCTGGTAGGGGCCGTCGCGCGTGCCCCGAAACCGCGCTGCGGAGACGGCAGGTCATGCGCGGCATGCCCCTACGGTTCCCCGAACCTGGCTGGTTCACCGATGATGCAATCGCATCGGCTGACCCGAGAGCGGTCGTTGCCTAGAATTGCGTCCTTATGAACAACGACTGGCAGAGCCGGGTGGTTTCCGCGCCGGACGCGGTGCGCGGAATCGGCAATGGGATGAAGGTGTTCATCCACGGAGCATGTGCGTCGCCCCAGCCCCTTCTTGAAGCGATGGTGGCCCGCAAGGAGCTTGATGACGTCACGCTGTATCACCTTCACGTCGGCGGAGACGCGCCTTTCGCCCGTCCGGAACACGCGAGCCGCTTCCATTCCGTCTCGTTCTTCGCCGGGCCGAACGTTCGCAGCCTGATCGAGAACGGCCACGGAGACTTCGTTCCGGTATTCCTGTCGGACATCCCGGGTCTGTTCACCGATGGCGTGATCCCCCTCGACGTTGCTCTCATCCAGGTGTCGCCGCCGGACCGCCACGGCCTGTGCACGCTCGGCACCTCCTGCGATGCCACGCGCGCCGCGGTCGACACCGCCCGCATCGTGATCGCCGAGGTGAACGAACAGATGCCGCGCACCCATGGCTACACCGCGGTGCCGCTCTCCCGAATCAGCGCGCTGATCCACACCGACCGGCCTCTGGTGCCCCACAACCCGGATCCCATCGGCGAGGTGGAGGCGCGTATCGGCGAGATCGTGGCCGGCCTGGTCAACGACGGGGCCACCCTACAGATGGGGATCGGAGCGATCCCGGACGCGGTCCTCGCGAGGCTCCACAACAAACACGACCTCGGGATTCACACCGAGATGTTTTCGGACGGCCTCGTCGACCTCGTGGCGAGCGGCGCGGTCACCAATCGCCTCAAGCGGGTCAAGCCCGGGCGCATCGTGACGAGTTTCGTCTCCGGGACGAAGAAGCTCTTCGACTTCGTGGACGACAACGCTCTCGTCGAGTTCCACCCGAGCGATCGCACCAACGACACCTCGGTGATCCGTCGTAACGACAACACCATCGCCATCAACTCGGCGCTGCAGGTCGATCTGTCCGGCCAGGTCTGCGCGGACTCCCTGGGCCACCGGATCTATTCGGGCATCGGCGGCCAGATGGACTTCATGAGAGGCGCCGCCCTGTCGAAGGGTGGCAAGCCGATCCTTGCTCTGCCTTCGACCGCGAAGGGCGGGAAACTTTCCCGCATCACCGCCGAGCTGACCGCGGGCGCCGGTGTCGTCACCACGCGCGGTCACGTTCAGTGGATCGTGACGGAGTACGGCGCCAGAAACCTCCGCGGCATGCCTCTGCGAAAGCGCGGTGAGGCGTTGATCTCCATCGCGCATCCCGATTTCCGCGCCGAACTCGGCCGCGACCTGGCGAGGATCCGCCATTTCGTGGTCACGCCCTGACAGGAGATTCGAGGGCACGCGCAGCGTGCCCCTACGGTGTCGCCCGCGCAATCGTGGAACGCGGCATCCGTGCCAGATGGGGAAAGGGCGCCCGCGCAAACCGTGGAACCTGGCATCCGCCCAAGACGGGGAAAGGGCGCCCGCGCAAACGTGGAACGCGGCATCCGTGCCAGATGGGGAAAGGGCGCCCGCGCAAACGTGGAACCTGGCATCCGCCCAAGACGGGGATCGGTACGCGCGCGAACGGGGATGGGCATCCGAACCGTAGGGGCACGCCGCGCGTGCCCGACGGCGATGGTGTCGGCCGTTTGGATTTCAAGGGCACGCGCAGCGTGCCCCTACGGCGTCGCCCGCGCAAACGCGGAACGCGGCATCCGTGCCAGATGGGGAAAGGTCGCCCGCGCAAACGTGGAATGCGGCATCCGTGCCAGATGGGAAAGGGCGCCCGCGCAAACGCGGAACGCGGCATCCGTGCCAGATGGGAAAGGGCGCCCGCGCAAACGTGGAACGAGGCATCCGCCCAAGACGGGGATCGGTACGCGCGCGAACGGGCATGCGGCATCCGAACCGTAGGGGCACGCCGCGCGTGCCCGACGGCGATGGTGTCGGCCGTTTGGATTTCAAGGGCACGCGCAGCGTGCCCCTACGGCGTCGCCCGCGCAAACGCGGAACGCGGCATCCGTGCCAGATGGGGAAAGGTCGCCCGCGCAAACGTGGAATGCGGCATCCGTGCCAGATGGGAAAGGGCGCCCGCGCAAACGCGGAACGCGGCATCCGTGCCAGATGGGAAAGGGCGCCCGCGCAAACGTGGAACGAGGCATCCGCCCAAGACGGGGATCGGTACGCGCGCGAACGGGCATGCGGCATCCGAACCGTAGGGGCACGCCGCGCGTGCCCGACGGCGATGGTGTCGGCCGTTTGGATTTCAAGGGCACGCGCAGCGTGCCCCTACGGCGTCGCCCGCGCAAACGCGGAACGCGGCATCCGTGCCAGATGGGAAAGGGCGCCCGCGCAAACGTGGAACCTGGCATCCGCCCAAGACGGGGATCGGTACGGGCGCGAACGGGCATGCGGCATCCGAACCGTAGGGGCACGCTGGGCGTGCCCTTTCTTTGGGGAATGGAGGAGAGGACCTGATTTGGCCTGGTGACCGCGTACCGTCGGTTCTGTGGCCCCCGAGACAGAGACCGACCGCCGCTCGATTCGCTTGAGAGGGTACGACTACGCGCGAACCGGCGGCTATTTCGTTACCCTGTGTGTCCACGAAAGGCGGAATCTTCTTGGCCGCGTGGTCAATGACGTGGTTGAGTTGAACGACCTCGGCCGAGTTGTCGAAGAAGAATGGCGGCGGACCCGTTACTGCGACCGACGGTGACCCTCGACGCGTTGGTCATCATGCCGAACCATCTCCATGGCATTCTGATCCTGCGGAAAGCTCCAGATCACGGCGAGGACCTGCAGGTGGCCGCCGTGCAGTCCAGGGCCTTCGGCAAACCGGTCTCGGGATCTCTGTCGACCATTATCGGGCAGTTCAAGGCCGCAGTTACGGGCGGGTGTGCGACATGGGTGTGGGTTATTTCGCGATTTCGGCCAGAGCCGTGCGAGTCCGATAGTAGTATCGCTATCGGAGGAGAGCTAATGCCAGAATCTATTGCCGTCCTTGAAGCCAAACGTGGCG
>Ga0163147_10002516_pt1 | contig 25761 bp, 27 predicted proteins | sample OliLakLV19MP6G1_FD_148597 | JGI IMG/M metagenome (GOLD analysis project Ga0163147, IMG submission 148597) | Freshwater microbial mat bacterial communities from Lake Vanda, McMurdo Dry Valleys, Antarctica- Oligotrophic Lake LV.19.MP6.G1 | ecosystem: Environmental > Aquatic > Freshwater > Lake >...
TATCTGGGAACGCCAAGGAAGCGTCCGAAATGGGTGGAACCGGCGAGAGGGTTGGAAGTTTGCGGATGCCATGACACCGCCAGCGGGCGAAAGGAATTTCTGAAGGTGTTGGAAAAGCGTGTGGACTAGAGAAATCCCGGCAAGGCGGGAGCAACTTTTGCAGAAGGTGAGGGAAAACCGGAACTGGCCGTTCATTCGGCGTTAAGGAGGGGATGGTTCTTCGGTTCCAAAAAATTCCGGGAGAAGCTTCTTAAGCTGGTGGAGAAAAGGGACGCAAGGATCCAGAAGGCCAATGGATATCATGGGCCGCAATTGCACGACTACGGAGAAAAGCGGGCTCGTGCGCTGATCAGGGCAGGATTAGAACATTTTGCGATGGATGCAGAAGAGTTGAAAAGAGCCCGCAAGGGGGATTGGAGGAAAGGTCTACTTGCGGCCATGATCCAAGGCGAAACAACAATGAGGCTGGATTGGATCAGCGAACAGTTGAGCACGGGAACGCGGTCGGGAACATGTCGGCTTGCGAGTGAAATGCGGCGAAGCCTCGAAAGAGACCGCAAACTGCAGCAGAGCATGGAAAGCATTATAAGGATGTCAATATTAAATGGCTGACCCCTTTATTCCTTTCGGAAGTGACTGACTCTCGGTAGGGAACTGGTAGTTCTTGAGGAATGTCATTCTCATCACTGGGTCTTTCGAAACCCCTCTTGCGCGCAGCGGAGGTGTGGGAGTATCCCGCGCCGACGCCCATTCAGGCGGCCACTATCCCCGCCATTTTGAGAGGGGAGGATGTTTGGGCTTCGGCGCAGACCGGCTCCGGGAAGACGGCCGCTTTCGTCCTGCCGCTCTTACAGATGTTGGAAGATTTTTCGCGTCCGCGCGGACGATTTGTCAGCGCCCTCATTCTTGTGCCAACCCGGGAGTTGGCCGTGCAGGTCTTTGATATCTTCCGTGAGGGCGAGCGGCATTTGCCCAAGTCGTTAAAGATCCATTTGGTCCATGGCGGGGTCTCGATTAATCCCCAAATGATCGGCCTGGGCGGCGGAGCCGATGTGTTGGTGGCCACTCCCGGCCGACTTCTCGATTTGTTCGATCACCATGCGCTTTCGCTTTCTGCGGTTTCGGTTCTGGTTCTTGATGAAGCCGATCGTCTCCTCGACGAAGGTTTCAGTAAGGAACTTGACCGCATCATCAGTTTGTTGCCCGCCAATCGCCAAAGCCTCCTTTTCTCAGCCACCTTCCCTCCGGAGGTGCAAACCTTGGCCGCCGCTTTGCTCAAGGATCCGGTTCGGGTGGAGGTCGCGAGCGAACCCGCTCCGCAGATCGAGCAAAGAGTGATTCAAGTGGACGTGCCGCGCCGCACCCAGTTGCTCCGCCATTTGTTAGAAGTCAACGAATGGTCCGGAGTTCTGGTCTTTGTTGCCACCAAGTATGCGACCGAACATGTGGCCGACAAACTCCGTCGGCTCGGAATCCGCGCGGAGGCCCTCCACGGCGGGCTTAGCCAAGGAGCCCGCAGCCAGGCCTTAGCGGATTTTAAAGCTGGAAAGGTGCGTGTTTTGATTGCCACCGATCTCGCCGCCCGCGGGATCGACATCGTCGGACTTCCAGTGGTAGTGAACTACGACCTTCCGCGTTCGGCGGTTGATTACACCCACCGGATTGGCCGGACCGGCCGCGCGGGCGAGGCGGGGATGGCGATCAACTTTGTCAGTGTTAATACCCAGGCCCATTTTCAGCTCATCGAAAAACGCCATCACCTCCGGTTGCCGCGCGAACAAATCGAGGGCTTCGAGCCCGTGGAGACCGAGGCGCCGCACCGAGGCTCAGGCGGGATCAAGGGACGCCGCCCGAGCAAGAAAGACAAGCTGCGCGCCGCCAAGGCGATCCCGTGATCCCTCACACGAGGGCCGGTTTCAACGCCGCGGGTGTTTTAATCTGCTAGAAAACGCTAACTGATCCCCGGTTTCAGGGCGCTTTCAGCCATCGGGCGCGAAAAGTTTCTTCGGCGACTTGCCGCGTCCACGCCGCAGCAACTTGCGAAAATCCGCGCCACCCCCCGATATGCCTTGGAGTTGGAGTAGCCTGATCAGTGTGGCGAAACGGAAGAAAACTCAACACTTGAGCACCTGCAGCAGATGGTCGTAAGACGTAACGAAAGGAGAAAATGCGTCCATACGCGCATGATAGGAGGTCGCGCATTTGCTCATTTTTGCTTTGAGACCTCTTGTTTCCCTGTCTCCCCCATTTCGAAATCCAGCCATCGCTCGGGTGACATTGCTGCGGTGCCCCATCTCCAAGCGATCAAGAATCCATTCATGTCCAACAACCGTACGACTTTTCACCAACCAAACAAACGCCTGTTTGCGTTTGTCATTCTTTCGCAGCCTTTTCACTTCCTTGATCCCTGCCAGCGCAAGCGCTCTTATTCCTGCCTGCATGTCCACAATGATGCGCAGAGTCGTCGTGGATTGATTTAAGACTATTTGCCTTTGAGATAAACGGTCCCTTCCCCTGGGGGAAACAAGAGTGCAATTTCCCGTTTTCTGGTTTGGAGTTTGGAGAGGTTAACGTCGAAGGATTTCCATGTTCCGACAGGTTTGAGTGAGAATGGGCGATAGTGCCAAGACCCGTCTTCCACACGAACCAGAAAATCGCAGGCTGGAAAAACGAGGGCCGACCAAACCCATGAGCCCCCCTCACCAAAATCCACATCCGAATAATCCCGCGATTCGAGAAGGCGCTTGAAGTCGGGAGCTGCCATGACTTGCACCGAAAATGAAAGCGTGGATTCATCGGGCTTGGCTCTCAGGGTTTGTTTAAGCTCCCGCCAAGAATTTTTGCTCAACTCAAGTTTTATCGCCGACACGGCTCCCGGAGATTCGGTTTCGGAGATGCCGCCCGCAGCATCAAAATAAACAATGGTACCATCACCGAGCCACCCGGATTTGCCTTTCGAAAAATCAGCATTTTTTATTTCTTGGGCGAATGAGGACGACAAGAAACTCATCATGACGGCCCCGACAACTAGTTTTGGTATTTTCATAAAATCAATTCACTCTGAAGCCCCCTGGGCCCCTCATGCGCTCCATTTGGCATCATCCCACCACTCTGCTCAAGCAACTTATCAAACGCAATGTGCCTGCTGCACGCCATACCCCTTTGCCCGAGAGGAACCTGCCCATCCGATCATACTTCGGAACCCGCCTCAAATGGGCTGAGCTGTTATTTTCAGTCGGGTCCTAGTGCGCCGCATAAGCATGTTTAAGCCGCCAGCGAAAGCCAATAAGGAAAGCGCGGAGGGCTCAGGGATTGCGATCCTGTTGGAGTCCAGCGTCACAGCGCCATTCAGGGCTATAACCCGGCCGTTCACGCTGGCTCCCGTGTTCAAGGTGTTGCTAGTATGGGCGATGATGGTTCCGCCGAATGCCGTGCTGCCTCCAAGTGTAGCTGAGCTGCCGACTTGCCAATAGACATTGAATGGGTCGGCTCCGCTTAGAAAGCTGATTGCAGAACTCGACGCCGTGGTGAGTGTGCTTCCGATCTGGAAGACATAGTCTCCTGCACCGTTGAGCGAGAGGGTACCGGTCAATTGGGCAGAGCTGGTGAACTTATAGACGCCGGGTGTAAGAGTGAGCCCGCCGAGATCCTGGCCCGTCAGGTCTTGCGTAAACGCGAGCCCCACAAGCTGAGTATAGGCAGTTAGGGCATCGGATTGTGCCTGTATCGCGGAGGCATCATTTTGATGCAACGTTCCGGTAAATGTTCCAGGAGGGAAACCGGTAATGGACGTCCCTGGGCTCGCACCGAGATCCCCGGTGAGGATGCTCGATCCGGTGTTCGTCACAGTTGACCCTGCAAGAACCGCGAAGCTTCCCGCCGAACCCAAGTTAGTAGCAGCTTGGGCCCCAGACCAGGGGCTCGCGCTGAGCATCACAACCGCGAGCACCGAAACATTTCGTTGAATGAGTGTTTTTAGTTTCATCTTTGTTTTGTTTATGTTTTTCCGTTTTTTTGATCGTGGGCTCGGTGGTTGCTGCATTGCTGGAAGCGAACAGAATCCACCGTAATGGCGCCCGCTAGTCTCAGACTATCACCCGCCGAGTCGCCGACTATGAGGTGAAACCCTACCATCTTTTATCTGCTTCCTACGCACGGTCTTAAGGAGATGAAGGACGCGCGCCGTCAGCATGTGGATTCGCCTCGAACAACACGACAGGGATGTTTTTCGGAGAGACGGGATCTTGCGCTTGAACCTGTCCCTACTCCGGCCTGAGCCACGAGCATGCGGCAAGACGAGGAATCGGAATCCACCGGGGCTTTTTCTGAATCCAGATAGGGGTCACGGTATTGAGTAAAAGTTCGCTGTCCGCTTGGATTGTCATCCCGATCCTATTGGCAGATTAGCTATCCGTTTTTTTCCATCCGGATCGCAAGATCTTCTCAGACTCTCAGATAGAATGGCCCTCATTCTTCGCCGAGGTAGGCGGCCCGGATGGCTGGATCCTGTCGAAGCTCCTCAGCTGGGCCTTCAAGAACGATGCGGCCTGTTTCCAATACGTAAGCGTGGTGGGAGATTTTGAGGGCGAGGTTGGCATTTTGCTCGACGAGAAGAATGGTGAGGCCGCGCTCGCGATTGATTTCTGAGATGCGGGAAAAAATGGATTGGACGAGGAGGGGTGCGATGCCGAGGGAGGGTTCGTCGAGGAGGAGGCAACGCGGATTGCTCATGAGGGCGCGGCCTATTGCGAGCATTTGCTGCTCGCCGCCGCTGAGGGTGCCAGCGCGTTGAGTAAGGCGATCGCTGAGCTTGGGGAAAAGGGCGAGGACGTAGTCGCGGTCGGCGGTGACTTTGGCCTTGTCGCGACGGAGGTAGGCACCGATCTGGAGGTTCTCAGCCACGGTGAGATTCGAGAAGACCATGCGTCCTTCGGGAGCGTGTGAGAGGCCACGCGCGACGATCTCGTGAGGGGGTAAATTCGTTATCGGCTGGCCGGCTAGTTCGATGGTTCCGCTAAGAACTTTGATCATTCCAGAAATCGCACGGAGCGCCGTAGACTTTCCTGCACCGTTGGCGCCGATGAGGGTCACTATGGAGCCAGTCGGCACATCCAATGAGATGCCATGCAGGGCCTCGATCTGGCCATAGGAGACAACGAGGTCGCGGATCTTAAGCATCGTCGCTCCCGAGGTAGGCGGCAATGACTTGCGGATTCGACCGAACTGAAGCAGGGCTGCCCTCAGCGATCTTGCGACCGTAGTCCAGCACGCATATGCGGTCGCAGATTCCCATCACGACCCGCATGTCGTGTTCGACTATGAGAATTGCGAGGCGGAATTCTTTGCGAACGAAGAGGATGAGTTGCATGAGGTCACTTTTCTCTCTTGCGTTCATGCCTGCGGCGGGTTCGTCGAGGAGAAGCAAACGCGGGCGTGTGGCAAGCGCTCGAACGATTTCAAGTCGGCGTTGATCGCCATAGCTCAACGAAGTAGCCATGTCGTCCGAGCGGGTGTCGAGGTCGAAAAGTTTCAACAAATCGAGGGCGCGGGATTCGATGGATTCTTCCAATGCATGGAATCTCGCACCGCGCCGGAGTGTCGTTCCCAGACTTTGTTCTGAGTGCGCGATCATCGCGGTGCGAACATTGTCGAGAACACTGAGCGAGGGGAAGAGGCGAATATTTTGAAATGTGCGAGCGATGCCGCGCGCCACAATTTGGCTGGCACTATGGGCGCGGATGGAAACTTGATCGAAAAGAATATCTCCTTCGGTCAGCGCATAGACGCCTGTCACCAGATTAAAGAGTGTCGTCTTACCGGCACCATTGGGTCCGATGAGGCCGACGAGTTCTTCGGCTTGTAGAGAAAAATTAACGCCATCTACGGCCCGTAATCCGCCGAACTTCATCGTGACAGCGCGCACATCAAGCAAGGCACTCATGGTATCGCCCTTTTCGCTTTCTTTCGCCCAAGCTTTCCAAAGAGGCCTTGGGGCCGAGCAATCATCAGGGTGATGAGCAGCAACGAGAAAATGATCATGCGGTATTGCTCAAAATCTCGTAGCATTTCGTTGAGCAAAGTCAGCACAATGGCTGCGGCTACAGCCCCTATGGTGCTTCCCATACCGCCGAGAATCACCATCACCACGACGTCCACCGATTTCAAAAATGTAAATCCCTCGGGGGAAATGAAGCAAATGAAATGGGCGTAGAGGCATCCGGCGATGCCTGCGAAAAAGGCACCAATCGTGAAGGCGGTGACTTTGTATTTTGTGGTGGGAATCCCACTTGCCTCAGCGGCAATCTCATCGTCTCGCACGGCTAGAAAACCGCGACCAAACGTAGATTCAATGACGCAGATGATGGTATAGACCGTGATGGCTGCCAGGCCGAATGTCCAGAAGAGGGTCGTGTAGGGCGGTATGCCTGCAAGGCCACGGGCTCCTCCAAGAGCATTGGTATTTTGAATGACGACGCGAATGATCTCACCAAAGCCCAGAGTCAGAATCGCAAGATAATCTCCGCGTAGTCTCAAGGAGGGAATGCCAACGAGAAACCCAAAAATCCCAGCGACGACACCGCCGCCTAGCAGGGCACCTAGAAAAAGAAGATTCTGCAAGGCGGGGGATTGCTGCACCGATGGCGCAAAGGCGAGGGTAAGAAGGCTGGAGGCATAGGCTCCAACGGCCATGAATCCCGCGTGGCCTAATGAGAACTGGCCAGTGTGGCCATTCACGAGGTTGAGGCTCACGGCTAGGATGATATTGATGCCGATCATTACCAAGATGTTGGTTGCGTAGGGATCCAATTCTGGCCCCATCCACCCAAGGATAAGGCTGCCTGCGAGACCAGCTAGGAGGAGAAGGTGGGCGCGATGATTCTTCATTTGCTAGACCTTTTCCTTCTCGCTCTTTCCGAGTAATCCCGAGGGACGGAAGAGCAAAATCACGATGAGAATGACGAAGGCGACGGCATCGCGATAGCCAGACGGGATACCGATCGTGTTGCTGTAGCCGACGACGAATGTCTCAATCAACCCGATGATTAAGCCTCCAATCGCCGCGCCAGGAATGCTGCCAATTCCCCCGAGGACCGCTGCAACAAAAGCTTTGACCCCGGGAAGTATGCCCATGAAGGGGTCAATCGCCTGATAGAGCATTGCGAAAAACACGCCAGCCGCTCCAGCCAAAGCTGAACCGAGCCCGAAGGTGAACGACAGTATCGTATTGGTGTTTACGCCCATGAGGGCAGCTGCTGTGGGATTATTCGACAAGGCCCGCATGGCAAGGCCCATGCGTGTGCGCAGCACGATCGTCCGCAGCGCGAGGAGGAGCAGAATCGTCACGACCAGAACGAGGAATTGCTCGGAGGTAAATGTCGCTCCGCCGGGCAAGTGGTGAGTGGCATTTGGGATCAGGTCGGGAAACCCGCGCGGGGCCGAGCCGAAGAAGAGTTGGCCTGTGTAAGAGAGCAGAAGCGAGACGCCGATCGCTGTGATGAGCACGGTCAGGCGCGAGCGATTGCGCAGGGGCTTGTAGGCAATGGCCTCAATGGCGATACCGAGCAGACCGCAGACGACCATAGCGGCCATGAGAACAAGGCAGGCAGAGACGATGTCTGGAAGGCCTGCAAGTAATGGATTAAGCCAGCGATGCGTAAAGAGGCCAACAAATGCACCCACCATAAAGACCTCGCCATGCGCAAAATTGATAAAGCGCAACACGCCGTAGACCATGGTGTATCCTAGCGCGATGAGTGCGTAGATGGAGCCTAAGGAAAGGCCATTCACGAGCTGCTGAGTGAGGTTAGCCCAGTCCACGCCGTTGACGAACTAGGGACTCACCGTCTCGACGTAGCGAAATTTGCCGTCCTTGATTTCGAGAATCACGGCCGGTTTATTGGCATTGCGCTTGGTGTTTAGAGTAATGCTTCCCGTCACGCCGGGAAAGTCCTTCGTTGCGGCAATGGCATCTCGGAGGGCGGCAGATTCGGTCGTGCCTGCCTGCCGAATAGCGGCAAAAAGCAGGTTCACAGCATCGTAGCCGAGGGCGCTCATGGCATCGGGTTCTTCGTTGTATTTCGCGCGAAATTTCCGAATAAATTCCTGCACGACCGGAGACTGATCCTCTGCGGAAAAGTGGTTCGAGAAAAAGTTTCCTTCCATAGCAGAACCCGCGACCTCGACGAGGGTCGGAGAATCCCACCCATCGCCACCTATGAGGGGGACATCCAGCCCGAGTTCGCGGGCTTGGCTCGCGATGAGGCCCGCTTCGTTGTAGTAGCCAGATACGAGGATGGCATCTGGCTTTGCTGTGCGGATGGATGTGATCTGGGCTCGGAAGTCCTTGTCACCGGAGCTGTAGCTCTGGTCGCTCACGATCTGGCCGCCGTTTTGCGTGAAGGTCTCTTTAAAAAACTCCGTGAGCCCGACGGCGTAGTCTTGCTTTACATCGGTCAACACGGCGACATTTTTCCAACCGCGACCTAGGATGAATTTCGCGAGCACGGTGCCTTGAAAGGGATCAATAAAACAAACGCGGAAAATGTAATCACCAACCTCCGTGACTTTCGGATTCGTGGAGGACGGCGAGATCATGGGAATCTTATTCGCTTGGGCGATGGGCGCGGCTTCGAGCGATCGGGAAGAAGCCACTTCGCCGATGAGTGCCGCGATATTCTCTCTTGAGATCATGCGACGAACACCCGCGGCCGCTTCGCCCGCCTTGGATTGATTGTCTTCGTGCACGAGTCGCACAGGTTTTCCTAGGACGCCTCCGCCGGCGTTAGCCTCATCCAACGCCATGACGACTCCTTTGTGAGAGGACTGCCCAAAGGTTGCCGTGGCACCCGTGAGCGAGCCGAATTCTCCGATGACGATTTCTTGTGAATCTTGAGTCGGTGCAGGCTTCTTGCAGCTAATCAGGGCGAGGGCGAGGAATAAGAGACCGCATCGAGCGAGGGAAATGGCTGGTGGCATACGGGTAAAGGAAGAGTTGCTTACGCGGTGTGGTGGCGTCTCAGGAAGGTAGCCAGTCCCGTGCCAACGCCCTGCACGCGGCGAGCGAGCTTTTCATCTTTGATTGACCCATCCTCATGAAATTGCTCATGGACAGACCCCACGGCGACTTGGTCGGGGAGGACAATCACGCCGACATTTCCTAAAATGGCTCGTAGGTGCACAAGACCGCGCATTCCGCCGAGGGCCCCTGGGGAGGCACTCAGGAGGGCCGCCGCTTTTCCTCGAAAGGCCGCTAGGGACGTTTCGCCCGGGGCAGGACGCGAGACCCAATCCAACGCATTTTTTAGCACGGGGGCGAGTGAGCTATTGTATTCTGGCGAAGAAATGAGGAGGCCTTGGTGTGAGAGAAAAAGCGACTTCAGTCGCGTAGCGGCTTCTGGAGTGCCTCGCTCCTCCTCAAGATCTTCGTTAAAAAGCGGCAGCTCGAAATCCCGTAGGTTGATCAGCGTGACCGGCATATCATGCACGGCCTGGGCGGCGAGTTCGACGAGCTTGGTATTCCATGATGCAGCACGTGTGCTGCCCGAAAAGGCGAGGATGTTCATATTTGTGGACGCTTAAGACCAAAGAATGTGGCGCACGCGGCTTATGTCCGAGAGGGTCTAGGCTTCTTCAGCAGAGTGGAGAGCCAAGGCGAACATGATCAGTGAGACGCCCACAAACGCGCTATTGATGCCAAAGAGTAACCCGATCGCCCACGCAGAATCATCGGGAAATTTTACCAGCAGCATCATTCCGAGGACAAAGGCGGCTACGGCATTCAGCAAAATCCAGATCCATGCAGAATTTTTTCCCCGAATCTTGAGTGCGAAGACTAATCCAAAGATCGCTTCAGCAATAAATATGGCAGCCAAAATCAGCGTCATCGCGAGCACGCCCTTTACCACATTTGTTAAAATCAGGACACCCACAACGATGCGCAGGAGTGCCGAGAAGAAATCCAAAAAGCGGTGGCGCTTGGCAGAACCAAAAAACGCCGAGAAGAGCATAACACCACCAGTCACCAAACAAAAGATTCCGATGATCTGCGCGATGGCAATCGAAGCTAAGCCAGGTCGTGCTATTGCGAGGAAGCCAACGATCAACAAAGCAACCCCTCCCAGAAAATACCAAATGCGGCCCTTGGCGTGGGCGGGAAAGGACGCGGCGTTTGACATGCTTTGTTGTATTATCTCGCGCATCTTCTCATAGCAAGCGTGTGCTGCATGTGCGGTCTGCGCTGTTCTCTTAGGCACCAGCGGCTGGGCCAGAGCCAACCACGTCTCCACTCTCCAGAATTCACTCAGGTAGGGCTAGGGGCGACGGCCATTTCTGCGCTGAGCGGGGGGATTTTTTGGCAGGATTACTAGGAGCTTTCCGTATGGCCACTTTACTCGATCGCATCACGTTTAATCCGAAGCAGTGCGGCGGCGCATGCCGCCGGTGTTATCGTTCTCACCAAGGACAGCGACTTCGTTCGGCTTCTGGAGCAGCTAGGCAGCCCACCGAGGATTCTCGGGTTCACATGTGGCAACACATCGGATGCCGCGTTACAGCAAATTTTTGAGCGGCATCTTGCAACGGCGCTCAGCCTGTTCGACGGTGGAGAGGATCTGGTAGAGACCGGTTCTCCGTAATTTGGTCTAACCATGCGCTGCAGCGAACGACTTCGCCGAGCTTGGGGTCGTTAGGCAAGATTCAAGGAAAGGAACTCGCCGGGGGCACGATCCGAACATGTCATTCCTCCTTGATACGATTATCCAGGCCAGCCACGACCGTCATCCGGGCCATTTCCTCTCAGCCCCACGCCCTGCGCTTCCCCCGCCTTCATCGGTTGTCCATGCAATCGGTGGATTTCTCAAAAGTTTCGATTGCTTTCTGGCGTTGCCACAAGGCCCGCTTCTGCCTCTTCTTTACCCATTGCGCATGCAACCGGTTCATTTCTTAATTTTCTTCTTGCCGTCCAGCTGTGGGTCGTGAAAAAGTGCCACATGAAGAGAAATATTCTCAGCCTCGCATTAGCTATCGGCCTGCTGGCTTTCACTCACCCTGCCAATGCGCAGATCACATATGACATCACTTCCGGGGCAAGTGGTTCTTTCACTGCAAGTGGCAATATTTTTGATGGTGCGACGAATATTGGTACTTGGACCAGCACGCTTTCGGGGACGACGATTGCAGATGCTTATCTTGGCACAGGTGGTACTGCTGCAATAACTAACGTTATGATGACTGCAGGGCTCGCTGCTGCGAACTCCGCCCCTGAGCTTGGGCTCTTTATGCGGATGGCACCGTATAGCACTGCTGGTACGCCGGGTGTGCAAACTTACTCGATTGCTTTTTCGGCAACCGTAAATTCCGGGTATCTGGTGAACAGCAGCTATGTGAGTGCTGTGGTTAATCCTGGCCCGACGAACTTTGGAGCGAATATTACAAATGGTCAATCCGCAGTGAACGCTTTGGTTCCAGGTGCAGTAGCAGCGACGACGCCAAATACGAATGTTCTTACATTTAGCGGATTTACAGGCAACGCAGTCTTAACGGAGACGATTGATAATTTGGTTCAAGCCGATGGGGCGACAATCGCTAACAATGGCACTCTAAATTGGAAGCTCGGACCATTCGCAACAGTAGATGGTGATTCCTTGGCTGCAGATGTTAACTGGTACGTGACCATTCCCTCCGCTTCCGCGCAGACGATCACGTATGCTGCTGATTTTGGCTTTGGCGCTAATGGCATTTCCACCACAGCCTACAACGAGGCAGTAGGGTTTGGTTTCAATATCACGGTCATTCCAGAGCCTTCGACCGCCTTGTTGGTAGGAACCGGCCTCTTCGGGTTGCTCGTGCTTCGCCGCCGGTTGGCCTGATTATTTAAAACTCTTCTCCTAGGGAGCTGCGACTCCTTAGGGCTGCGCGCGAAGGGGAGGCTATTTCTCCCCCGACCGATCGCAAAGGCCCGTGGCATCTGCTTCTAGCGGATGGAGCAAGCGCGCCGTTCGCAGGGTCACCATCGGCGTCCATTGGCTGGAAGCCAATGCCACGGTCTCAGTGCGATTCCAGCGTTTGAAGAGGCTCTGGACAGAATTAACAGAATTAACCAAATTAGCAGAATGGGTTAGAAGAACCTGCTTTGGCCTGCATTATTCCTCTGGCTTTGTCACAAGTCCCCTACGCTGAATCTGTCAATTCTGTTAATTCTGTTAATTCTGTCAAAAAGCCGTTTTCGGGCGGAAGGTGGGCGCTGCCGCGCGCGATTTTACGGGATGGGAGTCGGCGGCGATTCGGAGAACGTTTGCACAGCATCCTTGGCCGCCGCACTCCGCTGTCGCTGAGCTTGAGGTCGTTAGGCGTTCTGGGCTTGTCTTGAATGCGAGAGATGATAGTTTGAAGCTATGATTCAGACCCTCGAGGCCATCATTGACGAGCGCGGAGTAGTTCGATTACTTGAACCGCTTCAACTCGACCGTCGTCATAGGGCGTTGGTCACCATTCTTACCGATCAGCCGTCTGACGCACACGAAACCACATTTTTGAGCCAAGCTTCTCTCGCCAAGGATTGGGACCGGCCCGAGGAGGACGAGGCATGGACACACCTTCAGCAGGCTCAGTAGTTCTCGTTCCATTTCCATTTTCCGATTTGTCGCAGTCCAAGCGTCGCCCCGCAGTGGTGCTCGCCGATGCAGAGCGCGGTGACTGGATTCTTTGTCAGATCACCAGCAACTCATATGCAGATGCTCGTGCCATTGAGCTTACCGAAGACGATTTCGAGACGGGCAGCTTGCGGCTCACAAGTTATGCTCGTCCTGCCAAGCTCTTTACCGCACACGAGAGCCTTTTTGTTTCCGGCGTCGGCTTCCTTTCCACAGAGTCTCTTAAAAGAATTACAGATGAAGTCGTCTCTGTCATTCAACCAAAAGCCTAGCTAACCCTGAAGTTTCGTTCCGGCGCAGCCCGGAATGGAACTGTCCGTTGAGCAAGCGCGCCGTTCGCAGGGTCACGATCTGCGTCCATTGGCTGGAAGCCAATGCCACGGTCTCAATTTGATTCCAGCGTTTGAAGAGGCTTTGGACAGAATTAACAGAATTAACCAAATTAGCAGAATGGGTTAGAGAGAAGTTGCTTTGGCCTGCATTATTCCTCTGGCTTTGTCACAAGTCCCCTACGCTGAATCTGTCAATTCTGTTAATTCTGTCAAAAAGCCGTTTTCGGGCGGAAGGTGGGCGCTGCCGCGCGCGATTTTACGGGATGGGAGTCGGCGTCGGATCGAGTGCTTCGGAGAACGTTTGCACAGCATCCTTGGCCGCTTGGCCGAAGTTTTCGATAGCTCGGCGTGCATTCGTGATGATCTGAGCGGCGCGTATGGCTTGATAATCGGTCTGCAGGCTGGCTAGTTCGCGTCGCAGTGTGCTGGCTGCGACTGAGTGGCCTTGAGCTTCCTGCTTTGCGACTTCTTCTTGCACCATGACGAGGGATTTTTCGAGAGCTGCTTGGGCCTCTGGCGATGGTGCAGATTGGAATTCGGCCAGCTTCTGGCGTGCCGACTTGAGGACGGAATCTGGGGAGTGGCAGGCGCTGAGCGCAGCGAGGAGACACAGGAGCAAGAGCCGGTTTTTCATGAGTGAGAGAAGGTAAAGGTATCGAGCGAGGGGGAGCGTCCACTCACGTGATGAATTTTCGGGTTGTTGGCAGCGAGGTGGCGCGCGACATGGAAGACTTCCTCGGGATCTGCATTGATGGCGAGTGCGATTTCTTCCGAAGTTTGCGGGCTTGTGGTCGCGTGCATATGGAGCAAGACGTGGCCTTGGAGGGTGAGGATGGCGGTCGCCGCTTTCTTACCGGCTTCGACCCCGGGCTGGTGGTAGGCATTGATGTTTGCAAGCGATCCGTAGAAACCGACGGCCCGCTCGTAGAGGGCGATGAGCGCACCGAGCTGGAAGGCATTGAACTCTGGAATACTGATCGTGATAGACTCCCGACCCTTCTCGTGGAGTGCTGTGCGCGTGCCGCGGAGAAAGCCTTGAAGATAATCGCCGGGATAGACGCCAGCCTCGACTTCGAGTTGTGGGCTAGGGCTTGATTTGCGGACTTCGATGAAGGTCGCGAAGAAGTTATTCACGCCATCGCGCAATTGCTGCACATAGGCGTGTTGATCGGTCGAGCCCTTGTTTCCATAGACAGCAATGCCTTGATTGACGGTCTTGCCGTCGAGGTCGAATTCCTTACCAAGCGACTCCATGACGAGTTGCTGGAGGTAGCGACTGAAGAGCAGGAGGCGATCTTTGTAGGGCAGCACAACCATGTCTTTGGCGCCCCGGCCTTGGCCGGCATACCACCACATGAGCGCAAGAAGCATCGCCGCATTGAGCCGGATGTCGTCCGTGCGTGTCTTCTCGTCCATGGCAGCGGCCCCAGCAAGGAAACTCGAGACATCCAAGCCCTGAAGAGCCATGGGCAATAATCCTACTGCACTCATGATCGAGGTGCGGCCACCGATCCAATCAAACATGGGAAAGCGACGTAGCCAGACTTCGGCAGTGGCCACTTTATCGAGGTCGCTGTCCTTGCCAGTGACTGCGACAAAATTTGGCGCAAAAGCAAGTCCCTCACGCGTAAAGGCCGCTTGGGCGACAAGCATGCCATTGCGGGATTCCTTCGTGCCTCCGGATTTCGAGATCACCACGACGAGAGTCTGACCGAGGTTGCTGCCGATCTGCGCGAGCACCTTATCCATGCCATCGGGATCCGTATTATCGAAAAAATGCACACGCAGCGCGTCGGCCTGGCTCCAGAGCGCATCCGCCACAAGCTGAGGCCCAAGTGCCGAGCCGCCGATACCAATGACAAGCAAGTCGCTAAAAGTGCGGCCCGTCGTGGCGAGGATAGTGCCTCCGTGGACTTCCTTCGCAAACGCGACGATCGCATCGCGTGTGGCATTGATTTCATCGCGGATCGCCTCAGTCGGAGCCAGGCCCGGATTCCTAAGCCAGTAGTGACCAACCATGCGATTCTCATCGGGGTTGGCTATGGCTCCATTTTCGAGTTGCGCCATCGCCCGGCACGCCGAGTCCGCAGGGATGGCCATGCCGGTGAAAAAATCTTCTGGAAAATCTATGCGGCTGATATCAATCGAAAAACCTAGGTCTTCGTAATGGAGGAAATATTTTTGAAAGCGCGCCCATAGCGAAGAGGTTGTGTTCATCGCAGCGAGCGAACTAGATTAAACAGCCAATGGCAAACCGAAATCTCATTCTTCCGCAGCGTGTGGCGTATTGTGCCTCGGAGGAAGAGATGCAGGCACTTGGAACAGAAGTAGGGAGTGCGATCACGCCGCGCACGGTCATGAGCTTGGATGGCCCACTGGGTGCTGGAAAGACCTGCTTCGTTCGTGGGTTGGTGGCGGGCACGGGAGCAGACATATCTCAAGTCGCGAGTCCGACATTTCCCTTGATTCACGAGTATTCCGGCGGCCGCACGCCATTCGTTCATCTCGATCTCTATCGAATCGGTGGGGAGTCGGAACTTGCGGAGCTGGGGTTGGATGATTATTGGAACAGCGACGCGGTGATCGCTGTGGAGTGGGGGAGTCGCTTCCCGGCTTGGATGCCAACTCGCACGCATTGGATTTCCTTCGAGATTGACGGGGAAGGACGTCGGGTTTCGGAAAAATTGTCCTCATGAGAGTTCTTGCGATCGAGGCGTCGAGTGCTGAGGGGAGCGTCGCTGTTGTTGAGGACGACGTGGTGCAGTGGCAAGAAAGCTTTGCAGCTCCTCGAGGCCGGGGGAGTGAGATCTTCCGCGTCCTTGCTTCGGCACTCCATGTGGCTGGTTCATTGGATGCCGTCGTCGTCGGCACGGGACCTGGCAGCTACAATGGCTTGCGCTCAAGCATCGCAGCAGGGTGGGGGATTGCTCTAGCCCGTGGGATTCCCCTGCACGGCGCGAGCTCTTTGCTTGGATACGATGCCCCGGAGTATTTCGTGATCGGAGACGCCCGCGCGGGACAATGGTTCCTGGCAAAGGTCGCGGATGGCGCACTGTGCGGTGAGATTGAATTGCTACCGCCCCAGCTCGCCAAGGAGGCACTGCCGGAGAACGTCCGCATCTTCACGGCCAGTGCTGACATAGACCTGCCGCAGATTCTTCACCAGAGCCCCCATGCGCGCCAGCTCGTGCGTGCAAGCAAGGGACCCGCTACACCGATCTACTTAAAACCGCCACACATTACCTCCCCGGCGTTTCTTAGAACCAAATTGGGTTAGAACCCTCCCCTTCTGTTCGACGGCGCGATGATTTTTAAATTCGGAAACCACGGGGCAAAGTCACTCGGATTTCGCGTGACGAGACCTTGAAAACGCATCGCAAATCCTCCGATGAGGATGTCAGCTACAGGTCTCCGCGCCGCTAGCCCCTTGCGTTTCGCGCGCACGTAGCGGTCCCACCCTGCATGGGCAGCCTCCGTATCAGCCATCGTGAAACTCTGCGTTCCATCGAATCCAACCAAATCAAAAAACTCCTTTTGCTGCCTCAGGTCACCAAGAAATGCCGGCCCGAGCTCAACGACCGAGACCGGGCAAACAACGAGGCCGTCCGAACGCATCAATCTCAAGCGGCGCGCCGTTCCAAGTCCATACAACGGATCGTTCTCCAAAACGTCCAGAACCGCACACGTATCAACGACCCAAGCCATTATGCCAAGAATCGTAGCGGTCTATTCTGCGGCCCGGAGTTCGCGCATCCAGTCCAAAGTCTTGCGACCTTGAGTACCCCTGCACTTTGGACCGAAGCCCAATCCCTTCACGGGATCGCCCTTAGCGGGAGATTCGACCACCACTCGACACTCCCTTGCCGAGATCGCTTCCCAACGAAGGCTCACGCCCGTATTGAGCCCCATCTCCCGACGCACGGACACCGGAATAGACACCTGCCCACGCTCAGTCAATGTGGTCGAGTTTTTTTCCATGGTGATATGTTATCATGTCATTCCATCATGTCAATCCAAACGCTAACGGGCGTGATTCTAGCTGATGGAGCGGACGCGCTGCTCGCAGAGTTGCCTTTCTCTGGCCATTGCTGGAGCCGCACGCACTAAGGCGCGCTGAGGCGATCGCGGAGGGCCGAAAAACGATCCGCCGCTCTGCCATTGCGAACGGCCACACCGAGTGCTTTGAGCTCGCCAACGAAGAGCACCAATTCCTTGCCACGAGTGAGGCCTGTATAAACGAGATTTCGCTGAAGGAGGAGGAAATGCTGCATCGCGAGCGGAATGATCACCGCGCGGAACTCGGAGCCTTGGCTCTTGTGGATCGTGATTGCGTAGGCGAGGGAGATTTCATCAAGTTCTCCAAAATCGTAAACAACCTCGCGCCCTTCGTAGGTAATGCGAATTTCCCGTTCCTGATGGTCAACGCTCGTAACGTTGCCGATGTCGCCATTGAAGACATCCTTATCATAGTTGTTCCGCGTTTGGATGACCTTATCGCGTGGGCGAAATTGCACGCCGAAGGATTCCACCGTGCCCTCGCTTGGCCTCGGAGGATTGAGGGCACCTTGGAGAACCACGTTCATTTGCCGCGTGCCAAGCGAGCCACGATTCATCGGACAGAGGACTTGAATATCCTGGAACGAAGCTCCTTCGAGGCGCTTTGGGATACGGTTCTTAATCAACTCCACGATCGTAGCTTGTGCGGCCTCTGCGTCACCACGCTCGAGAAAAAAGAAATCAGAAGAAGCGTCATTGGCGACTTCTGGCATTGTCCCGGCATTGATGAGATGCGCGTTGGTAATGATACGGCTTCCGTGCGCTTGTCGAAAAATTTCGGTCAGTCGCACGACCGGCATCACACCACTCTGGATGCTATCGCGCAGGACGGAACCTGGGCCGACGCTGGGAAGTTGGTCCACATCGCCGACCATGATCAAGTGCCCCCGTTCTGGCAGAGCGCGCAGGAGCTTGCTAAAGAGCGGTATGTCGAGCATGGAGGTCTCATCCACGATCAGCAGGTCACAGTCCAAGGGGTTCGCGGCATTTTTTGCAAAGCCACCCTCCCCGCCCGGCAGAGAACCAAGAAGGCGATGGATGGTTTTGGCCTCGATGCCCGTTGTCTCGCTTAATCGCTTGGCGGCCCTGCCAGTCGGCGCGCAGAGTAGGCACCGCACTTGCTTGGCTTGCAGAAGGAGGAGAATGGCACGAACAAGCGTCGTCTTGCCGACCCCAGGGCCCCCGGTGATCACCAGCACGCGCGAGGCCATCGCCTGCCTCAATGCCTCCACCTGGCTGGCTGCAAGTGCCTTGCCTGTTTTTTCCTGAACCCACGGCAGTGCGCGCTGCATATCTATGCTTGGATAGCTCGGCGCACGCACCGCAAGGTCAAGGAGCCTCGTGGCGATTTCATGCTCTGCACTGCAGAGGGGCGGAAGGTAAAAAAGCTCGCGATCGAGGACAAGGTGACGATCCACCAAAAGGCGATCGAGCCCTTCACGCACGATGTCCACATCCACCCCCAGCAACTCCACGGCCCCTGCCAAAAGCACCTCCCGCGGGAGTCCACAGTGTCCCTTGCCCATAGCTTCCGCGATGGTGTGGATGAGGCCGGCCCGCGCACGGAGAATCGAATCGCGCGGGATTCCGAGATTCTGCGCGATCTCATCGGCCGTCTTGAAGCCAATCCCGCGAATGTCTTTCGCGAGCACATAGGGATCGCCGCGCACGATCTCAATCGCCTCATCTCCATACGTGCGGTAAATGCGCACGGCCCGACTTGTGCTCACGCCCTGAGAGTGCAGAAAGACCATGATTTCGCGCACGACCTTTTGCTCAGCCCATGCCGCCTTGATCAATAGGCGGCGTCCTTTTCCAATGCCTGGGATTTCTTCCAAGCGTGCGGAATGGTGATCAATAATTCCGAAGACACCATCGTCAAACTTCTCCACAAGCTTCTTTGCATACACCGGGCCAATGCCCTTGATGAGTCCGCTGCCGAGATACTTCTCAATTCCTTCGCGGGACGACGGTGCGCTCGCCTTTAAAAACTGGGCCTTCAGCTGCATCCCATGCTCGCGATCCTGCACCCATGACCCCTCCGCCGTCACCCACTCGCCGGCGGAAATGCTCGCGATGTTCCCAAGCACAGTCACAAGTTCGCGTCTGCCCTTCACTTTCAACCGCAGCACACAAAAGCCCGTCTCTTCGCTAAAAAACGTAACCCTCTCCACCATGCCGGCCACGCCGTCCTGCGGAGAGGCATTTCCAGACTCGGAACGCGGGGTGGACATGGAAAAAGAAAAAATGCGCGATACAGGTTTCGAACCTGTGACCCCCTCCGTGTCAGGGAGGTGCTCTACCACTGAGCTAACCGCGCGACGTTGCCTTGCAAAAGTTGCACCAGCAAATCAACCTTCTACAAGTAGGCAGCGGCGACTTGTGCCGCAATGATTTTTTTGGCAGAAATTCGCCAACTCCTCCTCACACTCCGACACGTGACGTGACCAAGGTGGATACTCTCCAGCAAGTTCGCATTTTTTTCAGAAGAATCCCCTTGCACTCTCTGTCGCTGCGCGATAGACATCTCACCCCCTTACCGAACTCGACAACATCTGATGCGCCATGGCGACCAAAACTAAGACAATTTCCAAGCCCTCCACCGCTTCGATAAAAGCTAAGCCTGCTCCTGCTAAAAAACCAGCAAGTGCCGCCAAGCCAACCCCGGCAAAGAAGCCCGTGGCCGTCGTCCGTAAACCGGCACCGGCCAAGTTGGCATCTCCTAAGATCGCACCGGCCAAGATCGCAACGCCTAAGGTCGCACCGGCCAAGATCGCATCTCCCAAGATTGCCGCTAAAAATGGCGCTAGTAAAGTCGTCGTCTCGAAGCCAAAGGTCGTGAGCAGGAAAAAAGCGTCGGCCAAGAGTGAATACAAAGCCCATTCTCAATTTGCGATCCATATCCCACAGCCACCACGTGTGCTGACGGGTTTTCTAGCGAAACAACGGGAGCGTCTTCTCATCCTGAAAGACACGCTACTCGACTCGATGAATGGCGTGGCGAAAGATAGTCTTCGCTCGCGGGCAGAGGGCAGCGAAGCCTCCGCTTTTGGAATGCACCAAGCCGACGCAGGCAGCGATGCCTACGACCGCGACTTTGCGCTCAGCCTGCTTTCCATGGAGCAGGACTCGCTCTACGAGATTGATCAAGCACTCAAGCGCATCGAATCCGAAACTTACGGAAATTGCGAAATATCGAATAAACCCATTCCCCATCCTCGCTTGGAAGCCCTCCCTTTCACCCGCTACACAGTCGAGTGCCAAGCCGAACTAGAGAAGAAGAACCGCTTCAGCCGCGTGCGGCAGCCAGTGACGTCACTCTTTGGTCTTGGCGAAGATGGCGAAGAGAGCGATGATGATGACACGATCTCCGACAGCAAGGACTAACCTCGACACACTACAAAAAGACTTTTTATGGCACAGGAAAACATCACCCTCGAATGCACAGAGGCCCGCGCAGAAGGCAAGCCGCCCTCTCGCTACATCACGACTCGAAACAAAAAGAGCCCTCGCACCCCGAGTCGCCTCGAGAAGAAAAAATACAATCCGAATCTCAAACGTTACACACTCCACCGCGAGATTAAATAACCGACCATGCAGCCCAAAACTCCTCAACGCCGATCAAATTTTCGGCGCGCCAATCGCACAATGCCACGCCGTCGCGTGGATCTTAATATCGAAGCGATTGATTACAAAAATCCCGATCTCCTGAAGCGCTTCGTTACGGAGAGCGGCAAGATCCTTCCACGCCGCGTCACGGGCATGTCGGCCCGCCTTCACCGCAAGATAACGCGCGAAGTCAAGCGTGCGCGTGCTGTGTTGCTCATGAAGTAACCCGACTGCCAAGGTTTTTCACATCCCGCTGCAATGACTCTTTCATGGCTTGGCGCCTACCGCGATGTGGGCTTGCTGATATTGCGTGCTGGCCTTGGGATCATGATGGTGCTGCACGGTTGGCCTAAGCTAGCTGGGGGCGCAGAACGTTGGGAACAAGTCGGGGGTGCTATGGCCCATCTCGGCATTCATTTCTGGCCCGTCCTCTGGGGCTTCGCAGCCGCCATGAGTGAGGTCATCGGCGGCGCTCTCCTTGCCATCGGATTTCTCACACGGTTCGCGGCCATCCTCCTCACCTTCACGATGATTGTTGCGGCAATCATGGTCTATCGCACGACAGGTGGCAATTTTGTCGAGTGGTCACACCCCGCTGAGTTGGCTATTGTCTTCTTTTCTCTCATCCTGATCGGCGCTGGAAGATATAGCGTAGATCGCGCGTAGCCTGCGGCTTCCCGCAAGGTCGGCGTATTTTTCCATGGCTCACCCTGAGATTTCTCGCAGACGCACTTTTGCCATCATCTCTCACCCGGATGCCGGTAAGACGACCCTCACGGAAAAATTTCTCCTCTACGGCGGCGCCGTGCAGCTCGCAGGGAGTGTCACCTCGCGAAAGAACCAACGTGCGACGACGAGCGATTGGATGGAACTCGAAAAACAACGCGGTATTTCTGTCTCTTCAACTGTCCTGCAATTCGACTACGGCGGATGCGTTGTGAACTTGCTGGATACACCCGGACACAAAGATTTTTCCGAAGATACTTACCGGGTGCTCACAGCCGTGGATGCCGCGGTCATGGTGATTGATGCCGGCAAGGGCATCCAAGCGCAAACGCGCAAGCTTTTCGAGGTCTGCCGGCAACGTGGAGTTCCGATCTTCACTTTCATGAACAAGCTCGATCGCCCGGCTCGCCCCCCGCTCGATCTTCTCGACGAGCTGGAATCCGTTCTTGGCATCCAGGCCCTTCCAATCAATTGGCCGCTGGGAGATGGCGCGGAATTTAAGGGCGTCTACGATCGCGCTGCGCGCGCGATGCATCTCTTCGAGCGCACACCCGGCGGCACCTACCGCGCGGCTGTAGCCGTCAGCGACATTCACGATCCTTCCGTGCGCGACGCCGTCGCTCCCGATGTCTATGCCCGCGTATGCGATGAACTGGCATTGCTCGATGGTGCTGGCACCGAGTTCGACGAGAAGTCCGTGCGCTCAGGCAAGGCCACGCCCGTTTTTTTTGGCAGCGCAATGAACAACTTTGGCGTCCAACTCCTCCTCGATGCCTTTCTCAAGCTCGCGCCACCTCCCGCTCCTCGCATGAGTCGAGGAACCCTCATTCTGCCAGACGATCCGAAGTTTTCCGGCTTCGTTTTTAAAATTCAAGCCAACATGAATCCAAACCATCGCGACCGGGTGTCATTTATTCGCGTGGTATCGGGGTGTTTCCGCCGAGACATGGATGCCAGCCACTCGCGATTGGGCAAAACGATGCGATTGGGCAACTCGCAACGCCTCTTTGCGCAAGAACGCGAGACGGTGGACGAGGCGTGGGCGGGCGACGTCGTGGGCATCGTAGGAAACTACGATTTTCTTATTGGCGATACGATTAGCGAAGACCCCAGCCTGAAGTTCGAGGAAATTCCCCGCTTTCCCCCGGAGTGTTTTGCTTATCTGCGAAACTCAAGCACGGCAAAATTTAAGCGCTTCCGGGAGGGTCTAGACCAACTCCTCAAAGAAGGCGTCGCACAGGCCTTTGAATTGCCAGATTCCCTCCAGCGTGTTCCCCTCCTCGGTGCCGTCGGGCCTCTTCAATTTGAGGTCATGCAATACCGCTTGGAGTCCGAATATCGAGCAGAGTGCCGTGTAGAGATGGCACCATGGCAGTTTATTCGCTGGCCCGTGCGCGAGGGATTGCAGTCCACCAAATCCCCAGACCTCCTCTTGCCCACAGGCTGCACCCTAGCAAAAGATCCCCTCGGAGCATGGGTCGTGCTCCTGCCAAATACGTGGACATCTGGCTACCTCGCCGACAAAAACCCCACCTACACATTCCACAGCACCCCACCCCTCCTACCCGGATAGTGCTCGCCGGGCAGAAGGCCGGCGGAGTTTTGCGCTAAGGTAGGAGACTCATCCCGCAAGGGAAGACGCCTTTTACTACGTCACCCGCGCTAGGAATAAACGCCACACCCGCCTTCGCGACTCCCAATCCTCGTGCGCCAGTTAATGAGATTTTTGCGGCTGAATCTTTGTGACGGAGCGGACGCTGGGGTGCTCACGGATCATACTTGAAAACTTTTCGGCCGATGGTTTGAGGATTCGGTTCTTTGTCTTGGGATCCATTGTCGAGAGCCCAAATCTGGCCTTGAAGCCATAGTGCCACTCGTAATTATCGGCGAGCGACCACGCGAAGTAGCCGCGCACATCGTAGCCGTCGCGGATGGCGCGTCCGATAGCGGCCACGTGGTTTTGCATATACCACACGCGCTTGGCGTCGTCGGTGGTCGCGATGCCATTTTCGGTGACCATCATCGGCTTGCCATAGCGGGTTGCGACGCGTTGGATTTCTTTGTAGAGGCCGTCCGGATCAATGCGCCATCCCATCATTGTGAAATGCCGACCGCGACGGGACGGGCCTGCCAAGAGCGAGATCGGGCCGGGGCGTTGCGAGTAGTAATAGTTAATACCGAGGATGTCGCAGACATCGTAAATCCGGTCGAGGTGATCCGTATTGCCATGGATCATCGTATTGTAAATGAGGCCGCCGGGATCTAGCGGGGCGCGCTCCCACCATGGCAGCGCTTCGACGCTTATGACTTTTGCGGAGGGTTTGATGGCTTTGATTCGGGCGGCGGCGTCGCGGAACATTTCCGTGCTGGCTTCGATGGCCTTCCAATAATGGCCGAAGGCAAGCGTCATTGCCGGGGGCCATTGCGCGACGATGTAGGCGGTCGTGATCTGGCCGTTGGGTTCGTTTTGCGGCGCGTAAAACTTAGTATAGGGTGCCGTCGCACGAACCATTTTTTCAACATAAGCATTCCAGCGTTCGCGCGCCTGCGCGTGGAGCCAGTTGGATTGGCCGGGGTTCTTTTTGTCGTAGAGCCAATCCGGGAACGTGAAGTGCCAGAGGCAGATGACCGGTTCGATGCCGAGTTCTTTAAGCTTGCGGGCCATCGCGACGTAGCCACGAATCGCCTCCTCGTTGTAGACTCCAGGCTTCGGCTCCACGCGCGCCCACTCAATGCTGAACCGATAATGCGTCGGGCGGATTTTTTTCAGCGCTTCGAGATCCTTCTCGAAATGCGTCCAGCTATAGAGCGCATTGCCGCGAGGAGGTGCCTTGCCTTGGGCGACGAGGACGTCCCAATCGGTTGAGAAAAACGCGGGGGTTCCGGGTTTCACTGCGGGATCTTCGTATTGATAACTCGCGGTCGAGATACCCCACGCAAATGAGTCGGGCGGATTCGGAGCGGGAATCGCGGCGACTTTTGGTGTCGGGTCGAAGCGACCGAGAGGATTGATGGGATTCACGCACCCGGTGAGGGCGAAGCAAGCGACGAAAAGAATAGGGCGGTATGTCATGGGCGTTTGTCATGGGGCTTAAGCGAACCCGAAGGCGCAACCAAGCTTAAAAACGATCCACAAGCAGCTCGGGCGACTCGAGCGAAGCGAGCGTCGTTGGTCCGCTGGACACGGCAACTGCGCGCGATTTCAAATGGTACTTTGTACCCGGGCGGAATCCTGATAGAACAACAATTCCATCATGAAACTCCATTCTTTGCTGGTTGCTTCCTCCCTTCTCGCCTTTCAGACCTCCGCTTTCTCCGAAGATCTTCCGCCGTTTCTTCAGAGTGTGATTGCGCCGGTTCCTCCAACGACACCGGCTGCCGTTGCCGCGCAAAATGCCATTAATCTCGATAATTCCATGCAGGATATTTACGCGAATGCGCTCGCCGTTTATCAGCAAAACTTTCTGAATACTTCCCCGATCATACTCGCACTTTTCACGAACACCGGTGGCAATTTTATTTTGTATCGGCCGGGCAAAGATCCTCTTACTGCTCCGCAGGTGCCTGTAGCCTATCAGGTCGTCAAAGGCGTTTCCCACAGCGCGATGGCCGTATATCAAATCATTGCCCCATTTATTTTGGAACCCTCGAATCCTTCATGGCGGGCCCCCATGCGAATTTGGCGCGAGAGTCAGAAGGTCACCTTGGATAGTGCGGATGCCTTGGATCTTCCGGCGGACATCAAAGCCAACGTCAAAGAGCTCCTCTCCAGAAATATCGCTTTCATGGATGAGTGTTTGAAATCTGGAACCTTCACGCTCCAAGGCATTGAAGATTATGCAACTGGCTTGGCGCCGTTTATTCAGAAGAGTGTGGAATTTGCAGCAAGGCTGCAAGTTGGTCATTGGATGGGTGTGATGGCCGAATGGAAGAAACTCCTCGGGAACGACTGGGAGAAAACTTACGGCGTCACGAACACCCTTTACGTGACCCGAACCAATAACATTTTCTTCACGATCATGGCCCAATTTTTTGGCAAAGAAGCGATCAACTCGCGGCTTATTCTTCTGGAGACCACCGAGTTCACCACCGAACCCACGACCATGCTCAATTTGCTCTCCCGCATTGTGGCTGACCGGGCTCTCGGGAAGGTGTTTTTCAAGAACTATTACTTGATGGACGTTGAGTTGGTTTCCACGGGATCACGCGACGCCATTGCCTCCACCGAAGCGAACCAACTTAAGATTCCTGCCTCAGCCGGAGCTTACACGGTTTTCAGCGGTCGCAAAGCCATTGAAACTGAAGCCAAGAAACTTGGTTTCACTCCTATTATGCCCCCGCTCGCCCCATTCCACTCCCAAGAATGGCCATGGCGCACGTCTCAAAAA
>Ga0163147_10002528_pt1 | contig 25699 bp, 20 predicted proteins | sample OliLakLV19MP6G1_FD_148597 | JGI IMG/M metagenome (GOLD analysis project Ga0163147, IMG submission 148597) | Freshwater microbial mat bacterial communities from Lake Vanda, McMurdo Dry Valleys, Antarctica- Oligotrophic Lake LV.19.MP6.G1 | ecosystem: Environmental > Aquatic > Freshwater > Lake >...
AGCCCCCGCCAGGATGGAAAGCCTGGCTGATTCTTGGAGCGGCGATCCTTGTGTTCTATGCCTGGCAACAATTGGGCGCAGGGGACGCCAACCAAACGCCGATCGCGTACTCAACCTTCTATCGGGTAGTGAGCGAAGACAAGGTAGAGAAAGTCACGTTGCGTGGCCAAACAGTGCTGGGAACCTTGAAGGCTCAAGCTCAGCTGGACGGGCACGCGACGAAGGCCTTCCGCACGATACTGCCCCCCATCGCGGATGAGAGCCTGATGCCACTCTTGCGCGAGAAGCATGTGCGCGTCGAGGTGCAGAGCGAGGAACAGCCGCTGGCGTTGCAGCTCCTCAGCTCACTCTTTCCCTTTTTGCTGATTATCGGGATGTGGATTTGGCTGTCCCGTAGCGCACAGCGCATGTTCAGCGGCGGGGGGGCTCTCGGCAGTATGATGAAGGGTCGAACGCGCCGCTTCGAGCGAGAAACGGAAGTGCCGGTAAAGTTCGACGATGTGGCCGGCCATAAGGGCGCGAAGCAAGATTTGCAGGAGATTGTGGAGTTTCTAAAGTATCCGGAGCGCTTCAAGAAAATGGGCGGCAAGGTGCCGCATGGCGTGCTGTTGGTGGGTCCACCCGGGACGGGCAAGACGCTCTTGGCGCGTGCCGTGGCCGGGGAAAGTGGAGTTCCGTTTTTTTCGATCAACGGTTCGGAGTTTATCGAGATGTTCGTGGGCGTTGGAGCTTCGCGGGTAAGAGAATTATTCGAAGAGGCGAAGAAGGTTTCCCCCGCTATCGTTTTTATCGATGAAATCGACGCGGTGGGCCGTTCGCGCGGCGCCGGGCTTGGCGGCGGCCACGACGAGCGCGAACAAACGCTCAATCAGCTTTTGAGTGAAATGGATGGGTTTTCAAGGAACGACCTGACGGTGGTGCTCGCGGCGACGAACCGCCCCGACGTACTCGATTCAGCGCTGCTCAGGCCTGGCCGTTTTGATCGTCGAGTTTTGCTGGATCGACCGGAATTGGCTGCTCGGCGAGCTATCTTAGATGTTCACGTGCGAGGCAAGCCGCTTGGTCCGGATGTCGACCTCAATAACGTGGCGGCCAACACCCCAGGTTTTTCAGGTGCGGACTTGGCGAATCTGGTGAATGAGGCTGCGCTCGGCGCCACCCGGCGTGGAACCGAAGCCATCGAGCAGCGTGATTTCACGAGTGCCTTTGACAAGATTGTGCTCGGCGAGTTGCGCGAGACGAAACTTGACCCCGTCGAGAAGCACCGCGTCGCCGTGCATGAAGCCGGCCACGCAGTGATGGCGCATTTCTCAAAAGACGCGGAGCCCCTGCAGCGTGTGACGATCATTCCGCGGGGGATGGCGCTGGGCGTGACCCAACAGACGCCCGCCGCAGACAGACACATCATGACCCGGCCTGAGCTATTTTCGAGGCTCGGCGTCCTGATGGGGGGCTATGCTGCCGAGAAAGAAATCATGGGTGAGGTCTCTTCAGGCGCTGAAAATGACCTAAAACGAGCCACCGAGTTAGCGTTCAAGATGGTGGCGCACTTTGGCATGAGCGAACGTGTTGGCCCGGTGTTCCATGAACACCGCACCGAGCATCCGTTCTTGGGCCAGATGTTAGCAACGGAGGGCGGCACCAGCGACGCTACGGTCTTCGTCATCGAAGAAGAGACACGGCGGATTTTGACCGAAGCCGTTGCCAGTGCGCGCGCGGAGATCCAGAAGCGGAAAACCGAGCTCAACGCGTTGGTGGCTTGTCTGCTCGAAAAGGAGTCGGTCGAGAAGGATGAGTTGACGCTCATCTTGGGTGAACCGCGGTGAATCTGGGTGAGCTCGTGAAGCTGGTGGGACATCAACTCGGGAAGGCGTCGTGAAGCTCTTCGCGCGTTTTGGAAGGCTCTGTCTGCTGGCGCTCGTGGCTGCCTGTAGCGAGGTTTCCGCCCCCGCGCAGCAGGGTTCATCAGGACCTTCAATTGCGCCGCCGAGTCCCTCCAACAATCCCATTGGCTCGGTTGATAGCGCCGCTGACGCAGAAAAGCTGGCCGCGATCTGGCAGTCCAAAGCTGCCTGCGAGAGTTACTTCAAGAGCCGACCGGTAAAGGACCCCATGCCTCGTCTGGCGACTTGGAATTTGAGGTGGTTTCCGGATGGCACACCCGAAGTCAGCACCAAGGGCGGGGTCGATCTTGAGTGGCTGAGCTGTGTCATGGCTAGTTTGGAATTGGATGTGATTGCGGTGCAAGAGGTGAAGCGCACGCCGTTGGCGAAACAGGCGTTGGCGCAGTTCCTCGCCAATCTGAGTAGGCTCTCCGGAGTTAGCTACGCGGCGGAGCTCGACGCGTGTGGGTTGGACGACGACGCCCATGTTGGGTTCATCTACAACCGGGATCGGGTTACCGTGGATACCTGGCAGGATTATCCGTCGCTCAATCCGTATGGGGTGTCGTGTCAGGGGCGGCTGAGGACGGGCTTCGGTGGCTATTTCAAATTTGCGAACGGACCGGACCTGAGTCTGATCAGTGTGCACCTGAAGAGCGGCTCCGATGAGCGCAGCTACACGCTGCGGCGCCAATCCTTGGCAGGGCTGAAAACAGCCTTGGATCGTGCCTACGCACCCAACCCGGACGACGACCGCGTCCTGCTGGGTGATTTTAATAGCATGGGCTGTAGTGACTGCGCGCCAGCCGTTTCGCAAGCATCGGAAATGCAAACGTTGAGCCAGGAGCTGCTTGCGATGGGCGCTCAGGCGCGCGACCTCCCCATGGATCTTCAGTGCAGTCAATACTACATGGGGAAACCAGGTCTGCTGGACCACGTGGTAGCCGCCGGGCCCTTCTCCGAGTTCGCGCCTGAAGCTCGGGTGCGCGTGTCAGGCTATTGCGGTGTGGCGAAGTGTGCTGGGGTTTCGACGCCGCACCCTGCGTATGTTGGGCTGAGTGATCACTGCCCGCTCATTTTCGAGCTTGGCGCTGACGATCAGGATTGAGCGTTTTCGATGCAGTATTGGCTAGTAAAGAGTGAACCTGATGTCTACTCCTGGGATAGGCTCGCGCGCGAAAAGCGAGGCACCTGGGATGGAGTTCGCAATTTCGCCGCTAGAAACAACCTGCGCGCAATGGCCAAAGGAGATCTGCTGCTCTTTTACCATTCGAACATTGGCAAAGAGATTGTGGGGATCGCGAAGGTTACGCGAGAACATTATCCAGACGTGACCGCAGAGCTTGGGGACTGGTCGGTGGTCGACGTGGCGCCCGTGAAAAAGTTAGTGAAGCCTGTCACACTCGCGCAGATCAAGGCCGATCCCAAGGTCAAAGAAATGTTGCTCGTGTCGCGGTCACGCCTCAGCGTGATGCCAGTTTCGGAGGCGCATTTCGAGCGCGTGCTCAGGCTCGCCGAGACGCAACTCTAGGCTACTTGCGCAGGCTTTTTGGACTTCTTCTGGGGGCTGACAGAAGGGGTTTCTTCTTCGCGGCTTTCGCCGAGATCGATCAGCGTGGAAAGTGCTTCGATCTCTCGTTTAGTTTGGATTTCTCGCTGGCGCACGGCCTTGAGCTCTGTTTCGACGCGCCGCTGATCCGCCTCAATCTGGCGTAAGGCTTCTTTCAGGTTGTCGCGTTCGGCCTTGAGGGAATGGATGTCTAGAGCCACCCACTCTGAGTAGCAGATGCGAGGCGGGTGGGTGAAGGGGGATCCCGAGGTCGCAGTAAAAGCGGGACTGCGGGCGCCGCTGCTCTACCCAGAAACGTCTGGGAACGGCCTGCCCGGCTTGGCAAACAAGAAGCCCTGCAGGAGGTCGCAACCAAGCTCGATCAGGATGTCGCGCTCCTCAACGACCTCAATCCCTTCAGCCACCACCAGCATGCCCATGTCCTGTGACAGCGCCGTCATTGAGCGGACGACTTTTTGCTTGGTTGAATTCTTGTGGATGTCACGGATCAAGGACATATCGAGTTTGACGATTTCGGGCTCCAGCTGCGCGAAGCTGGACAGCCCGGCATAACCCGCACCCATATCGTCGACGGCGATTCGGTAGCCCATCTCGCGCAGCTCGGCGACGCGATTTCGCGCGTCTGCCACCTCATTGAGTGAAGCGCGTTCGGTGATTTCTAGGATAGCGCGGTTTGCCATCTTAGCGAGCGGAGTGTTCGGATCGACCAACATCGGATCGACGAGATCGGTCACGTGCAGGTTCACAAACAGCATGGCTTCCGGCACGGCGTCGAGCGGCACGGGAGATAACTCGCGGACGCGTCGTCCTAACAGCTGCAGTGTGCCCAGCCGGTCGGCAGCGTCGAGAATAGCGCCCGGGTGCGGCAGGCTTGGCTCAGTGCTGCGCATGAGCGCCTCGTAGCCGTAGATGGCTCGCGTCTTGGCAACCAAGATCGGTTGGTAGGCAATCCAGAGTTTATCAAGCGCGCGCTCAAAGCTGGCCTCGAGGCCAGCGCGATCGGCTGCCAGCATGCCGCCGTTGCCCAAGAGCTCTGCAGCTTGTTGTTTCAGGCGTGCCATGCGATGTACTTGCACGGCTCGCTGGATCTCTTTCTCCACCAAGGCGGGACTGAGCGGTTTGGTGAGGTAGTGCAGGGCACCGTATTCGAGTGCTGAAATCGCGGTACTGACCGAGGGATCCCCAGTCATTAAGATCACGGGAACGTGCAGATCGTGTTCGCGGACCTCCCGGAGAAGCTGGATCCCGTCCATGTTCGGCATGGAGATATCGCTCAAGATCACGTCGAACCGGCTCTTGTCGGCGTGCCCTACTGCGTCGGCACCATTCGTGGCGGTTGTCACGTCGTACCCCGCGCTTTGAAGCACACGCAGGAGGCTCTTAAGGACATGCGGATCGTCGTCCACCAGCAGAATACGCGGCGGAGTAGCTTTCGCTTTTTCGCCAGACCCAGGGACCATGGAATCTTTCTTCGACGAGGGTGGATGGGAAGGCGTGGCTTTGAGCCTAGGTTCCGAGCGCAGGGCCCGGATGACTTCCATCGGAGACAGGGCCTCAACCGCCACCTGATTGATGGGTGAGGGCTCGTGGGTTTGTGATTTCGCGTCCATGCGTTCCACTGGAGAAGGTTGGTGATTGCTACTCACTGGTGCGGCTGTACATCTCATTCTGGGACCCCGCCTTTGCGTTACTGGCGTCACGGGTGGGTAGTTGACTGAAAACCCACGGCACCTATCGGTGTTCCTTCGCTGAACGGACCCGTGACCGAGGCGCTGCACACAAAAATATTAAAAGCACGTCCCGACACTATTCAGCGGAACTAGGCTTCTGCGGCTCCGCCACCAGAATCCCATTCTTAGAAACTTGGAAGTATGCTCTGTGCGTCTTCTGCCGCGCACCTCGCACTTCGCGGGTGAGGTAATCCAGCGGGCTCATGCGTTCTTCGCTCCGTGGTCGCACCTCCACACGCATGATCCGCGCGCCAGGGGAGAGGCGAAATGTTAAGCGTTGAGCCCACACAGTTCCCGACGCGCGGTCCAGCGTTTCGCAGGTGGTGTCAGGTAGTTCTTTTGGGTGGATCCACGCCCCCTCGGACCAGACGAACCACACGATCTTCTGGGTGCCGCGAGACGTCACTGATTCACTTTCGGTCAGCTCCACAGTTGTCTCGGGCAAAGCGTTCATGATCTACCCAATCTGGGCGAATGCAGCACTTCCACTATTCCCACGTTAGCGTGCCCTTGAGTGCGTGTTCCAAGATATCGCTCATGCCATGCGAGAGATCCTTCGGGAGTTGGTTGGTTTCAAACAATCCAACCTCACGGATCTCCAGCGCGTTGATAGGCGCTCGTTCCGGCAATGTGACCTCTGCATACACCACCACCGTAACGGCGTGGAAACGCAGGTCCCGATTGGGCTCCGAGTAGACGCCCGCTAACGCCCCAACGCGCTCTACTCGGCAGCCGGTTTCTTCGAGCAGTTCGCGTTCGATCGAACTGCGTAAGGTTTCGCCCCATTCGAGGGTTCCCCCCGGCAGTGCCCAGAGCCCGGTGTCAGCGCGACGGATCAGTAGCCAGCGCCCATCGGGTGTGCGCGCGGCAGCAACAATCCCGACCACAGGGCGTCTGAGGACATGACGCGCCACCTCTTTGATGATACCCCACACGCCGCGCATGATTGCCACGGCGCTGAGCATGCCGGATCGACTCACGAAATCATCCCCCTGTGGGTTCCTGTGCGCTTGGCTGCGGCCTTTCGCGGGCGGCTGGCGCGCGATCCGCGGGGGCAGTCGGAGCGCTCTCGCCTGCCTCGGTATGGCGCTGGCTTGTTCGCGTAAGGAGCCACCTGGGCTCAACGACACGCGGACAAGCGTCACGGTTGAGGTGGGGAGCGCGGGTGGCAACGCTCGGAACGCGCCGAGGATTGAGGGCACCATCGATGATAACCTGCCGTTCGTTCCCACCGGCACCAAGCTCGGAAGCATCGCGTGGAGAACCTGGATTTACACGGATATCGGGGCGAAGCGCACTCGTTACGGATACTTGCGTGTCGGCCAGAGTGTCGATGCGCGTGGCCCTGTGGCAAAAAACGAAGGCTGTCAGGATGGTTGGTATCGGATCAATCCGCGGGGGTTTGTGTGTGTCGGTAAGGGGGCAACGCTGGATCTTCAGGATCCGCTGCTTGCCATGTCCAGCGTACGCCCCGTGCGTGGTGCGGCTTTGCCGCTTCGCTATGTCCGTGCCGGTGAGCCGCCGCCACTTCTCTACTTTAAGCTACCCTCCCAGGCCGAGAGTACGGCGATCGAGGGCGATCGGAGTGGACGTATCGCGATTTGGAAGGAACGAGTCCGCGCGCTCGGAGTTTCTGGGCCCACTGAAAGTTGGGGAAAAGTGCCTGCTTTCTTGGAAAACGGCACGAGCCTCACCAAGCCCTACGGAGTCAAACAACCCTTACGTTATCAATTGCACGCCGGCCGAGGCGGGCGTGATAGCGGTTTCGCATTGCAGACAAGCTTTGAGCATGACGGTCGCGTGTTCGGCCTGACTACTGAGAACGATCTCATTGCTCTCGATAACACCCTGGCGGCTACAGAAAGCCGTTTTTCAGGTGTTCAAATGGCGGCGGGCGAAGACCTGCCCGTCGGCTTCGTGAAGCTGGCGATGGCGACACGCTACGTGCTCTTGCCAAGCGGGGAGATGCGGGTCACCGAAGCGTTGCCGAAACGCTCTGCTGTGAAGCTAACGGGGCGTCGGCGTCAGGCATTTTACGAAGTTGCGGATGGCTCCTTCGTGCCAGCGGAGGCGCTTCTCGTCTTGCCTAAGCGCGACTCGTTTCCGAGCTTTGCCACGGGTACGCGCACGTGGATCGATATTTCAATTCTGAATCAAAGCTTGGTGGCCTACAATGGGCGCCAGCCAGTCTACGCGACGTTGGTGAGTACCGGGCGCGGTGTGCTTGCTGATCCTGAACGGAGCCTGGCAACCATTACTGGCACGTTCATGATCCACACCAAACACCTCTCGGCTACCATGGACGGCGATGATGATAGGGCAGATTCTTTAGAGCTTCGGGATGTGCCATTCGTACAGTATTTTCATCGAGGCTACGCGCTGCATGGCGTTTATTGGCACGATGATTTCGGTAAGGTGAGGAGCCATGGTTGCGTTAATCTGTCACCACGAGATGCCGCTTGGCTCTTTGAATGGACTGATCCTGAAGTGCCCAAGGAGTGGCATTCGGTCATCAATCTCGAACGTGGAACGGTGGTGCAGATCCACCCCTAGGGCAGAAGGTCTACCCGGTCCGCGTAGACCTCAAACTGCGTCGAAGGCTCGACATTTTCGAGTGCGAAGGGCGCTTCGATCACAGTCCCAGATTTGGGCTGCAACTCAGCCTCCAGTCGGACCGTGATTTCTCCCAGGACGAGTGGCGGTTGAGCGATGGGTCTTTTGTAGCTGACCGGAGTTTGCAAGGCGCGCCAGCGGAGCGCCATGTCTTTCGCTCCAGTGTCTGCCGTGTTGAAAACGCAGGCGCTCACGGTTCGTTGCCCGTTTGAGTTGTGAACGGTGGCGTCGCAGACCAGCACACTGCTCTGTGCCCAAACCAAACGTTGGAGATAGGGCGCTTCGTTGTCGCGAAGGGCATCTCGAAGCTTTAGGATCGCCTCCTTGGCCCGAGGATCTCCGAGGTAGGCGAGCATCATCGCAGCGTGCATGCGAACTGGCCGATGGTTGGCAGCCAGAAGTTCGAAAAAACGATCGGCTGGAGCGGCTTCGTCGCCCCCCGCTCCGATATCCCCGGGGACTGGGTTGTCGACCTCGAATTCGCTGCCTTCGCCTTCCACCTTCCACTTGATGGCTTTGCCTGCGTCGAGCGGGCCAGCGTAATACAGCACTCTATCTTCGGTGAAGTGGCGCTCCTTGCCGACACCGTCAAAGAACCGAACCGTGAGGCTGACCTCGGCGAGCGGCTCCTTACCGTTGTTCACAATGCCAACGTCCACCACGAGCAGGCTCTTCCGCCCCTTGGTTTTTCCCTTTTCGGACAGCGCAAGAATGCTCATGCGCTCAATGGGCTGATCCCACAATGCGGAACTCGGTCGTAAGCACCGGCAGCTTGAGCCCAGGCGCACCTCAGGCTCTGCCGGGTTGGGCTTGGGTTGCACTTTGGCGGCTTCGGGCGTTCGGTTCGGCGCACCTTCGATCACTCGCGTGGGAGTGGGCGTGCCAAAAAGAGGTGCCTCGTTTGCTGGTAGGCGCGCGTCTTCTGTTTGACTTGGGTGGCCTGTGAGAAGCCACCGCGTTGAAAGAACCGTTGCCAACGTTGCCGCCGTGAGCGTGATGACGATAGCCAATGTCGTTCGTGGCAGCACCCCTTGGAACGTGGGGAGCTGAATGCGTTTCTGGGCAGTGGCGGGTCCCGCAGCGCTGCGAAAGAAACCAGTAAAATGCCGCTCAAGCTCGGCGAGAAAGATCATCCGCGCGGCCTCGGCGTCGAGCGGCGAAAAAGCCAAACGGCGGTGCGTGGTGAGCCCCAAGCCAAGAATGACGGCCGTGCCCACGAGGCAAACCAAGAGTGCGGATGCAGGAGTCACGCTGCCCGTTCTCCAGCCCACCACCATGGCGGCAACTCCAAAGCAAAGCGCGATCGAAAGGACAGCAGTAAAAACAATCCAGCGCTGGCGGCGGAGCTCCTTAAAGGCCGCAGGCACCACTGCCTGAAAGCTGGTGAGCGTGAGTCGATTGTGAGGAGCCAGCGTGGGATCCAATTCAAGGTAGAGCTGAGAGCCCTCCGCACGTGCTTGAAGCAGGCGGGCCCAAGGGACGAGCAGCTCGTGGCCCGTTGTGAGCGCGGCGGGGGCGTAGTCGTTTCGGAACGCACTCACCCCTAAGAAGTTAAGCGTTAGCCCTGAAGTGCCACACTCGACCTCTACGGCACCCACGGCGTTGCTGCGCGCGGAGGCAACAGCTGTCGCTGAAAATTTCATACACGGGCAACGTGGACGTTGCCAGCCTGGTCCGCGAACTCCGTGATGCGGTCAATCAAGAGCTCGGCGTCGTAGTCGAGCGTCGCCACGTGGTACGAATTTTCAAGCACGAGTTCGGAAACGATGGCATTCGGGAGCGATTGCAAAAGAGCGATAGAATTGGCTGGATTGACCGAGTGATCCTCGCGTGAGCGCACCACCAAAACAGGCACCCGGATCGCAGGGAGATGCTCACGGACCTGCGGCAGCGCCTCGACCAATGAGTGGCCCGCGAGGACCGGTGTTGACTTGTAGGCGTGCTCATCCACGCAAGGCTTCTTCACGTCATTGCGTTTGAGGCCGGCTAGCGCCGCCGGTGCCAAAGGCATGACTTTGCCGATGAAGGGTGCGAATCTCACGGCAAGGCCTTTACGATCCAGGATCTGGGCGTTGATAGGCACGATTCCGACAACTTTCGGCAGGCAGAGTGTCCCGATGTCGATCGCGAGGGTTCCGCCCATAGAGAGCCCAGCCACGACGATGGCGTCGACGTGCTCGGAAAGTGCCAGCGTTACTCGGCGAACGTGTTCACGCCAGTCTGTGTAGCGCGTGCCAAGCATGTCCTTGACGTCCGTGCCGTGCCCAGGAAGGCGTGGGGCTTCCACACTGAACCCCCGCGCATTCAGTGCCTTAACGACCGGAGCTACGGAGCTCGGCCGGCCCGTGAAACCGTGGATGAAGACGATGCCAATCCGACCCCGCGCGCCCGAACCGGGCAGCGAGAGTGGGGCGCCGCCCTCGGCAAGCGGATAAGCGGAGGTTTGGTCGAGCGAGAGCGTGCCGTGTGAAGCAGTAACCATGTGAGTATCCAGTGTTTAGAATAGGCGCGCCTGCTTCGGCGCGTCTAGGAAGGGGAATCCGAGATGGTCGTAGGCTTTGCGCGTCGCGATGCGGCCACGCGGCGTACGCCCGAGGAATCCCTGTTGGAGGAGATAAGGTTCATAAACGTCTTCGATGGTGTCCCTCGGTTCGGCGAGGGCCGCTGCAAGTGTTTCCACGCCGACGGGCCCGCCTTCGTAATGTTCAATCAGAATGGTGAGCAGTCGGCGGTCCATCTCGTCGAGGCCGGCTTTGTCCACCTCTAAACGGTCACAGGTTAACTCGGCGATTCTAGCGTCAATTTTGCCATTTCCTTCGACTTGGGCAAAATCCCGCACGCGCCTAAGAATGCGGTTGGCGACGCGGGGAGTGCCGCGTGATCGGCTTGCCAGCACCCGAGCGGCCCCGACCTCGCACGGAATATCGAGGAGCTTGGCACTCCGCAGGATGATCCGTTGAAGCTCATCGTCTGAGTAAAAATCCAAACGCAGTGTCACGCCGAAGCGCTCGTGGAGCGGTTTGGTCAAAAGCCCGGTGCGGGTCGTGGCTCCGATCAGCGTAAAAGGTTGCAAAGGAAGCGAGATGCTGTCGGCAAAAGCACCGTCGCCAGTCATCACATCCACGCGAAAGCCTTCGATCGCTGGGTACAACGCCTCTTCGACCGTAGCACTCAGTCGGTGGATCTCGTCGATAAAAAGAATGTCCCCGCGCTCCAAGCGCGTGAGCAACCCGGTCAGCACGCCTTTGTGTTCCACGACGGGCCCACTCGTGGTTAGCAAGTGAACGCCCATCTCGCGCGACAGGATGTTGGCGAGTGTCGTCTTGCCGAGCCCGGGGGGGCCACACAGAAGGATGTGGTCGAGCGGTTCTCCGCGCTCGCGAGCGGCCTTGACGTAGACCTTGAGGTTGGCTTTGTGTCGTTCCTGGCCAACAAATTCCTCGAGGGATTCAGGTCGAAACAAGCGATCAAAACGGTCGTCTTCGCCGCTGCCGGCTTGGCTCTCGATAGCGCGCGTCGGTGCGCCTATTGCGCTGGGCTCGGGATCACTGGTCTTCCTTCTAGCCATCCAGGCCGACCTTAGAGCGCATTCCGGCTCAACGCCAGCCAGCTTGCGCGGCTCCTAAATGTCCTGGTTTGACCTGTCAATCGTCCACAGGCAGGCTCGTGCCTTGGCAACCTTTGGAGGTGAGTGAGATGCGCTATCGAAAGCTGGGCAAGTCCGATATTTCTGTGTCTGAGGTGAGCCTCGGTTGCTGGACGCTGGGCGGCCTCAATTGGGTCAATGGCAACGCGAATGGCTGGGCGAACGTGGACGAAAAGGAAGTCGCGCGAGCGATCGACTATGCCCTCGCTCGGGGCGTCAACCATTTCGACAATGCCGATGTGTATGGCAACGGTCGAGCGGAACGCATGTTGGCGCGCATCTTGGGCTCACGCTCGAAAGAGCTCGTGATTGCGACGAAGGTAGGACACTTTCCTGGTACGGCGGAGCATGCCTACGAGCCGCAACATATTCGACATCAGTGCGAGCAATCACTGGTTAATCTCAAGCGCGACTACATTGATATCTACTACTTGCACCATGGTGATTTCGGTCCCGACGATCGCTATCTGGAGGGTGCGATTCAAACGGTGCAGGATCTGAAACGAGAGGGAAAGATCCGGGTGATTGGTCAGTCTGCCTACTCGAGTGCTGACTTTCTGCGTGTGGTGCCGAAGCTTCAGCCCGAGGTGCTCCAGAGTTGGGCGCATGCCATGGACACCCAGTTTATCCACCCGGGCTCCAGCGTGCGTCGCCTGCTGGATGAAGGGCAGATGTCGTTTGTGGCGTTTTCTCCGCTCGCTCAAGGCATGTTGCTGGGGAAGTACAAGCCGGGGCAGGTGCCTGATTTCGAGCCAGGTGACCACCGCCGCGGGAGTGATCGTTTCAGCGACGAAGCGCTGCAAAAGATTGAGCCCAAGCTGGCCAAGCTGAAGGCCCGTTTTGGCGACTCGACTCAAAGCTTGGCGCGTGCGGCACTTCAGTATTTGCTGGCCGAGCCGTGCGTCGCGTGTGTGATCCCAGGCTTTCGCAACTTGGCCCAAGCCGAGATCAATGTTGACGCTGCAGAGGTCCCGTTAGTCGAGGCTGAGGTCGCTGCGATGCGCGAAATCTTTGGCGAGTAGCGCGCTCAGGCGAGTGCTAGCGAAGCTCGCGGAAGGCCTCGATGGTTGGCACGCTCACAGAGAAGTAGGCACCAATCGGCTTTTGTTCCCGCACGTCGACGGCTCCGTGGTGCAGTTCCACCACCGAGCGGGCAACGCGCAGGCCGAGGGCTAGACCTCTGTGTTCACCGACTCCGGCTTGCCGTGTGGGATCCAAGACGGCCAGCAATCTTCTGCGGCTGAGGCCGGCCTCCGGGATTTCAATGTCCATGCGAATTCGATCCTGGCTCTCACGGACCACGTGGATGCGTACGATTGGGCCTTTGGCAGCACGGATAGCATAGCCAATAAAGGTACCGAGGGCGCGCGGCATACGGATGCGATCCACTAAGAGTTTGGGGCGTTCCTTGGGCAGAGCCGTCACGATTTCCACCTTACTCTCACCTCCAAGATAACGCCCAATTTCGATGGCCTGTTCCACCAGCACATCGATCTCCGCGAGCTCCGGCAATAGCGTGAGCAGGCCAGCTTCGACGCGTGCTGCGTCAAGGATGGTCTCGATTAGCGCCAAAAGTTCCTTGCCTCGGCGTTCGATAACGCCCAAGCTTTCGGCCTGCGCCAAGCTGACCACGTCCGTCTGGCGAACCAGCTCTCCGAAACCTAGAATGGCGTTGAGCGGGCTCTTCAGGTCATGGCTCACGCTCGCAAAGAACAGCCCTCGCATTTTTGCCGCTCGCTCCCGGGCGTCGATGGCTCGCTGCTGAGCGCCCGAAAATTGTCGGAAGCGAGCCGCCAGCTGCTCAATGCTCGCTCCCAACTCTGAAATGGCTGAAAACGTGGCCAGGGAGTGCGCTTCGGGGACGCTGCTCGGCTGGGTTTCCGTTCCGAGTAGCCGGACGCGGCGGGCAGCGTTCACGAGATCTCGGCGCAAGACTTGGCCAAGGCGGAGCCCCGCGAACCCGGCCACCAGCACTGCGCACAACGAAAGAAGCAATGTATTTTCGCTGAGCGTCGGAACCGACGAACTCTTGAACGCCACTTGCGCGCCTCCACGATCGAGCGCTGTCGTCAGGGTGACAATGCCATTGTTTCCGCGCCGGATCCCGTACTCAGTCTTGCCATCAAGCATTTGGGCGGCAAAGCCGAGACTGGCAGCAACACCGAGGGCGGGGACCAGGCCTGCGGCTGGCACGACCCCCGGGCTCTCCTCCAGCACCGATCGCGCAAAGGCACGAGCGGTCTCCTCGCGTGCAAGTTCGTCGGTACGCCTCAGGTGGGCGTTGACGATCAGTGCGGCCCCCATCGCGAGCACTCCGACGGGCGTGAGCACGGCGGTCAGCAGGCGCAGCGTCACATGTTGCCGAAGCCGGCCCTGTTGCTCGGCGAGCTCAGCCAACTCGCGCATGGCTTCGGGCGGGGCCAGCGCCAGTGCGCGCAGGACGTTCACGCGGATCACCAAGAATAACGGCAAAGAAACCGTGGAAATCATGATCACTCCGAGCAGCGAAAGCGTGATGCCGGTCGTGAGATCCAACACTTCCGGACGCCACAGCGTCACGCTGATAGACGCGCCCAAGGTGGATGGCAGCACCCAGATCCACAATAGGCGTGGGGGTTCGTCACTCAGTCGGCCCAAATCGTTGGCGTCGATGGACGAGGATTGTAGTGTCAAGGCGCGCAGAGCAAACCGATACCTACGGAGGCGTAGGAAATTCCAGCCTATCGCAAACAGCCCCCCGGCGATGAGTCCCAAAGACAACGCCACCGGTCCGTACACGGCCGGCGCGCCCTGCAGCAACACTAAGTGGGAGGACAGCAACGCTAGAAGGACCCCCACCGTGAGCGACGCCAGCAGTTGCCACGCGAGAATTCGTCGGACCAAGCGGGCAGCGTCGGAAATCATCCAGCACCCGACAGGTGAGAGCGCGAGCTTGCGGTCAACAGCGGGGGGATTTCTGCGGGCATATCTTGGGGCTCTGGTGGTTGGCGCGGCAACAGGACGGCAAAGCTTGAGCCAACGCCGAGTTCACTCTGCACACCGATCGAACCACCATGCATTTGTACGAGCCGTCGTGTGATCGCTAGACCAAGCCCCGTGCCGACGCGCTGTGCGCTCAACTCTCCAGATTGGCGGTACTCCTCGAAGATGGAGGCCTGTTCGGATTTCGGAATGCCGGGGCCCGTATCGCTGACGAGGATGCCTATGTAGTCGCTCTGGGGGTCGACGCTGACGACGACTTTCCCACCGCTCGTGAATTTAACTGCGTTGCCGACGATGTTGGTGAGGATCTGGCGCACTCGGCGGGCATCTACCTTGCCGAGTGCGGTGTCCCCGAGCAGCAATAGTTCAAGACCCTTCTTGGCGGCAGTGGGCTGCAACTCCCGCACCACGTCGCCAGCGATGGCGTAGACGTCGGCTCCTTGTCGGTTCAGCCGTAGCTCTCCCGATTCTAGGGCAGAGAGATCGAGAATGTCGTCGATAAGCGCTGCCAGGTGCTCCCCGCTGCTGCGGACTTGCGTGAGGTTTTCCTGTGCGTCTGGGCTGAGTGGGCCGTCCACTTCGCTCAGCAAAATATCGGTGAAACCTAGAATCGCGTTGAGCGGTGTCCGTAGCTCATGGCTGAGAGCCGCAACGAAGGCGCTGCGATCCTTGTCGTAGGCGAGTGCGCCATCGAGGTCCTGACCGTAGGCTCGTTCCGCTGCTTCAAAGCGGTCCACGACGATGTTGAATGCATTGGTGAGGAGGCCGACCTCGTCGATCGCGCGCACCGGTATCACCTTTCCCGAGGGTGCCGCGCCTTCGCGTGCCATCTCGGCGATTCGCCGGCGCATGTAGGTCACGTCCGCTCGGACGTCGCGGGCGAGCGCAAAGCCTACGAGCGCTGAGACTCCGATCAGAATAGTCGTGAGGGTTGCTAGGGAGGTGATGAGCGAACGGGTGGTAACCGGGGCTTCCGGTGCGGACACGAATGAAATGAGCGAAAGGTGCGCGAGGGGTGCGGGGAGGGGATGAGCGTAGTAGCGCGTGCGGCCAAGCAGCGTGACCGCTTCGCCAGCACCCGCTATCAGCAAGCCCTCGATCTGACTTTGGCGTGGTGGTGCCAGTGTGGCATCCACGATGATGGAGCCGTCTTGGCGAACCAACAGCATCTCGGTGCCAGAACGCCGCGTGGCTCGCTCCAAGACCACCCGACGAGCCTCCTCGGGCGTGGCACGCAACCGTTCAACCAGCGTCTCTACGAGGAGCTGAGCTCGAAGCGCGGCAGCGTTGTCGCTCTCGGATACCAGATCACGGACTCCAAACGCACCGATCGCGAGCGCGGTGGAAAGACCCAAGAGCACCACAATCGCGGGCGCAATGACGACAAAGGAGAGCCGGCCGGAGAGGCGCCTAGCCATCCTGCGCCAATTTGCCGAATACGGCGTGGTCGAGCCAGCGCGAGCTCACGTGCTCAGCTTGGCGTGCAATGCCTTCGAAGCGAAATCCCAGGCGTGAGATAACGCGTAAGCTTGGGTAGTTGTCGGTCGCCGCTGCACAGCGGATGCGGTGAACGCCCAGCCGCAAGAACGCGAAGTCCACACAAGCAGTTGCCGCTTCTGTCATGATACCGTGCCCCGTAGCGGTCCGCTTAAGCCAATAGCCAAGCTCACACGAGCGATGCAGATGCACACAGGCATCCAGTCCGACGACGCCGAGAAAACTCGAAGTTGCTCGATCCCGGATCGAAAAACGCACCGCGCGTCCGAGATCCCAATCGTGAGCACAGGCTTCCGCAAAGCGGTCGGCGGCCTCGGGCGTATTGTTGAAAGGGACCCACGGCAACCATCTCTCCAGGTTGAAGCGTGTGCTTTCGATCGCTTCCCAGAGCTCTGCTGCGTCATCGCGGTCAATCGGGGAAAGTCTGAGGCGCTCCGTGGTGAGTGGTTTCCGCTTGAGTGAGATGCGCGACGGGATGGACAAACCGACCGGAAGCGGCACTGGCTCGGCAACTTCAAAAGCTGCGCGGAATTCGCTCGCTTCGGGTTTCACTGACATTCTGCCCTCAAAACGAACGCTTCCAAGTGTCCAGCTTCGAAATCGCGCCAGGCAACGTACCACACCCCCGAATCCTCGCCGGCCACTACAGAAGCATGGGGCTGAAAGCCAGTGACGCGGGTGAGAATGCTGGCGGGGCCGACACCTTCCTGACTCAATCGAGCGAGCTTCAGCCGAGCTTCTTCGAACCAAACCACCACCCTGTCCGAAGCATTGTGGGCAATGACCGGGCGGGAACCAGAAGCGGCGAGCGACCGCCGCCAACCGAGCGCGCCGCTGGCAGTGAGATAGGCGAGGCTCGCATTGTCGGTACCCGTATCCCAGGCTACGTAGCAGTCCCCCGCGCCGGAGCAATCGAGCTGCGGTTGCACGTTTTTCGCTTCGGATTCGCTCACGGGCAAGAGCTGACCTAAGTGGAGATCGGTGGGCTTAGCTTCGGGTCCTCCCCATGGGTTTTCAGCGGCGACGCCCGCTCGCAATTGGCTATCCCCGCGCTCAATGATGAGCGCCTTGATCTGGGACCGTGCGGGGGTGAGCTCCTGAGCAAAAACGATGCGCAGCTGTGTGCTGCTCACGGCCAGCGAGGGTTTGCTGCTGCCGCGGGTAACTCCCGCTCGAAATCGCGGTGCCAGCGTGAGGACGCGAATGGCAGGTCCGGTCGGAACGAGTGCGGCCGTCGTCTGTCGAACTAAGAGCGACGCGCTGCCATCGGTGTTGCTCTCTTCCCACACGAACCATAAATCTCCTTCCGGAGCGATGGCCACGGCTGGGGAAAACGGGGTGCGCTTCGGCGTGGAAAGCCGCGTGGGCGCGGCCAAAGCTTGGGTGGCTGGGGTAAAGGCGCGAACCAGAAGGCCCGCGTCGTCACCGGTATCTGAGTAAACCGCCGCGATGTGCGCGCCTAAGCTAATGAGCGTGGGGTCGGTGACCGCCACAGATTCCGGGCTCAAGGCGTAAGCCGGAGACACGCGCCGCAAGGCGTTATCCACCAGCGTGGCTGAAACCTGGCGTTTATCTGCGGCGAGATGATTGTCAGCCCAGGCGAGGAGGGGCCCGTTGGCAGTGAGCACGACGCTTGGACGTGATGCCGGCTTCAGCACGTCAAAGGGGCGGGGGCGCCCCAGCCCGGTCACGCGGCAACGGTTGCTGGCATTTTGCCGTTGCTCCACGATAATTTCGCAGCGTTGGAGTAGCGAACGCGCAACAGGCGCTTGCCCAAGCGCGACGCCCTCTTCGAACTGTTTGAGAGCCTTATCGGGATCGCCATCCATTAAGCTCAGTTGGGCCGCATTCACCTTCAGCGCGTAAGGTTCGCGCTCCAGTGGTTCGGCGCGACTACCGGCTTCCTTCGCTGGACCTTGGTGAAACATGAGCCACGCCACGTAGCCGGCTAGCGCCACCCCGAGCGCACCCAAGGCCAGACCCATTGCCCAAGAACCTCGTCGCGGCGCAGGTGCCAATAAGGGCACCGGGCTTCCGTGTGGTGTCGGTGGACTTAACAAGAGCGCCGGCGCGAGCTTGAGCGGGGGAGCATTCGGAATAGGCGCCACCGGTGGAGCCAGATCTGTGTCGCTCACGAGTTCCGCAGGGGCTCCGCCTTGCGCGAGCGCGGCGCGGAGGCTGTCAGCAAGCTCGCGCGGGGTTTGAAAGCGTTCCTCGGGTAGCCGGCTGAGCGCACGAGCAAACCAATCGTCAAACCCGGGAGGGAGATCTGCAAACAGCATCGAAGGCTTCGGCAGCGGGGCAGCGGCGATCTGGGCTAAAATCATGGCCACACCCTGCTCGACGTTCCACACCGTCTTTCCAGTTAGGCACTCGTACACGATGCAGCCCAAGGCCCAGAGATCGGCCCGGTGATCCACGCCCCCGTGTCCTTTGGCCTGCTCAGGACTCATGTAGGCGGGAGTGCCAAACAGCGCGCCTTCACGGGTTAATCTTACGTTTTCTCCATCCGCGTTCGTTTCGTAAAATTTGGCGAGGCCAAAATCTACGAGCTTAGATAACAGACGCCCGTCCTCATCCTGGGTGAGAAAAATGTTTTCGGGCTTCAAATCTCGGTGAATAACTCCCACCTGGTGCGCCTTGCTCAGTCCGCGGGCGGTTTGTTCGATCACCTCAAGTGTGGTTGCCGGATCCAGCCTTCGGACGCGAGTGAGGCGTTCGTAAAGGCTCTCTCCCTCCAGGAGCTCCATCACCAAAAAGGGGCGCTCCTCGTACATCCCCGAATCGTAGACCTCACAGATATGCGGGCTTCGAATCGCTGCCGCGGCGCGCGCCTCACGCAGAAAGCGTTCTCGCACCACCCGGGAAGCCACTAGATCTTGAGATAGCAGCTTAACTGCAACGCGTTTGCCAATGTCGACGTGAACCGCCTCGTAGACGACGGCCATTCCCCCGCGGCCAACCTCGCGTGTGATTCGAAATTTTCCTTCCAAGACGGTTCCCACCGGAAGCTCGGACTGATGGGTGGCCGTCATGCAGGGGGACCTGAGCTTAGCTTGCTACTAAAAGGCGGTTCAATTTGTCGGGGAGAATGTCCGGAGCGCCCTCGGAAATGAGGTGAAGTGGCGCCGATGAAAGCGTGTGCCAGTAGAGCACGCGCAGGGGGCGGCCTTCCGGCCTGGGGATCTCCGGGCACGGAGAGGGGTGCCTCATCCCGTGCAAACTGGGATGGTCGAGCAGGCGAAGCGCCACCGCGAACGCCTTCGCAGTGTAAGTGAGGTCCAGCTGCAAACCCTGCTCACGTGCAACGTCGAAGGCCCTTTCACCAGCCACCGTCGCCCGTCCATACCCTGCGCCCAAAAAACGATCCTCAATCGCCAGGTGACGACTGAGCTCGCTCAGCCCCACCTTATTTTCGCGTTGCAACGCTTGGTGGGCGAGGCCGAGCAGCCAGGGACGCGTCACGGGTCCCAGTTGGACGATGGTCACCCCGAGCACCAGGCTCCTAAGGCCGGCGTTGGCGACTCCAGCCACCAGCCCAGCCGTCGTCCCACCGGATCCCAGGGCGACGACAATGACGTCGGGCGGAGGCAGCTCTCCCGCATCCACCTGCGCCTTGAGCTCGTGTGCCGCCGCTACATAACCACGAGTTCCGCGCACATTCGTGCTCCCCAGCGGAACTAAATAGTCTCCACGTTGGTGGAGCTTGGCAGCGGTAAGCGGCAGCTGCCAGCCGTGCTCAACGGTGTGTATCTCTACGCCTTGAGCCAACGTGGCTCGGAGCATGTGGTAGGCCAAGGGCGACCAAGGCCGAGGACACAAGACGCACGCGGCCTTCAGGCCAAGCTTGTTCGCGAACAGGCCGGTCGCCACTGCTTGATGGCTACCCGCGGCACCGAGCGTCACCAGGCGCTCTGCCCCCTTGGCCCGCGCCCTGTCCAGGATCCCCTCCAATTTCCTCACCTTGTTGCCGCCGAACACCGGGTGCGTAGCACCGTCGTCCTTGAGGAAAAGTTCGCCTTCACCCGTCCAGAGGGGAGTCAGCGCCCGCACCGGGGTGGGATACACGCCCAGTTTCAAGAGCCACGCTTTCCGCTGGAGATGAAGTGAGTCGGAAACATTTTGGAAACCATTGGACCGCTACTCGATTGGCAGGCTCTGAGTGCAACCGGGGCACTTGCCCCCTACCAGGTCGAAGAGAGGCAGCAGATGAAGAAAATTGAGGCCATCATCAAGCCGTTTAAGTTGGACGAGGTCAAGGACGCCCTTTCTGAAGTGGGCGTTCAGGGCATGACAGTCACCGAAGTCAAAGGCTTTGGGCGCACGGGAGGCAAGAAAGAAGTCTACCGTGGCTCCGCCTACGTGGTCGATTTCGTGCCCAAGGTGAAGCTCGAAATCGTGGTCCCCGACGACCTCGCACACCAGGTGGTGGACGCGATAGAGAAAGCCGCGAAAACCGGCCGAATCGGAGATGGCAAGATCTTCCTTTCCACGATCGATGATGCAGTTCGTATTCGCACGGGTGAGCGAGCCGAAGAGGCTATCTAATTTCGGCAGCGTCTGGCTGATATGCCCAGTGGGTGAGCCCGCGCGCAGCCCAGGCGAAAATCGCCGGTTGCCCAGGCGTAAGCCATTGGGATATCTGCCGTGGACGTGACGGATACGGCCTCCTCCCCTGTGCACCTTGCCGCAGAGCCCGTAAGGCAACCCAAGAGCCGCCTTATCTGGCTTCGCGCGCTGGCGATCTCAGCGGTGGTGGGGTTCGGATTTTGGTGGTTGCTGCGCAAGGGAGCTCTGCCCATTGTGCCGCCATCATCGGCTTTCTCGGAGGTTCGTTGGCCATGGGTCTGGCTTTACGTGGGCATGTGGGTGGTCCTGCACACGTTCCGTTGCTGTCGCTGGTATTTCCTGGTGCGCCCCGTCTGTGAAGTGTCGTTCTTGCGACCGCTTCTCATCTCGCTGTCGGGATACGGCGCGCAAGTGATTCTTCCGTTCCGAATGGGCGAAGCCGTGCGCCCAACCATGATCGCTCGTCGCGGAAATCTCACGTGGCTAGCTGCTGCCGGAACCGTCGGTGCCGAGCGTGTCGTGGATGGCGCCTTCCTTAGCTTGGGCCTCGGGGCAGCGCTCCTGAGCGTGCAAACGCTCGACCCATTACCGACGCACCTGGGACAATTGCCGTTGCCTTCCAATTTAGTTCGAGCGGCAGCCATGGCAGCTGTGGTCGTCTTCCTCAGTCTCTGCGTCGTGATGTGGGTTTTCTACGCGCGGAGGATTTGGGCAGAAGCGATTGTGCGTCGTACTGTTGGGTGTGTCTCAGGACGCGCCGGCGACGCGATCATCAAGTTCCTCTCGCGGGTCTCAGAAGGTCTCGCGTTTCTTTCGGTCCTTCGCTATTCACTTTGGTTCCTGGGTCTAACTGCGATATACTGGGTGCTTTGCGTTGCCAGCATGCAATTCCTGTTTCGCGCGGTGGGCCTAGTGGACGCCACGTTTCTCCAAACCATGATCGTGCTCGGGGTCATGGGGCTCGGGCTAGCGATGCCCAATGCTCCTGGTTTTTTTGGGTCATTCCAGATCTCCTGTTACGCGGCGTTGGTCATGTTTTTCCCAGCTCCGATCGTCCTCAAGGAGGGCGCGGCGTACGTCTTTCTGCTCTACGTGATCCAGTTGTCCGTCACACTGGTGCTAGGCCTGGTTGCGTTCTTGGCTGAAGAATTCCTCGCGAGAGCCTCGCTCAGCCGGGCGTAGGCGCTTTCAGTTCGCATGGATCTAAGAGAATCCCCAAAACGCGCGTTTCGTCGTCACCCGTGGGAGGTTGCTCGGTTTGAGTTCTTTCGCCGAGTTTTAGTTGAAGCCAAGCTCGATCAACGGCCGCTCCGCGTTCTTGATGTGGGTTCGGGCGATGGGTGGTTCGCTAGCCAGTTGCTGGGTGTCTTTGACGGTGGGAGTACCTGCGTGTGTTGGGACATTGGATACCAAGCTTCTGCGCTGCCTCAGGCTTTGTCTGCGCCTGGGTTGAGCGGCGTGAGTGAACGCCCGAACGAACGATTCGATTTGATCTTGCTCTTGGATGTGGTCGAACACGTGGCGGAGGATGAGGCGTTCTTGGCAGAAATCCTCAGACACTGTGCTCATTCTGGCAGCACGGTGCTGTTCAGTGTCCCTGCGTGGCCAGCCTTAACATCCGCGCACGACGCGCGACTCGAGCATTTTCGTCGCTATAGTCCGGCCCAAGCGCGGGGCTTATTGCTGAAATGCGGGCTTAAAGTTCGTTTGTCCGGCGGGGTATTCCATAGCCTCCTCGTGCCGCGTGCACTCAGCGCGCTTTGCCAAAAGCTGACGGGAATTCCGCGCACTCATGAAGAGGAGAGCTTGGAGTGGCAACACGGCCCACTGGTTGCGGCTTGCGCGGAGACCGTGTTGGAGCTCGATGGCGCGCTGTCGCGGGGGCTGGCGCGGCGAAATCTGGAATTCCCAGGTTTGAGTTGGTGGGCACTATGCCAAACGTAGGTCTCGTCATCCCTTGCTACAACGAAGCCAATCGGTTCGAATCTGAAGTGGTTTCAAGGCTCTTGCAGCAGCCACGTGTGAAGCTCTTTTTGGTTGATGATGGCTCCACGGATAAAACGCTGGAACGCCTTGACGCATTTGCTGGGACACACTCCGATCGGGTGGAAGTTCTGCGGATTCGAGAAAATGGTGGTAAGGCCGAAGCGGTGCGCCTGGGTTTGAACGTTGCGCTTGCAGCGGGTTCAGGAATTGTTGGATATCTCGACGCCGACATGGCGACGCCCCCCGAAGAGGTACTCAGGCTCTTGAATGGGCTCGAAGGCTCCTCGGTGCAGCTCGTCCTGGGCTCGCGTGTTCGGATGCTGGGTGCTGCGATTAAACGGGACCCGCTTCGCCATTATCTCGGCCGCGTGTTTGCCACGGCCGCATCCTTATCCCTCGGTTTAGCGGTTTATGACACCCAGTGCGGTGCAAAAGTTGCCAAGGATCATCCCAGTTTCCGGCGTGCCCTGGCGGTTCCATTCACCTCACGCTGGGCCTTCGATGTCGAATTGATCGGCCGCTTGCTGTCAGATCCCTTGGAGCCTTATCGCTCCGACGCATTCTTGGAGATGCCGCTCAGGACGTGGCGTGACAAGCCTGGCTCAAAGGTCTCGCCGTTTGCGATGAGTCGCGCGTTATTCGACCTGCTCATCCTTGGGGTCAAGCGTCGGTTGAGCGGGCCATGAAACAGGACGCATCCGATGATCGCCTTCAGAACGGGCTTGTTGGGCTCGGATTGCTGGCCGCCTGTTGGATCATCCTGCGCTCGGTGCATCGGTACTACCCGATTCAGCACTGGCTGCTCTTCCACTACGTTGGCTATTGGATGCTCGCCCTCTATTTCATTCTAGGGTGTGCCGTCGCAGGTTTTGGTCTCTTGCGGGTCACGCTGGGCAGGGTACTGCCAATTCGTGAAATGGTGGCGTTGAGCGCGCCACTCGGAGTGCTCATCTATTTCTTGTGGGCGTTTTTGGTGGGTTGGGCCGGCCTCTATGGCACCTGGTTTTTCCTGCTGACACCGCTCATTTTACTGGGTGTCGGTTTTCTCCCGGCGCGTCGCACCGCACTCCGTTTACTTCGACACGTGAGAGCAGCTCAGCCGCGAGCTCTAGAGCGGCCACGAGCTTTTTGGGTGTTCCCTGTTCTCGCCTGCGCCATCATTGGGGTGTTTTGGGTCTATTTTTCTATCCTTTCGCCGAACAACGCGGGGTACGATGCGCGCTGGTACCATCTACCGCTTGCGGAACAGTATGCCGCGAAGGGCGGTATTTTTCGTTTCGGCGAAGGCTGGGTGATGGGCACGTATCCTCAGCTCACAAGCCTGGTTTATCTTTGGGCGTTCGAATTGCCCGGGTCGGTCTTTGATCGAGTTGAGCTGTGCGCGCATCTGGAGTTTGCTTTTCTGGTTTGGCGGGTTGTCGCGATCCCCGTATTGGTCCGGAGGCTGCTGCCTAGGAGTTGGCGCCCTCGGCCGAGGGCACTTCTGTCGTGGTTGGCGGTCTTTCTGTTTCCCGGAACGCTGCTTTACGACTCGTCACTTCATTTGGGTGCGGACCACATGGCCGCACTGTTTGCGATTCCGATCTACCTCACGTTGCTTCGCGCTTGGTCGCGTGTTGGGCTGCGTGAATCCCTGATATTTGGCATGCTCCTGTCTGCGGCGATGCTGACGAAGTACACGGCGGCGTTCATCGTGCTGCCTGCTGGGCTGGCGCTTTTCTGTCGCGCTGGTTGGTTGGTGGTTCGCGACCAACAGCAGCGAAGCCGCGTTTTGTTCGTGGCCGTGGCGCTCTCAGTGCTTTGCGTTGGGCTCACAAGCCCCCATTGGCTCAAGAATTGGGTGTGGTACGGAGATCCACTCTACCCCCAGCTGCACGCGACACTGACTGCCCGTCCCTGGGTGCCTGAGGCAAGTATTCCTTACCACTCGGATGTCGCCGTGCCTTGGCATGCAGCGCGAAGCTGGGCCGGGGTGGTTGATACGCTCAAGGTTACGGCGACGTTTGCTTTCAAGCACCATGATTGGCCAGATCTGCATGGGGCCCTCCCAGTGTTCGGTTTTCTGTTTACCGTGATGGTCCTCATTTTGCCGTTTCTGCCTAAAAATTGGGCGTTGGCGGGGATATTTGGGCTCGGTCATCTTGGAATCATCCTGTGGTGCAATATCTCCTGGCAAGATCGATACCTGCAAGTGTTAGCGCCCTGGATGGCGGCCGCCGTAGCAACTACGGTGGTGATCATTTGGCGCCTGAGTAGGCCGGTCCGAGTGGCTATGGTCTGCTTGCTCTTGGTGCAGGTTGCCTGGGGCAGCGATATCTACTTCTTCAACACGCACCGGACCGTGGGGTCACCGTTTCTGGCCACAATTGATCTTATTAATTCGGGTCGGCTTGGGCAGTACCGGGAACGGTATCAGGTATTCCGAGAACTCGGAGATATTGCTGATGTGTTGCCACCGAATGCAGTCCCTCTCGTTCATGAGTCCCAGCAAACGTTCGGCATCCGAAATCGACGCGTCGTCGACCGCCCTGGCACTCAGGGCCTGCTTTACTACAGCCGTTACCGCACGCCCGCAGAGCTCCACGCAGAGTTCCAACGCTTGGGGATCACGCATGTGGTTTGGGTTGAACCAGCTGGCCTCGATAACCTTGCGTCGGATCTCATTTTCTACGATTTCGTGACGCGTTTCGTTACGGATCAACGCGTGATCAATGGCTTCAATGTTGGCAAATTGCCGAAGATCCTGCCGCCTGCCGCGCCGTTTGGTAAGAAAGTGGCGTATTTCGGCTGCAAGGGAAGTTACGCGTTGGGTCTGTATCCCACCGAAAGTTTGATGGCAACGAGGCTCGATCCGACGCCTGTTTATCCCAAGCCAGAACTTCCCTTCGAAGGAAATACGCGCACCGGGGACATCACGGCGCGCGCAGACTATGCGATTTGGGATGGCAGCTGCGTACCCGCGGCCGCGTCAGCCTTGGCTAGTTTCGAGGCATTTGCCCAGCGCGACAAATTGACACTCATGCGTCGGCGCTAAACTCCTCGGAGCGGATCCAGCGCGATAACCGCCATCCCGTCGGCTTTCTCCGCCTAGCGTGAGGTGCCGCTGGCGAGCCAATTTCCTGCGCGCTATACGCCTCTGCCTATGAAGAAAGTGTTCATCGACGGGCAGGAAGGCACGACGGGGCTTCAGATCCACGAGCGTTTGAGCGAGCGTTCTGATATT
>Ga0163147_10002535_pt1 | contig 25647 bp, 25 predicted proteins | sample OliLakLV19MP6G1_FD_148597 | JGI IMG/M metagenome (GOLD analysis project Ga0163147, IMG submission 148597) | Freshwater microbial mat bacterial communities from Lake Vanda, McMurdo Dry Valleys, Antarctica- Oligotrophic Lake LV.19.MP6.G1 | ecosystem: Environmental > Aquatic > Freshwater > Lake >...
CGCGTTTTTCTGGGTCCTCCTGATGAGCGGTGGCCGGGGCTACGCGATCTAGGTGGAGCCCCACGCGTGGCCATCGTTGGATTGATTTTGCTGATGTTGGTGACCGGCTTCTTCCCGCAGCTTCTTTTGCACCTCTTAAATTTTTCTGCGCTCTAGCCATGATTCCGCCAATCGCCCTCGAACTTTCCGTTATTTGCCTCGCGATTTTTTTGCTCATGGCAGACGCCTTTTACGTCAAGACGAACAAGCACATTCTCGGCATGGCTGCCATCTTGGGACTGTTGGGAGTCTTAGCTATGAGCTTCTTTCTAGCTCCTGCGGCTGTTGGTCTAAGGCCGGATGCCTTTTATGTGCTTGATCCGTTAGCACTTTTTTTCAAGCGATTCGCCCTTATCGCCACTGTCCTTACTATTGTGCTGGCCATTGATTACCAACCCATCATCCAGCGTCTCGTGCCTGCTGCTGCTCCCCATGGGGGTGTTGGCGAGTTTTATGTTCTGCCGGTTTTCATCTGTGTAGGCCTTATGTTCATGGCTTCTGCGGCCGACTTTATTATGATCTTCGTCTCGTTAGAACTCGTGACGATCGGGTTTTACGTAATGGTTCCCTACATGCGCCGCAGCGTGACGAGCCTCGAAGCTGGAACCAAATATTTGATATTAGGTGCCCTTTCCACGGGATTTCTCGTCTATGGCATAACGTGGATTTTCGGAATGACAGGCCAAACTAGCCTGCAAAAGATTTCCGTCCTGCTCGGCACCCTTCCCGAAACGGCAAATGTCGGACTTCTCTTTGGGCTGGGTCTCGTGCTCGTGGCGCTCGGTTTCAAAATTGCAGCGGCCCCATTCCAGCTCTGGGCGCCGGACGTCTATCAAGGCGCGCCCACGCCGGTCACCGCTTTTCTTTCGGTCGGTTCAAAAGCCGCTGGTTTTGTCGTTTTGATGCGGGTTCTGGAAACGTTCCTGTCCGTCCCCGCTATCGCCGAAAAAGTCATGCCTGTGGTTTGCCTCCTTGCGGCTCTCACGCTGATCTATGGAAACCTAGCAGCCATGCCGCAGACAAATTTGAAGCGACTGCTTGCCTACTCCAGCATTGCTCACGCTGGCTATCTCCTCATGGGCATTGCGAGCATCGGAGCACCCTTCGCGGGCCGAGCCGTGGTCTTTTACCTTGCTGGCTATCTCTTGATGACTTTCCTTGCCTTTTTGGTAATTGTGCCCGTAACGAAGGCGACTGGAGGCGACGACATCTCTCATTTTAATGGTCTTTCAAGCCGAGCACCGATGCTGGCTTTTGCCCTCATGCTCGCCATGTTGTCGCTGGTCGGGTTGCCGCTCACAGTCGGCTTCCTTGGCAAATTTTTCATCTTCGAGTCGGCCATGCAGCAAGAAAACTATTGGCTTGTGGGCATTGGTATCCTCACCGTGGCCTGCGGATTTTATTATTACCTGAAAGTTATTCGGGCGATGTATTGGCTACCTGCGCCGGAGGGATCTGGTGAAGTCGCCGTTTCGATGATCTCAAAAGTTGCAATATTTGTGCTCGCAGCTCTCATTCTCATCCTCGGCGTGTTCCCTCAACCCCTCCTGCAACTTCTTCCTTAGTCGCATCAAATGCCCGCGTTGGATAAACCCCTCGCTGAGCTGAGAGCCTACTACGGCAGCTCTCCGCTCCCAGCCGACTTTGACGCCTATTGGTCGCGCGCGCTTGCGGAACTCGACGACACGCCCCCTCAAGCGGTTCTCACGCCCAACAGCATGCTGAGAGCCAGAGGCGTGGAAACCTTTGACCTGACCTTTACAGGCGTCGGCGGTGCTCGCGTCTATGCAAAATATCTTCGCCCCGAGCAGCCCACCCCACCCTGTCCTGCTCTGCTGCAGTTTCATGGATACGCTGGAAACAGTGGAGAATGGGTGGACAAGGCTGCCTTCGTCGCAGAGGGCTTCGCGGTTGCGGCCATGGATACGCGGGGGCAAGGAGGCTTGAGTGAAGATGTGGGAGGTGTCACGGGGAACACACTCAATGGGCACATCATTCGTGGACTAGCCCAAGGTGCAGATGCGCTCCTTTTTCGAAACATATTTCTCGATACCGTGCAGCTCGCGCGCGTTGTGGCTGGCCTACCCGAAGTGGACGCTTCGCGCCTCTCCTGCATGGGAGCCTCACAGGGTGGGGCGCTCTCCATTGCTTGTGCCGCACTCGAACCGCGTATTCGTCACTGCGTTTCTGTGTATCCTTTTCTTTCGGACTATCAGCGCGTATGGGACATGGACCTTGATAAAGATGCGTATGCAGAGTTGAGAACCTACTTACGAAACTTCGATCCTATGGGCAAAAACAGGGAACAAATTTTCGAAACACTCGGTTATATTGATATTCAGAATCTTGCCTCCCGAATTTCAGCCGACGTACTTATGGCGATCACGCTGATGGATAATATCTGTCCGCCATCTAGCCAATTTGCAGTCTATAATAAAATTAAATCCCAAAAGGAAGTTGTGATTTTTCCTGACCACGGCCACGAAGTCTTGCCGGGCTTTCGTGATTTGGAATTCAATTTTCTTGCGAAGGCCAAAATATTCCCTTGAGTTTCAAGCGCTAGGAGCAAACTTGTAAAATGCTGAACTCCCCTCTGGTTTTTGAAGCTCTCCCCATGGAGCGAGTATGGGGTGGCCGGCGGCTCGAGTCCGTGCTCGGTCGCTCCCTGCCAAATGGCACTCTTGTAGGGGAATCATGGGAAGTGGTAGACCGGCCAGATGCCCAGAGCGTCGTCCACGGCGGTAGTCTCCGCGGAATGACACTTCACGATCTGTGGAGTTCACGACGTGAAGAGATCTTCGGAAAGAAGCACAAAACAAACACAGCACCGCGCTTTCCCATCCTTGTTAAAATCCTCGACGCCCGCGAGCGACTATCTGTGCAGGTACATCCGCCTGCGGATATGGCGCCATCTCTTCACAGTGAGCCGAAGACGGAAGTCTGGTTCTTTTTGGATTCTCTACCGGGCGCGAAAGTCTATGCCGGGATGAAATGTGGTGTGACCCGCGATAGCTTTCAGTCAGCCATCAATAACGGCCACGTGGAGCAAGAACTTCACGAGGTTCCGGCTTTGACGGGCGGCAGCATCTTCATCCCCAGCGGAAGATTGCATGCCATCGGCGAAGGCAATCTGATCATTGAAGTTCAGCAAAATAGTGACACCACCTATCGCGTTTTTGATTGGAATCGTCTGGGTCTTGATGGCCAGCCCCGCGCGCTGCACATTGAGGAATCACTAGCTTCAATCAACTTCAACGACAGCGAACCCGCGGCGAATATCCCAGGTGACCCAGTCATTGCGGACTGCCCATTTTTTCGAGTTGAGGAACGGCCTTTGCCCACGCCCACGGATGTGCGACCGGCCGATAGTTTCGCTATCGTGGCGGTTATTCACGGACGTGTCTCTTGCGGTGAAGGCAGCTTCTCGCGCGGTAGCTTCTTTCTTGTTCCCGCTGGCGACGAACCCTTCCTAATCACCCCTCTCGAAGAGAAGACGTCTGTGCTCGTGGCAACGCTACCGGCCTGAGACTGAGGGCAATCTGTCCGCACAGATCCGCTTGAGAATTTCTCCCGCACACTGTGCTTCGCTTTGTGAAAGGTCGAAGGTCGGAGCGAACGACAGGACATTACCCTTAGGCCCCCCAGAGAGGATGATTAGACCTTGCTTCAGAGCTCCTACGACCATGTGCGAGGCTAGGGCGGTGTCCGGTGATCCATCGGGCAGCAACAACTCTAGGCCTATCATGGCACCGACTCCTCGTAGCCGAGAGTGAGGTGGAGTTGGAAGAAATTGGCGAAGCAAGTCCCCCGCTCGCGTGGCTCGCTCGCTGATGCTAGGTTTCTCGTGTTGCGCGATGGAAGCCAGCGCCATGGCACAGCCCACGGGGTGGCCGAGAAAGGTGCTCGTGTGCAGCGCCTCGCCCTGCGTCTCAGGCCACGCTGCCATCACGTCCGAACGTCCGACACATGCCGACAGCGGAAACCCGGCGGTGAGCCCCTTGCCTAGACAAACAATATCCGGCACAACGCCGCTGTGTTCACAGGCAAAGAATCGGCCAGTGCGGTGGAAACCGGTGTAGATTTCATCGAACACGAGAAGGACTTTCTCCTGGTCGCAAAGATGCCGCAGCAGACGCAGGAAGTCACGCGGAGGCACGACATCACCTCCTCGCCCCTGCACCGGTTCTACCAGCACGCAGCCGATTTCTCGTTGGCGGAAAGATTGGAGAATTTGCTCTGCGAGAGAATCCAGGCACGTGGTCGAGCAGTTTGGGAAATCCCCACCTTCGAGCCTGAATCCCTCATTTCTGCCAAAGGGACAGTGAGCACAGTTCGGATACGGAAGCCGCACACCGAAGCGCGCGAGCTGGGGGATGAATGGCTCACGAAAGAATGGTAGTCCAGAAGTTTCCAGAGCGCCGTGGCCGAGGCCATGGTATCCGCCCGTGAAACTCAGAACTCCAGCTTTCCCGCTGTAAAGCAGGGCCGTCTTGAGAGCAGCCTCGACGGCCTCCGAGCCTGAACTCGTAAGGATGCTGCGGCCGTAGCCAGTCTTCCAACGTTCGAAGGTGATACGACTCAGTGCCTCGCAGAGATTGGCTTTGAGAGCCGAAGGGTGGACATCTCCGAGACCATGCACAAGAAGTCCGGCTTGATGGATCATTGCCTGAGCCGTGGCTCCGTGACCGAGGCCGCAGACGGCAAAAGCAGATGTCAGATCGAGAAAACGATTGCCATCGGCATCCCACACATTCGAGCCGACAGCACGCTCCCAAAACACCGGAAAATCCGGACTGTGATACGTGACATTGCGCGATTCATAGCGGGCGAGACGCGCCATGTGCGCGAGGGAATTCGGCCCGGGAATCGAGGTGCAAATTTCCGGCAACATGCCTCAGATAGATCAGCCCGGGCGGCCGACACGACGAAGAATTCGCGTGTAAAGCTCCGTGTGGTGCCGAGCAGTAGCTGACCATGTAATATCTGTCTCACGGGCAGCCGCTTCGATGGAGAGCAAGGTCTGCGGATCACAGCGCGCAGCGCGGTGCATGGCATCTACCAAGGCATCCGTCGTCGAGTTTGAAAACACGAAGCCATTGCCGATACCTGTCACAGGATCATGGTCTTTCACAAACTGTCTTAAGCCCCCGCAACGTACCGCGATGGGAATCACCCCGTTGCGCATGGACAGCAGCAGAAACTCGCCACCGGGTTCTACGGGCCCCGGGAGAATCAAAAAATCTGAGCCAGCAAGTGCGGCTTGCAAGAGCCGTTCGTCCACCTTCTCGATATGATGAAACCTGCCAACATGCCGCCTCTTTGCGATGTGGTAGGCCTTCATCTCAACATCGGGAATGCCGCCAAGCAACAAAATCCGAATATCGTCGGATGGCAGGCGATCGAGTGCAGCAAAGAGAGCGTCCAGACCACCACCCCTCGTCGCGGTGGTATCAACCAGGAAAACTCTTCCATCCGGATGGAGGCTGGTGCTGCTGAGCAGCTTCTCGCGGGCTGCTGACTTAGCGACTGGCGAACTTGGAAGCACAGGCCATGCCGCAGCGGGGAGCCCCGGTGTGATTCCCTCAAGCTTGAAACTTTGCTCGCGGAGGACATTTTCCAACCCGCAGCCATAGACACTCGTTTGCATCTCGTAGAGGAAACGGCGGCTCGGAAGAATCACGGAATCCGCGAATAGGATACCCGCCTTGAGGCAATTCATGCTGCCGTAGTATTCCACTCCACGGGCGGAAAAATAGTCGTCTGGAAGGTTCGTCAGCGCGAAATCGTAGCTCCAAAAGTTACCCTGGTATTCCAAGCCTTCAGGCGTGAGCACGGTCGTCACCGATAGACCTTCGTTCCGCACAAAAACTGGAGCCAGAGCAGTCTGCCATCCGTGGACATGCAGGATGTCCGGGTTCGTGCGCCGCGCAATTTCGACGATGCATTTGCTGAAGAAAATAAACCGTGCCGAATTATCCTGATAGTCACGTCCTTCCGTTCCGTAGAGACCCGTTCGATCAAAGAATTCGTCGCGTGCTATCAAGAGAATTTTTGACCCCCCTGGCCCTGCTGCCTCAAAGATTTCACACGGGAGATTCGAGGGACCCATTGGAATCAAAAACTTCGTTTTCGACTTCTTGGCTTTAATGGATTTCGCTTCCCGCACGCAGCGGTAAAACGGGAGAATGACCGTAACCTCATGGCCTGCCTCGCAGAGTGCCACCACGAGGTCGCGCATGTCGGTCGCCCATGTTCCGGTTTGCGCAAAGGGCTCCATTTCCGTAGTCGCCATGAGGATATTCATCGGGATGAAAATGGAAAAAGCACTACCACTCGATGATCGAACTGGCGTAGGTCAGGCCGCCACCGAAGACCACGAGAAGGATAATATCGCCGATCTGGAAACGACCCATCCGATTTGCCTCATCAAGGGCGATCGCCACGGCTGCGGCAGATGTATTGCCATAGCGTTCGAGATTGATGTGGAATTTTGTCAGCGGCACGTCGAGGCGATCAGCCATGGCTTCTATGATGCGCACGTTGGCCTGATGGGGGATGATGCATTCGATATCATTCACCGTGAGTCCGGTCTCATCCATGACCTTCCGCGCCGAATCCATCATGGAAGTCACCGCTTGCTTGAAGGTCTCGCGGCCATTCATGTGAAGGGTGTTCAGTTTTTGATCGACATTTTCCTTAGTGATCGGAATCGCACAACCCCCGCCTGGCATGTGGAGAATTTCGCCATAGTTCCCGTCGCTTCCCATGTAAGTAGCTAGGATGCCTTGCGATCCACTCCGGTGCTTGAGAATGGCAGCACCAGCACCGTCACCGAAGAGAACACACGTATTGCGGTCTTCCCAATTCACGATAGAGCTCAAGCGATCTGCGCCAATCACAAGAACGGTTTCATACGTGTGACTGGAGATAAATTGCTGTGCGATCTCGACAGAATAGAGAAATCCAGAACACGCGGCATTGACATCGAAACACGCGGCATTTTCAGCACCAATGTGCTTCTGTACGTGGCATGCTGTGGATGGGAAAAAAGTGTCTGGCGTGATCGTGGCCACAAGGATGAGATCGAGATCCGCGGCGGTGACGCCCGCATTCGCCATCGCCTCGCGCGCAGCGGCAGCGGCCATGTGGCTTGTGAATTCTCCATCAGCGGCGATACGCCGTTCGTGTATGCCAGTTCGTTCAATGATCCATTCATTGTCCGTATCTACCATTTTTTCCAACTCGGCATTTGTCAGAATACGGCTCGGGACATAGCTCCCTGTTCCCACAATGGAAACCGAACGATTGGTGACGACAGCTTTTGTGCGCGGGGGAGTCTTCATGAAGTTTTTTGGATTGCCGCAACGATGTGGGCATTCACGCCTTGTTGGATGGCACTGCGTGCAACGCGGAAGGCATTTCGGAGGGCGCGCGGTGAGCTGTTCCCATGGGCCTTGATGCATATGCCATTGACACCAAGGAGGGGCGTGCCGCCGTATTCGTCGGTATTCGTGCGATTGCGAATCGCCGTAAAGGCATCCTTCGCGAGAAGCGCTCCCAGCAAACGAATGGGTGAGCTTTTTAGCTCGATCTTCAACCACGAGAAAATGGATTTTGCCAAGCCCTCGATCGTCTTGAGTAGAATGTTTCCAACAAATCCATCACAAACCACCACTTCCACCGGTTTCTTGAAAAGACCGTGTCCCTCGACGTTTCCAGCAAATTGAATCGGCGCCTCGCTAAGAAGAACATGACACCTCTGCGCAAATTCTGTGCCCTTGCCCGGTTCCGTCCCAATATTGAGAAGTCCGACGCGCGGCGTGGCCGACTTATCCACGATCTCTCGATAGTAAATGGAACCCATGATTGCAAATCCCACGATGTGCTCCGGCGTGGGATCGAGATTCGCACCACCATCAATCAGGAGAAACACTCCGCCCTCGGCGGGAATTAAAACGGCGAGTCCCGCGCGGTCAATGCCAGGCAACGTGCGCAGCTTGATTGTCGCCGCCGCGACGAGGGCGCCTGTATGTCCCGCAGAAACGACGGCTTCTGCCTCTCCACGCTTCACGAGGTCAATCGCACGGCTGATAGAGGAATCTTTCTTTTTCCTGACGCTATCGAGCCCACTATCGGTCATCTCCACCACTTGCGTGGCGGCATGGAATTCCATGCGCTCGCCGAAAAGCGACGTATCATGCTTCGTGAGTTCTTGCCGGATTTTTTCTAAGTCACCGACAAAGATGATCTCGATGTCGGGGAAATCCCGCAAGGCCGCGATCGCCCCTGCGACAGGATTCGCTGGAGCAAAGTCGCCACCCATGGCGTCGAGGGCAATCTTCATGCGGGAAGTTCCCAGCCCGCTCGACTAACCGGCATCAATCGTTAAGACCTGCCTTTTGTTGTAGTATCCACAGGATGGACAAGTGATGTGGGGCAGCACAGCGGCGCCGCATTGAGGACATTTGCCAAGCTTTGGCGCACGCCAGCGATTTGCGGCCTTGCGGGTGCGTAGGCGCATTTTTGAGGTTTTACGTTTGGGAACTCCCATAGATTTACTTTTATACGGATTTTATCTTGTCCAGCGCATCCCATGCCGATGCGGCCTTTTCAGGCAAATTCTGGTGTGTGCTCAAGGCACTCTCATAGGCGGCAGGACATTTCGGGCCACCTTCACTATCGCATCGCGGGTGCGGGGGCAAGCACAGATGAATATCCTCCCGCACCACCGGGGTCAAGTCCACTGATTCACTTCCCGTGAGTTCGATCTGAAACGCGAAAGGATCCACTACGATATCGCGCTCAAAATATCCCACACACAAAACACAAGGGAACCGCACACGAAGGCCCAAGCTCCCACTGCCAAAAAGCCCACCTTCACTCACGCCGATATCAAGAACATAGCGTAGGGGGCCGAGTGCCTCCACACGAGCCTCATGCAGGTCGAGTCGCGCCGCGCTCTCCTCGCCCTCCATGTGTATTGTTTCCCCCTGAGGAATTTGCCGCAAATGAACCTTCATAACTTGAGGAGTCATCTTACCACGGTGGATGGTCCGGTCAACAGCAGCGGCAACAGCTTCGCCGGACGCTAGGACTTGCTGAGGCGCTCGATAGGTTTATCGAAGAAGAGGGCGTGGGCTTCGTGGAGGATCGAGAGGATTTGCTCGGCGAAGGGGCTATTGGCGAGGGCCGCACGCATTTCGGGATCGGAGAACTTGCCTGCATTTTTTCCTGGAAACCAATGTCCAGCCTGCCCGAGTAGATTATAGCGCATTTTTCCAAATTCCACCATGTCTAGTGCTTTCGCAAAATTCCACAGTCGCACGATTTCCCAGACATTGACGTGAGCGGGACATTGCTCCCAAGATGGAATGCCTTCAGGCCATCTTGCGAGCCACTCTGCTCCCAGAGCGGACTCCATTTCTGTGTGGAGGCGCCCCAAGATTTGCGAAGAATACTCAGCGGCTTGGGGTAGGAACTGGAGGGACTGGACGTGTGCGTCGAAGTCGGATGGACGGGCCGCGCCGATGGAAAGCGTGTGGATAGCGGGATGTTGAAGGCAAAATAAATTGTTGAACGCCATGGGACTGAGCGGCGCGCAAAGGCGACTAAGTTTTTCTGGTGGCTCGTAGAGTTTTCCGCCTTTGTCATTCGGGCTAATAATAAATACGCCCATGTCCTGCTGCACCGCCTCGGCGACGGCGGCGTCGTTGGATTGGTTGACCCAATACCAATGCAGATTGACATAATCGAATTCGCCCGTGGCGCAGGCGCGCTTGATCACATCGCATGCCGCGTGGGTCGAGAAGCCTATGTGTTTGACACGTCCGTCTCGTTGGAGCATGCGAGCGGCCTCGAGCGGGCCACCGGGTATAAGCGACTGATCGAGCAGTTCGTGATTGTTGATGCCGTGGAGAGACAAGAGTTCGACCTGGTCGAGCTGGAGATTTTTCAGCGAGAGATCAAACGTTTTGAGAAAATCTGCGCCGGTGCCTTCGGGAGAAATTTTTGTTTGGACGATGAGCTTGTGCCGCGGCAAGCGGGGGAGGATTTTGCCGAGCTGGAGTTCTGATGTCCCATAGCCGCGCGCGGTTTCGATGTGCGTGATGCCATGGCCGAAGGCTCGCTCAATCGTGGCTTCGAGGTTTGCTTGATTGGCGGACGGAATTTGAGATTCGTCTTCGTCGCTCCAGGCGTGTTGATAGCGCATGCCGCCGCAGGTGAGGATCGGCATGGCGAGTTCGGTTCGGCCAAATCGCCGTGTCGGAATCATCGAAGTCGTAATTTTGCGACAGCTTCGATCTCGGCTGTCTGTGGAAACATGTCAATCGGCTGCACGTATTCCAGATCGTATTTTCCAGAAAGGCGTTTCAGATCGCGGGCCAAGGTCGCGGGATTGCAGGAGACGTAAACCACGATTTGCGGGGTGAATTTTCGGATGATTTCGATGACGGGTTCACTAAGACCTTCAGCGGGTGGATCAAGCAGAAGCGACACACCAGACTTTCCATGAAGAACACTTTCGAGATGGGATTCAACTTCTCCATCGCGGTAAGATTCTCGCTCGGTTGCGGTGTCCCGCGCGGCTCGGATGGCCGCGGCACTCCACTCAATCCCAATCACAAACTCGAAGATATCCAGCAGTCTCTTAGCAAAAAAACCAGCACCGCAATAGGCATCCACCAAGATAATCCCACCTGTGCCGAGTGCCTCTCGAACCACGGCAGCCAGAATCTCTGCCGCACCATCATTTACTTGGCTGAACCCTACCGAGGTGCGGGGTTCTCGCAGCGTATAACGTCCATCGCGGGAGGGCGGGTTGCTAAGAAAAGCAGCAAGTTCGCGATTCACCGACTCGCTACCAAGCGGACACTGGCTGATCTCAACAAGCTTGTGTGAATTTCGGTGATGAAACCCTACTTGGCCCTTAGACACATGTACGGAGAGACGATTGCGATAGCCGAGCGGCAGGGGGGAAGGCTGGGTAGGGCGCACCTCCACGTCCCCCATGCCGCCAAGTCGTTGCAAGGCTTCCGCTACCTGCTTCGTCTTCCATTCAAGCTGCAGAGCGTAGTCCATATGTTGATAAGCGCAGCCTCCGCAGATTCCAAAGACTTCGCAAGCAGGCGACTCCCGTCTAGGACTTCGCTCAAGGAGACTCACAAGTTCGGCGTTCACGTAGGATTTTTTGGCCTTTGTGATACGAACGACGACGCGTTCGCCCGGAATGACAAACGGCACGAAAGCGACGCGTCCATCGCTGAGACGACCAACACCCGCGCCGCCAAAAGCAACGCCTGAGATTTGCAGAGTTTCTTCCAAGGTCGCATGATAGCGAAAAACTGAGCGCGGGGCATGAGAAATCGTTTCACCCCGTCGCAAGTGGCCGTTGAAGGATTTTGCTACTTCAGGACATCACGCAGCGCTGCCGCAATGGGATTTGTGAAATCTACCAACTCGTTCTTAGGCATCTTGACTGCGAGGTAAAGCTGAGAAAGGTAGATCGCCAAAATGATGAGAGCCGCTATTGGCGTCCATTTAGGAACCCGGCGAACTAGAACCTTGTAGTTTGCTAGAGCCCGCCCGCGGATCGCTTCAATGGTCAGGACACTCACAATAAGAATCGCAGAAAGCAAAGCTGGAAAGGCCAGGATATTCAGATACACGGCTCGCGACCAATCCCCCGCAAGGATCGCTCGCGTCGCGCGGGTGCCGCCGCATAGCGGACACGGCAAACCTGTGACTTCGCGAAAACCGCCGTGCATGGGGCTCACGACACCGAAGCCGACAAGCGAGATGAGGAGCAGCGTCCCACAAACTCCAGCGATACGAGACCAGCGTTCTAAAGGAAAGAGGGGAGGCTGGAGGGAAAAGGGAGTCGGTTCAGTCATCGGAAACTTTTGCCGGAGAAGCCGGAGCGATGAGAACAGTGATCTCGCCTTTTGGCGGATGCGTGGTGTAGTGGGCGACGAGGTCAGCGGGCACCCCGCGACGATACTCCTCAAACGTCTTGGTCAGTTCCCGAGCCACGCAAACAAAACACTCAGGATCCGTAAGGGCAAGGGCTTCGAGCGTGCGCACGATACGATGCGGAGATTCAAAATAAATGGAAGTGCAAGCACGAAGGCATGCCGCCTGCAGCTCCGACGAACGCCTCCCGCTTTTGACAGGAAGGAACCCGCCAAAAAAGAATTTGTCCGACGGAAAACCCGAACCGACAAGTGCGGTGAGCACGGCGGAGGGTCCTGGCAAAACTGTGAGTGGCAAGCCCTGAAGCGCACAGGCCCTAATGAGGCGATGGCCCGGGTCTGAGATGCCCGGCATGCCGGCATCCGTAATCAGAGCGATGTGGGTCCCCGCCGCCATTCGTGCAAGAAGGTCATCCGTGCGGGCGGCCTCGTTGTGCTGGTGGAGACTTACAAAGGGCTTCTTGATGCCAAGGTGCTGGAGCAGGAGGCCGCTATGGCGGGTGTCCTCCGCGGCGACGAGGTCGCAGCTCTTGAGCACTTCCACTGCGCGCAGGGTGATGTCCTGCCGATTTCCGATGGGCGTTGGAACGACGCTCAGCACGTGAAAAACTTTACCAACCTTCGGCGACTTGCACGGCAATTTTTCCCGCGACATTGCCGGCTACGATGGAGAGGGCTTGGCGCTCGATCGAAACGAGGTCATTGCCGCTGAAGAAGGATGTCTGGCCGACCACGGTATTCTTAAGGAGAAGGGCGCCAGTGACGCGGTCTTGAACTTCGAAATTCACTTCGACACGCAAGCCAAATTCGCTCGTCGCGAGGACATTATTCTGCACGCTGCGCAGGGAACGCCGATCTATCTTAACCACCGTGCAGACGAGAATTGCATCTGCCAATTCGTCGGAAACGATTTTGTACGTCCCATCCTGCTGCAATCGCTTGATCAGGGTATCCGCGAAGAGAACTTCGATGCGGGATTCGTAGGTTTGATTTTTGAAACTCGGAACGGCAAGTGTTCGGATCGAGCGCATGGGCGTCGGACGAATCTCGCCGAGCTTATAGCCGCAACCACTCAGACAAAATGCGGCAATGAGAAGAACGGTCAGGGATTTCATTGGGTGGGCAAAGCGGGCTCGATGGATGGAAGGGGCTGCACGTCGCGCATGTCGGTGCGAAGGCGTGGTTTTGTGACGATAGGTAACTCGTCAGGCACGATATCGCGGCGCGACGGGCCGTTGAAGTCGGCGAGCGCGGGCGTCTCGACTTGAGCTTGAAGCCTACGACGCAGGGCCACTTTCTCACCCGTTTCGGCACGCTCTGGTCCACTGCGCAAAACGTCATCACCAACCTGATTTCTTAGCTCCGTCACGCGATCACGAGCCTCCTCGGCATCCTTGCTCTTTGGTTGCCGACGAATCACGTCGTTGTAATAGATGGCCGCCGCACGGTAGTTCTTGTTTCGATCGTAGAACTTTGCGATGGCCAGAATGTCGAGAGCTTCTTTGCTTCCAATAGAAGTAAGGTTATCTCGCGCTTGAGGCACTTTTTCGCTGTTCGGATATTGCAGCAGAAAATCCTCAAAAGTGTTTTTGGCAAGAATAAGGGACGAAAGGTCTTCGGAGCGTCCGCTACGACCGATCTGCATGTAAATGTAGGCGATCTGGTAGAGGGCATCGTCCGCAATGGAACTCGTGGGATACTTGTCGAGCACGAGTTGGTATGCCGAAGCAGCTTCCCGCGTTTTGAGTTGTTTTTCAAAAGTGAGCCCAAGGTTGAATTGTGCGATGGGAGCGTTTTTGCTGAAGGGGGAATTCTTGATGATCGAAGTGAACATCTGTTCCGCGCGTTCGGTGGCTGGGACAATGTCCAGTCCGAAAAAGCTCAGCTTTTTGCCACCCAAGAAGGCATTGGCGATGAGGACTTGCTTGGCTACGGCTTTCTCAAAATCTGGCGTGTCCGGATACTGCGTAAGGAGCGTCTGATAGGCATCAAAGGCTTTATTCAAATCGCCAGATGCCTCGAGCAACTCCGCTACGCGAAATTGGGCTTTTGAAGCGAGGGGGGACGTAGGAAAGTTACGCAGGAATCTTCGGTAAGCCGCCAAGGCCTGCGTCGTATCACCAGACTCGTCATAGCCCTTCGCCATGTCGAAGTCAGCCTGCTCTTCTCCCGTGATAGAGCCTGTGCTCGCGGTGGAAGTTCCCACGGTATCGCGTCCCTGCTGGCTAGGATTTTGGGCTGAACAGAAGTTGCCTGCCGCAATCAGCAAGAGCAGCAGAAGCATGGAAAAACGCGGTAACATGAAGAACCGAAAACCTACGGGACTTGTCATGGCTACGTCAAGCGGTGCGCGTCCCACCCTCAAAGATTTCCACCCCGTCGAAAGAAAGTTTCCCGTATGCCGTGCCGCAGTTTATTAACTCATTCGACGTCTTTTGTTCGCATGAAGCTTCTCCTTGTTGATGGCCACTATTATCTTTACCGCTCGTTCTTCGCGATTCGGGGACTGAAAAATTCGCGTGGCGAGCCGACGAACGCGATCTACGGCTATGCCAAGGCGCTTAGGAAAATGCTAAGCGACATTCGCCCCGACCGTGCCGCCGTAATCTGGGATGCCGGCCTCCCCGCGCGTCGCGTTGCCCTACAGCCTGCCTACAAACAGAATCGTTCCGCCATGCCGGACGACCTCCGCCCGCAAGAAGACTGGCTACAACGCCACGTGCCTCTCTTCGGCCCAGCAAGCTTTTCCGCGCCAGATACCGAAGCGGATGACCTCATTGCCACTTACGCCACAGCCGCTGCGCGAGAGGGAGCGGAAGTCGTCATCGCCACCAATGACAAAGACATCCTCCAGCTTGCTTCCGAAAACATAAAAATCTACTCGACGGTAAAGACCGATATTGTGGAGGGAAGCTTCGCGCTACTTGGCGTCCCTGAGGTCACAAAAAAGTGGGGCGTCCCGCCGCATCTCATCGGCGACATCCTGGCCCTCACTGGCGATGCCTCTGACAACATCCCCGGAGTGCCCGGCATCGGGTCAAAGACTGCCGTGAGCCTCATTCAAGAACATGGGTCTCTCAATGAAATTCTCGTGCAACCCGAAAGGATCACCAATCCCCGCTTGCGAGAAAAAATCACGAATTCCAAAAATCTCATTCTCGCGAACCGCGAAATGGTGCGCCTCGACGATGACCTTCCAATGGCTCAATCGTGGGCGAGTTTTGCGATCACCCCGAAGTATTCCGAACTCCTCGCCGCTCTCCGTGACTGCGAATTTGGGGGTCTCCTGCGCGAGGTCGAGGCGGAGGCGAAGCGCGCACAGGGGGCAGAACCGACGCAAGGCGATCTTTTTGGCTAGCACTCCGCATAAAGTTTGCGCAAACGAAAAAAAACTGTTGCTCCTGGAACGGAAGCTGCTAGCAAAATGAACTTGTTATGAATTACTTCACAGATGTCCTCAAAAAATACGCCGTATTCACTGGTCGCGCTCGTCGCAAGGAATATTGGATGTATATCCTCTTCTACATTATCATTATGTTCGTGCTTGGATTTATAGAGGGGATGATCGGAACGGGTGGGATCATCGGAGCACTCTTTGGCCTTGCACTGCTTCTGCCATCAATCGGTGTCGGCATACGTCGCCTCCACGACACAGGCAAAAGCGGCTGGCTGCTTCTTCTTGGTCTTATCCCACTCGTTGGGGCCATTATCCTGATCGTGTTTTTCGTTCAAGAAGGCACCAAGGGCGATAACGCATACGGGCCCGACCCCAAAGCTCTTTCATAGCGTCCGCTGCGGGACTTTGACGATGCGGCTGGTATCGTAGCCTTGCCTGGCTGCGTCGCTGAGTGCTCGGTCGTAGTCTTTTTCGGACATCGTGGGCTTGCGGCTCATGATCCAAATGAGATTACGCGAGGGATGCCCGACGATTGTCGTTTGATAGTCCTCGGACAAACCAATGATGAGAAAGGGGGCTTGGAAGGGCCAAAGGAATTGCATGCCCCACTCGGAGTTCGTGGTCTTGTTTTTGACTGTCCCGACAAGCTTCATTTCCTTGCGCGGGGCATCCAACGACTTTTTATGATACACATAGGTCGTCGCGATTTTTCCGTCCGGGCGAAGTTTATAGATATCCATCGTGCCGACGTTATTTTTTTCTACGAACCATGGGATCGTGCCGATCACGTACCATGCACCCATGTATTTCGGAAGATCCACATAGGGAACGGTGCGAACAGGGGGTAGCTTGGTTGGGCTTGAGCAGGCAGAGAGAAGGAGCAGGACAGGCAGCAACAATTTCATATTCAGATATCGTCATTCGCACGCGGCGCGGACTTGTCAAATCCTGAGCCGCATTTTCCGATTGTCTATGGCTGCGTGTTGGCCTTAGGTGCGTAAACCACGATATGCACGAGCCACTCTACACGCCACCCGCTTTGCTTGGGTATCTGCGCGGGTATAGTCTCAGGGCATTTGGCCGCGATGTCTCGGCGGGTCTGGCTGTGGGAGTGATTGCGCTTCCGCTTGCCATGGCATTCGGCATCGCAAGCGGGGTCACGCCCCAGCAGGGTATCACCACGGCGATCATTGCAGGGTTTCTCATCTCGTTGCTTGGTGGCACGCGGCTATGCGTCGGGGGGCCGACGGGTGCCTTCGTGGTGGTAATTTATGGCATCGTTAGCGTCTATGGGGTCGAGAAGCTCATTATCTGCACGATGCTGGCGGGGCTGATCCTCATTGTCATGGGCCTCTGTCACGTGGGCACGCTCATTAAATTTATCCCCTACCCTGTCACGACGGGTTTCACGAGTGGCATCGCAGTCGTGTTATTATTGAGCCAGGCAAAAGATTTTTTCGGACTAACGACAGGAAAAATGCCGGCGGAATTTTTTGACAAAATGCCGGTTCTGTGGGCCGCGCTACCCAGCTGGAATCCGGCGACATTCTTGGTTGCTACAGGCGCGTTTGTGTTGCTCTGGATCTGGCCCAAGCTCCCGTTTCGGCGAGTCCCTGGACCTATCGTGGTCCTGATTTTAGGAACCGGAATCGTTGCGGCTTTGGACCTTCCGCTGGCCACGATCGGTTCTACCTTTGGCGGCATTCCTCAAGAATTTCCGCACTTTGCATGGCCTGAAGTCACGTGGCCTGTCGTGCGAGAAATGTTTGAACCTGCGATAACACTTGCGATCCTTGCGGCAATCGAGTCCTTGCTCTGCGCGGTGGTGGCCGATGGAATGACTGGTGATCGCCACAATGCCAACACGGAACTGGTTGGCCAAGGGATCGCGAATTTCATCACGCCACTCTTTGGCGGAATCCCTGCGACTGGCGCAATCGCGCGAACGGCAGCGAACGTGCAAGCGGGGGCTGCCTCGCCGGTCTCAGGAATAATCCATGCGGCGACCTTGCTTAGCATTGTGATGGTTGCGGCACCGCTGGCACGATTCATTCCCCTCGCCATCCTCAGCGCAATCTTGGTCGCTGTGGCCATTCGCATGGGAGAGTGGCGCGCGTTTGTGAGGCTACAGAAGATCCCAAAGGCTGATGCCGCAGTATTTCTCGCGACTTTTCTGCTGACGGTCGTCTTTAACCTCATGGTCGCCGTCGAGGTGGGCATGGTGCTCGCCGCCTTTCTTTTCATCAAGCGCGTGACAGAGACGACCGTCGTCGCTCGCGTGACGGAGGACAACGAGGACGAAGGCGCACACCATTCCGTGATTGGGAAGGATGTGCCAGAGGGGGTGACGATTTACCGAATCGCCGGACCATTTCTCTTTGGTGCGGCTGACAAATTGGAGGATGCCTTGATTGCAGCCAATGCGCGCCCGCGCATCGTGATTCTCCGCATGCGTGCAGTGACATCTATGGATGCAACGGCACTCAACGCGTTGGAACTTCTAGTATCCAAGGTGAAAGCCAATGGTGGACATGTGGTCATCTGCGGCGCGCACACCCAACCGTATTTTGCGATGATGCAGTCTGGCTTTTTTGATGACCTCGGAGAGGATCACGTGGCGAGGGACGTGGATGAAGCTCTGGTGATTGCACGCAGGATTTTGGCCAGCGAGGGCCATAGAGCCTCATAACGTTTTTGCCTCCACGCCATGATGACCCACCCGAATTTCTTTGCCCGTGCCGTCCTGCAGCTTGCGGTGCGTGATGTTTTGGAAACTCAAAACTACTACCGCGACGTTCTGGGTTTTCGCATTGAATGGACTATGCCCGACAATTCGTACGCATGCATTTCACGCGACGATACCGTCTTCCATCTGCGCCACACTCCGGGCGAGATCGCAGTATCGAATATCCTCATCAACGTGCGCGAGGTGGATGACTTATGCCAAGAGTGGCTAGCCCGCGGCGCGTGCGTTCTTAGTGAACCCTGCGACGAAGGCCGCGGAATGTTTGAATTTACTCTCGAAGATATTAATGGTCACTGCCTTCGTGTGGGACGTCCGCTGGGCCTCCTTGAGCAACCGGAATCATCACACCAGCCCCACTTCCGCATCGTGCACCGTCTGCCGTCTCTCGACGAATACCGCTCTTTGATCGCTGCCATCGGCTGGACGTCCTTCATAAACTTCGACGCAGCCTCGGCCTCGCTGCACCAGTCCCTTTTCTGTGCTGTGGCCGAGCTGGAGGACGGCCATTTTGCCGGTATGGCGAGGGTGACAGGCGATGGCCAGCAATGCTGCTCGATTATGGACGTTGCCGTTTTTCCTGAGTTACAAGGCGCAGGCATCGGAACCGCGCTAGTCAACGAGGTGGTGGATTTCGTGCAGAATCACGTCGCGGACAAGGCGGCGATCACGCTCTTCACGACGCAGAACCGTTCCAGCTTCTACCGGCGTTTTGGATTTGAAGGGCCCGAGACTTGGCTCTACGGCATGTCTGCAAGGCGACTCCATCGAGCCTAGCAGCACTTTAGCAAGTCACGCTTAGTGACTGACAAAGACGAGAAGATCTGTCACGCAAGCAGGATGTCAGAGAAGGCGGAATCGGATCGAATGGAAGCGCGCGATGCGGGAAGCGAAAACTGGTCGCTGTGGGGATCGTATCTCAGTGATCGGCAATGGGGGACGGTGCGGGAGGATTATTCGGCAGATGGCAATGCCTGGGCGTATTTTCCGCATGAATCTGCCCGGTCGCGTACCTATCGCTGGGGCGAGGACGGCTTGCTTGGAGTATGCGATGAAGACTGCCGCCTCTGCTTCGCTCCTGCTTTTTGGAATGGCAACGATCGTATGCTCAAGGAGCGGGCGTTTGGACTTTCCAATCCGGAAGGCAACCATGGGGAGGATATAAAAGACTACTTCTTCCACCTTGATAACTCGCCCACGCACAGCTTCATGCGTGGCCTCTACAAATACCCGCATGCGGCTTTTCCTTACGAACGCCTCGTAGACGAAAATGGCCGACGCTCGCGTTTGGAACCCGAGTATGAATTGGTGGATACTGGAATCTTCGATGAGTCCCGCTACTTTGACATTTTCGTCGAATACGCGAAGGCGGGGCCGGATGACCTGTGCATCCGCATCCGCACCATCAATCGCGGGCCAGACCCGGCACTGCTCATCGTCTTACCCACGCTCTGGTTTCGCAACACGTGGGCATGGGGTGAGGTCGGCGCAGTGAAGCCCAAAATGCACCTTGGCTCACAAGGCACCGTGGTGGCGCGGCCATGGGAAATGCCGGAATACGAACTCTGCGCAGAAGGCAATTCTGAGTGGATTTTTACCGAGAACGAGACCAACACCTCCCGTCTCTTCGGCTCCCCAAATGCCTCTCCATATGTGAAGGATGCCTTCCACGAATACGTGGTCTCTGGACACTCGGAAGCTGTCAATCCCGAGCACTACGGCACGAAAGCTGCCGCTCTCTATCGGAGAAATCTCGCGCCGGGTGAGGAGTGGACGATTCAATTGCGATTGCGCCATCCTTCCCGGGGGGCACCGTTTGACGAAACATTTCACGAGACTTTCGAAATTCGCGAAGCTGAGGTGAGTGCCTTCTACGAGCAGTGTTCGCCGGGACTGCCAAACGAGACCGCTCTAGTGTCGCAGCGCTCTCTTGCGGGCCTTCTTTGGTGCAAAAAATTCTATTTTTACTCTGTGATGCGGTGGTTGACAGGCGATCCCACAATGCCACCTCCCCCGCCCGAGAGGTGGCACGGGCGCAATACCTTCTGGAGAGAACTCAATGCCCACAACGTCATCTCGATGCCCGATTCATGGGAATATCCCTATTTCTGTGGCTGGGATCTCATGTTTCAATCCGTCGCTTTCGCAGGCATTGATCCTGCGACTGCAAAAAAGCAAAGTATGGTGCTCAGCGGCGAACGCTACACGTCTCCAAGTGCCCAACAGCCAGCCTATGAATGGGCCCTCTCCGATGCAAATCCCCCGATCGGTGGCTGGGCCGCATGGCGCATTTATTCCATCGAACGAGCGTCCCGTGGCACGGGCGATCTCTCCTACCTCAAGAAGGCCTTTAACAAACTCCTCATGTCCTATTCCTGGTGGGGAAATCGCGTGGACCAAACTGGCGACAATGTCTTCGAAGGCGGATTTCTCGGCCTTGATAACATTGGTGTCTTTGATCGCAGAAGCCCCCTGCCTGACGGAAGCAAGATTGAGCAGAGTGACGGCACTGCATGGATGGCGTCGTTTTCCCTCCACATGCTCAATATCGCCATCGAGCTTGCAAAGTCCGATCCTTCCTATGAAGACATCGCTGACCGTTTCCTAAATGACTTCATTTATCTCGCAGCAAACATCAATGCGAAGGGCAGCGGCGGCTATGCCCTGTGGGATGAGGAAGACGGCTTTTATTATGATGTTCTCAAGCGTCCAGATGGCTCGACCGAATACCTGAAAACTCGCTCGGTCGCTGGCGTTACGCCGCTTTTTGCCGTCGAGAGCTTCGACGCCGAGACAGCAAAACACTTCCCACTCTTGCGCAAGCGCATTGAGTGGTTTGCCAAGCATCGCCCTGACCTTCTCGATCAACTTCACCACATCGGGAAAGATGTAGAGGGACGCCTCTTGGTCTCGCTCGTTCCTCCGGAAAGATTGCGTCGAGTGTGTAAGCGACTCTTCGATGAGGGAGAATTCTTGTCACCCCACGGCATTCGCTCACTCTCGCGTGTCTACCTCGACACTCCTTACACTTTTACCGAGGGCGACGAAACCGAGTGCCTCGCCTACAGTCCCGCAGATAGTCCGGTGAGCATGTTCGGGGGTAACAGCAACTGGCGCGGGCCTGTCTGGATGCCCGTGAACTATCTTTTGATTGAGTCACTTCAGAAGTTTGGATTCTATTTCGGCGAGAGCTTCAAAATCGAATTTCCGACTGGTAGTGGGGTCGAGATGACGCTGTGGGATATTTCGATTGAACTCGAGCGTCGCCTTATAAGCCTTTTCACTCCAGACGCATGCGGTCGTCGCCCCTTCAACGGCGAGACAGACCTCTTTCATCGCGACCCTCACTGGAAGGATCACATCCTCTTTCACGAATATTTCAATGGCGACAACGGGGCCGGCGTCGGTGCCAGTCATCAAACGGGTTGGACGGCTCTTGTGGCCAAGATGGCCCGACAAATCCACACCTTCGACCGAGATATCTAGGCGGCACTACCGCGCGAAGACGAGGTTGCAAATGGTGACCGAAGCGGCGATACCCACCACATCAGCACACAACCCGGCCGGGACAGCGTGGCGTGTACGTCGGACGGCGATCGATCCGAAATAGACGGCGATCACGTAGAACGTTGTTTCTGTGCTCCCCATGATCGTGCCTGCCGTTTTGGCAATAAAGGAATCTGGCCCATGGGTGCTCACAAGCTCGGCAAAGAGTGCCGTTGTGCCCCCGCCACTCAGTGGACGCATCAGGCTTAGCGGAAGAAGTTCGGTGGGAAAATGGATGGCGGAAAGAAATGGCCCCAAAGCTTCCGTCATTTTGTCAATACCACCCGCTGCGCGGAACATCGCTACGGCAGCCATGATGGCGATGAGATAGGGAATGATACGGATGGCCACATCGAATCCTTCCTTCGCGCCGACCACAAATTCCTCATACACCGGTACGCGGCAGAGTGCCGCATAGAGCGGGAAGAAGCCGAGGAGAAACGGAATCGCGAGATAAGAAATGGCGTTCACGCCCGCGATGAGAGGCCCTCGAGCATTCTCGAGTGGCTGCGTCGCGAAGACATACCCGAAGCCGCAGAACGCGGCAAAAAACGCGACCAGCACCAGATTTCCCCACCACTGGGGTTTTACCTGCACTTCGCTCTCAGCGTCCTTTTCAGCATCATGCGTGATCTCTCGGTGAGGCGGAGGTGGGGCAAACATGGGAAGCTTCTCAAAGAACTTCACGGCGGTGATCCCAGCCGCTGTTGAAAAACTCGTTGCGATCAGCGCGGTTCCAATGATTTGCGTCGGATTCACAGAACCCGCCGCTGCAAGGATTGCCACGGCTGTCGCGGGAATGATCTGCACGGAACTCGTGTTGAGAGCGAGAAAAGTACACATGGCATTTGTCGCTGTGCCTGGGTGCGGATTGAGCTTTTCCAAATGCTGCATGGCTCGGAGTCCGAGCGGAGTGGCGGCATTGCTCAGGCCAAGCATGTTGGCCGCCGTATTCATCACGATCGCCCCCATGGCCGGATGATTTGCAGGCACGTCTGGAAATAACCACACGAGCACAGGCCGCAGCGCGCGAGAGAGCACGGAGATGAGACCAGATTTTTCCGCCAATCGCATGAGCCCAAGCCAGAGCGCCATAACCCCGGCCAGCGGCAGGGCAATCGTCATGACAGCGACCTTGCACGCCTCGAAAGCCGCAGAAGTCACCTCCTGCAATTGCCCCGCAGCCCCTCCCATGAGCACGGCAAGAACGACGAGTGCTAGCCAGATATAGTTTAGCATCGCGTGGAAAAACCAAACCCCACCGCCTCGCGCACGCGCTGCATTACAGCCCCTGCAACTTCACTCGCCTTCATGGCACCCTCATTGAGAATATTGGTCACAGTTTGCGGGTCATTGAGAATTTCCGCCCTCCGCATTCGCTGTTCCGCAAAATACTCCCACGCCGCTGCAAAGAGCCGCTTCTTCAAATCCCCATACCCGATGCCCCCTCGCTCAAAGTCCTCGACCATAGCAGCGTAGTCGCTCGAACTCGCCAGCAATTTATAGAGACCAAGAATAGCAGAACCTTCCGTCGGCTTCGGACAATCCACAGGCGTAGAATCCGTCTGAATACTCATGATTTTTTTCTTCATCACCGATTCCGAAGCAAAAATCTCGATAGTATTCTTGTAGCTTTTGCTCATCTTCGCGCCATCTAAGCCCGGCACTGTCGCCGTATCCTCGCGAATACTCGGCTCGGGGAGCTTAAAAATATCTCCAAATGTCTCATTCATCTTGGTGGCAATGGAACGCGCCACTTCGAGGTGCTGTTTCTGATCCTTGCCCACCGGCACAAGGTCACTGTCGTAGAGCAAGATATCCGCAGCCATCAACACCGGATACGCGAAGAGTCCATGCGATGCGGCGAGACCACGGGCCGTTTTATCCTTGAAAGAATGGCATCGCTCAAGCAAACCCATCGGCGTTACCGTGCTCAATATCCACGCCAATTCCGTCACTTCCGGAACAGCAGATTGCACAAAGAAAACCGAGCGATGCGGATCAAGACCACATGACAAGAAGTCCACTGCAAGTTCTCGCACATTCGCCCGAAGATCGTGGGGATTTTGCACAGTCGTGAGGGCATGCAAATCGGCGATAAAATAATACGCTTCGCCCGCTGCCTGCAATTCGATGGCAGGCTTCATCATTCCGAAATAATTGCCCAGATGCGGCGTGCCCGAAGGCTGGATTCCTGAAAGAATGCGCATGGACTTACCGAGCGGCCACGCGAGATAAGCGACTACGCAGGTTGACCATCTTCCTACAATTCATCCGCATGCGCAGAGAGGATTTTTAGTGCCTTCTTCGCATCGCTCGCCCGAAAAATAAGAAGCCCTTTTTTCGCACTCGGCATGGAAGCCAGGTAAGCATACTCGATATTGACCTTCGCTGCCGAGAGGGCCTTTGCAATGCGAGAGAGGCTACCTGGACGGTTGTCATTTTCCAGCATGAGCACATCGTTCTCTACGACAAATGCGCCGTGAGCTTCCAAGAGTGCCAAAGCCCGCCGCGTGTCGCTCACTACCATGCGAACCACGGCGTGATCCACAGTGTCTGATACCGTGAGGCCATAAATATTGATTTTGGCGGCCGCCAGTGCGTCGCAGACCATAGCAAGCGTGCCTGGTTTGTTGGCTATGAAGATGGCAAGTTGTTCTACGATGCGTATGCTACTCATGTTCTATTACGTTGCACGCGGCACGCTTGGGAGTCGAACCAATTCGCCTCGCACCCACCAAATACGGCTAGGCGCCTTTCTACAAATTCTTCAAAAAGCTCTTCAGCATCCAGAGGGTTTTTTGATGCAAGCGAATACGGCCGATCGCGAGGTCCTGAGTCTCTAGGTCGTGAGTATCCCCGGCCGCATCCCGAACGGCACGCGCTGTATTCACCACGATTTCATGGCAATCAATCAGGTGGGCCACGTAGTCCTTAGCCGGAGCAGCCGCCGTCGTCATTTCCGTGATGGAGGAGGCCTTTGCCAGCGTGGCTAGGCCACCAAGAGCCAATACGTCCAGCGCGCGCAGGCGCTCTGCAACATCATCCACTGCCGTAAACAACTCCTCATATTGGGCCTGAAATGCGATGTGGAGTTGAAAGAAATTTGGACCTTCCACATTCCAATGCGCAAGGTGAGTCTGGCCCATGAGGGCGTAGGAATCGGCGAGCAAAGTTTTCAGATGTTTGGAAACAGCCAGTGATTCCGTCTTGGGGGCAAGTGTTGTTGTGCTCATTTTCTTCAAGCTAATCGGTTGCAAACTTTGTGCAATTAAGAAGTTTTCGCGAAGGGCAACACCACAGTGAATCGAAAACGCCCAATCTACGAATAACCGGCAGGGCGTTCGGGCACTTAGGTATTTGCGGCGAGCCATGCGGCGCCGATGATACCGGCTTCGTTGCGCATTTCGGCGGGAGCGATGAGGACTTCCGTTTTGGCGGTGAGGTAAGGAAGAAACTTGCCGGCCTTGCTGCTTGCGCCGCCACCGATGATAAAGAGTTCGGGGGAAAAGAGCGTTTCAAGATCGGTGAGGTATTCGCTCACGACGGCGGCCCATTTTTTCCAAGAGAGCCCCTTGTCTTCACGGGCCTTCTCGGACGCCCGTTTCTCGGCATCTTCCCCACGAAGCTGGAGATGACCAAATTCCGAGTTCGGCAGGAGGCGTCCGTCATAGAAGATCGCCGAGCCGATGCCTGTGCCAAACGTGAGCATGATGACAACGCCGCGACGTCCACGCCCGGCACCAAACGTCATTTCTGCAACTCCGGCAGCATCGGCGTCGTTCACCACCACGGTCTTGCCTTGGAGGTGATTCGCAAAGAGCTTTGCGGCGTCTGTGCTGATCCACGAGGCATCCACATTCGCGGCGGAGTAAACGATGCCATTTTTAATGACTCCAGGAAACGTGATACCGGCTGGCCCAGAATAATTAAAGTGGCGCGCAATCTCTGCG
>Ga0163147_10002537_pt1 | contig 25643 bp, 26 predicted proteins | sample OliLakLV19MP6G1_FD_148597 | JGI IMG/M metagenome (GOLD analysis project Ga0163147, IMG submission 148597) | Freshwater microbial mat bacterial communities from Lake Vanda, McMurdo Dry Valleys, Antarctica- Oligotrophic Lake LV.19.MP6.G1 | ecosystem: Environmental > Aquatic > Freshwater > Lake >...
CATTAGTATAGTGCAAAGAATACTTTAGAACAAATCTTGCACAAAGCCTTTAAGCTGTTTACTTGCTTTGCCGAGTTCAGTTGGAGTGGCTTTGAAATTGAACTCGTGCACTAGATTATTGCGAAATTTATGCCCAGCCCAGACTTCATCTAAAGTTTTCTTGGAAAATTTGCTCTTTTTCTCTTTCAGAATCTGTCCCAAGCTGAGTTTGGAATTGAACTTTTGCTGTAGGGCAAACTCAGCTAACTTGTCCAACTCTATGACCAAAAGCTTAGGATCAAGACCCTTACGGCTCTGTATTTGCGCTAGCCTCTCAGTAACTTTAGACTGCCAATCGGAATTACGATTGCGGGATTTGAGAAAAGCTACAGCGACGGCCGTTAGCGCTACAAACGCTAAAAATACAACTAGATAGACTATAGAATTATTACTCATTGTTATTGCAATCGCGCCTTAATGAAAGCTAGCAGTTCTGCGATCTTAACTCGTGATTGCAGCATAGTATCGCGGTCTCTAACCGTAACAGAGTCATCTTCTAGAGTTTCAAAATCGATAGTCAAACACAGAGGTGTGCCGATTTCATCCTGTCTGCGGTAGCGCTTGCCGATTGAACCTGACTGATCGTATTCACAGATAAAGCTTTCACCCAAACTCACAAATAACTCGCGGGCTTTTTCAGCTAAGCCACCTTTTTTCACTAAAGGCAGAATCGCCAACTTCACTGGTGCTATTTTGGGATCTAACTTTAAAAGTACCCGTTGTTCGCCATTGACTATCTCTTCGCGGTAAGCGTCCATCAAAATAATAGTCACCAATCTCGATAAACCAAAAGTAGGCTCAATCACATGTGGTGTTAGCTTCTTACCTTCGGGGTAAGTATATACCAACTCTTGACCGGAAGCTTCTGTATGAGTGCGCAAATCAAAATCACTGCGGTAAGCGCACCCCCACATTTCTTTAAATCCCCATGGAAATTCATATTCTAAATCTTCTGTACGTGAGGAATAATGTGATAGCTCGAACTCCTCATGCTTGCGCCAGCGCAGCTTAGTTTGATCCAGGCCAATTGCTTGGCTGAATTCTGTCATTAATCCCTTCCAATAATCAAACAACTCATTAATATCTTGAATTTCAGGGTCGAAGAAGTACTCAAATTCCATTAAATCAAATTCCAACGTCCTAAAAGTAAACTGTCCTTTAGTAATTTCGTTGCGGAAAGCTTTACCAGCTTGTCCAATACCAAATGGTAGTTTAGGGTGGAGTGAGTCGATAATATTTTTAAAGTTGATAAACAGCCCTTGAGCAATCTCACCACGCAAATACACTGTGCTTCCTTCTCCTTCAATGATTCCAATTTGGGTTTGAAATAACAAATTGAATTTTTTAGCTGTTGTCATTTCATTACCTTCAGGGCTCTTGATACTATTTTTTTCTATAATCTCCTGCAATTCTGCAGCGGTTTTGCCATCAACTTTCACTTCCTCGCCTTTGCCAGCAAAAAAATCTTCAATAATATGATCTGCTCGATAACGTTTATGAGTCTTTCTGTCCTCCACCATTACATCACCGAAATTAGCAACGTGCCCAGAGGCCTCCCACACTTTAGGATTGATGATAATGCTACTGTCAATCCCAAACATGTCTTCGCGGCTACTAATAAACTTTTTCCACCATAATTGTCTGATATTTTCTTTTAGAGCCGTGCCGTATGGTCCGAAGTCGTATGTATTTGCCAAGCCTCCGTAGATTTCAGAGCTGGGGAAAATAAAACCCCTACGCTTAGATAGGTTTACTACTTTGTCAAAGGCGTTTGTATTCTTGTCCATGAGGTTTAATATTTGAACACTAATATTGTGTGGTTTAATTATTTATTCTGCACAATCTCCACTATTTGCTTCACATAGGCTCCTATCAAGGGCACGGTGATGAGCTGTTGCAAAATTGCAATAAGTATAGCCAGTACTAGAGTAGCTCCCAAAACTGTGCCCAAGCCCGCAAGAACACCATTCCTAAAGGATTCCAGGCTGGTGATTTTGTTGGTCTTCAAGACCTTCTTTATATCTTTGAGTAACTCTACCGTTTGCTCGAGGTTTTCCTGGTGTTTAAGCTCTTTTTCTTTGATACGGGCGATTAATGATTTCTCTGGGCCTAGCATAGTATTTACAGCAATTTATGCTTGAATTGTAACATTTATCTGCAGGAAAAGTGAGACCTAGAAAGAAGAATGGGCAGTATAGGACTCGAACCTATAACCCCACGGATGTAAACCGTGTGCTCCACCAATTGAGCTAACTGCCCTAACAATGTGCCGAGGGTCAGAGTTGAACTGACGACATCTCCCTCTTCAGGGGAGCGCTCTACCAACTGAGCTACCTCGGCAATTTGGCTAGTGCTTTTACGCTGTAATTATATCATTTAGACTTAGAATAAAGCTATGGGTAGATAAGCTCGCCAGTGGCAATCATATTGGCATTGTCCACCATTTCCAAGAAATCTGCCCCCACAATTCCATGCACTCTAGCCCCATCCTCAAGCGCCTCAAATGATGAGACAAAGCAGCTCACGCAGTGAAATCCATATTCTGCAATTAGATAATCTACTACCTGAGGAAAAGTTTCAACAATATCAGATATCAACATATCGCCTGTAATCACAGTTACTGTTTCTGCGGCTGTATTTTTAGTTGCACTTTGATCCATAGGACAATTATACTAGATTAGGATTTAATCTTTTAGACCCTCGAGTTGAAATTAGCCCAAAGAGCGGTTGCACGAAAATCAAAGGCCAGGAAAACACGACTTAAAGGCATTGTAGCCAATTTGCGAGACAAACTATCGAAGATAAGTTTACGCAGAAGTAGTGCGCCCCATGAAACCCCAAAACAGCACGACTGGATTATCTTATACGTGGTGGCAGGTCTATGTATATTTGGATTACTGATGATTTACAGCGGCTCTTTCTATGTTGCCAGCCAAAGGGCAAATACAATCTTTACTCCCAATAATCCATATCATTTTTTCATATTGCAAGCAGCATGGCTAGTTGTAGGTTCCGTAGCAGGGTTTATTTTTTACAAATTACCGTTGGGCACCATTAAGGCACTTGCACTGCCAGCTCTACTAACTATCGGCATACTTTTGCTAATTGTCTTGGCAATTCCGGGTGAAATCAATGGCGCCAAATTATGGATCAAAATTGGACCATTCAGCTTACAACCCTCAGAGTTTGCAAAACCTTTCTTATTGGTATACATTGCAGGGCTTCTGGCCAAGATTAATACTAAAGATTTGAAAGAACTGGAAAGCTATGCCAAACACAGCCTTTTGCCTTTTCTTCTAGTAGTTTTGCCTATAGTGGGGTTGATTTTTTTAGGAAAGGACCTTGCTACTGCTGGACTAGTGGGTGCGATGTGCCTGGGAGTGTATTTTTTTGCAGTGAATTCTAGACTACATCACATCATCACTATTGGCTTAGTTGCAATCGCTATAGTAGCTGGAATTGGCTTTTCCTTGTCTGAGCAATATCGAGTTAACAGAGTCAATACATACATCCAATTTCTAGAGACTGGAGAAGTACAAGACCCTACAGATACCGGCTACCAGCTCAGGCAAATTCTCATCGCAGTGGGCACTGGAGGCTTTAATGGCTTTGGGTTTGGACAATCAAAACAAAAGTACTTCTACCTACAGGAAACCGCTTTTAGCGATACTATTTTCGCTATCGTAGCAGAAGAATTCGGTTTCTTAGGTTCAATTTTAGTTATCTTAGCCTATGTGATTCTGATCTTTAGAGCTCTAAAGATTGCCCAGAACGCCCCTAATGCCTTCAGCAGCTTACTTGCTTTGGGTATAGGAATTTGGTTTTTTCTACAGACGGTAATTCATCTAGGGGTAAATGTGGGACTGATTCCCTTAACAGGTATGACTATTCCGTTCCTGAGTTATGGAGGTAGCTCATTATTAGCCTCATTAATAGGTGTGGGGCTATTGTTAAATATCAGCAAAAAGGTAAAATTAGATTAACCATGAAAAAGCTTACAACAACATTGTTAACTGTTTTTATTCTGAGTAGCGTTGTTTTTAGTCAAGCACTAGCTTCTGTAATTGCCCAAACTCCACCAATAAGTCCTCCCATAAGTCCTCCGGTAAGCCCCCAGGAAAATTTCCAGATTAATGTAGTTATAAAAAATAGTGGCAACAGAGTAGCTGGACTTGAGGTAAGGCTAAGTGGCAACGGCCAAAATGAAAGTTATACTTCAACTGAAACCGCTGATGGCAAATTTACCCTTGCTGAAGCTGGAACCTACATTATTCAGCTGATACTCCCTCGCTCTAGTGAATACGAAGTGTTAGCAGGTACTATTGATTCAGCCACGGTGACTCTCACTGAAACCAACCAAACTGATGACGTGAATTTCCTGCTAAATAAGAAAGCACCCCCAGTTGATGAGAACTTAGAGAAAATCCGTAGCATCAGACTGCCTGATAATCTAGTGAAAATAGGCAGCGTTTCGACTAAATTTACCGAGTTGGATAAAACTAAGCTGGCTTCGGTACCTAACTTTATTTTTGATAATCCTGGAGTAAACAAGATAAGCTATGTAGATACTCTCGATCTATCTAACTACAATGAATATAGCAAAATCAGTTTATTAGCCAACTATCTAGATTTAGAGACCCGGGGCAAAGTGAAGTTCAATACTGAACTTGTTCCAGTGTTCAATAAATCAGCCAAAGTCACTATGTCTGGCATCAAGCTAGTGAGTTGGGAAGACGGAAAATTGGCACAAATAAAAAGGGACAATAGCATTATGTCTGACCCAAAGGAATTATCTTACAAGAATGAAGAACTAAGTTTCATAGTAAGCGGATTTTCTACGTACACAGTCGTGCCACGTTTACAGCTAAATCTTGAGGGGCTGGGCACTAACACACTAGAAGGTACTGATAAGACACTAAAAGTATATGAGGTTTCTAGCGATAGTTTCAAATTGGATTTCAGGGTTGACAATCTCAATTCAACAATCACAGTGATAAATAATGGGCAACCAGTAAACATTCCATCCTTGCCAAGTGTTGATGGAAGTGTAAACCAGACTGTGCAGCTTGTAGATGGTAGCAACCGTTTTAGAGTGCAGGTAAAGCTAGACAACGGCGAACAGGTAGAGGAAATCTTTACCATAAACTATAGTAAGCCCAGAACTGAAAATAATGTTTCAAATTTGTTTGCAGTAGTATTCTTCACTTTGATTATTATGGGAGGAGTTGGTGTAGGCATTTACTATTTACGTAAAAGACACCTGCAAGCAGAACTTGACAGTTTGATACTTCCAGAAGTGCTAATCACTGAGCCTAGAAAAAAATACAATCTGGATTTAATTACGCCTGAAGAAGAAAAGATTTATGGGACAGAGGAAATGACCACTGAGGAGATTGCACAGCTGCAGTTGCAAAAAACTAAAGATGACAAACTTCCTGCGGATAACTAAACTGAATTTTAATTCTATATAAAAATCTTATCGAAATTAGCAGCTTATTAAGAATTGCAAAAATAACATTAATCGCAAGTGCGCTAGTCCTGCTGAGCCCTAACATCAGCACAGCGGCATTAGCCGCGCCAAGTCAGAAGACTGCTAATTCTATACTGAATATTAATTTTGCCTTTAATTCAGTGTTAGGCACAAGCACTAGCACTCAAACAGACTCAATACTACAGGATGAGACCCAAGCTAAGATTGATCAAGTAGAATCTTTTTACAAGGAGCTAGAGAAAAAAACCTCACAGGCTAAAGAGCGTGAAAAGAGCATTACACGCCTAGTAAATTACCTCAGGAGTCAGGGTTCTCCTGTAGCAAATCGTAAGTTGGCTGAACAGATAATATCAACATCAGAGCGGAGTGGGGGGGATTACAAGATGATAGTGGCAATTGCAGGTGTAGAGTCAGGGTTTTGCCGCGCAAACTATAAAAAGTATAATTGTTTTGGATACTTAAATAATGTGCAATATTCAAGTTTTGAAATGGCTTTTGCCGCATTAATTCCCAAGATTTCTCGAGAGTACGTGAGAGTTTATGGCACAAATTTCAAAGCCTTTGCCAAGGCATACGGAATACGCAGTGTAGACGCTAAGTCTGAGCTGTTAGCCAAATACTATAACTCGCTTTAAGACAGCTTTCCAGAAACAAAACCCGACACCCAAGCCCAAGATAGATTGAAACCACCAACGTCTCCATCAACATCCAAGATTTCTCCACACAAATATAGGCCTTTGTGCAATTTAGACTCCAGCGTATTTGGCTTTAGTTCTGTTGTATCTACCCCACCAGCGGTAAATTCTGCTTCATTCCAACCTCTGGTGGCGCTAATTTTAATTCTATAGTCGCTAAGAATTTCAACGAGCTTCTCAACTTCGTCTGCAGACAAAGCTTTTACAAGCTTGGTGGAATTAATATTAATTAATTTTAAAATTACTGGGGCAATTTTGTTAGGGAATAGTCCGTAAAGGCTTTTTTCAATTGTCTGCTCAGACCTCTTGCGCCAACGCTTAGACAGTAGATCCTTCACATCGTCTGAAGACTTACCAGGAAATAAATTTAATTTTATTTCTACATCATGCTTCTGCTCACGGTTAATTCGTAGAGACACTTCTCGGCTAATATTCAAAACTGCTGGTCCCGATAATCCATATTTGGTAAACATTACATCATCAACTCGACTCTTTACTACTTTTCCAGCAATGATAGAGGTGACCTCAGCCTCTAGCTTGATCCCTTGTAGTTCTTGAGACAAATCATTTTTGCCTTCCAAAGGTAAGGCTGAAGGCACCGGGGTGACAAGCTTATGTCCTAATTGCTCTGCCAAATTGTATCCAGAGCCATTAGATCCAAGAGCAGGGTAGGTCATCCCCCCGGCCGCTAAGATCACATATTGGCTACTTAGCTCAGTTATTGGTGATTCATTGCTAATTCCGATTGTAAAGCTACCATTATTAGACACTATTGACTTGACCTCAGTGTTAAGCATAACTTCGACACCCAGTCTTTCTAGCTCATCCTCTAACATAGCGGTGATTGTCTTGGCCTGGTCTGTTATTGGAAACAACTTGCCGACTGTAGTTTTGCGTTCTACATAAAGTTCGACCCCCAAATCCTCAAAGTATTCTACAATATCTGCGTAGCCAAATTGCGAAAACACCGGCCGTACAAATGAAGTATCAGCCCCATAGTAGTGGCCTTCCACACCTGCCTGCAAATTTATATTGGTAATATTACATCTGCCTGCTCCACATACTAGAATTTTGCGACCCAGAGCGAATGTTCTGTCTAGTAGGGCTACCTTGAAGTTAGGGTGGTGTTTCTTAGCGGAAATGCTGGCCATCATCCCAGCAGCTCCTCCGCCAACTACAACCAGATCATAACTTTTCATACTAATAAAATTATTATAATTAAACGCCTAGAGATTTCTCCAGAACAATGCGCAACTCCCCTTCAGTTAGTTTAATCTCACCTACACTGCCAATGCTCATCAGCCTGGAGGTAATTGTATCAAAGTGCTCACTATCAATATCCCATGCCTTAAGGTTTGGCTTGGCACCCAATGAATTAAAGAAGTCAGCTGTCTTTTGAATTGCTGCTTCGGCAATATCTGTATCACTGCCGCTAAGATTCCAAATTCGCTTTCCATACTGGACCAGCTTAGCCAATTTATGCGATTTTGCTACCCGAAGATAATGCGGCAAAATTACTGCAAGACCTGCTGCATGAGGAATATCGTAAAAACCACTAAATTCATGCTCGATACTATGAGTGGCCCAATCTTGCCCCGCTCCCATTGCAATCATTCCGTTTAATGCAAAACTAGCACAGAGCATTATATTTGCCCTAACATCATAATTCTCAGGTTCATCCAACACTTTTGGCCCATTCTCGATTAGTGTTAACAAAATACCTTCACTAAATCTATCCTGCATAGGAGTCTGTAGGCTTGTATTGATATACTGTTCAAGTACATGCACGAAGGCGTCAATTGTTCCGTAAGCACTTTGCTCTTTATTGACACTAAAAGTGAATTCAGGGTTCAAGATACTAAATCTTGGATAGAGCTGGTCGCGACCAAAAAATAATTTTTCATGAGTCTCCCAATTTGTAATCACAGCACCTGAGTTATGTTCACTAGCAGTGGCTGCCAGAGTTAGAACAGTTGCCAGAGCTACGTATTTACTTGACTCAGTATGTGGTTTAACCAAAAAATCCCAAGGATCTCCTTGATAGTTTATACTTGCGGCAATCAACTTTGCAGCGTCAATCACGCTACCACCGCCAACTGCCAAGACCAAATCTGGCTGAAACTGCTTTCCCAAGACAACTGCTTTTCGGATTGTCTCTACTCTAGGGTTGGGCTCAATCCCTGCGAATTCTTGCACTTCCAAGCCTTGCAGCTGCTCAAGTACTTTCTGATATACACCATTGGCTTTGATGCTACCTCCTCCATATACTAGCAGTACTTTGTTTCCATAATTGCTTACTAAGTTCTTGAGACCTAAGTGTGAACTTTTACCAAAAACTACTCTCACTGGTGAATGAAAATTAAAATCTTGCATAATTAATAATAATTAAAATTAAATACTATATGCTGGGAGGTTCAAACTGAACTCGCTACCCTTGCCTATTTCTGAGCGCACTGACACGCTGCCTTGCATCATTTTAGCCAAATTGAAAGCAACATACAAACCTAGCCCCGTGCCCCCAGGTCGAGTAAATTTGATAGGGTTGTCAGTGCCGTCATCAATATACTGATTGATTCTATAAAACTTTTTGCCAAGATTAGGTATTTCATTGGCTGGAATACCTTCTCCAGTGTCAGTTACACTAACTGAGTTAAACTCACCTCCTAAGGCACTTCTAATTATTACACTTCCGGCAATAGTGTATTTAAGTGCGTTACCTACCAGATTATCGAGTATTTCAAATACTCTATCTACATCTGCAGTTACCGTGACTGGAGTGGTGGACAATTCTCGGCTCAATTTAATTCCTTTGTTATTTGCCTCCAGTTGATAATTCAAAACGATCTGCTCCAGGATTGGATTTAGGTCCAATGGTGCTAATTTTAATGTAATTTTATTATTATCCACTTTGGTGCTGGAAAGCATGATCTCTAGTAGCTTAATTTCTCTTTGCAAATTGGTCCTCACTATTTTGGCATAACTGGCAATTTTTTCCGGATCGGGATGTTGGGCCGACTTCAGCATCGTCTCCAATAATGAGAAAGCATTGCGAGCAGTACTAATCGGTGTTCGCAGTTCATGTGCAAGTATGTCCATCATATCTTTTTCCTTGCGATAAGCCTCTTCTAAGTCCCCAATCTTTTCTTCTAGCTGAGTCAGTGCTAACTGCTTTTCTGCAAAACTATGCGCGTTATCCAATGCAACCCCAATTACATCCGCGTAAGTATCTATAAAATACTTCTCAGCCACAATTACTTCTTCCTTAGTTTTGCCAGAAAATAAGATGGTAATGCTACCTAACACTGCCCCCCGTGAGGTAATAGGCGTAACTGCGATACAACTGACTTGCAGTGTTGATTGAATAGTTTCAATAGTTTGCTCAGGAAGCATACTCCCAAATGCATCTTTCAGGTCAGTGCTGATAAGCGTTTGCTTGGTCTTAATTGCGATTACGCTAATATTTTGTTGAGTATTAAGCGCCGTAATATCTAGACCATATGTGCTCACATCTTGATCTAGCATATCTATCGCTACTTGAGTAAAAGAATTACGGGTTACTGCCTTCACCTTCAATATACGATTCTCCTCTTCTAAAAGGCTTACCATAATCAGCTTATAACCCATAGCTTCTGGCAAGATATCCACAATCTTTTGCAGCAAGTCCTCAACTTCCAGAGTCGAGACAATTTGATTTGCCAATTTATTGACTAGCTCAATCTGCTCAGTCTTTTTTTGAAGCTCAGATGCTTGTGTCTTTAGATTATTAGTTAGATCGGCAAAAGAGATGTAGGCTGCTAATTGATTGGAAACTACATTAATAATATCTATATCATCGTCAGTAAAAGCAGTTTTATGACCAGTAACAAAGAAACTTTTTAACTCTCCTTTATAGAAACAGGGAAAGACTCCTAACTGTTTTATTCCATAAAGTCTCATTATTGCCTGTAGCACATGTTCTAGATTACCAATTTGGTAATTAAGTCCCGGAATAAATTCTTTAACTCCGGTCGCTAATTGATACTTCTTTGAATTTTTGGCAATTGAGAAAATATTAGTAGGTTCATTTAGGTCAAATTCAAGTTCAGAAAATCCCGCGCCTAATAATCCATACACAGCTGACAAGATAATGTCTGAACTAGAAGTGACTGCGTTGAGAGCTAAATTACCTTTGACCTCAAATACCCCACCTAAAGTGAAATCTAGTTGCTCAGTAACCAATTTTATAACTAGTTTCTTGATCGTCTCCTTATCCTCGTAGTTTTCAATTAAACCCGCAAATCGCTTTAGCAAATCTATTGGTTTCATAATTGATAGTTGAAATCTTTTAAAATTAATAATACTTCTGGGGATAATTCATAATTTGCACTCTCAAAAAATGCATCTCCCACAATGTTAATGAATCCACCTTCCATAAATCTTAGCAGTAAACTTAAAAATATCTGCGTATCTCTGGAAGTATTATCAATTTTTGCGATTTCCAACTTTGATGAATTATAAAATATTCTAAATATCTCTAATCTTGTGGTATTTTCAGCTAGTTTATGACTTATGCCACAAAACGACAAGAAGCTTTGCAAAAAAGTAGCTTCCGATAAATTAAATATGTTGATATTGAGTCCTTCATCAGCTTCCAGATCTCCAAGATCATCTGCTAGTCTTAGGAATCCTTCCAATATTCTAATTAGGCGTTCATGCTTATCAATCATTTCTGCCAGTGGAGTTCTTACAATTCCTTCTTGCAATAGAACGATATAAATTGAGAATACTACCATTCTTAAACCAATACTGGTTATCTTGTAACTGATGATCAAACCAGAGTTTTCACTGATAATTTTGTTATCTGTATTTAGGAAATATTTCAAGGCCATTTCCCTAAGAAGGAACTGAGGCCTAGAAATGTCCTGGAAGGCCATTTCTCTTATTAATTCAGAATATTCTTGGGGGAATTGAGTTAACTGCTGGTTCACTAATTTTGTCAGCGGTAATGGCGTGCCACCTGCCAAACCCGTAATTACATTTAGGTAATGATCGGGCTTATCTGAGTTATCAACTAGTTCATCAAGTAGATAGGCTAAAGACGTAATCTTCATCAGTGGCAACAGCTTGCCCAACTCTGCATACCCGCTAACTATTAGGCCCGTATATATGAATGTCTTAAGTACTATTGGATTAAAATCTTTATTCTCAACATCTACCCCAAACTGCTGCGCTTCTAACTCTAGAAATTTCTTCACTTCCTGGATAATCTCTGGTTTATGCTGAAAATCAGACAGATCATGGTACGCCCCAAACAAAGGAGACTGCTTCAATAAGTCTAATAGTTGGGTGAATTTGTCCATTTAATATGTTTTAAATTAAGCGTATAGTTAAGTATGAGTTTTAGTAACTGCTTAGAAATTTGAATCGAGGCTGCCTGGCACCGTTGACTTCAATTTCTTCCATAAACATCGTCAAGGGCCTCACCCACATCTTGCTTTCTGCATTTTCATACAAACACACATAAACGACCAGCTGCTCTAAAGTTTCGCTATGCTTGGCTACAGTCAATGCTAAATATTTATTACCTTTGTAGTGCTGATAAATTCCTGGGCGAAATTCCATGATTTGTGTGAAAATAAAATTAATTAAAAATAGTTTTAATTTATTCGTATTTTTTATTCTTACCTGTAGCGCGATATTCTTGGTGGTTTTTATCCCACAACTCTTTTCTGCCAATTGGGTACTTCTCAATAAGCTTAGGCAATTTCTGGTCGAAAGCTGCCTCTAGGTCTATTCCTGACTGACTGGCTAGTCTGAATAGATAAAAGATCACATCGACAAATTCAAACCCAATCTCTGTTTGCTGATCCTTATCAAGTTTCCAGAATTTATTTTTCCATTGATAATGTTCAGCTAGCTCTCCTAGCTCGATGAAAATAGAGGTCAGTAATTGGTTCGGATCTTCGTTCTTCCAGCCCCTCTCACTGCCAAAGTTATCGATAATCTTCGTAATCTCAGCTAAGGACTTTGCCATAATTAAAATTCCTAGGTAGCAATTAATTTATGTTCTTGCAGTATTTTTAATAATTGTTCATGTACCAAACCATTGCTAGCAAGAAACCCCTTGGTGGGCTTATTGTAATCTTGCGTGTTACCCTCTAAATCTGAGGTCTTTCCGCCTGCTTGTTCAACTATAAGTTTAATGGCGGCCACGTCCCAAGGATTGGATTTTGCAAATATTGCTGCACTAAAATGACCTGAAGCTACCATTTTGGCTCCGAAAATGAATGAGGTACAAGAAAAACAGTACCCGCCTTGAGCTTTAATAGATTTCAATACCTCCACTTTAGGGCCGATGGCCTCTACAGAGACTATTTTTTGATTAAGATTGGCAATTTGATTCACATGCGTAACTTGTCCATTAAGCTTAGTAGTGCCATCTATAGTTGCCTGGTATAGTAATTTCTGAAAAGGGTCTAAGACAATTGCCACAACTGGCTTGCCATCTCTCACTAAAGCTAAACTAAAAGTAGAAATATTCAGCCCATGCGAGAAGACTAGGGTGCCGTCAATGGGATCACATACCCACACATACTCTGTATTTATCTCCTGAGTGCTGGATTCTTCACCTAAAACCGCATGCCCCGGAAATTTAAGTGCCACCTGCTCAAGTACCATTTGATTAATCGCGCTGTCAGTTTCAGTTAACGGGGTATTATCTGATTTCCACTCTGGGGTAATCTCCAAAGAGAAGCCAGCACGCATCATCTTCCCTGCGTGGGAGGCAACTTCAAGTGCAAATTTTAAGTACTTTTCATACATGAAAATAATAGTGACAGGTATTATTTCGATTTTACCTTACAATTTATTTATATGTAACTTTTTAGCTACCGAATAATGCCCAAGTATAGTTTCCGCAACGATTATAGTGAGGGTGCCCACTCTAATCTTTTAGAAACACTGGTTAGAACAAATAGCTTGCAAGTCGGAGTCAACTGTGGTGCAATATCTATTAATTCTGCTACGCCATAGTTAAGGGCTAAGGAGGTTTGTCTGTAATAGACTTTTATCGCTTCAGATAAGCCTCCGAAAGCAGGCTTTTTATTGCCTTTATTATTTAAGCCAGTTTCATAATCAAGCTCTGCACGACTTGGATCTCATCTTCCGTTAGAGCACCAAAATGCGATTGTGTAGACAAAGTATAAAAATTTTCTGCGGGGGCCAACTGTCTGATCTGAATTCTTACTTCCTCAGTCACCAATTCATCTTTAGCATTGAGCACAAAGTGTGTATTAGCAGCCAATGACTTAGCCACTAATTTATAACTACTGATAAGCCGATAGTCATGCCAAGCATCAGCACTTCTCCAATTAACATAACTAAAATCTATATGCTTTAAGCCAATGCGTTTATTAATCCAAAAAAATGCGCGTACTAAAAAATTTACAGTTTTAATTTTAAAGTATAACCCCACTAAATAGTTCAGCCACTTTTTTTGCCGCTTGGTAAATGTAGGCCCAGCAATGATAATTGCATGGTCGATTTTTAATTCATCTGCAGAATATGATTGTAATAAATGCATAAGATAATTTGTCCCAAAAGATTTTGCCAAGCAGATAATCTGATCAGCATCCTCGAAAGCCGCTACACAAAAATCAGAATAGATTCTAGAGCACTCGGCCAATTCAATTTTGGGGAGGTCAGACAAATTGGTACTTTCCCCTCTACCTAACATATCTAAGAAAATAATTTTGTGTACGCTTAATCCCTGAAATGTAGCCACATCTGTCATGTATACAGCGTCGCGCAAACCTTGAGGCAAAACTACAAGGGTAGTTTTATTGGCAGCGGCTGGGTTTATAATCTCTAAATAGCTTAAGGTAATTCCATTGCTTTTATGAAACTTTCTCACTGGTGAATTCATAGTGCTTAGATTATTACACAATCAAGGGTTCCCCACCACGGTAAAGGTAGATAGATAGATAAATAAATAGGTAGATAGATAGATAAATAGATAGATAAATAGATAGATTCATTCTCGCACCTTACATAATTCTCCTAAACTACAATGCTGCCCCGCCTTCCTTGAAGCGGGGCAGGTAGTTCTACCGTGAAATATTATCCTGGAAGCCATATCAGCCCATTCTACTTGGGGGGAAATATTCATCAGATCTGCCTCGATCTCTGCAACACCATGGCTATCTGTTAATCCCATCCTGTATGCGCATCTTTTTACATGCGTATCAACTACAAAACCTGATGTAATTGAAACCATTCTCCAAGAATAATATTTGCTGTCTTTCTGCCAACGCCTGACAGGCTCAAAAGATCATTCATATTGCTGGAAATAGTCCGAGAAAATTCATTAATTAGTATCTTCGCTGGTGCAATAATATTTCTTGATTTATTATTACGTAATGATATTGAATTTACACCCTCAGAAAGTTCATTTGCACTTGCAACCGCACAGTCATCTAACGTTTTATATTTTGCAAATAATACTTTCGTAGTTTCGTTTACACGAAGGTCTGTTCACTAAGCCGACAGAATTGTGGCAATTAGTAATTCTAGTGCGCTTGAATGATTAAGAGTAACTTTCACAGTGGGAAATTCCTTTTTTAATAGCAGCGATGTTTTTTTGGCCCTGTCATTCACGTCCATAGTTTCCAAGATTTTCATAGTCCTCATAGAAGCTATTGGGGGACATGGACTCGAACCATGATACACGGCTTCAAAGGCCGTTGTCCTGCCATTAGACGATCCCCCAACTAGCAAGGCAAGTACATTATCTCAGAATCTTCTTGTGGAGACAATCATTTAAGGTAAAATAGGGCATGGAGTTAAATATTACGCATCTTTACCCGGATTTGATGAATCTATATGGGGACCTTGGCAATGTGGTCTGTCTACAAAAACGTGCCGAATGGCGCGGAATTAAAGTTACGGTCAATAATATTTCTATTGGTTCTCAATTGGAGGCTGGTCAGAACGATTTGTACTTCTTCGGGGGTGGTCAAGACGCTGATCAATTAAGAACCTACCCAGATTTACTTGCGCACAAACGTGCACAGCTATTGATTGATTTAGAAAGTGATGTACCTATGCTGGCAATTTGCGGAGGCTACCAGCTTTTGGGTAAATATTTCTTAGATAGTAATGGCAATCGGATTGAAGGGATTGGCTTACTAGACATGGAGACAGTTGCTCCCACTAGTGAAATGCGCCAAAGGGCAGTAGGTGATCTGGTCACCAGGTTAGAGGTCACTTCGGCACTTAAACAACACCCGTCAGGGTTGGGAACTCTAGTGGGATTTGAAAACCATAGCGGACGCACACGACTCAACCCTAGTGCCAAGATTCAGACCCTAGGGAAAGTCTTAGTAGGAGTTGGTGATAATTTTGACTGTGTTAGTGATGGAATCGTTTATAAACATGTGATCGGTAGCTACATGCATGGATCGCTTTTACCTAAAAATCCTCATTTAGCAGATTGGCTGATTACAAAGGCATTAACTACTAAATACAAAACTGCAGTGCATTTGAAGCCATTAGATGACACGGCTGAAATTGCTGCCCACAGATATATATTAACTAGACATGATTTAGATTAAAATGGAAGACGCATTTCTACGCAAGTTTAATTTTAAAAAGCAGCTAGGCCAAAACTTTCTGCGCAACACCGAAGCTATCCTGGGGATGATAGAGGCCTTGGAGCTAGATAGCAATGACATAATCCTGGAGATTGGTCCAGGCGCTGGGGCGCTGACTGAATTTATAGTTCCTAACGTCAAAAAACTAATCCTTCTAGAAATCGATCCTGCACTTGCTGAGCTTCTCAAAGAAAAGTTCGCCAGCTATAGCCACGTAGAAATCTTGACTGCTGATGTACTGCAAATTAATATTCGTGAGCTTATTCATACTCATAAAATCAATAAAATCATTGGAGCTCTGCCATACAATATTTCTAAGAGGATAATCGAGCTCTGCTGCGCAGATATAGAGATTGTACTAGAGGCAGCGGTATTTATGTTACAGAAGGAAGTAGCTTTTAATTACGCTGCCAAACCTAGAACCAATTTCCTCAATCAGTTTTTGACAATATTTACTGAGGTTGAACTAGGTTATACAGTAGAAAAATCCAAGTTTTTCCCAGTGCCCAAGGTTGATAGCGCTGCTATTAGGTTTACCAGCCTAGGACGAGACCATTTAGTGATAGAACCAGAGCTAATCCCAGGGTATATAGAATTTCTAAAACTTAGTTTTCAAAACCCTCGAAAAAAATTAATTAATAATTTCCGCAGACTATTTAAAAATAAAGATTGGGAGACGATTTTTAATTCTTTGAAGATATCAAAAGATACCCGAGCTGAAGCCCTTATACAGCAGGACTTCCTAAGTCTATTCAGTGAAACTAAAACCGTCAAAAATATTAAGAATTAATATTAACTATTATTAATATTTCTAGCTTACGTAAATTAAAAATCAATACCTTGCATGGTGAGATTAATACACCTGCATTTTTACCCGACGCCACATACGGGTCGATTAATTCAATCAGCTTCGCAGATGCCACTAGCGCAGGTGTCGACGAGATAGTAACTACCACACTTCACTTGGAATTAGGACTAGGTTCTGACTATATCCAAAAATTTGGTGGTTTGCATAAGTTCTTCAATTGGAATAGGCCAATACTAACTGACAGTGGGGGGTTCCAGGTCTTCTCACTTATCCATCGTCGCTCAAGCAAGCATAATTATTTAACTAACCATGGTGCTTATTTCAAGGACCATAAAACTGGTACTGTGCACGAGTTAACCCCTGAAAGCTCGCAAATTATTCAGCATAAATTAGATTCTGATATCCGCACAGTACTTGATGAACCTTTAGCCTTAGACGCAAGTCATGAGGCTAATTCGACCTCAGTGGCTAGGACTAGTGCCTGGGCTAAACGCTCCAAGATGCAATTTTTGGAGTTGGAAAAGCTAGACTCTAACAAATTTGCTGAGTTTAATGCACTGGATCCCCAGCTTGGCAGCAGGCCATTACTGACAGGGGTAGTACAGGGGGCAGGAGACAAGAAATTGCGCATGCAAAGTGCCTATGAACTAGCAGAGATTGGCTTTGACAGCTACAATTTTGGTGGTTTGCCGTTGAGGCCAGATGGAAGTTTAGATTTGGAACTGTCGGAGTACCTTGTGGGTTTGTTACCTAAAAATAAGCTGCGCTATGCAATGGGAATTGGCACTCCTGATGATATTTTCGCTCTAGCCCACATGGGATGGGACCTTTTCGACTGTGTGCTGCCGACTCGCAATGCCAGACATGGTTACCTCTATGTGCCTTTAGGTGAAGGTGATGTAGATTACAAGCACTACTCTGTATTGCATATCAAAGCAGAGCGTTACAAATTTAGCAACGAACCAATTAGCTCGCTGAAACATCCCAGTCTAGAAAACGTTTCGCGAGCCTATTTGCGACATTTGCTAAGAATCAAGGAACCTGCGGGAATGCGTTTGGCCACTATAAACAATCTAAACTTTTATTCAAAGCTTTTAGCAGATTTACGAGCCGAAAATAACTAGTTTCCGTATATAGTTTCGTCAAAGATTGTATAATACCCTATGCGATTTCAACTAAAGTCTCCATACCAACCAGCCGGCGACCAGCCTAGAGCCATATCTATGTTGACCAAACGCGCACTGGCTGGTGCCAAGCACCAAACACTTTTAGGCGTGACAGGCTCAGGCAAAACCTATTCTATGGCGCACGTGATTCAAAACTTACAGAGACCAACCTTAGTATTGGCACACAATAAAACCCTAGCAGCACAGCTGTTTGCCGAGTTTAAAGAATTTTTCCCGGAAAATGCGGTGAGCTATTTCATTTCTTATTATGACTATTATCAGCCAGAGGCATACTTACCTAGCCGTGATCTGTTTATAGATAAGGAGACTGAGATCAATGAAGACATCGAGCGCTATCGCAACGCCGCTACACAAGCAGCCTTGAGCCGTAAGGACGTGATCATTGTTGCCTCGGTCTCATGCATTTATGGTTTGGGCAATCCAGATGACTATTCTGCTTTAGCTAGAACTGTAAAGGTTGGTGATAATTACCCGCGCAGCAAGCTTTTGATTCATTTGACTGATATGCAGTATTATCGCAGTGAGTACGATTTCTACCCAGGACTATATCGAGTTCGCGGTGATACTATCGATATCAATCTAGTCGCAGAAGAGCGTGCCCTAAGAATTGACTACTTTGGGGATGAGGTAGAAAGTATTAAGTTGATCAATTCCATCAGCGGAGAGGTAATAGAGAAACCAAATGAATTTACTATCTTTCCTGCCAAGCAGTACGTCACTCCATACGATAGGGTCAAGTCTGTAATTCCCAAGATTCGAGAGGATCTAGACAAAGAAAAAGCCGAGCTTTTGCGACGCGGCAAATTACTGGAGGCTACCAGACTTGAGCAGCGTGTTAATTATGACTTGGAGCTAATGCAAGAGGTGGGTTATTGCACAGGTATTGAAAATTATTCACGTTATTTGGACGGCCGTGTTCCAGGTACACCGCCTTCCACGCTTATCGACTATCTAGGAGAAGATTGGCTATTGATAGTGGACGAATCACATATTACTATGCCCCAAGTTAGAGGAATGTACAATGGTGACCGCGCTCGCAAGGAGATCCTAGTAGAATATGGCTTTAGGCTTAAATCAGCTTTGGATAATCGCCCACTTAAGTTTGCAGAGTTTACTGGCAAAATAAATCAAGCTATATATATAACTGCTACTCCTACTGAATATGAGCTTGATTTAGCCAAAGCTGAATACAATAAGCTGGCAGACGCCAAGCCGGAGTTTAAGAACCAGCCCGCAATTGCCGAACAGATTATTAGACCTACCGGTCTACTAGATCCACTTATTTACCTGCGACCCTCAACCAGTAAAAGTTTGGTCAAATTGGAGCAGTCTCTTTTGGACAATAATCTGACTACAGAACTAGCAGAGCTACAAAAACACACCGTGGTAGACCAAATTGAGGATCTACTTACTGAGATTAAAGTTACAATTGCCAAGCAGCAGAGAGTAATTGTCACTACTCTCACCAAGCGTATGGCAGAGGAGTTGACCAATTATATGAAAGACCTTGGAATAAAGGTGCAATACATTCACTCTGATATTGATGCCATAGAGCGCGTTAATATCCTCAGAGACCTTAGACTAGGAATATTCGACGTGATAGTAGGCATCAATTTACTCCGCGAAGGTCTGGATTTGCCAGAAGTATCTTTGGTGACGATTTTAGACTCAGATAAAGAAGGATTCCTACGTTCCAACACGAGTTTTGTGCAGACCATTGGCAGAGCTGCAAGGCACTCTGAAGGCAGAGTTATCATGTACGCAGATAAAGTCACTGGATCAATGCTCAGCGCTATCTCAGAGACTAAGAGAAGAAGGCAGATTCAAGAGAAATACAACCTTGAACATGACATTACGCCCACTACTATTATTAGCAGCATCAAAACTCAGCTAGAGCGTCAGGAGAAGGCAGAAGAAGCTGATGTAGAAGTCAAAAACGCTGGTGAAACTAAGCTTATGGCGATGATCAATAGTTATCCTTCCCTAAAACCTAAAGCCCGTAAAGAGCTCAAGGACAAATTGAGAGTACAGATGGAAATATTTGCTGATTCCTTGGAATTCGAGAAAGCTGCAAAATTGCGCGACGCGCTGGAGACCCTAAAATAAAAACGGAATCTTACTAGTCTATAAACACATCTCTAGTAATTGTAAATATATCTAAAGCGCCATTGTGTGGGGGTTTACAGCTTCTTGTTGCTCCGCCTGGGCATGCGTTTTTAATAAAGAAGCACCCAGGGCTCCAGTGAACAGGAATGCCACTATAGGCAGCCATAAAGCAGTGTGGCCCATGATGGCGTCATAAACCAAGTAAATAGTGACCAACACTAGAAACGCATACCAGACAAAGCTGCGCAGGTAGACCTCAGCTCCGCTTTTATATAATTTTAAGTTATTTAGAAATAAAACGATTTTTACTAGGAGCATTTGCTTGTACTGCCTATACTGCAAATTAGAGAGAATAAACTGCACTGAGTAACTAGCCAGCAAAACAAAATAGAGTACTATATTGGAATACGTGGAGACTATAGATAAATCCCTGCCAAACACCAATGGGGTGACACTAATAGTTGAATTTGGAAAATCTGCCACCCCCCAATCAATGTTCAATGTGTGAAAAATCAAATACAAGCCGAATACCTTAGCAAGTATTACAATGCTTAAAGGCAAAAGTGAGTAGTCAATTATTCGCAGAAATCTTTCATGAAACATACTCAATTGTAAGCTGCTATTTAGAGCTTAGCAACTTGTTTGGCTAATTTTGCTTTAAGCCTGTTGGCCTTGTTTTTAGAAAGGATGTTGACCGATTTCTTTGCGGCCTTATCGATTGCTTTGTAAGCAGCACTTAGTTTAACCTCGACATCTTTTTTCCCAGACTTTTTATCTGAGGTAACAGCCGCCTTAGTGACTGCTCTCTTTGCTGACTTATAACTCTCTTTTAACTTGCCGTTCATACTGGCTTTGCGAGCACTACTGCGCACTGCTTTTTTTGCTGAAGACGTGTTTGCCATTTATACAAAACAAACTAATAATTTAAGTTCCAAATATGCTAATGGTAAAATGAACATATTTCAGGATTAATTTTACACTAGATTTTCACTTAATGCCAGCAGCAACGGATTTTAGCCCAGATCAACAGTACCACGCCCAAACAATTTCTGCTGTTAATTCTCTAGAATTAGAAGCACAAATTCAAAGTATACAAACAGAGCTAATTGCAGAACACCAACATACCTTAGACCCAGAACTTTGGAATAACCAGGAAAGAGCCAAAACAGTCAATAGCAAGATTTCACAGTTAAAAAAAGCTCTAGAACAGTCTAACAGACTGTTGCAGCTGGCTGCTGATCTAGATTTCTTGGCTAGCGAAATCAAAAATGGAGAATCCGCCTATGTGAATGATTACCAACAGATACTGCTGACCTTAACAGCCGAGGTTGAAGAATATAAACTAAAGCGATTTCTAAGTGGCAAACTAGATAAATTCAATGCAGTAATTAGTATCTTTGCTGGCCAGGGTGGCACTGAAGCACATGATTGGACAGAAATTCTGCTAAGAATGTATTTACGTTACTTTGAAAAGCAAGGCTGGACTAGCGAGATCATAGAAAAAACTCCAGGCACCGAGGCTGGAATTAGTTCAGTAAGTGTAAGAGTTGCAGGCGATTATGCCTATGGCTACCTCAAAGTGGAACATGGGACTCACAGACTTGTGAGGATTTCCCCCTTCAATGCCCAGGGGCTAAGGCAGACATCATTTGCAGGAGTAGAAGTTGTACCTGTGGTTAGTGGCGACGCCAACGTTGAAATTAAACCTGAAGACATAGATTTTTCTGCAGTGCGCTCAGGCGGTGCTGGTGGTCAAAACGTCAACAAAGTTGCTACCTCAGTTCGAATAAGACATATACCGACAGGAATCTTGGTCTCTTCGTCCAATGAACGCAGCCAATTACAAAACAAAGAGCTAGCCATGGAACTGCTTAGAGGTAAATTAGCATTACTAGAAGAGGAAAAACGTCAAAACTTAATTTCCAATGAAGGCGGCAAGTCCTTCAGCGCTTCTTGGGGGAGTCAGATTAGGAATTACGTTTTACATCCTTACAAGTTGGTCAAAGACCTACGTACCAAAGTGGAAACAGACCAAGTAGAAGATGTGCTGGACGGGAAATTGCAGGAATTCATTAATGCAGGCGTGAAATACCTTGCGAAACTTGCTAGCAATGGTTAGTCTTAGGTAGACTATAATGATGATTCAATTTTTGAATGTCACTAAAATTTATCCCTCTTCTCCAAAAGCTATTTTAGCTTTGGATGATGTTTCTTTTGAGATAAATCAAGGTGAGTTTGTATTTTTAGTCGGTCCCTCCGGCTCAGGCAAAACTACTATTTTGAGACAGATTATTCGTGAAGAGTTACCCAGTGCAGGCAAGATCTTTTTTGAGGACGAAGACATTAGTCGACTGAGGCGTTCCGGAGTATATAAACTGCGACGTAAAATCGGAATCGTGTTCCAAGATTATAAATTGCTTGAACACAAAAATGCATACGAGAACGTGGCCTTCGCTATGGAAGCAGCTGGACAGAGTAACAAAGAGATTAAAGAAACAGTGCCTTATGTACTAGACATTGTTAACCTTTCACATCGTGCCAATGCCTTCCCCACACAGTTATCAGGTGGGGAGAAGCAAAAAGTGGCAATTGCGCGTGCAATCGCTAATAACCCCAAATTATTGATTGCAGATGAACCAACTGGTAATCTTGACCCAGAGTCAGCTTGGGATATTGTGCAAATTTTAGCCAAGATCAATAAGTGGGGCACTACCATTGTAATGTCTACTCACGGGACAGATATTGTCAATTCTTTGCAAAAAAGAGTCCTTAAGCTGGCAGACGGCAAATTACTGCGAGACGATAAAAAAGGCGTTTATGAGGAGCTAGACGAATACTCAATGAAAATTTTGATGCAAGAAGAAAAAAAGCAAACTTCTAAAGACAAATCTCAAAAGGCCCCGGTAAAGTCAGATGCATCTGAAAAACCTAGTGAGGAAACATTTTCAATCCCAGAGGTACCAGGAACTTTAGATACTCCTGATTTGCCTTCCGTAAACAGCATAGCCACCAATGAAATTATCATTCTAGGTGCCCCTAAGCCACTTGGGGAAGCAACTATTGATCTAAGCCTAGAGGTTGTAAGTGCCTCGGAGTCACAAGCCGAAGCAGTTGTCGAGGTTCTTGCTAAAGCAGATACTGTAAATTTGCAGGTCTTGAAGCTTACCAATAAACTTACGGATAAGCTTGCAGAACTAGGTTACTTGGATGTAGAAGATATCTTAAAAGCTGGCGTTGGCACAGTGAACGAAAAGCTTAACAAAACCGAAATCCGGCAACTAGCCAAGGCAATCAAACGTTACCTAACTACTGAATAAATTATAATTTTAATATCTGCCGATGGAAAAAATTGTTAGTGCTTTTCGTACATCATTAAAACAGGTAAGACGCTCAGGTTGGTTAGCATGGGCCTCTACAGCCGTGATGGCTCTAGCAGTATTAGTCTCTACTATTTTTGGATTTTTGGCATATACTGCTGAATTATTCCTTACCAGTGTAGAAAGAGAACCGCAAATTTACGTGGTGCTTGAAATAGGTACCCCGGAATCTGAAATCAATTCTCTAAAGAACAAAGTAGAGGAATTCAATGGAGTTGAGTATGCAGAATATACAAGTGAAGATAAAGCCCGAGAAGATTTTGCCCGTAGCCAAAGACAAGTAAATGAGCTAGCAGCGCGCGCTGTAGAGGAGCGTCAGCTTCCAGCAACACTGGCTGTGAGGCTTACTAGACTTGACTTCGCCAATACTGTCAATGACGAGCTGGACAAGGCTAAGGCGGAAAATCCTGCGATCAAGCAGATTATCTTCACTAGGGAAATTGCTGAGAACATTCGTGAGGTATTTAGCTGGCTGAGGCTAGGTGGAGGGCTGATTATAGGGATGTTGCTGATTGTAATCGTCCTATTTACATTATTAACTGTTGAATTCCGAATGCATAGTAGGGCAGAAGAGATCGAGATTATGCAACTGGTGGGAGGTAGTCTAGGATATATTCGCTTGCCATTTATTATTGAAGGCGCAATTTATGGCTTTTTGGGAGCCTTATTTTCCAATCTAATCGTAGGAGGAATTGCCATATTTATTTTCCAGCAGTGGAGTAGTGGCAAGTTAAATTTTTCTAAAGGATTTGTAAGTAACTTGGATTGGCCGACGATTACGGTCTCACGTTTGGCACTGGGATTTGCTGTGGTATTAGCCTTGGGGATCGCTGTAGGAGTTATTAATAGTTATGTGGCAATAAGGCGCTATATTAAGTAGATATAGCAATTGGCTCAAAATCTAGTAGTAGTAAACTTTCTCTGCTAGTATATATTAATGCCAAAAAGTATTTCAGTAAAAGCGAAAATCCTGCTAGTGTTAACAGTGCTAATCCTGCTATTTTCCTCATATCCTGGGGCGATTAAAGCAGGGCCTGCCGAAGATTTAGCAGCGGTACAGAAACAATTACAGGACCTCAAGAAACGTAAGGAAGACATCAACAATGCCATTAAAAGTGAGAAAAACAGAGAAGGGCAGTACACAAACGAAATCAGTGGAGTAGCCAGAGAAAGGGACTTGTTAGAAGAAGAGATTAAAGAGAAGGAATTGGTTATTAAAGAATTAAATCTGCAAATCGAGATACTCACTAGCAATATTGCCAGTACTGAGAAAGTGATCGAGAAAACCAAGTCTGAAATTAAGGGACTAGAGGATGAGGCAGATGTACAGTTGACTAAGATGTACTTGGATCAGAAGACCTATAACAACAGCATTAGCTTGATCTTTACGGAGCCAACTACTGACTTCGTAAAACAAAACGTATATCAACGCTCAATTCAAGATGATACTAATTCTGCTTTAACGCAGTTGGAAACTGAGAATAACAAGCTAAAGACAGATAAGACCAGACTAGAAGGAGATAAAGAGAAAGTAAACCTGGATAAAAGCTCGCTTGATAAAGAACGCGTAGAGCTAGATAAAAAGAAGACAGACCTACAGGGAAAACTAAACCGGCTTAGCAACTTGCGCAGTGAATCACAGAAGTCAATTGAGTCTAATAAAAAAGCCCAAGCATCTTTAAGTGATCAGGAATCAAAACTTTTAGCCGACCAAGAACTACTGCAACAAAGGCTGTTTAACCAGATTAGTTCAGTAAATAATGGCACTTTTGTACGCAAAGGTACAATAATTGGTCAACAAGGTCTGACTGGACTAACAACTGGTTACCACTTACACTTCGGAGTGCAGCTGAACCGTAGCTATCAAAATCCTTGTGGCTATCTACCCGCTGGTAAATTTAGTTTCTGTGCTGGAAATGGTTCATTATCTTGGCCATTACAAGGCTCATTCGCATTTACTAGTGGTTACGGGGCACGTAATCTTGGACAGGGTACCTCTTCGTTTCATGCTGCCATAGACATTGCTCATCCTACTAATAATGCGCCGGTTTATGCAGCACATGATGGTTATTATGTTAGGGGCTTTTCGGCTTGTAGCTCAACCAACTCATTATGCAAATCTGGTGGAGCCAACTATGTAATACTTTGCGAAAACAAAGCCAATTGCAATCAGGGCCTGAAATCGCTATATTGGCATTTAAAGTAAGTTTGTAAGAGTTAATTTTCTCCTGCATTATTATTAGTTAAGCTTTTCTAGTTACACTAGAAAGCAAATGAACCCCTTACAACAGAATCTAATAATTAGTGCAGT